>WNGC01003765.1_pt1 | contig 11105 bp, 10 predicted proteins | sample 5400051 | NCBI WGS metagenome assembly WNGC01 (sample SAMN13153368, study PRJNA577476) | soil metagenome | isolation source: 20 cm soil or saprolite under grassland replicate 2 | place: USA:California | collected 2016-06-15 | reverse complement strand
GCTGCAACTCCTTAATCCGTTCGACGTTAACGATCGCCGAGCGATGGATCCGCCGGAATTTCTTCGGATCGAGCTGCGCCTCCATTGCGCTTAACGTTTGCCGCACCATCGGACTGACTTTGCCCGTATGCAGGTGCACGTATTTGTCGTCAGCTTCGACCCAATTAATTTCGCGGGTGCTCAGAAAGGTGATGCGCCCGCCTGCTTTGATCACAAGTCGATCGAGATATTGTGGCTTGCTTTTGATACTGTCGAGTAGCGCGCTTATCTGCATTCGCCCATCGTTCTGGCGCAGGGAACGAAACCGTTCTTTTGCGTGCTTGATCGCTTCCTTGAATCGCGCCTGATCAAAAGGCTTTAATAGATAGTCCAGTGCGTGAAGCTCGAATGCACGAATGGCATATTGTTCGTAGGCAGTTGCAAAAATAATTTCTGGCATCCGCTCAATTCGTATCGCTTCAAGAACTGCGAACCCGTCCATCTCCGGCATTTGCACATCGAGAAAAACAAGGTCCGGATTCTCCTTCCTTATCATCGCGACGGCTTCCTTGCCGTTACTGCATTCGCCCACAATTTCGACATCGCGATCGTCCTTCAACATTCGACGGATAAATTTGCGCGCGAGCGCTTCGTCGTCAGCTATCAACGCTCGGATTTGCGCGCTCTTCATTTCGTGCCAGTTAACTCAACGAGCGACATCACATCGGAACGGAATTTCCATTGTCACGGTTAGGCCTCCTTCCGCGCCGTTGGTGAGTTCAAAACGAAAGTCTGATCCGTAGGCCTGACTGAGGCGGGCGCGAACATTGTTCAAGCCAACGCCGCGTAGCTCCAGCAAATCGCTTTTTGAGGCTATCCCAGGGCCATTATCTTTTACTTCGAGCCTGAGCAAGCCGTCGAGACGTTGGGCTTTTATATCGATGTGACTTTGCGCCGTTCGCGGCGCGACTGCGTGTTGGATGGCGTTTTCGACGACAGGTTGCAAAATGAGATGCGGAACTTGTGCGGAAAGCGTCATCGGTTCCATTTCAAATGCCACTTTCAGCCGATCTCCGAACCGGACCTGCTCGATGTCGAGATAGGCGCGAAGAAATTCGGCCTCTTCTTTGAGCGTGACCAACTCGTGGTCCGCATGATCCAGCGTTAATCGAAGGAAGTCGCCCAGCCGCGCGATCATACTGTTTGCTTTTGGTGGGTCCTCCAAAACGAGGGATGAGATCGAGTGAAGCGTGTTGAAAAGAAAATGCGGATGAACTTGCATTTTCAGCGCGCGCAGCTGGGCTTGGGCAAGCTGCGCTTTAAGCGATGATTGCTGCAATTCGCTTGTGCGGAAATCATCATAATAAAGCAGCGCGTGCGCTCCGATTACGATCAACGAAGCGATGATGAGATCGATGTAAAATCCGTAACCGAAGTGTCTCGCATAGTAATTAGTAATTGTTGCGAGTTCGCCTCTGGCGGACGGCGTGATGGACCAAAGTATCGCGAGGAGCAACGTTTCATGAACGGCCGCAAAAAGAACAATCGCCGGCACGTGCACCGCCAGATTCCGGATGCTGAGCCGCCGGAACTCAACGCGGAAACGGCGACAAAAACGAAGGATGAGCGGTGAGAAAACCCCCCAGAGATAAAACAGCACCAAATTCAGTTTGAGCGAGGCGGCAATGCCGAAACGCTTATCATTTTGACTGAGCGCGACGCCGTAGGAAACCGCGGCAAAGACAAGGCCCACCAGTGTCCACGCCACGAAGAGAAGTACCGCCCTGCGCCAGTTTATCTTGAGATTACCCATGACGACTCACGCAGATTATATAAAACGCAACGCTCAAACGAGCACACTTCCAAAAGAATGTCGTGAGTGGTCTCGAAAACGGCGTGAACCTACGCGATCAAGGCGCGATTGATGATGCAAGGCCGGCTCAATCGCGTTCGCGAGAGTCAATTGTGTGGCCGCCGTAGCTTCCCGATCAAAAGCAGGAAGTAATTTCCTTCGATTCCTGACTTCCTGATTTCGTTAGCGACTGGCTTTCAGAATTTTCACGACTTTTTCGATCGTGTTCCAATTGCGCGTGGTTGCGGGCACGCCGAGGAACTTCTCGAGCTTGCCGAGGTAGCTGATCGCCTTCATCTGACGATGGTACAAGCCCAGGACGAATCTGCCTTGGATCGCAATGATCTTTAGCAACCACTCATCGGGCGAGGGGAGACTTAAAGGAAGAGGAGGGGGCTTGCGAAGTGGCTTGTGCAATACATTCACGAACCGCGTGATGTTTGGGCCTGACGGTTGTCGCGCAAATGGATCTTTTGAGGCGAGCTTGATGATGTCGCGCGCGGGACAAATCATGATCTCGCATTTGAACGACAGTTTCCGAGCAATCGCGGTTCGCAGAGTCGATTCGCCTACATCTTCGCGCACAACAAAGGTGCCGACCGCGCCGATATTAATGATACCGAACCTGGCCAACTGTTTGGCGATGGCGGCTGGTTGGCATCGGTTAGCGCCACCCACATTCACTGCACGAAGAAATACAACCGCAGGCATAGTGACAAGTGATCTATAACGAGTGACCAGCAATAAGGCGACTACTTGCCTTCTGCGTCCACGGGCGCGGACATGCCGCCAAGAATCTGCCAGGTGCCGTGGGTGCGGATCCAGGTATGCGTGATCCGAAACGCGTCCTTCCTGGCTTCGACTCCTTCGCTCGTGGCCCAGTTAAGTTTGATTCGGTAATAGTTGATTGCGATATCACCGGTCACTTGAATCGCCAATTGCTCAATCGAGTACGACTTCAGCTTCACGCCTTTCGACGTGTTCATCGTGATCCAGTCGGTGATGTGATCTTTCCGCACGGGCGCTGAACTCACATAGGGCCAACCAACGAAGTCTTCATGCCAGAGCGCGCGATACTTTTCCAAGTCGTCGCTTTTCACGTATTCCCAATACGCTTTCTCCAAATTCCAGACCTCCGCTTCATCGTTCGCCGCATTTTGACCAAAGCTGGCTGTCGCGAGCGCGACAAGAAATGGGATGGTTTTTAACATGGCACGATCCTATTCATTACATCTGCTGAAAACGATCATTTTGATACCACGGTCGGCGGCCAGCACACTCGATACCAATCGACTTAATGAATTGACCAGCCTTCGCCTGCGCTGAGCGCGCGCATCGCCGTAAAGCGTAAACTGTGACACGACCAATGCGCTGCCCTTTACGTCTAGCAGCGACCACGAGCCAATCAGGTTGGTTAGTCGGGTTTTCTTGAGGTGCGCCGAGGTGATTTCTGGGATCAGAGCGAACCAGAAAAAGCTTGACCAGCCGTCGTCAGCGGCGTTTGACTGGGCATTGCTCCGTAAGAACTCCCCAAGGCAATGCAAAACAAGGAGCGAAAACGAGCTCTGAGTGTCCGCGCGATTGCGAGGACGCGTGTCGTGCCACTTGGGATGAATCACCCAAGCAAAAATGCCCGCGCTTGCTCGGGTTTGCCCTTCTTCGAGCAGCCGTTGCCGAGGGCGAGAAACATTGTTTTCCCGGATATTAGATCTTCGCGGAACGCGGAAGCGTCCTTACTCCTTAGCTTGACGCAAATGTGTGCGTCGCGCTGCTTCACGTGCATTAGGGCCGCTTTTTTTTCTTGCTGAACCAATCAACTCATCAACTCACTTATCATGCGACAAATCACTTGGCTAACGGGAGAATATGCGAATGTAAATGACCGTCAGGATCAAGCTGCGAAGCGCGGCTGCGCGGTAACCATAGACTTTCACTTCAATGGTAATGGTCCGGATGCCAAGGGAGGCGAGGTTTGGTACAAGCCGGGCGACGCCAAGGCCAAGGCGCTGGGACAAGCCATTCTGGACACGTTTAGCGGTCTTGGCCTGCCGTTTCATGGCGGTGAGCCATTAAAGGAAGCGGTCCTTGGAAACCGCGCCAGCTTCATCCGGCATTACAGGAATCCCGCAATACTCATCGAGCCGTTGTTTGTCACCAACCCGGCCGCGAACCAGGCTGGTTGGATTCATAAAAAGGGCAACGTGCAAACGCTCGCGCGGAAGATTGCTGAAGTCCTGGAGGCAGCGACTACTGACGAAAATTCTCTAATCGGTCTGTCAATCGGACATATCTACAAGCCATCCAGCCAGGGTGACACAGGCGTAGATTGCGTCCGCGGCGACACGGAGGCCGACCACGCGCGAGCCGTCGCAGAAGCTGTGGGAAGCATTTTGACCGGCGCGCCCGTCACCGCCCCGCCATGGCCACCGACTAGATTAAAACCCACGAGCACAACCATTGGTACTAAAAGGCGTGGTGTACTGCCGGCCGCTAACGCCGTGCTAAAGTCCGATTTGTTAAAAGGCAATAACACACTCGAAGCAGTGGCAAATGGACGTCTCGTTCTAGACGCTACTGGTGACCGTGTGGAAGGTATCGGTCCCGTCCAAGATGCTCTCAATCAACTGGGATTTACAATCAATCTCGGCAGCTCCGGTCGGTTCAAGGGTTTCTTTGGCGAGAAAACCAAGGCGGCGGTTAAAGCATTCCAAGCATCGGCTAATATTGATGTGGATGGACGGGTGGGGCCTGATACGATCAAGAAGCTTGATGAACGTCTCAGGCCGGCTGCCCCGGCGAGACAACCGAAGACCTCACCGAAAGCGGCGAAAAAACCTGCTGCGGGACCACCGACGCCGGCCGGAAAGTTCGTTAAGACGCGGGTGAAAGTATTGAACAGGGGGATTCCGCCTGTTGACTTTCTGCAAGAGCTTGTCGCCTGGGGGAAAACGGCTTCAGCGGATATTTTTGTAGATAAGCAGACTCAGGAGACGGACGTGTATGCGAGCGTGAAGAAGGACCTTGGCCCCTTCAACGATATTCTCTACCGAAAGGCTGGCATGCTCGAGGTGATGCGTGTGCTGGCTGGCTTCGAGTCGTCGTGGAAATGGAATACGGGTCGCGACACGACGAATCCTGATGAGAACTCACCCGATACGATTTCAGCCGGTCCGTTTCAGGTGAGTGCAAACTCGATGGGGTTCGGTCAGGATCTGCGCGATCTGGTTGCGCCGCACGGTATCCGCAACGCGAAGCGAGACGGCGATGCGTTTCAAGCCCTGATGAAGACCAATCACACTGTGGCATTCAATTACATCTCGCGCCTGCTGCGTCACACCATTCGCCATAACGGCCCGGTGAAACGTTGCGAAATCAACCGTTGGCTTTCCCGGGACGCTGCCAAAGAGTTTCAGCAGCTACTCAAAGCATAGGGCCGGGCGCCATATCGGTCTTGTAGTTGGCGCCGCAGCGCTGGGCGGCAAAACCTCAAAATCCACGGCATTTGAAATTCCGCCTCGCCGCGCTTTAACGTAGAAACCTCTTCCGACACGCGAAGGTTTTGATGCCGACTCTATTCCCGCGGCGAAGCCGACCCTCGAAAATGTGTAGCGGCTCAATGAGTTGTTGAGCCAAGACGACTTGTTCGCCGCAGCATGCGGACATCAAGGCGCTGCTCCAGAAACACGACGTAGAAGAAATCGACGCGAACGCGCAAAATATTCTTCTCTTAGAGTGCAATCTTGGCGGACAATCACGGCTTCACATTGAGCGCTGAAAACTTAATTTATCGCCTTGGTCGTTTGCGCTGGATTTGCGTTTTAATGGTCGCGTTCTTTTTTGTCAGCGGACAGTGGGCAAACGCGGACCCGGTAGGAGATTTTTTCAAAAAAGTTGGCCAATCCGTTTCCAAGGCTTTCCAGCCTCAACCGTCTCCCCAACAAACCAGGAAGACGATGCGGACTTGGCGGCGACCTACTTCTCGAGAATCAAAAGTTGCTGAGCCGTCGCCGACTCCGCCCGAAGGGCCAGTAAAACCTGAGAAGGAAGAGAAGCCTGCTGCCACTCTGTTGCCGGCTTCGGCTGCGCCTGCGGAAAAAGCAAAAGGAGATTTGCCGTATGGAATTCCGGTCCCAAACCGGAAAGGCATGGTCACAAGTCCTTATTTACCCGAAGGAAATTATGTCGATGTCAGCGCTTTTGCTCCCGGGTCCGCTGTGAAAGATCCATACACAGGAAAGCTTTTCCGGGTGCCGTAAATTTTATTATCGAGCAATCGTCGGACTCTGCAGGGGGCACATTCTCAACGCCCGCTCTACCCCCAATAGATCGGTGAGCAAACCGCTTTCGCGGATTTTAGCCGTTGTTACTGCGCCTGGAGTGCGACAATCGGATCGACTTTTGTCGCACGCAGCGCCGGGATGTAATTGGCAAGCGCCGCCACGCCTACCATCACCACGCAAATACTTGCGAACGTGGCCGGGTCGGTGGCGCTGATTCCGAACAACAGACTCGCCATTACTCGGGTGAGCACGAACGCACTAGCCAGCCCGATCAGTAATCCCAGGCCAACCAGCTTCAATCCTTGCTTCATCGTCATTCTCAGCACGTCTGCTCGCTGGGCGCCGAGCGCGATGCGAATGCCTATCTCATGCCTGCGTTGCGCGACCGAATAACTCATCACCCCGTAAATTCCGACAGCCGCCAGCACCAATGCCAAACCAGCAAAGCTACCTAACAAGAGCATGCTGAACCGCTGCCTGGCGATTGCCTCTGATACAATGTGATCCATCGTGTCGATGTTGGCGACTGGTTGGTCCTTGTCCACGGCCCAAATCGCGTTGCGAACTGAGGTGGCGAGACTCATTGGCTCCACGCTTGTCCGGACGACGATTGAATTTGCTGCCAGCTCCTTCAGCTGCCGATGAACAAAATACATTTGCATTTTAGGCTCTGCGATGAAGTCGTTTTGCCGGACATCCTTTACAACGCCGATGACCTCTCGCCAGGGCGCGTCTGAGGTCGTCGCGCCCGGCTTCAGCCGTTTGCCGATGGGGTCTTGTCCCGGCCAGTAGTGATGCGCGGTTTTCTCACTAATCACGACCACCTTTTTTGAATCTGTTCTGTCTTGATCGGTGAAATCGCGACCACGAACCATTGGAATTCCCATTGTGGTGAAATAGCCAGGCCCAATCACGCGGTAGATTACGTCGGGCCACTGTGCCGGCGGCGGATCGGGAATTCCTTCCACCGCAATACTCATCGAATCGCCGTTGTAAGTTAGCGGCAGATTTCCTGCGGCAGCTGCTGATTGTACACCGGGCAGAGCGCGGACGCGGCGCAACACTTCATCGAAGAACGCTGAGCGCCGTTCCCCGTCCGGATACTTCAGTACCGACAGGTCTACTCTCATCGTAAGCAGATGATCGGCACGAAATCCGGGATCGAGGTTTCGTAAGTGCAGAAAACTGTTGATGAGCAATCCAGCGCCAATGAGAAGTATGAAAGAGACGGCGACTTCGCCGATAACGAGCAGATTGCGGAGGCGATTTCCTTTGCTGGTTGCGGCCGAATCACGGCCCCCTTCTTTCAACGAATCGTTTAGATTGGAATGCAATGCATGCATCGCCGGGGCGAGGCCGAATACAATTCCGGTCAAAAGCGCGATCAACGCGGTAAACACGACCACCTTCGCGTCAATGTTGATCGTCTGTGTCTGTGAAATGGTTGCAGGAATAAACGTCTTCAGCACGCGGATTCCTGCCAAAGCAAGGAGCAAACCGAAGCCCCCGCCGAGCAAGGCGAGCAACACGCTTTCGGTTAGAAACTGACGTGTCAGGCGGGAACGGCTGGCACCGAGCGCGAGTCGCAATGCGATCTCCTTTTCTCGCACAGCAGCGCGAGCGAGCAGCAAATTAGCAACATTGGCGCAGGCAATGACAAGGACAAAACCGACCGCTCCCAGCAGAACGAGCAACGCAGGTTTGATATCACCGACTATTTCCTCGTGCAGCGGCGTCACAGTGGCGCCGATCTGCGTGTTATATCTTGGATATTCTTTGGCGAGCCGCGCCGCAATCGTCTCCATCTCAGCTTGCGCCTGCTTAAGGGTGATGCCGGGTTTGATCCGCGCGATCACGTCGAGAAAATGATTACCGCGCTCTGTTATTTCCTCGTTTGTAAAATTGATCGGTACCCACAGCTCGTCATTCCAGTTGCCATAGCCTGGCAGGTGCACCCCTCGCTGCATCACGCCGATCACTGTGTAATTCTCGCCATTCAACGTAACTGCCCGGCCAATGATGCTCGGATCGGAACCGAAGCGGCGTTGCCAGAGCCGGTAGCTGAGAAGAACGACATGCGTGCCAAGGCGGTCGTCATCCGGCACGAATGTGCGCCCAATCAGCGGCGGCACGGCTAACACGTCGAAGAGGTTCGCCGAGACGCGACGACCATCAAGGCGCTCTGGTTCACCAACGCCCGTCAGGTTGAAGCTGCGCTCGACCATCGCTGCCATTCCAGTGAAGACGCTGTTTTGCCTCTGCCAATCGAGGAAGTTAGGCGGCGCCGGAGTGTTTTTCGGAAAACCAAGGTGCGTAGCATTTTCCCATACCATCACCAGTTGGTCGGGGTTTTTGAAGGGGAGCGGCCGCAATAAGACGGCGTTTACGACACTGAAAATCGCGCTGTTAGCGCCGATGCCCAGGGCGAGAGCGCTGACAGCGACGACAGTGAATCCCGGATTTTTCAGGAGTGTGCGCAGACCATAACGCAGGTCTTGTGCGAGATCCGCAAGCATATTGCCTTTAGTTTCAATGCCCGGAGCGACACTGTTTCCTGGAGCGGCAGATTCCACATGTTCGAGTTCGCGCTCGAGCAAATCAGGCGCACTCAGTTCTTCGAAAACACGCTGGCGCGCTTCCTCTTCAGACGCACCGCGCGTCATCGCCTCTTCGTATTGCTCGGCGAGATGTTGCGAGAGCTCTTCAACGATTTCTGCTTCGCGCACGGGAGGCAGCCTGAGCTCCGCCAACCGCGCTCTGATTTCGACTTTGAAATCAGGCATGTTTTACCCCCGTGATGAGGCTGATCGCTTCGACGAATTCGATCCAGCCACTGCGTTGCTTCGCCAGCGTCTTTTTGCCCGCTGGCGTAAGGCGGTAATAGCGGCGGCGACGTTGCCCGGCTTTTTCAATCCAGCGACCGCGGATCCAGTTGCGTTTTTCCAGCCGATACAGCAGAGGATAGAGTGAAGCCACGTTGAATCGCACCGTGCCGCGCGACAGCTGTCCAATTTCATAACCGTGGCGCGGGCGGTATTCGAGCAGCGAAAGAATCATCAACTCCGCGCTGCCCTTCTTTAACTCGCGATCGAGAGAAGCTTGTAATGGCATATATGTTTATGGCATATATCCCAAAGACATATACCCTGTCAAACCAGAATGTGGCGGCGGCCAGTCAGATATTGGTATCCGATCGCTCGCATCGAGCGGCATTTCTCTGTTCCAGTCCGAAACGACTATGCAGATCGTCGGTAGGGCGAGCGGTCCTCTGCACGCCGAGAGCGTGGCGCCCACAGCAGTGGTCGCCCTGCCATTTTGCCTGATTGATCTCCGCTGCGTGCTGTGCGGTGATCTTTACTCGAGATTCGTCTGGATAAATTTGGGACTCGCGTGGATATCGATCTGACGAAGCACTGTTTCGCCTGAGTTAACAAATCGATGTGGTGTGTTCGCGGGAACCACAGCAATGGCTCCGGCATTTACTTCACGCGTTTCCTCTCCAATCCTGAGCTTGGCACAGCCTTCAAGCATGAAGATAACCTCGACATATGGATGCGTATGTAACGGCGGCCCCTGTCCTGGCTTTGCGTTAACTATGTAAGCCGAGATGGGAGCGCCCTCTTTTTCGCCCACGAATTCAAAGGACATTCCTTGAAACGGCAACTGCTGGAGATTGAAAAAGCTCATGCTGTAGTTGTTCTATGGGATGTCGAGAAACACAGGGCAATGATCGGATGCATAGTTATCGCGGGTTACTTCCTTGAACCGTGTAAAGCGGAAATCCACCTGGGTTGGATTTGGATCGGCGTCAGAGCGATGAAGATGGCTCTGCTTCGGACCGGGCTTGCCGTCCGCAAGGATTGTGGCAAAGCTGATTCCCCGACGCTCGATGCGAGGGATGATCCCGGCGGTCGCGGCATCCAGCGCGGGAGAAAGCAACAGATAATCAATCTGCGAAACCGAATTCTGTCCCCGATACCAGTAGGTCCATTGGTCTTGCGACGAGGGGAGCCGGTCCACCACATTTATGAGACCGGAATCGCGGGTGAGAGAAAGCACCGGCGGCGAAAGAAATTCATCATTGAAATCGCCAACAACGGCGAACAGCTCCTGATCGAACTTCGCGCCAGGAAAACGCTCATGGATGATCTTTGAGACGGCCTTTGCCTGGCGTTTACGCAGTTTGTCGGATTTCTCGCGCTCCGCTGCCGTGTCGGAGTATTTCGATTTGAGGTGATTGATGAAAAGCGTGAGTTGCGTCGTGCCGCTTTTGTTGAGCGCAAGGTCAACTTCCAGACAATCACGCGAGAACAGCCGTGGTTTTTTTGGCGGACCTTTCGGTGCTTTCCCTGGAAAATTAACATCGACGTCGTCAAGATGAGTGCGCACATCAAGAATCTTAAGACGCGAAAGGATGCCGACATCGATCTGGCGGAAATCTCGTGAGTCGATCAACAAAGCGAACGGATATTTTTCTCTTAGAAACACCTCGTTGAATTTGCGCAACGCGATAACGCTTTCGATTTCCTGCAAGCAGATCACATCCGGGAAATCCTTGCCGTCGTTTGTAAGGACACGCGCAGCCAGCTCTCGCTGAGTTTCATTGAATAGCTCGAAAAGATCGGGGTCATAAACGGGCAGATATCCAGTATTGGGATTCTCGACCAGACTCTTTCCGCTGCGGTCACCGGGGAACGTGCGGCCAAACTGAAAGCGCACGAAAAGATTGTTGGCGTTAAACGTGCAGATGGTGGGCATATTGATAACTCCTTCGTTCGACAGGTGGCATTGCGTGATGTCCTTGCCGACCTTTGGAATGGTTGGCAATCCCAATTCCGAATCTACTCCGACGCTACTTTGCTAGTCTACCACAAAGGGATTAGACGATGTCAGACTCGTATCCTAGGACGGCACATACACCACTTAGCCGCGCGGCGGCGCCCAGAGATCGACCCAGCCAAAGTCGTTGGTCCATTTTTCCTGCGGCACGCTGG
>WNGC01002551.1_pt1 | contig 11106 bp, 9 predicted proteins | sample 5400051 | NCBI WGS metagenome assembly WNGC01 (sample SAMN13153368, study PRJNA577476) | soil metagenome | isolation source: 20 cm soil or saprolite under grassland replicate 2 | place: USA:California | collected 2016-06-15 | reverse complement strand
GAGCCTGGTGAACGACGCCTCGGGCCTGGTGATCTACAAGTTCGCGGTGGCGGCGGTGCTCACCGGGGCGTTCTCGCTGTGGCAGGCGAGCCTGGAATTCGTCGGCGTAGCGGTCGGCGGCGTCGTGATCGGCTTCCTGATGGGGCGGCTGTTCGTTTTCATCCACCGGTATCTCGGAGATGCGTTCATCGAGGTGTTGACCACGCTCGCGGTTCCATATGTCGCCTATATCTCCGCCGAGTCGCTTCACGTGTCGGGCGTTCTCGCCGTGGTCGCGGCCGGCATCGTTCGCGGGCGTTACTCCCCGGAGATCGTCTCGGCCGAGATGCGCATCATCGCGCGCTCGGTGTGGAACCTGCTCGTGTTCCTGCTGAACACCCTGATCTTCATCCTCATCGGCGTGCAGCTCTCGGGAATCGTCGCGCGGCTCACCGACTACTCGGTGAGCGAGCTTTTTTTCTACGGCACCTTCGTGAGCGCGGTCGCGATCTTCGTGCGCTTTGCGTGGGTCTATCCCGCCACCTATCTGCCGCTCGTGCTCAGGGCTCTGCTCGGGGAGCAGGTCGCGCCGCCCCGGGAGGGGGAGGTGTTCATCATGGGCTGGTGCGGGATGCGCGGCATCGTGTCCCTGGCCGCCGCGCTCGCGCTGCCCCAGACGCTGGAGGACGGAAATGCGTTTCCCGAGCGCGACCTCATCATCTTTCTCACCTTCGTCGTCATCGCGGTCACGCTGGTTCTTCAGGGGTTGACGCTCAAGCCGCTTATCCGCAGGCTCAAAGTCGGCAGCGACTGGAGCCTGCAGGAGGAGCAACAGCGCGCCCAGATGGCGCTCGGCAAGGCGGCGATCGCCGCAATCGACGCCGTCGCCGCGAAAGACGGCATCTCGAACGAGCTGGCCGAGCGCATCCGCGCCGAATTCGCCGAGAAAATCACCCTCTCGGTGCCCGAAGGCCTGGTACTGCGGCACTCAGGCGCCGACGACGCGCGGCGTCTGAGGGACGCGGCGGTAAAGGCCGAGCGGCAGGAACTGATCCGGCTTTGGCGCGAGAACCAGATCAGCGACGAGGTGCTGCATCATATCGAGGAGGACCTCGACTACCAGGAATCGCGCATTTAGGCCGTCCCGGCGAAGGAGGCTTGATGATCCGCACCGTGTTTTCCGCGCTCTTCGCGCTGGGCGTCGCGCTGCCGTGCGCGGCGCAGTATCCGGACCGGCCGCTCACGATCCTTGCGGGCTTCCCTGCGGGAGGCCTGGTGGACGTGGTTTCGCGCGTCGTCGCCGAGGGGATGAAGCCGAAATTTCCGAAGGGCATCGTCGTCGTCAACAAGCCCGGTGCCGGCGGAGCCGTGGCGGTGTCGGACGTGGTGCTGGCCAAACCCGACGGCTACACCATCGTGCTTACGCCGCTCTCGTCGCTCGTGATCGGCCCTCAGTTGAACCGCGACCTGAGCTACAAGATCCCAGACGATTACGAGCCCGTGATCAACTTGGTCGCCTATTACCCGCTACTGGTCGTGCGCTCGGACGCGCCGTGGAAGACCATCCAGGAGTTCGTCGGCGAAGCAAAAGCAAGCCCGGGCAAGCTGCGCGTCGGCACGCCCGGCGAGGGCACCTCCAGCCACCTCAATCTCGAGGAGTTCATGTTCCAGACCGGGGTTAAGCTCACTCACGTGCCGTACGCGGGCTGGGGACAATCCTCGCCCGCGTTGCTGGGTGGACACATCGAGGCGGTGGTGGCCCAGCCCGGCGAGGCAAAGGCGCTGGTGTATGGCAAGCGCATGCGTGCGCTGGTGATGTTTCAGCCGTCGCGCCATGCGGCATTCCCGGATACGCCGACAGCGAAAGAGGCCGGCTGGGAAGTCGCGAACGGCGTGTGGTATCTGCTGGTCGCGCCCAAGGGCACGCCCGCGCCCACTGTGAAGTACCTGCACGACGCGGCCAAGGCCGTGGTGGACGATCCCGCGTTCGCGACCACGATGACCGCGCGCGGCGTGGACGTCGACTACCGTCCCGGAGACAAGCTGCGCGCGGACCTCTGGCGCGAGTACAAGCTGCACACCGAGATCCTGCGCAGGATCGGACTCATCAAGCCGTAAGCGCGCTTAAGCCTTCCTCGATCGCAAGGGGCTAACTGTAGTCCGAGCGGAACAGGGGATTGTCGACGTAGCGCAACATCGTTCAGTTACAAGGGGCCTCCTATCCAATCAGACCCGATAAGAGCCATGCAGCTCTTTCGGCATCCGGTCTTATGTTTAATTTCGCTTCGCTGCGCACCCCCGGAGGGGCGCAATGGGAAGGAGCTCCGATGTTCGAACGACCTATGACCACCCAGCGGCTAACCCAAGCCATCGTACTCGCGGCGTCATCGCTTCTCTGGGCAGCCAACGCCCAGGCGGAGGAGCAGCGATGCATCGAGTTGGGTGACAATTGCATCTGCAGCGAGCCACTGAATACGACCACGTTTGCCGGTGGCCCCTCCTTCTGGAATCCCGCCGATAGCACGACGAAGGAGTGCAGCGAAGAGTCCGCCGCGATCGGCGCCCCCATCGCTCGGAACGCGCCGGTCTTCAGTTCCAATGACGCGACGGCGATGGCAGCATTGCCGCCCGGCGGTACCATGTCGAATTTCCTGCGGACGGATGACGACCATCAAGGCACGTTCTATGTGGGGAATGGGCTCCCAGTGGACGCGAGCTTCGTGCGGCTGGCCGCCCGGTGGTACGTCTGGCATACCCCAATATTCGACTTTAAGGAGGAGGGGACTTGCGAGAATTCCAAGATAACGGCGTACGACAATGGTTCTAACGTCGATTATAACTTGGGATTCCATTCCTATAACTATTTGACATTTAGCCCGCCTATCGATTGTTGCGTCAGCGGCCCTGGGCCAAATCATAGTGTGGCCACCAGTGAGATGAAGGGCAAGTGGTGGCGATTCGAGGCGGTGCTGACGAATCGTGCCGGGCCGAGCTACAACATGCAATTCTACGGGAAGAACATCACCGACAATGGCCCGGAGCTGACCATCATCGACCTTTCCACGGATAGCTCGGTCGCCAATTTGACGCCGCCGAGCTTGATGTCCCAGATTTTGTCGAACAACCACCGGTTTTCCTCTACGGGCACCTGTCAGGGCTGGCTCGGCATTTCGCACTACATGATGGCCGGATGGACGACCGACGCCGGACAGCGCATCGGGGCGGCGACAGAAGTGGAGGGCGGAAGCGGCGGCGCCCTCACGCCTCCTGCGTCACCGACAAATCTGACGGTGCAGTAAGCGTAGGGCGGCGGCTCGCCTCGGACGGGGCGCAAACCGCCCGCTTATCATCGTGGACGCCTTTGACGTGACGCCATGAGGTTTCGAGCGATGCGTGACTCGCCGCGCGGCTAGTCCACCTTCGCCCCCGACTTCTTCACCACCCTCGCCCATTTCTCGATCTCGGCGCGGATCAGCGCGTCGAACTCCCCGGGCGTCGAGCCCACCGGCTCCATGCCCTGCTGCTTCATGCGCTCGGTCAGGTCGGAGGATTTCACCGCGCGCGCAACGTCGGCGCTGATGCGATTGACGAGATCGCGCGGCGTCGCGCCGGGCGCGACGATGCCGACGAGGGAAAGCGCGCTCACGCCGGGCACGGATTCAGAAACCAAAGGGTAGTCCGGCGCATCCCGCGCGCGCCGCGGCGAAAGCAGCGCAAGCACCTTGATCTTGCCGGATTTGATCAGGGGCTGCACGGCGTACAGCACGTCCATCAGGATCGGCACGTGCCCGGCGACCACGTCCTGCTGCGCGGGCGTGCCGCCCTTGTAGGGCACGTGCACGAGGTCGATTCCCGCGGTCGTCTTCAGGAGCTCCACCGAGAGGTGCATCGCGGTTCCGCTCCCGGGCGTCGCGTAGGCGAGCTTGCCCGGATTTTTCTTTGCGAAAGCGATAAGCTCGGGGATGGTGTTCGCCTCGAGCGAGGGATGGGCCGTCATCACCAGGTGCTGCACCGAAACCTGCGTCACCCCCGCGAGATCCTTCAGCGTGTTGTAGGGCAGGTCGGCGCGCAGGCTCGGATTGATGACGTAGGCCGTGACCACCATGCCGAGTGTGTGGCCGTCGGGCGCGGACTTGGCGACGTATTCGGTCCCAACCACGGTCCCCGCTCCGGGCCTGTTCTCGACCAGCACCGGGTGGCCCCAGACTTCTTGCATCTTCGCTGACACGAGGCGCCCGATAATGTCGGTCGCGCCGCCCGGAGGGAACGGCACCATCAGGCGAACGGCACGCGTCGGATAGTTTTGCGCCGCGGACACAAGCGGCGCGAGCGCCGCCGCGAACGCGAAGCATCGCAGAATGGTCTTCATGTCCCTTAGCGGCTCTGCGCAGCTTCGTCGTCGCTCACCTTGAGGTCGGGTACTCCGCCGGTCGCGACCGGATCGTCGCCGTAGAGCTTCTTGAAGTCGAAGGTCGCGCGCCGGCCTTCCTGCTTCGGGATCCCGTTCTGCGCGAAAAGCTTGAACTCGCGCGGCACCTCGCGAAAATCCTCGGCGTCGAACCACAGCCGCACCAGGCGTCGCTGCCGCTCGGGTTCGGGGAAATTCGTGAAGCGGGTGCGCGCGTGCATCACGGTGTAGTTGTTGATGACGATCATGTCACCGCGCTCGAGGAAGAACGCAACGCGGTTCTCGGGCGCCGCCGCGACCTGGTCGAAAAGATTCAGTGCCTCGATGTCGCGTTCATCGAGCGGCACACCGCGCTCGCGCTGGCCCGCTGCGATGCCGGCGCGCTGGTAGCGGCAGGAGAGCTGGCCGTTGCGGTTGGCGAACACCGGGGTGCGGTAGGGCGTCGCCGGCTCCTCGCCCGGTCCTTCTTCGCCCAGGCGGTGGTAGTGGTAGCCGCGGTAGAGCGGCTCCAAAAGATGGGGGGCGCGCGCGCGGATCGCGTCGTGCACCGTCACGCCGCTCACGATGATCGACGCGCCGCCGGACTGCGACTTGTGCCAGCAGGCGAGGGAGATCATCGCGGTGATGTCCGAATGCGGCCGCAACTCGAGGTTGCTGCGGTACATGCGCGGGGTCGCGTCCTCGGCGGTCGCGTCGATTACCGACGTGACGAACTCCCCTTGAGCGTTCTGCGACAGCGCTCGTCCGAAATGCAGGCCCACGCCCCAGGCGCAGGCGGTGAACTGCTCGAGCGAAAGGCCTTCGAAGGGCAGGCCGCGCAGCACGACGAAGCCCTTGCCCGAGCGCACCTCGGCGTAGCCGCGCTCGAGCTTCTTGCGCAGCCCGTCGAAGCAAAAATCGGCATTCGCGAGCGCGTGGACGGGCGAGAGACGGCCGCTCCGCTCGAGGGCCTCGACCGCAGCAAACATCTCATCGCGGTCGCCGCTCGTCAGCTCGACCAGGTAGTCGGCGGGGTTCTTGAAGCTCGAAGCCTTCCAGGCAAATGAAGAGGACGCGTGCTCGTAGCTCATGAAAGCCATTGTAGCGCGGCCGGCGCGCCGCAAGGCGGCGCGGGGAGGATGTAGAATCCCTGACCCGTGAGCGCGACTCCTCCGGAAATCCTCATCATCGGCGGCGGCATCGGCGGCGTGGCCGCGGCGCTCGCGCTCGCGCGCCGCGGCATGCGCTCGCGCGTGCTCGAGAAGGCGCCCGAGTTCGGAGAGATCGGCTACGGCATCCAGCAGGGCCCGAACGCCTACCGCATGCTCGACTGGCTGGGCGTCATGAAGGACCTCGAGCCGCAGGCGGTGTTCACCAAAAACCTGATCCTGATCGACGCGCTCACCGACCGCGAGCTCACGCGCATCTCCTGCGGCGACCCGTTCCGCAGGCACTTCCGCGCTCCCTACACCGTCGTCCATCGCCGCGACCTGCACGGCGCCTTGCTCGAGGCCTGCCGCAAGCGCGAGGAGATCGCGCTGCACACCTCCAAGGATCTCGTGAGCTTTACCGACCGCGAGAAGAGCGTGGTCGCGAATTTCTCCGACGGCTCGGAATACGAAGGGCGGGCGATGATAGGTGCGGACGGGCTGCGCTCGCGCGTGCGCGAGATCCTCATCGGCGATGGGCCGCCGCAGCCCGTCGGGCACGTCAGTTACCGCGGTGTAGTTCCGGTCGGCCAAGTGAAGGACCAGTCGCACTTCGACGACATGGTGATCTGGATCGGGCCGAATCTGCACCTGGTGCAATACCGGCTGCGGGGCGGCACCGTCATGAACAACGTGGCCACCGTCGTGAGCGGCAAGTTCGCACGCGGCGAGCGGCAGGACTACGGGGGCCCGGGGGAGCTGGCCGAAGTCTTCTCGCGCACCACGCCGCACGTGCAGGAGATGCTCGGCTACGTCGGCAAGGACAAGAACTGGGTGCTGCACGACCGTGAGCCGCGGCCCGGCTGGACGCGCGGAAAAGTCGCGCTGCTCGGCGATGCCGCGCATCCCACCCTGCAGTACCTGGCCCAGGGGGCATGCATGGCGATCGAAGACGCGGTGGTGCTCTCCGGCAAGCTCGAGAAGGCGGGCAGCGAGGTCGTTGCGGCGCTCGAGGCCTACGAGAAGGAACGCTATCTGCGCACCGCGCGCGTGACGATCACTTCACGGATCTTCGGCGACATCATCCACGCGAACGGAGGCGCGCGCGACCTGCGCAATCACCTCCTCGCGCAAAGGACCCCCGAGACCTTCTGGGAGGTGGACTGGCTTTACCGGGGGATCGAGGTCTGACGCCGGCGATCCCTCCGCTTACTCCTTCTTCTTGTCCTTGTCCCGGTTTCGCCAGACCATCCACACGAAGCCGATGCAGAAACCGAAGAAAAGCACGCCGAAAATGATCGTGCCGACCGTATTGGACTCGACGGGAGGTTCGGCGGCCGGGCCCTGGGCGTGCGCGTACAGCGCCAGCGAGAGGGTGATCCAAGCTGAAAGGATTCTCTTCATTGCAGTTCCTCGTCGATCGTCGGGGCCCGCCTTGGGGTTGAGGACAATCTGCACGAAGTTTCTTGCAGGGAGCTGACGCCAGTCTTTCAATTCGCTTTCATCCGCCTCCAGCGAGCTTCGAGAGGTCGGGCATCGCTATCGGGCGCGCTTTCTCGAAAGCTCGCGCGGCCTGCAGCACCCGCGCTTCGGCGTATTTCGGGCCGACGATATGCAAGCCTACGGGCAAGCCCGCTTTGGTGAGCCCACAGGGAATGGAGGCGGCTGGCTGCTGCGTCAGATTGAAGGGGAATGTGAACGGAGTCCAGTTGACCCAAGCTTTCGTGCCGCCGTCGGCTTCCTTGCCGGCCGCGAATGCCACGAGCGGAAGCGTCGGCGTGACCAGCAGATCGTAGCGCTCGTGGAAGCGGCTCATCAGGACGCCGAGCTCATTTCGCTTCTGCGCCGCCTCGAAATGCTCGAGCGCGGTGATCCGTTCGCCGCGGCGCGCGATTTCGCGAAGGCCTTTGTCCACCAGCGAGCGCTTCTTTGCGGGTACGCTGCGCAGGGCGAGGGCCGCGCCCGGGAACCAGTGGCGCGAGAATGTCTCCAGCGGGTCGGCGAACCCAGGATCGCGCTCTTCGACCTTCGCGCCGAGGTCCTCGAAAGTTCGCAGGGCCTGCTTCACGAGCGCGGCCACCTCGCGATCGACCTTGGCATAGCCGAGATTCGCCGAATAGGCGATGCGCAGGTCCCGCACACCGCCCTCGAGCCCGTCTCGGTAATCACGGTTCTCATAGGGCAGGGCGGTCCAGTCGCGGGCGTCGGGCCGTGACATGACGCTGAGCATGAGCGCCGCATCCTGTACGCTCCTCGTGATCGGCCCGACGTGCGCGACGGTTCCCATGGGCGAGGGCGGCCAGGCGGGCACACGGCCGAAAGTGGGCTTGATTCCGAAGAGTCCTGTGAACGCGCAAGGGATGCGGATCGAGCCGCCGCCGTCCGTGCCCACGGCAAGCGGCCCCATCCCGGAAGCCACTGCAACGGCTGCCCCGCCCGAGGAACCGCCCGGAGTTTTCGCTGGGTTCCAAGGGTTGCGCGTGATGCCGGTAAGCGGGCTGTCGGTAACGCCCTTCCAGCCGAATTCAGGCGTCGTCGTCTTGCCGAGCAAGACGGCTCCCGCCTCGCGCAAACGCGCCACCGCGGGTGCGTCGTCGACCCAGGGCCCCTTCGGATCGATGGTCTTCGAGCCGCGCAGCGTCGGCCAGCCGCGGGTGAGGATCAGATCCTTAATCGAGACCGGGACGCCGTCGACAGGCCCTCTCGGTTCACCCCTCCTCCAGCGCGCTTCCGACTCCTTTGCGCTCGCGATCGCCGCCTCGACAGCAACCAGCCAGAATGCGTTCAGCACCGGGTCGAGCCGCTCGATGCGCTCGAGCGCTGCGCGAGTCGCCTCGACGGGCGAAAGTTTCCCCGCGCGATAGAGCGCCAAGAGCTCGGTGGCGGTCAGCGAGCAGAGGTCGGTCGGCATACAGTGGATTTTAGGTAGAATCCCACGCGCCCGGGAAACGTTTCCCGCCGGCCGGAGGATCAAACGGTGACGGACGACGCATTCCCGGAAAGCCCGCTCGAATTCGGCATTTTCGACTGGATCGAGTGGTCCGCCGCCCCGGCAGGCGAGATCTTCGAGCACAAGCTGCAGATCGCCGAGGCCGCGGACAAGGCGGGCTTCTACGCCTGGCACATCGCCGAGCATCAGGGCACGCCGCTCTCGATCGACGGCTCGCCTGGGCTCGTTCTCTCCGCGGCGATTCAGCGAACGAAGCGCCTGCGCCTGGGCGCGCTGACGTTCTGTCTGCCCTGGTACAACCCGTTTCGTTTCTACAACGAGATCTGCATGCTCGACCAGATGAGCGGCGGGCGCCTGGAGCTCGGCGTGGGGCGCGGCGTCTCGCCGATCGAGTCCTCGTTCTACGGCATGAAGAGCATCGACGAGTCGCGCGAGCGCTACCGCGAGACGCTCGACATCTTCTTCTCGGCGTGCGCGAGCAAGGCGCTCAACTTCGAGGGAAAATACTTCTCCTACCGCGATCTCGATCTGTACATACAGCCGAGGCAGCGCCCTTACCCGCCGCTGTGGTTTCCCAGCAGCGACAAGAATTCCATCGAATTCACCGCGCGCCACGGCTACCACACGGTCCTCATGGCGAGCGTCGCGGAGGCCGAGAAGCTCAACCATCAGTACCGCGAGGTCTGGGTGAAACACAGAGACGACCCCGGCCGCCACAACGCGCACGTGCCTGCGCCCAAGCTCGGGAAGTCGCAGCACGTGTTCGTCGCCGACACCGAGGCCGAAGCTGCGAAAACCGGCCTCCCGGCCTTCAAGGTCTGGGCCGAGCACATCGTGCATCTCACCCGCAAGCACGGCAGGCCCGACCTGCTGAAGATCGACCCGACAGCGCCCGAGTCTCCCCAGCGCTACGTCGGCGGCACGCCGAAGTCGGTCACCCAGCAGCTTACCGAAGTGGTGCGGGGGTCCGGCATCAACTACCTGCTGCTCGTCTTTTCCTTCGGGAACCTGCGTCCGGAACTGGTGATGCATTCGATGGATCTGTTCGTGCGGGAAGTGATGCCCGCCTTGCGATCTGGCGCGGGCTGAGGTGTGTTTTTCCGCCCGGCCTAATATACTGTGCGTCCCGAGAGAAGGAGGCTAGAGGCCATGGCGAAGGCGCTGAAGAAAGTGCGAGTTTCGATGATGAACGCGATCCACGACCTGCCGCTCCTCGTGGCTCGGGACGAGGGATTTTTCGAGGACGAAGGACTCGACGTCGACATCCTCAAGACGCCGGGCTCGGGGCAGCGCGACTCCGACCACCAGGCGCTCCGGCAGAACATATTCGAGCGCACCATGGAGTCGCTCTACGACCAGGGCCAGTGCGACCAGTTCCGCATGTGCGAATGGGGCGTGATGAAGCGCGCCGTGGAGGCCGAGAAGACAGGGCACCGCCCCGCGAAAATCGTGGCGCTCGGCTCGGCGATGTCGACCTTCGCGATCGTCGCCGATCCCAAGTCACGGATCTACGAGCCCGAGCAGCTCAAGAATAAACCGATCGCGGTGAGCCCTTTCAACGGCTCGCACTTCACGACGCTGAAATTGCTCGAGGGGTTTCTGAAGCGCGAGCAGATCAAATGGGCGTTCGCAGGGACGATGAAAGAGCGGCTGGACGCGCTCAGCAAGGGCGAAGTCGCCGCTGCCAGCCTGATGGAGCCCTGGATCAGCGTCGCCGAGAAACGCGGCATGCGCGTGCTGATGGAGTCGCATTCGACGAGGAGCGAGGCTGCGGGGGACGAGCTCGACGGCGCGACGCTCGCCGCGATGTTCAGGGCGGAAGCCCGCGCGGCCGAGGCGATCGACAAGGACCCCTGGCGCCACGCCCGCTACCTGATCGAGGAGGCGGGCGGGCTGCTCGATAAAAAGGAGCTCAAGCTGTCCCGCCTTTTGAATGCTCCGCCCGAACCCTACACCCGCGAGCGCTTCGACCACACCTACCAGTGGACCCTGGGGTGGGGACTGGTCGAGCCGGGCGCCACTTTCGAGGGCACCGTGGACAACCGGGCCTGGCAATAGCCGCAGCCCGAGTCGCGTCGTTCTTCGAGGAAGAGAGACAATGAAAAAATTGTTCGCATCGGCCGCTGCGCTGGGACTCGCCCTGGGTGCGGCGTCCGCGTCTGCGCAGACCATCAAGATAGGGTTCATCACCAGCTACTCGGGACTGAACGGCAATCTCGGGCCGTACATGGAGCGCGGGATGCGGCTCTACTTGAAGGAGCACCAGAAGGAGCTGCCGACGGGAGTGAGCATCGAATTCCTCATCCGGGACGACACCGGCCCCAACCCGGACAAGGCCAGGCAGCTCGCGCAGGAGCTGATCGTGCGCGACAAGGTGAACCTGCTCGCGGGGGTCATCTTCACGCCGAATGCGATGGCCATGGCGCCGCTCGCGACAGAAGCGAAAGTGCCTTTCGTGATCATGAACGCCGGCACCGCCGTAATCACGACGCGCTCACCCTATATCGCGCGCCTGTCGTTCACCCTGTGGCAGTCCTGCTATCCGCTCGGCCAATGGGCGGCGAAAAAATTCAAGAGGGTCTACACCTTGGTGAGCGACTTCGGCCCCGGGCACGATTGCGAGGATGCCATCGTCAGGGCGA
>WNGC01002550.1_pt1 | contig 11106 bp, 4 predicted proteins | sample 5400051 | NCBI WGS metagenome assembly WNGC01 (sample SAMN13153368, study PRJNA577476) | soil metagenome | isolation source: 20 cm soil or saprolite under grassland replicate 2 | place: USA:California | collected 2016-06-15 | reverse complement strand
GGCTTCGAAGCTGCGGGTGATCTTGTGACGGAATTCGACTTCTCGCTCGTCAAAAAAAATCCAGCGGAAGCCCGGCGTTTGATGTTCGCAGCGATTCAACGCGCGCGCGAGTTACCGCGTGTTCAATTGGCGGCGGTCGGAACGATGCTGCCTTACGGCAACTTCACAAGCACGCGTCGCGTCATGTCGGCGCGCGAAATGATGCCAACCGACTCGAAAGCGCCTGATCCGGGCGCAGGTGCGCTTTACACCGCGACGACGCCTGGCTACTTCGACGCGCTCGGCGTCAAACTTCTGCGCGGCCGTGATTTCACGCAGGCGGAAGCGGAAAATAAAAATATGCCGCGCGTCGCAATCATTGACGACGAGATGGCGAAAAAGCTGTTCCCGAATACGGACGCGATCGGGCAACACATTCGTTACACGCAACCGCCAAAGGACGGCTCGCCTAACGACATGGAAGTCATCGGAATAGTCAACTCCCATCGCCATGATATCCAAACCGACACGCTAAACTGCCGAGTGTTCGTGCCGCTCGCGCAAGGTTACAATGGCAACGTTTATCTACATGTCCGATTCGCCACCAAAGATCGACATGCTCTTATCGCATTAATTCCTACGCTGCGGCAAACGCTCCGGGATATTGATCCCGATTTGCCAATACTCAGCATTGCTCCGTTCAGCGATTTAATGGAGAAGAGCGTCGGGCTTTGGGTGGTGCGCCTCGGCGCGATACTCTTCGGGGTGTTTGGCGGGATCGCACTGCTCCTGGCAGTCGTGGGCGTTTATGGTGTGAAGGCCTACGCGGTCGCTTGTCGCACGCGTGAGATCGGCATCCGGATGGCGCTGGGCGCGCATCGCCGCGATGTCTTCGCGCTGATTATGCGGCAAGGCGCAATGCAAACCGCACTAGCCGTTGCTGTCGGCCTCCTACTTTCATTGGCTGTTGGCCGCGTGCTTGCCCAAATCTTGTACGAAGTCAGTCCAAGCGATCCATTCGCCCTTCTCGCGTCCAGTGTGATGCTCAGTACGGCCGCACTCCTCGCCTGTTTTCTTCCCGCGCGCCGCGCGACGCATGTCGATCCGATTCAAGCTTTGCGCACTGAATGATATGAATGACGTCCGTTTCGCTCTGCGCCAGCTCCGGAAATCGCCCGCTTTCACTTCACTGGCCGTGCTCACGCTCGCGCTCGGCATCGGCATGAACACAGCCATCTTTAGTTTGATGCATGATCTTTTCCTGCGCGGTCTTCCGTTTTCCGAACCGGGGCGCGTGGTGCGCATCTACGGCGAGGCGAAGGAGCGCGACTTGAAGCAGCTGCCGTTTTCGGTGCCGAAGTTCTGGCATTACCGGGATGGGCAGAATGTCTTTTCCAGCCTCGCTGCGGATTGGGGCAACGGTTACATCCTGACTGGATCCGGTGAACCGGTGCAGGTCCTTGGCGGAAATGTAACGGCGAATTATTTTGATTTGTTAGGGATTCGCCCGATCATCGGCCGCAATTTTCTTCAGCAGGAAGAAATGAGAGACAACGTCGCGGTGGTGACGGAAATTTTCTGGCGCAAACGTCTCGGCGCCGATCCTGCCGTGCTCGGGCGAAGTATTGCCTTGAATGGCGTCGCGCATACCATTGTCGGCGTTCTGCCGAACCTGCCGATTTCCTGGTTCGGTCGTGACGCAGAAGTTTTTATCGCTACGCCGTTCGATAATCCGAACGCGACAAAGGAGCGGCTGATGCGTGGCTTTAGCTTTATGCGCTGCATCGGCCGGTTGAAGCCCGCAGTGACGATGCAACAGGCGCAGGCGGCGATGCCGACTCTCGAGCAAGGTTATCGTGAGCAACATCCGGAGACCGCGGATTGCACCTGGACATCGGTGCTGGTCGGCGCCAACGAAGATGCAACCGGAGATCTGCGGCCGGCTTTCGTTACTTTACTCATCGCGGTTGGCGCTGTCTTGCTGATTGCATGCAGTAACGTTGCAAATCTTTTGCTCGTTCGTTTCACGGGACGCCGCCGTGAAATCGCCTTACGAATAGCGCTCGGCGCTGACCGGCGCAATGTCGTTCGCCTATTTGTGCTCGAAAGCACCTCGGTAAGCATGATTGCGGGCGCGATGGGGTTGCTGCTCGCGCTCTGGATTGTCGCGGTCGTCCCGAAAGTTGCCGGTGAGAATGTTCCGCTGGAAGGGGCGGTCGGTCTGCATTGGCCGGTGCTTACTTTCACTCTCGCGCTTTCGCTTCTGACCGGTCTTGCCATGGGCGTTTATCCGGCGTGGCAAAGTTCTCGAGGTGATTTGGTCGAAGGATTAAAAGAAAGCAGCCGCGCGGTCAGCAGCAGTCGCGGCCAACATCGTTTCCGTCGCGGGCTCGTTTCTGCGCAAGTCGCCCTCTCCATGATTCTGCTGGCAGCTGCGGCGATGCTCATCTCGAGTTTCGTTCGGCTGAGCAATCAGGAAGCAGGTTTTCGATCGGACCATGTTTGGGCCGGCGGAATCGGTTTACCTGCAGCGCGATATCCGGATACCGCGTCGCGTGCCCATTTTGTTCAACGGTTGGTTGACGAGTTGCGAACAGCGCCCGGCGTCGAAGCAGTGGCAACTGCCGACGCAGTACCCTTAAGCGGCAATTATTCGCAAACTCCCTACGCGCGCGTGGATGGCAATCCGTTACCAGTGAATCATCGCTCGCTAGGTCTGACGCGAAGTATTTCGCCGGGATATTTCCGCACTCTGCGCGTGCCATTGCTCGCCGGCCGCGAATTTAACGAACGCGATGCGGCCGATCAGCCGCTCGTCGTCATCTTGAGCAGTTCCACGGCGAAGAAATTGTTTCCGAACGAGAATCCGCTCGGACGGCAAATCCTTTTTGGAGTCGATAACGGCAACGGACTGCCCGCCCAAGTAGTCGGCATCGTTGGCGATGTGAGGTCGCGACAGCTGGCGAAGCCTAACGATATCGAATTCTACCGCCCATGGCCGCAGAGAAGTTTTTCGTTCTTCAATGTGATGGTGCGCACGTCGATGAAACCGGAAGCAGCCCAGACCATTGTTCGCGCTGCGCTGGACAACATCGACAAGGAGATGCCGATCCTTCAACCGAACACGCTCGACGCGATCGTGACCCAATCGCTTGGACAACAGCGCTTGACCATGGGATTGCTCGGGGCATTTGCCGGAACCGCGTTGTTACTGGCGATCGTCGGAATTTACGGCGCCGTGGCTTACACGGTCGAACAGCGCACTGCTGAGATTGGAGTTCGCATGGCCCTCGGTGCGCAAGTCAAAGACGTCTTGAGACTCGTCGTTAAGCAGGGAATGAATCCTGTTTTGATCGGACTGGGCGTTGGCCTGGTAGCGATCTTCGGCGTCGGCCGCCTTTTGACCGCGCAACTTTACCAGATCTCGCCGCATAATCCTTTTTTACTCGGCCTTACCGCTGCCGGATTGGCAGTCGCGGCGCTGCTTGCTTGTTTAATTCCAGCGCGCCGCGCTACGCATGTCGATCCAATCGAGGCTTTGCGCACAGAGTGATATGAATGATCTCCGTTTCGCTCTGCGCCAACTCCGCAAATCACCCGGTTTTTCCGCGCTGGCGATTGTCACGCTCGCTCTCGGGATCGGGTTGAACACTGCGATCTTTAGTTTGATCAATGATCTGTTTTTGCGCGGCCTGCCATTCAAGGAGCCGGGACGTGTCTTGCACATGTATTCCAATGCCAAAGATCGTAATTTGCTGGAAATCCCGCTGTCGGCGCCGCGTTATCAGCACTACCGCGATGGCCAGACGATTTTTGACGGCTTAGGCGCCGAAAACATTCTTGCCTTCACTTTGACCGGCCTGGGTGATCCAGTTCAACTTTTCGGCGGCAAAGTGACGTCGAACTATTTCGATGTCCTCGGGGTGCATCCGATTCGTGGCCGCAATTTTGTGCCGCAGGAAGAGGATACCGCCGATGTCGCGATGGTGACTGAGAATTTCTGGCAGAAGCGCATGGGCGGCGACGCGAACGTGATCGGTCGCAGCATTACACTGGACGGAGTTCCGCACACGATTGTCGGCATATTGCCAAACTTGCCGTTTTCTTGGACCGGACCGAACGCGGAGATTTGGACCACGAAACCGTTCGTGATTCCCGGATTTTCCTACGAACGAATGATGCGCGGCACCGGTTTTCTGCGCGTGGTCGGGCGATTGAAACCGGCGATGACACTGGAACAGGCGCGGGCCGGGTTGCCGTCGCTCGATCAAAGTTACCGCACTCAATATCCAGACAAGATCGACAGTTCAGCGACGGTCTCTCTCAAAACGCTGCCCGAAGATGTCGTCGGAAATCTGCGGCCTGCATTTGCTACGTTACTGGCGGCCGTCGCTTTCGTACTGCTGATTGCGTGCAGCAACGTTGCAAATCTCTTGCTCGTACGGTTCACGGGCCGGCGGCGCGAGATCGCGCTTCGGATGGCATTGGGCGCGTCTCGCGCGAGCGTGTTACGACTTTTCATTTTCGAAAGTTTGTTAGTGAGTGTTCTCGCGGGCGTCGTGGGCGCTGTGCTCGCGTGGCAGTTAGTGCCGCTCGTGCCGAAAATGGCGGCGAATTTTCTTCCGTTCGATCCCGAGACTGGCGTCAACCTTTCGCTTCCCGTGCTCGGGTTCACCATTGCATTGTCGATCTTAACGGGCGTGGCGATGGGAATTTATCCGGCTCTGCAAAGTTCGCGGGCCGATCTGGTTGACGGATTGAAAGAAGGGGGCCGCGGAACGAGCGGCAGTGTGCACCAGCACCGGCTCCGCAAAACTTTGGTCGGCGCACAGGTGGCCCTGTCTGTCACGCTGCTCGCGGGCGCGGCCTTACTCATTACCAGCTTTGTGCAGTTGAGCAGACAGAACATCGGGTTCCGCGCCGAAAATCTCTGGATCGGCCTCGTCACGTTGCCGGAAGCCCAGTATCCGGATTCAGCCACGCGGCAACATTTCGTAGAAAAAACACTGGCCGCGTTGCACGCAATTCGAACCTTTCAAAACGCGACGGTCAGCGGCGACATCCCCCTGCTGGCTGGCGCCGGCGGCAACACCCTTTATTCACGTGCCGAGGGCGAAATTTTGCCGGTGGACAAACGTGCCGCAGCCCCGAGCCATGATATTGCAGTGGATTATTTTAAGACGTGGAGCATTCCAATTTTGGCTGGACGCGATATCGATCAGCATGATCTGGCCGATCATCAGAATGTAGTCCTGATCAGTCACGCCGGCGCGAAGAAAGTTTTTGGCAGCGAGAATCCGATCGGCAAAACACTTCTGGTCACAAGTGGGAGCACGCCGGTGGAGATCATCGGGGTAGTGGGCGACGTCCGGTCGCGGAAAGTAGCCGAACCGGACGATATGGAATTTTACCGTCCCTGGGCTCAGGAGAATTTTCCATTCGCGGTGGTGGCGGTGAGGAGCGATTTAAGGGTCGATGCGGTGACTAGATTGGTGCAGTCGGCGCTAAAGACTGTCGATCCTGGCTTGGCGATCGCAATTCCGCAATCGATGGACAAAATTGTCGCGCAAGCACTTGGCCAAGCGCGGCTGATGATGTGGTTGCTCGGCACGTTTGCCGGCGCGGCGTTGCTACTGGCAACAGTTGGAATTTATGGCGCGGTGGCTTACACGGTCGAGCAGCGCACCGGAGAAATCGGCGTGCGAATGGCGCTCGGAGCGCAAACGATGGACGTTTTGCGGCTCGTCGTAAAACAGGGGATGCGCCCAGTGATTTTCGGATTGGCGGTGGGATTGGCGGCAGCGCTGGCGCTCGGCCGCTTGATCGCCGCGCAGCTTTATCAAACGTCAGCGCACAATCCGCTTTTGCTGGCAGCGACGATGTCGATCCTCGCGGTTGCCGCGCTGCTCGCCTGTTTATTACCGGCGCGCCGCGCCACATTGGTCGATCCCATTGAAGCTTTGCGTACTGAGTAATGAATGATCTTCGGTTCGCTCTGCGACAACTCCGCAAATCGCCCGGATTCACTTTGATTGCGGTGATCGCGCTGGCTCTGAGCATCGGCGCGAACACGGCGATCTTTAGCGCGGTCAACACACTCCTGCTGCGCCCGCTGCCGGTGGAGGATTTAGATCGATTGGTTTTCAGCGTTGCGATGCGTGAAGGATTTGATCCATTCGGGTCGTCGTTGCTGGAATTCGAAGCTTACCGGCAACGGAATCATTCCTTCACGAGTATCGGCGCGGCGATGATACGCTCTTTCAATTTGACTGGACGCGGCGAACCTGAGCGCATTCGCGGCGCGTCCATCATGGCGGATTATTTGACAACGCTCGGCGTGAAGCCGGTTCTCGGTCGCGGTTTTACCAACGCAGAAGACCGACCCGGCGGTCCCGCGGTCGCCTTGATCAGTTACGGACGTTGGCAAAAACATTTTGGAGGAGACCCGAGCATCATCGGCCAAACGCTGAACCTCGAAGGTCGCAGCCACACGATCATTGGCGTGATGCCGCCGGGATTTGATCTACCCGCGGCTGCCGAAATTTGGGTGCCGCTGCAAATTAACATCGACAGTTTGCCATTGGCCGATCGCGCAGCGCCTATGTATGAAGTGGTGGCGAAGCTCCGGCCTGGCATCAGCATTGAAAAGGCGGATGCGGAATCGAAATCGATCGCGCGCCAATTGGAACATGAGTATCCGCAATTGCGGCGCGGATGGACCGTCAAGTTGATTTGGCTACGGCAACAATTGCTCGGCGACCTGGCCGGCAAGGTTAGCAAAGCGCTTTTCGCGCTTATGGCTGGTGTGGTATTTCTCCTGCTCATTTGTTGCGCAAACGTGGCGAATCTTCAGCTTGCCCGCGGCATTACGCGCGCACGCGAATTCGCATTGCGACGCGCGCTGGGCGCGAGCCGATGGCGATTAGTGCGGCAACTTCTCACCGAAAGCATGTTGCTGGCGGTGCTCGGCGGCGTGGGCGGTTTGCTGCTCGCGCATTGGATCGTGCCGGTCCTCGCCGCGATGAATCCGATCCAGGGTATTTCGCTCGCCACCTTCTTTCACAATTTCAAGATTGACGGACGCGTATTGAGTTTTGCTCTCCTCGTAACGCTCGCAACCGGCGTGATCTTCGGATTGCTTCCGGCGTTGAAAAGCGCCGGCGAACGCGACGTGATGCCGTGTCTTAAGCAGGGCGATCAAAGAATCGGCGTTAGCGCGCCCGGCCGCCGATGGCTTGATGTTCTCATCGTCGCGGAGATTGCGGTCGCGATGACTCTCCTGGTTGCGGGCGGATTGATGTTGCAGAGCTTCAACCGGCTTCAACATGTCGACCTTGGATTTAGGCCGGACCATCTCCTAACGATGAAGATGGTACTGCCGGCGTCGAAATATTCAGAGCACCGGCAGCGCGTGGCGTTCGCCGACCAAGTCCTTGAGCGCATCAAGAATTTGCCCGGCGTTATCTCCGCGGGCACAACGACGAACATTCCACTTGAGCGCGAAATTGCCTACGACTCGGTCTTCGACGTGGAAGGCCGGCCGCGCCCGAATCCAAACGACGTTCCCATTACGTCGCATCGTCTCGTGAGTCCGGATTATTTGAAAACAGTTGGTGTGACCCTGATTAAGGGCAGGCTGATCGATGATGGCGATCGCGCCGACCGTTTGCCCGTGGTTGTAATCAGCGAAGAGCTGGCGCGTCAAGCGTGGCCCGAAGAAGATCCGCTCGGCAAACGAATCAAGCGCGTTCGGGGCGATCAGAATTTTCCGTGGATGACTGTGATCGGCGTCATCAAAGATGTAAAAGAAGATCTCTTCAATTACCGGATTAACCGTCCGGTTTGGTACGTGCCGTACGCGCAATTGGAAAATAATTTTCCATTGAATCTGGTGGTGCGGACGAGCGGCGATCCAGCGAGCGCGACTGCAGCGGTACGCGAAGCGGTCCACGCGATCGATCCCGATCAGCCGATTTCGAACGTCATGACCATGAACGAGAATCTTAGCGGCGTTCTCGTGACCGAACGTTTCGGCGCGATCTTGATGAGCTTGCTGGCCGCGTCAGGTCTTTTGATCGCCGCGCTCGGGCTTTACGGGGTGATGGCGTATTCGGTCTCGCAACGAACGGCCGAGATCGGTCTGCGCGTCGCGATTGGAGCGCGGCCCAGGCACGTGCTCAAACTCATCCTCGGCCAGGGGCTGAAGCTCACATTGTTAGGCGTTGCGATCGGTCTAACCGCCGTTTGGTGTCTTACGCGGTTGCTCGCGAATTTGCTATTCGGCGTCAGCGCGACCGACCCGGCAACTATTGTCTTGATTTCATTGCTCTTTACGGGCGTTGCGCTGCTTGCTTGCCTCCTTCCGGCGCGGCGCGCTCTGGCCGTCGATCCCATTCAAGCATTGCGGACAGAGTAAAACATGAACGATCTCCACTTCGCCGTCCGACAGCTCTTGAAGAAGCCTGCGTTTACCGTCATCGCGACAATTACTCTCGGGCTAGGGATCGGCGCGAACACTGCCATCTTCAGCGTGGTCAATGCCGTTCTGCTTCGACCGCTGCCGTATCCGCACTCGGAAGAACTGGTGTTGCTGCGAGAAAGATTGGTCGGACCATCGGGTTTTGAATCGGGCTCGGTCAGCTACATGAATTATCTCGACTGGCGCGCAGCGCACCGCAGTTTCACAGATCTTGCACTCGTTAGGACCGAGGGCGTAAATGTTTCAGCCTCCGATTCCGCTTCACCGCCCGAACGAATCCGAGCGGCGCGGATCACGGCAAATTATTTGTCGGTCTTGCAAGTCGCGCCGCGCATTGGGCGCGATTTTGTCGAGAAGGACGATGTTCCCGGCGCGGGGAAAGTGGTGCTAATCAGCGAACGACTCTGGCGCAATCGATTTGGCGCGTTGCCGCTTGCGCTCGGCCAACGACTGAGTGTTGATGGCGTCCCGCGCGAAATCGTCGGCGTTGTTTCGGAGAAAGTTCGCTTTCCGCGCAACCCCGACATTTTTCTTCCACTGGCCGATCTGCGCAGCGATCACGATTTTCTTTCGCGCGGCAATCACGAAGCTTTTTCGTGTCTCGGTCGATTGAAACCAGATGTGACCATGAAACAGGCGATCGCGGAGCTGGATACGATCGCAGCAGATCTTGCGCGGCGTTTCCCTGATTCAAATACCGGACGCCAGGTTTCTGCAAAACCGTTGCTCGAATTTTCCGTCGGCGAGTATAGGCATCTTCTTTATTTGTTGCTGGCCGCGGTTGGTTGCGTGCTTTTGATCGCGTGTGCAAATGTGGCGAATCTGCAATTGGCGCGTGGAATCGCGCGCCGTCAGGAATTCGCGGTGCGCGCCGCGCTCGGGGCGGGCCGATGGCGATTGGCACGGCAAGTCTTGGTCGAAACGGGAGTGATCGCGCTATTCGGCGGATGTTGCGCAGCGCTCATCGCACTCTGGAGTCTCGATACCATTCGCGTGATCTCGCCCGCAAATGTGTCTCGCTTTCAGGAAACTACCATCGATCCAGTGGTTCTTCTTTTCACCACCGGCATCATTATCGTCTCCGCATTCCTCGTCGGCATCTGGCCGGCGTTGCGCATTTCAAATAGCATCTCGATGGCGAACGACCTTCACGACAGCGGCGCGCGCGGCAGCGATAGCGCGCAACGGCAGCGGGCGCGCTCAATTCTCGTTGTCGCGCAGGTGGCACTCGCCATCGTTCTGCTCGCGGCCGCCGGATTAACCTTGAAAAGTTTCTGGCGTTCGCAGCAAGTGCCACTTGGATTCGATCCGCGCGGAGTTTTGACAATGACCATCGCGGTGCCGTCGTCGCGCTACGATTCGCCGGAAAAGATTTCTCGCTTTTACGATCAACTGCTCGAGAAGGTGAAACAGCTGCCGGGTACGAGTGCGGCGGCGATTTGCAATAACGCGCCGTTCGATCACGACGAATGGGACAGCTCGTTTCACATGACGGGCACGCCGCCCGATCCCCCCGGCCAGGAACCGATCAGTGAAATGGCCATCATTTCGCCGGACTACTTTCGCGTGCTCGGTATGCCGATCTTGCGCGGACGAAGTCTTAATGCGCAAGACACCGCAGGATCCCCTGGCGTCGTCGTTATTGATGAACTCGCGGCGCAGAAGTTTTTTCACGGCGTCGATCCGATCGGAAAACAGATCGACGATCCGGTGACAATCGGCGACAGCAATCAGAACGGCGTTCCGATCACGATCGTTGGGATTGTGCCGCACACGCGCAACAATGCGCCTGGCGACAAAGGTGACGCGCGCAATTTGCCGATGATGTACTTCAGCGCGTCGCAGTTTGCCAAAGGCGGGCAGAATCTGATGGTGCGCGCGCAGGCTCGGTACAATCCACATTCACTCGTTAGTCCGATCAAGGAGCAAATCGCATCACTCGATCCCGATCAGGCCGTTTCCGAGGTCGCGACGATGCAGGAAAACATCGGCGAGAGTCTTGCCTCACGTCGCCTAACGATGCTGCTGCTTGGGGTTTTTGCCGGACTGGCGCTCTGCCTTGCCAGCCTTGGTTTGTATGGCGTGATGGCGTTAAGCGTCACGCAGCGCACGCGCGAACTCGGAATTCGCCTGGCGCTTGGCGCGGCGCGCTGGGAGATTTTCCGTTTGGTGCTGGGTCAAGGCATGATCCTGGTTTCGCTCGGGATTGGTCTGGGATTGATTGGTGCGATCGCGGCAAGCCGCGCCTTAAGCAGTTTGCTCTACAGCGTCGGTGCGCTCGATGTTCCGGCTCTTGCCATCGCAATTGCGTCGCTCGCATTTGTCTCTCTGCTCGCGTGTTGGTTGCCGGCTCGCCGCGCCACACTGGTCGATCCTATTCAGGCATTGCGGACGGAATGAAAAAATGACAAAGCTCGAATGACGAATGACGAAATAATGACGAAGCCCGAAGCACAAAAAATGGCGCGCTGTATTCGACGTTCGACCTTCCTCATTCCGAAATCAGCAATCAGAAATCAACAATCAGAAATCCCATGAACGCCTGCCTTGAATTCGCAGCGGTGGAGGCGAATCCGGAAGACTACCACGCCGAGAAGGCCGCCCATTCATGAAGGACCTGCTGCTGGACATTCGTTATGCGCTGCGCG
>WNGC01002548.1_pt1 | contig 11107 bp, 10 predicted proteins | sample 5400051 | NCBI WGS metagenome assembly WNGC01 (sample SAMN13153368, study PRJNA577476) | soil metagenome | isolation source: 20 cm soil or saprolite under grassland replicate 2 | place: USA:California | collected 2016-06-15 | reverse complement strand
GGGGTCAAACTGACCAAGCTCAGCAAAGCACAAGCCGATTATCTCGGCGTGCCAATCGACGGTCCGTTTAAATCCGAGCACTACCGTTATTGACTTGTAGCCGACGACGCGGTCGTCGGCCCGCGGTCAACGACCGCGGCTACAGTGTTGTTCGACAGACTTTTCGCCTTACCAACGCGCTTCCTGCGCTTCGACTTGGGTGGCCTCCACGTAGTAACAGCCCGGCGCCTTGCCGCGCCGCCATCTGCCCAAGACTCGAACGCTGCGCCGGTCATGGACGGCCTCCGTAAGAATTTTCGATTGCCGTATCGGCGCGGCGAGCGAGATCGATGTCGATCTTCCAGAGTGAAAAACAAACATGATTTGCGAGGCGCAGGATTCGCCCGGATATAAACTCACTTTCCCGATCTGATCGAACGACGCACCAACTGATGCCGCGCTGACGTTGGTCGTCGCCGGCCTTGGTTTTTCCGGTTCACCGCAACTGGTCAACACAGATGCGATCGCAAGCAACCACGCCGAAGCCCAAAACGACTTCATTTTGTTAATTGGATGCAGCGTCACGCTGCTCGACAAACTTTTCACCGTTCCAAGTAAACTTGTGGAGAACTTTTCCGCTCTTATGACTGCGGACGAGAATCGTGCGGCCTTGTCGCGGCAGCTCAAATTGCAAGTCTTCATATTTTGATTCGTATTCGCCAGAACTCCACCTGTCGCCGATCGGAAAAACTCTTCGAGATGCTTTGTGCATCTTGCCGTCCGCTCCGAGCTCGAAAAAGTCCAGGGTGACCGAATCGTCCCCTTCAAGTTCACCGGAGCAAAGCGCGAGGAGCGGACGTCCGTCTCGATAACGAAACAGCGCGACCTGAAACGATGGCTGAGCTCCATCGCCGGCGATGCTGATGTAGCCATTTTGCCTGTCGATCACTTGCGCGTTGCCTAGCCAGGCGCGCGGCGGAGCTTCCAAAGTCTTGTCTGGCAGCAACAGAAAATAATCCACCACCGTCATTTTCTTTTCGTCCGCGGCGCGGAGCGCGAACGGGAGACAAAGACCGAGCGCCAGGACAACAAAGATCGACAGTCGTTTCATCTCAGCCGCGGACCGTGGCTGAACTTATCAACTCACTGTCACGCTCACGGCGTCGCTCGGCTGGCCGATTTCTTTGCCGTTCATCACGGCGCGGGCGGTGTATTTGAGTTCGCTTCTGCCGGGCGACGTGTCGATCGCGGGTGTCCGGAAAAAGAAACCGACTTTTTGCGGAGATTTGTCGCCTTTGCCTTGGCGATACAGATTGATCCCGGAAACGCCGCCACCGGCTTTACGGAACGGGATCGTGACAAAATTTCCGGTCTGGCGCGCGCGACCGAGCTCGGCCTTGTAATTCGCGGCCTCGAATTTTCCGGTGTCGATTTTGAGTTTGTTGCCGATGTCTGTCGTGAACTTCGCGTGCGCTTTGATCCGTTCGACACGCGCCTGCCGGCGCGTGTCGATTCCGGGCCGCACCGGAGTCGGCGCGCTCGCGCCCGCGGGAAGATCGACATAATCGCCGGAAGATTGTCCGCTCAGAACCGCATTGGCGGCATGACCGGGATCGGCATCGAGGTCGGGACCGAGCGTGGTTAAAATGTGCACGGCGTAGTTCGAATCGTTGACCGCGTTCGTGATCTCGGTTTCGCTGAATCCGAGATCCTTTCCGGCTTTCGGAAACTCTTTGGCGAAATTGCTATACCAGTCGATGCGACCGGCTCGATCAGCAGGAAAATAGGATTTGCTCATATGTGGCAGAGGTGTTGCCACCTTGATAACGCCGTCGCACCGAACCGGTCAAGACTGCTTCGAGATCTTGCGTGCGAGATAAGCCGAGAAATAGCCGACGTATTTCCTTTGCAATTCCGGCTTTTGCCAATCCTTGCCCGTCAGGACTTTCCGGCAGCTATTGGCGCCGCAATTGCATTCGACCGAGTAATCATCGTCATCGGTCATCGCCCAATCGTGGGTCAGTTCTTCGCCCGCGCGAATCTCACACATGGCGACGAACGTGATCTCACCGCGGAGACCGAGGTTCGGATCGCAGGAATGATTGCTATACAACATCGACAATTCTCGTTCGACGGCATTCACCGGCGCGATGAACAAATTGTCGTCGATCTGGATTTCGACCGGCCCGAGGGTCGGCGTGATTTCGCGACGCAAAGTTTCGCGGTCGACAATGTGCCCACCTTTCACGAGGACGACCTCGTCTTGGGCGATGTCTGCTTTGGCAAATAAACCGCGCCCATGGATTTTGCTCTCGCGCACTTCCGTTTTCAGTGAGCGATAAGACAGCGGTGTCATCAGAGAAGTGACGAGCGACAACTGGCGAGTGACAAGAGAAAAAATTGCTGCTCTTCTTACTCGTCACTCATCGCATGTCACTGGTCACTATCAAATGAAGTCACGCCCGGCCGCGGTCGTTTTTATTTTCATCACCGTGATGCTCGACATGCTCGCGCTCGGTTTGATCGCTCCAGTGTTGCCGAAGCTGGTCCTGAGTTTCCTGAACAACGACATGACACGCGCGGCGAATTGGAATGGCATTTTTCTGACTGTATTCGCCGCGATGCAGTTTCTCTTTTCACCGGTGATCGGCGTTTTGTCCGATCGATTTGGCCGACGGCCGGTCCTTCTCCTTTCCAGCCTTGGCCTCGGTCTCGACTACATCGTCATGGCAGTCGCCCCCACCATTGGGTGGTTGTTTCTCGGTCGCATCATCTCCGGGATTACCGCTTCCAGCATTCCCACTGCCTTCGCTTACATCGCCGACGTAACTCCGAAAGAAAAGCGCGCCGGCGCCTTCGGCATGATCGGCGCAGCGTTTGGTATCGGTTTCACGCTGGGGCCGGCGATCGGTGGATTGGTGGGAAACACGAATCCGCGGCTGGCATTTTGGGTGGCCGCAGGTTTCAGTCTGACCAACTGGCTCTACGGGTTTCTCTTCGTCCCGGAATCACTCGCGCCCGAGAAGCGAAAGGAATTCTCGTTAGGCCGCGCCAATCCAGTCGGCTCGCTCGTTTTACTGCGCTCACATCCGGATTTGTGGAAACTCGCTACCATTCAATTTCTCGCCTACGTCTCACATGAAATTTTCGCCATCTGGGCGCTCTACGCCATTTATCGTTTTGGCTGGGATGCGTGGAGCATCGCCAAGTCGCTCTTTGTCGTCGGCGTCTGCACTGCGGTGATCTCCGGCGGATTGACGGGACGAGTTGTGGCCTGGTTGGGCGAGAAGCGCACTCTTTACATCGGCCAGTTTTTTGGCGCCGTCGGCATGCTCATCGCCGGTCTCGCCCGAAGCGGCGCCGTTTACGTGGCGTCAATCCCGGTCATTTCGATGTGGAACATTTCCTTTCCCGCCGCCCAGGGAATCATGACGCACCATGTGAGCGAGCGCGAACAAGGCGAGTTGCAAGGCGCCATCGGCAGTTTGCGCTCGATCGCGTTCGTCATCGGACCATTTCTATTTTCATGGACGTTTGCCTGGTTCATCGATCCGAAACATTCGTTTCAATTGCCCGCCGCCGGGTATTATCTCGCAGCCGCATTGCTGTTCACCGCGATGTTCATGGCGACGCGTATCAAACAACCGCAATTTACCGCGACATCGACGGTGTCCCCCGACGTTCCCGACGTCGTGCCTCCGAAAGGCGTGACTTCAGGCACCGTCGCGCCAATGATCGAGCCCAAAGAAAACATTTGAGCATTTGGTCCGAGTCAGCGATTGAAGCAATGTGAAAGCAAGCGCGCGTGGCATGATCGTCGCGTTGACGATCTGCTCCTGGATCGCGATCTCCAATCACTGCGCGTTTCGCGCGATTGCCACAAAAACCGATACGGCCGAGAGCAGTTGCCCCTTTCATTCCAAACCAGCGAACCCTCAACCGCAACCCGCCGGAACCGAGTGTTGTAAAATTCTTCGCGCTGTCTCGACAACGCCGGCAAAGATCCTTGCGCCGGCAATCGTCGATCTTATTCATGTCGATTTTCCCTTGGTGAAGTTTGCGGCTTTCGCGCCGCCAAAAATCTCGTTCACTCCGCTAACGCTCGATACCGGACCGCCCGGCCGAACGTCATTCGTTGAATTGATCGGGAGCATGCGCGCGCACGCTCCACCATCGTTCGCCTAATCACGCGACCACTGCGTTCTGCTTGTAGGGCAACCGCTTCTGCCAGTCCGCGTCGGACTTGCCGCTTTTCCAGCCGGCAGGCGAGGCGCCTGCCTTACAAACAGAAATGACAAAACGAATTTTAGTTTTGATCGCGAGCATGATGACGCTCGCTGTCATACCAATTTTAGCTCAGCCAACTTCGACGCCGAGCGCTTCCGCCCCCGCACAACACGCGCAGCGATACACCTGCCCGATGCATCCTGAGATCGTGCGGGCTGAGCCGGGCCAATGCCCAAAATGCGGAATGACGTTGGTACCGCTGAAAGAAAACGGAAAACGCCGAACTCCGAACTCCGAACGCCCAATGCCGAAGTCAGAACCGACGTCTCATCAAGAGATGACGCACAATGCAAATGGGATGGCGATGTCGGAACATCAGATGTCGATGCACTCGTCGGTCAACATTGCCGACCCGATGAACCGCGAGAGTTCGGGCACGAGCTGGATTCCAGATTCGTCGCCCATGTCCGGGCGGATGTTCATGTTCGGCGATGACATGCTCATGTTGCACGGCGCAATTTTTCCGCGCTACACCAACGTAAGCACTCGTCGCGGCGACGATCGGATCGACGCGCCAAATTGGATCATGGCCATGTTTTCCCATTCGTTAGGCGAAAATACTCAGGTCGGATTGCGCGCGATGATGAGTCTGGATCCGCTGACCGAAGGCGGCCGCGGTTATCCGCTTTTGTTGCAAAGCGGCGAATCGTGGCACGACCAGCCACTGCACGATCGACAGCATCCACATGATTTGTTCGACGAATTGTCCTTTTCGCTTTCGCAAAAGCTCACCGACGATTTGAGCGGCTATTTATATTTTGGTTATCCGGGCGAACCGGCGATTGGTCCGCCTACGTTCATGCATCGGCCTTCAGCGATGGACGATCCGGACGCGCCGATCGGCCATCATTGGCAGGACTCAACCCATGTGACGTTCGGAGTTGCGACCGCAGGAGTGCAATGGCGCAACCTGAAAGTTGAAGGCAGCGTTTTCACCGGTCGCGAACCGGACGAGCACCGTTACGACTTCGATCGCCCACGGTTTGATTCATTCAGCGGACGCATCTCCTGGAACCCAACGCCTGACCTGGCACTGCAAGTTTCGCACGCCTACATCGAAAGCCCGGAAGGGCTCGAACCCGACGTGAACCGCCACCGCACCACAGCCTCGCTCATATATAATAGAGCGCTCGGCCCCGACTCGAACTGGGCGACCTCGCTGGTGTGGGGACAGAACAATGATACTCATGAAGGAAAAACTGAATCGGTTCTGATCGAGACAAATTACCAGCGCGAGCGCGATACTGTTTACGCGCGATGGGAGCGCGTGGAAAAGTCGGGACACGAACTCGTTCTTGCACCCGGCGATCTCAATGAAATCTTCCCGGTCAACGCGGTTTCAATCGGTTACGTCCGCGATCTTTCGCACGGAAACAACATCGACATCGGTCTCGGCGGCCAATTCACCATCGACGTTTGGCCGGAGGAACTTGATCGTTATTATGGCAGCGGGCCAGGTTACGGATTTCAAGTTTTTCTGCGCATTCGCCCGTCGCGCCACGATCACAGCGGAATGCAGATGGAGAAACCTTCGCACTCAATGCCTAAATAAAGGACCGCGTGAGGCGAAGCCTTTTACGCGGTTGTCATCTCGCGTGACCTGCGTGAAAATGATCGCCCGTCATGCATCGGTTGCCGAAAATAAATTATTACGACATCGAGCGCATCATTGAGTTCGATTTCGTGCGCGCGACGGAAGCGGCCGCCCTCAATTCGCTCCGCTGGCTGGGGCGGGGCGACAAGGAAGCCGCCGATGCGGCCGCGTGCGATGCCATGCGCGGCATGTTCGATCTGATGAATATCTGCGGCGAAGTTGTGATCGGCGAAGGAATCAAGGACGACGCCCCCGGAATTTTTAAAGGCGAACAACTCGGCACCTGGGTCCCGGGCGCGCCCCAGTTCGATATCGCGATCGATCCGATTGACGGAACGACGAACATTTCCAAAGGCGCGCCGAACTCGATCAGTTGCATTGCGGCCGCGAGTCCGGAGGAAGGCGTTAAAGTCGCGCTCCGCGATGTGCCCTCGTTTTACATGTCGAAGCTCGCCTATGGGCCGCGCGTGATTCAATACACCCAGAAGCGCGGCGACTCGCTCAACATCGACGCACCGATTGCCGAAACGCTCGCGATCGTCGCCCGCGCGGTAGATAAACGGGTGCAGGATGTGGTCGTGATGATGCTCGACCGGCCGCGTCACAAGGAAATCGTCGAACAAATCCGGGCGTGCGGCGCGTCGTTGCGGATGATCGGCGATGGCGACATTGCCGCGGCCATGGCGCCGTCACTTCCCGAATCCGACGTCGATCTTTACATGGGCATCGGCGGCTCACCCGAAGCGGTGCTGGCGGCGGCGGGAATCAAATGTCTCGGTGGCGAGATGCAGTGCAAAATGTGGCCGCGCGATGAGAAAGAGCGGACACAACTCATCGTCGACGGCAATGAAAAGGACCTCGAGCACATTTTCACGGCGGACGACCTCGCCCAAGGCGAGAACATCGTTTTCTGCGCGACTGGAATCAGCGACAGCGCGCTTTTGCGTGGGGTTAAATCAAAAGGCACGACCGCGATCACCCATTCCATTTTGATGCGGGCCAAGAGCAAAACCGTCCGGCTCATCCGCGCGATGCACAATTTGCAGAACAAAACGATCCGGCTCCGCTCCGACAACCGCGAACATTTGATCTGATTTTTTGACCACTGTTGCTAAAAAACAGACTTGGGTTGCGGATGTAACCTGCGTTCTCGTTCTTGCTTCGGTCGCGCTCGCAATCGGTCTTCCGCGATACCGAGCAGGCATCGATTGGCAAGATGAAGGCTTTCTCGCTTACGGAGCGGCACAGGTCGTGGAGGGGCAGGTGCCGAATCGCGACTTCGTAAGTCTGCAACCGCCGCTCTCTTTTTATGTTGCCGGCGCAATCTTTAAATTGTTTGGAGCCTCGCTGGCCTCATTGCGCATTTTGGGACTATCAATCCACGTTTTGGCCCCTCTGCTGATTTACGTCATCAGCCGGAATTTTATGAGTTGTCGTTTGTCCACGGCAGCAGCTGCGCCGGCGATAGTGATAGGAATGCCATATTTTGGTTTCGTTCCCCTAGCAGTATGGCAAGGAATTACAGCTTCACTCATCGCAATCGCCCTCTACATTCCCGCCGCGTTGGCCCGGCGACGCTGGCTCGCATTCTGTGCCGGAATTGTAACGGCGTTATCGCTTTTCCTGCGACACGATCAGGGACTTTACCTGATTGTCTCAATCGCAGTCCTTACTATCGCGCTCCGGTGTGCTGTCGACTCGCAAATTGCGAAGTCGGGACTGAAAGTCATTTTCTCCGTTTGGTTGGCCGGCGCTGCAACCGTGGCGACGGCGTTTACGATTTTTTGGTGGGCCGAGAAGGCCTTGCCGGAAATGCTCAAGCAATTGGCCGTTTTCCCAATCGTGACCTACGTGAAAACGAGTGCACGTCCGTTCCCGATGTTCAGTGCGCAGCGAACGCTCTCGCAAAATTTGATGACGCTCCTCTATTATGCTCCGCCGGTGCTGGCGGGAGTCGCCGCCGTCTGGATCATCTGGCAGATTTTGCATCGGCGTTTTCTTCGCCGAGAGGCATTCCTGACATTTTTGGCCGCGTGGTCGGCGCTTTTTTATTGCCAGGTGCTGACGCGATCAGACCCGGTTCATTTATTAATCACGCTGCCGCCGTTTTTCATCTTGCTCGCATACGGCTGGGGGATTTTCGTGGCGGATTTTTGCGCAAGGAAATTCGTGAAGATATGCAGCTCGCTTAGTGTTGCGGCGGTAGCCATTTGTTTTCTGTACATAATTCGTCCAGTAGTTTTGCCCGATGTAACGAAGATGAATGAAGCGTTGGAGCTGCCGCGCGGCGGCGTTCGGATTGAAAACGGAGTATTCACCACAGATCTTGTCCGCAGAGTGCAGAGTTATGTGCCGGCCGATCGCTCGATCCTGGCCCTGCCGTACGAGCCGATGTTTTATTTTTTGTGTGAGCGACGAAATCCCACACGATGGAACTACCTTTGGCCGGAAGACCAAACGGCCGACGACCAGGCGATGTTCGTTCAGCAGGCAAAGAACGACGCCCCGGCCGTCGTGCTCGTGAACAACGAGAAACAAGTCACCTACATCCCGGCGATTCTCGACTACGTACACCGCGAATACCGCCACGCCCAAAATGTCTCGTCGTTGTCGATCTATATTCCTCCCCAGCCTGGACCGTGAGTGCGGCTGGTTTTCTTCGGTTGCCTATGGAAAAGCGTTGCCGATGGGTTCGACTTTCAGTGAAAACTCGGACACGATCGGCGGATCAATCTGCTCGACAGCGACGCGGCTCCTAGTTCAAGATCGACATCGAACCTCCGCCGCTTATGAGACAAACACCGAAAACCGAATTGTCGCCGGATAACGGCTGTATCATCGACATGAAATGGAAACTAGGACCGCTTGGATATCACCCGAGCGGCGCCGGCAAGGTGAACATCGAGCCTAGCAAAGAAATCATTCGGCTGCCCGAGCTGGTGCTTTACGATCACATCGGTTTCAAAGGCGCCTATGCGCGAACGAACCTCAGTTTTCATTACACCGGCGATTTTTGGAACGACCGGATCAGTTGTCTGATCGTGGTCAGCGGTATCTGGCGATTTTATCGCGACGAATATTATAAAGGCCCACACTGGGACCTTGGCCCCGGCTACTATGAAAGCTTCTTCGCCGCCAAAGGCCCGGACGACGTCGTCAGTTCCTTTCAGTGCATCGCGCTGACGTAAAATTTCGTCGCCAGGAAACATAGCGCCTCCAGCCGATGCGGCGTGGGCCAATCTGAGTTCTTGCGTGCGCAAGTTGCTAACCGCGGGTCCGAGAGCGTCCCTGGTCTGCTTTTTTTTCTTCCTCGCGGTCTACGGAATAACTTCGCGCGGAAAACTTCAGGCTTCGGATGAAGCGGCGGTCTTCGCCAGCGGGATTTCATTGGCAACACGCGGCCATTTGGCGATCGACGATTTCGCCTGGCTGCAAGAGCGGGTGAACATCGGATCGACTGGGCCCGACGGCCATCTCTACACAAAATATTTTCCAGGAAATGTGTTTGCCGTCGCCCTGGTCTATAAACTGACCGCGAGATCGAATGATTCGCCTTACATTTGGGTGAAAGAGGTCGCGCCATCAGTCACCGGCGCGCGCTGGGCGCTTCGACTGAATGCATTGTGGGGCGCGGTCGGAATGACTTTCCTCCTCGCCTTGTTGCGCCGCTTCTGTTCCTGGCCGACCGCGATCACCACTGTGCTGCTGGTCGGGCTGTGCTCAGACTGGTGGTACCAATCGCGCGGTTTGTATTCGGAAGTCGGCGGAGGCGCGTTTTTGATCGCGAGTTTATATTTCGCAGTATCCGACAAGCCGTACCGCAGCGGTCTGGCGCTAGCGCTTTCGATTTTGTTTCGCCCGACAAATCTCGTTGCGTTGCCTTTCTTGGGCTGGGCGGTCTGGCGCAAAGGTCTAAAAGCACTGCCATCAGCGATAGCGATCGCCATCGGCGGAATACTTCTGGCGGCATACAATTGGGCGCGCTTTGGATCGCCTCTGAACTTTGGTTATCCGGAAGGTAATTTGAGCATCCCATTTTTCACCGGACTCCACGCGATGTTTCTCAGTCCGGGTCGTTCACTCTTCGTCTATTCTCCAATTCTCCTGCTCGCGATTCCCGGGGCTTGGTTTTTTTCCAAACGAGAGCCGTGGCTAACAATTTTTTGCCTATTCATCGTCGTCAGTTACGCCGCAATCGTCGCCTCCTGGGGTCCGCTAGGCTGGGGTTTAAGCTGGGGGATGCGCTTGATGACACCGACATTGCCAGTGCTCGGGTTTCTAGCTGCTCCGGTGGTTGATTATGCCTGGCGAAACAAATGGGGAGTTCTCGCGCCGCTCGCGCTCGGTTTTGCTGGATTCGCAATTCAAATCGTCGCGCTGCTCCGAGATCCGACCCATATCTTGATCGATCGCGTACAAAGTGGCGACGTGAAATTCGAGGAGACGATTTATAGCGTGCGCCATTCCTGGCTGGCGTTGCAAATTGAAGCGGCCCGCAACCGGCAACCGTGCGACCTGGATTCCTACACGCTGCGCCGGTTACTGACGAACTGCTCTGATTAAAGTGCAGCCGTCGCGAGGTCGCTAACTTCACCCGCACAGCCCCAGGAAAGGGTGAATCCTGAGCCGCCGTGACCGTAGTTGTGAATCACGGTGCGGCCGTCGCGGAGCTTTTCACACTCGAGGCGAACGCCTGATTTTCGAAACGGGCGGAGACCGACGCGTTCGTTAAGCACGCGCGGATTATCAATCTTCAACACGCGGCTGCATTCATCGACGATCGCGGTCGTTGTCGCTGGATTCGCTGCAAGATCATTGCTGACGTCATTCGTGCCGCCGAAAACGCAATCGTTCGTGCGCGGGATGGCGTACATCAGCGGCGCGTCATCGCAAACCATCGCGCACTTCAGATTGTCGATCTTCGGAACGATCGCGACCTGTCCGCGGTGCGGCTCCAGATCAATATCGTGCGCGAGTTCGCGCGCTCCGATTCCAGCGCAATTGATCACGAGATTGAATTTTGGATCGACATCTTCGAGCTTTTCAAAGCGAACGTTGGCATTGATTGAGCCGCCGGCTTTTTGAAAGCGGTTCACGAGGTAATCGAGATAAATAGTTGCGTCCATGAGAGGGACGTTGAGAGACAAGCCGGAGGGGAAAACAGTAAAAGATTTCTCCACTTCGGTCGAAATGACAAAAGATTGAGCCCAATCGGGGATTTGGATTTCGCCGGTGCGGCAATATTGG
>WNGC01002546.1_pt1 | contig 11110 bp, 7 predicted proteins | sample 5400051 | NCBI WGS metagenome assembly WNGC01 (sample SAMN13153368, study PRJNA577476) | soil metagenome | isolation source: 20 cm soil or saprolite under grassland replicate 2 | place: USA:California | collected 2016-06-15 | reverse complement strand
CAGCGGCGCTGATGCTTTTTTTTGGCAGGCGGCTCCCGAAAGTCGGCGTCAGCATACTCTGCGTCGGTAGCGTGGGCTTGTCTTTCATCTATGCTGTCGGCGCGGTCTTTCAACTGCTGGCCACGGAGCCGGAGCATCGTGTCGCGCAACAAATCCTGTTCGAATGGCTGACGCCCGGGCCGATGCAGATGACCGGCGGACAGGCGATACCGTTTGTGGCTGATTGGGGATTCCTTCTCGATCCACTTTCCTCAGTCATGGTTTTGGTTGTCACCGGTGTCGGGTTCCTGATTCACGTTTACTCCGTCGGGTATATGGCGCACGAAGGCGGGTACTACCGCTTCTTTGGCTACATGAATCTCTTTATGTTCGCCATGCTGACGTTGGTCCTGGCGAACAACATGCTGCTTATGTTCGTGGGCTGGGAAGGCGTCGGCCTATGCAGCTACTTGTTGATCGGCTTCTATTTTTTGAAGAAGTCGGCTTCCGATGCGGGGAAAAAGGCCTTCATCGTGAACCGCATCGGGGATGCCGGCTTTATCCTGGGGATTCTCCTGACGGCGGTAACGCTGGGCACCATCCGGTTTACCTCGCAGGGTTTGCTGGGAGAGGAAGGGGCTGCAGGAATTCTGCAGGCGTTGAAGGCCGCTGTGGACACCCACGCATTGGCCTATGGCGCGCCGGTTCTGACCAGCATCGCTCTTTTGTTGTTTGTCGGAGCGGCAGGGAAATCCGCGCAGATTCCCCTGTACGTTTGGCTCCCAGACGCTATGGAAGGCCCGACGCCGGTGAGCGCGCTGATCCACGCGGCCACCATGGTGACCGCGGGCGTATACATGGTCGCTCGCATGAATGCTATCTACCAACTGGCGCCCTTCGCGATGAATGTGGTCGCCTTCGTCGGCGTGGTCACGGCGATATTTGCGGCCTCCATGGCCTTGGTGCAGAACGACATCAAGAAGGTGCTCGCCTATTCCACGATCAGCCAGCTTGGATACATGTTTCTGGCTCTGGGCGTGGGCGCTTTTGCGGCGGGAGTCTTTCACCTGATGACCCACGCCTTCTTTAAGGCACTATTGTTCCTCGGCGCGGGCAGTGTGATTCACGCCATGTCCGGGGAACAGGATTTGCAAAAGATGGGCGGCTTGTGGAGCAAGATTCCCATCACCGCAAAGACGTTTGCGGTCGCGACGCTGGCGATTGCCGGAATCTTTCCGCTTGCCGGCTTTTTTAGCAAAGACGAGATTCTTGGGCATGCGTTTGAAAAGAACCCCGCGTTGTGGCTCGTTGGTTTTGTCACCGCGGGGATGACCGCGTTCTACATGTTTCGGCTGCTGTTCCTCGCCTTCTTCGGTTATTCGCGTGCGGACGAGCAGGTTGAAAAACACATCCACGAATCACCGCCGACGATGACCATTCCGCTCATCATGCTCGCCGGACTATCTCTCATCGGCGGCTGGATTGGCTGGCCCCTGTCGCTGGGGGGAGACGCCCGATTCGAGAAGTTCCTCGAACCCGTATTGTCGGGCGTTGTGGCCGAGACGGGAGCGGAGAAGATCGGCCAGCATGGGCTGGCCATCGAATACATCCTGATGCTGGCGTCCCTCTCAATTGCCGGCGCTGGAATCTGGTTGGCGTACCACTTCTACCGGACCAAGAGAATCGCTCCGGAATTGGTCGCCGGAAAATGGCCGAAACTCTACCAATTGCTTCTTCATAAGTATTATGTGGATGAGATTTATGATGCCGCGATCGTGGAGCGCACGAAAGACCTCGGTAATCTCCTCGGGCGCTTCGATGCCAACGTCATCGACGGTGTGGGGGTAAACGGCGCGGGCTGGCTGGCGCGCTTCGGCTCAACTCTGTCGATGTGGTGGGACAAGTGGATCATCGACGGGCTGCTGAATTTCAGTGCAAAGCTGATGCAGCTTCTGAGTTACCCGGTGCGCCTCCTGCAAACCGGAATGTTTTCCAGTTACGCAATGCTGATTTTGGTGGGACTGGTCGTTCTTCTGGCGTATTACGGGCACCATGTGCAGGTATTGCTGCGCAGTGTGCGCTGAGAGGCAATGAGAATGGACTTTCTTGCACATCACATCTTGAGCGTGGTTTTATTTACGCCGCTCGTGGGCGCCTTGCTTCTGCTGTTCATTCCTCGCCAGCGGGAGAACGCGCACAAGATCACCGGAAACGTATTTGGCATGCTCGGCTTCCTGGTTTCGCTTCCGCTGCTTCGCTGGTTTAAGCCGGAAGGGGGCGGCTTCACCTTTGAGGAAGCCGCCGATTGGATCCCCTCGATTGGCGCGAAATACCATCTCGGCATAGACGGCATCAGCCTGCTGCTCGTCATGCTCACGACGTTTCTCGGGATGATCGCTATTCTCTCTTCTTGGAGCGCGATTCACCTGCGTACCAAGGAATATTACATTCTGCTTCTGCTGCTGCAGACCGGGATGATTGGAGTTTTCGTTTCTCTCGATTTCTTCCTGTTCTACGTGTTCTGGGAAGTGATGCTCGTCCCCATGTACTTCCTGATCGGCGTTTGGGGTAGCGACCGGCGCCTCTACGCGGCCATCAAGTTCTTCCTGTACACCTTGGCCGGATCGGTGGTCATGCTGCTGGCCATCCTGGCGCTGTACTTCTATGCGCCGGCGTCCGCGAACGGTGCACGCACCTTCGATGTCCCGACCTTGCTCGCCGCCGCGCAGCACTTCTCCGACCCACTGAAGGTGTGGCTGTTCTGGGGTTTCTTCTTCGCGTTTGCCATCAAAGTGCCCATGTTCCCGTTCCACACTTGGCTCCCCGATGCGCACACGGAAGCGCCCACGGCCGGTTCCGTCATCCTCGCCGGCGTTCTCCTGAAGATGGGTACATACGGTTTCATCCGTTTTTCCCTCCCGTTGCTGCCTGCGGATGCCGCCATGCGCGCGCGAATCATTCACATCGTCATCGTACTCTCTTTGATAGGCATCATTTATGGTGCGCTCGTTTGCCTCATGCAAAAGGATATGAAGCGCCTGATTGCTTACAGCTCGGTCAGCCATCTTGGCTTCTGCACGCTGGGGATATTTGCGCTTACGCCAAACGGCCTGGCGGGCAGCGTGCTCCAGCAGATCAACCATGGCATCTCCACCGGGGCACTTTTTTTGATTGTGGGCGTGCTCTATGAACGTCGCCACACGCGCATGATTTCGGAGTTCGGCGGCCTGGCGACACCCATGCCGAATTTCGCCGCGATCTATCTGATCGTCAGCCTAAGTTCGCTGGGCATGCCCCTGTTGAACGGCTTCATCGGGGAGTTCACCATCTTGCAGGGCGCTTTTCAGGTGAGCAAGGCCTGGGCCGCCTGGGGCTCGCTGGGCGTCGTACTGGGCGCGGCGTACCTGCTGTGGCTCTACCAGCGAGTGATGTTCGGGCCAGTTACGCAGTTTGCCAACGAAGAATTGCCGGACTTGAATCTGCGCGAATACGCCACGCTCGTGCCGCTCGTGATTCTGGCGTTCTGGATCGGCATCTATCCGAAGCCGTTCTTCGCCTACATTGAAAAGCCGGTGCACAAAATTGTCGAGCAAGTGAACCCCAACTTCTATCAAGAGCAACGTGCAAAATTGCCTTCGGCGGAATTCCACGCCGCTGCGGCGGAGACGAAATAACCCGCGCGAATGAACATCCCATTTATCAACGGGATTCTTAGCTATCTACAGGGTGACGGCGCCGCCATCCTTCCAGAGATGGAACTTGTCCTCTTCGGACTGGGAATCCTGCTGGTCGATTTCTGGATTGAACAGAAGGATAAGTACTGGAATGCCGGACTCGCCCTGGCCGGAACCATTTTCAGTGGTTTCACGATCTTCAGGCTCCGCGGAGCGATCGTGGCAAAGGGCGACCTTTTCGGATTCCATGACTCTGTAGTGGTCGATCCGTTCTTTATTTTTTTTGCCGCGCTTTTTCTGGCCGCTACCGCGCTCGTGATTCTGCTGTCCGTGAAATACCTGCAGATCGAAGAGGAACAAGAGGGCGAATACTATGCACTTCTGCTGTTTGCCTGCGTGGGAATGATGTTCATGGCCTCCGGCATTGACCTGATTGTCATGTTCCTCGGCCTTGAAACCATGGCGCTCAGCTTTTACGTACTGACCGGTTTCTTGCGCCGTGAAAAGCGTTCCAATGAAGCCGCGCTAAAGTATGTGCTGCTCGGCGCGTTCAGCTCTGGAATACTGGCCTACGGCTTTTCCTTGATTTACGGTTTGAGTGGATCGACGGATGTCCGAAATATTAGAGCTGCATTTGATCCGCGTTTTGGGCTGGCCAGGGCCATTGAGTTGAGCCGTCAATCCGGTGCCATTGGCGGTCAGATGCGCCAACTTCTTGCGACCCGGTACCCGGCTGCTTTGCTTCTGGAGCCGTCTTTGCTGAATCAGTTGACCGTTCTTGCCGCTGCCGCATTCGTTTTGGTCGCAGTCGGATTGTTTTTCAAAGTTGCGGCTGTGCCCTTTCACCAGTGGGCGCCGGACGTCTACGAGGGAGCCCCGACGCCCATCACCGCCTATGTTAGCGTGGCGTCCAAGACGGCCAGCTTCGCGCTGTTGCTGCGGCTGTTCGTCACGGTGTTCGCGGCATCGCAGGAGACTTGGATGCCTCTCGTCGCGGGCATCGCGGTTGCGTCGCTCACCTGGGGAAACCTGGCCGCGTTGACACAGACCAACCTGAAACGCCTGTTGGCCTACTCCTCGATTTCGCACGTGGGCTACATCCTGCTTGGTCTCGTTGCCGGAAACGGCACCGCTTTGACCGGAATCTCATACTACCTGTTTGCGTACGTGTTCATGACCGCCGGAGCATTTGCGGTCATCATCGTTCTTCGCCAGAAAGGGCTCATCGGCGATGAACTTGACGACCTGAACGGCTTGTACCAGCGCAGCCCCGCAGCTGCATTGCTGCTCCTGATCTTCATGCTTTCGCTTGCCGGCATCCCGCCCACGGCCGGCTTCATGGGCAAGTATTTCATTTTCCTTTCGCTGATCGAGACTCACCATCCAGTGCTCGCGGTCTTTGCCGTGCTTTATATCGTCCCCGCGCTCTACTATTACTTCCGTATCGTCGTACACGCTTGGCTCAAGCAGCCCGGCGCCGCGCCGCGTCCATCGATGACCAGCGCGCAGGCCGTGGCCCTCGGCGTCACCGTGTTTGTCACGCTCGCCGCGGGGTTGTATCCTGAGCCGTTCACGCGGCTCGCGCAATATGCCTTCGGACAATGAACCCGATAAGACCAGCTCTCAGGAACCCCCGGCTGACAAAGCGAGGAGCTTCTCCAACCAGTTCGGCCTGGCCATGGAGCTCCCCTTCGTTCTCGTTGCTGCTGTCGTCCTGGGTGGGGGGATGGGGTACCTCCTCGATCGCTGGCTGCATACCAAAATGATTTTCACCTTGATGCTGGGCGGGATCGGATTCTTTGCGGGAATTCGGGACATCTTGCGGCGGTTCCCGGGAACCAAAGATGGCTCCAACCGAAGCTGAAGCGTCCGGCAGCCGCGCGACGGAGCGGCGCATCGGGTGGCTCACGCTTGTTCTGGGTTTTACTTCTGGGGCAATCGTGGCTCTGATTGGTCATACGCGATGGGGCGCCGGGTTGGGGGTTGGCACAGCGCTCGGCTGGCTAAACTACCGTTGGCTTCGCCGCGGCGTAAACACGCTCGTCCTTTCATCAAAGGCCCAAGCTGGATCGGAGAGGCCTCGAGTTCCCATCGGAACTTACTTCTTGATGCTTTTCCGCTACGGCTTGATAGCCGTCACTGTGTATGTTATTTTTGGATATCTGAAGGTTCCACTTTTGAGTATGATCGCAGGTTTGTGTGCTCTGGCAGTTGCGGCAATTTCGGCAAGTGTGTACGAAATTTTGCGTCCTGTGGACTAATGAATGGAAAATCACGTCAGTTGGCTTGCCCAGCTAGTGAACTACCTTTTCGGGCGCTTCGCCCTTGCCATCCTCGCTGCGCTGCACATCAAGCCGAACAATCCTGCAGCGCCTATTCCTGAACATGTGGTGATGGCCCTCTGCGTTCTGCTGCTGGGCACGGTGCTGGCTCTGCTGGTTCGTTCGCGGCTTTCTGTGGAGCGGCCGGGCGGCATGCAGCAGGTCGCGGAACTGCTGCTGACGAACCCCATGGGATTCGGATTGAATGACATTTTGAAAGAGAATTCGGGCCATCATTGGAAAAAGTACGTTCCCCTTGTGGGGTCCGTCTCACTTTTCATCCTGCTGTCCAATCTGCTCGGCGTATTTCCATTGTTTTCATCTCCTACCGGAAACGTATCAGTGCCATTTGCCTGTGCCATCGTTACCTTTCTTTATTTCAATTGGCAGGGTATCAGGCATCACGGACCGGTGGGCTATCTTGGCACGTTTACAGGCGGAGTGCATTGGGGGCTTTGGATCCTGATTGTCCCTGTTGAACTCCTCAGCACTACCGCTCGTTTGATGTCGCTCACTGTCCGACTGTGGGCCAATATTTTTGCCAGTGACATGATTTACGGCCTTTTTTTGGGGCTTTTCACCGGACCAGTGGTGTGGGGACTGACCAAGTCGCCCGTGCTTGCCGTTGTTCTGGGCGTTTTTCCAGCCTCGATCCCGCTGATTTTCGTGGCCTTGCATATTTTCGTTTCCGTAATTCAAGCCTATGTGTTCACGGTCCTGCCCGCTGTGTACATTGGCATGGCTGCATCGGATCAGCACTGACGAAGGCATTGAGTTTCGTTCGGCTGCTTCAGCGTGAGCCCGGCTGCACGGTGTCCGGGAACCACCTCCTGGCGGCTAATTCATGAGGAGGAAGTAATGAAGAAAACAGCAATTGTACTGATGGTGCTCCTGGCCATCTTGATCGTTGCTCCGGCATCTTTTGCGCAAGGCGGGGGAGCACCGGAAAGGCCCATCAATCCCACAGCCTTGATTATCGCCGCGGGCTTCGGCGTCGCCATTGCGGCGTTCGGAGGAGCCTTCGGGCAAGGCCGGATCGTATCCGCAGCGTGCGAGGGCATCGCGCGCAACCCGGGAGCTGCGGACAACATTCGCGCGGCCATGTTGTTGGGTATTGTTTTCGTAGAGACCCTTACGCTTTTCACCTTCGCGGTGGGGTTCCTCCTCTATTTGAAGCTGTAATCTCGATACTCACTGGAATCGCAACGGCCCGGCGGCGTAAGCCTCCGGGCCGCTTTCTTGTGTGCGAGCATGTTTGACAGCTAGGAGGTGTAAGTCCTCTTCACAACGTGATGGACGTGAAGTGATAGCGCAGCGCAAGGGTGAAATAACACTCGCCGTGAGGCGGGGGCCTGAAAGAAGCGCGGAGCAAAGGCGCGAGCCGATGTACAAAAATCGGATCTGAGGCATACGGTGCCGGACGAGCGGGCAAGTGACCGCGAAGTCCGTATCCATCAAAGGCACTGGTTGCTAGCCTAACCCGCCGAACCGCCGTATGCGGACCCGCATGTAGGGTGGTGTGGGAGGGGAAGACGAGCAATCGTCTCCCCTATCCCGCTTTCAGATGATTGGCATCCGATGCAGGGGCGGACTTCAGTCCGCCCATCTTTTTTGTGATCGCGACATCAGCGCCCGAAAAGCGCTGGCTGGAGAATGAAGTTCAGCACCCGGTTGGGAAACAGTCCGAAGTACAGGGTGCCCGCCACCGTGAAGGCCAGAACAAAATTCACGGTAAGCGGGAATCCTACCGGAGCTGCCGACTCGGCCTCGGCGCTTGACTCCCGCATGTACATAACTACGATGACGCGCAAGTAGTAGTAGGCCCCGATCATGCTGTTAACCGCCATCAACACCGCGAGCCACAGCAGGTGCGACTTCACCGCCGCCTTGAAAATGTAGAACTTCCCGAAGAAACCCGCGGTAACCGGCAGCCCAAGGAGCGAAAGCAGGTAGACGCTCAGCGCCGCCGCCACGAAAGGCTGCCGCTGGGAGAGTCCCGCGTAGTCGTCCAGCGACAGATTCTTTTCACCGGTTCCACCCAGTTGCGAAACGATGGTGAACGCTCCAAGCTTCACGAGCGCGTAGCTGAGGAGATAAAAAAGTACCGCAGCATAAGCGGGCGCAGCTTCCGCGGATCCATCGCGTGCCATGGATGTAACGGCCGCAAAAGCCACCAGAATGTAGCCGGCGTGCGCAATGGAACTGTACGCCAGGAGGCGCTTGACGTTCGTCTGCACCAGCGCCCCCAGATTCCCGGCGAACATCGTAAGCGCCGCGAGCCCCCAGAAAGCCCAGAACCAGAAGTGCGTGGCGGCAGGAACGGTCGCAAAGATGCGCAGCAACAAGGCAAACGCAGCGGCTTTCGGTCCCGCAGAAAAAAGCGCCGTAACCGGCGTTGGCGCGCCTTCGTAAACGTCCGGGGTCCACACCTGGAACGGTGCCGCAGCCACCTTGAAGCCCAGCCCGACCAGGATCATGGCGAGCCCAAGCTCGAGAAGCTTGCTGCGGAAAAGTTCCTCGGAACCCATCTTGGTCAGCATCGTCGTACCGCTCGAGCCATACACCAGGGCAATCCCGTAAAGGAAGAAGGCCGTCGCGAACGAGCCCAGCAGGAAATACTTCATCGCCGATTCAGTGGACTTCAGCGAATCGCGGCGGTATCCCGCCAGGATGTAGCTGGAGATCGAACTCATCTCCAGGCCAATGAACGCCGTGAGCAGCTCTTGCGCCGAAGCAAGCACACCCATGCCCGCCGTGGCAAACAGCAGCAGCGCGTAAAACTCTGCAAAGGGAAGGCGTTCTCGCTCCAGATAAGGCCCCGCCGCCAGCACCACCAGAAACGCCACTGTGCCCACCAGCAGCCGGAAGAAGAAACTGAACGAATCGGACTGCACCAGCCCGTCGAAGCCAGGCCCTGCACGCATTGCCGCGGAGACGGATACGGCTGTTCCCGCCAGCGTTCCGATTAATGCGAGAAACGTAAAAAAATGGCGGCTGCGCACGAACGGCTGCATCAGCACTACTAGCACGCCGAAGCCGCACCACACCAATTCCGGAAGCACGCGATAAATGTCGATGGTGCGGGGAAGCATTTAGCGGATTCCCAGCCTTTCACTTGAGATGGCCTTCGCCGCGCCCGGGGAATCCAGCCTCGCCTGCGGCGCGGCGCTCGCCGGTGTTGCAGCCTCATACGGCCGCTGTGGTTCGACCTCCTCAATCACGGATTGCGCGGCTGCGGCCGTCCGGGCGGTGATAAACGTTGAGCCCATGCCCATCCACAGTGTGACGATCGCCATGGTCGCCAGAATCCACTTCTCGCGCGCGGTGACGTCGGGGAGCGTGCGGTTTTTCTCCCGCGTGATTTCTCCGAAAAACACCCGCTGATACGACCACAGCAGGTAGCAGGCGGAGAGGATCACGCCGAGCGCGGCCCACGAAGCCCAGCCCCAGTGCCGCTGATACGTGCCCAGCAGGACCAGGTATTCACCGACGAAACCATTGAGCATCGGCAAGCCCAGCGACGACAGGGCGACAAACAGAAAGAATGCCGCCAGCTTGGGCATCGGCGTGGCCAGACCGCCGTACTCGTTGATTTCAAAGGTGTGCCGCCGGTCGTGTAGCATGCCCACAAGCAAGAACAGCGCGCCCGTCGAAATCCCGTGTGCTAGCATCTGGTAAACCGCGCCCTGCATGGAAATGTTATGAAACGCAAAAATTCCCAGGACCACGAAGCCCAGGTGGCTGACTGACGAGTACGCAACCAGCTTCTTCAGGTTCGGCTGCACCATTGCCACCAGCGCGCCGTAAATGATCCCGACGATGGCCAGCACGGCCACCCAGCCCGCGGCCCGGCGTGAAGCCTCCGGGAAGAGCGGCAGAGAGAAGCGGATCATTCCGTACGTGCCCATTTTCAGCAGCACGCCCGCCAGCATCACTGAACCAGCCGTGGGCGCTTCCACGTGCGCATCCGGCAGCCAGGTGTGCAGCGGGAAGAGCGGCACCTTGATCGCAAATGCCAGAAAGAACGCCAGGAAGAGGAGCATCTCCGTTCTGGGCGCAAGCTCAAGGCCGCCTTGGGACAGAGGAGTGTGCAACAGCGCCTCAACCGTTGGCAGATCAAACGTGCCCGTGGCGTTATACAGCCAAATAATTCCGACCAGCATCAGAATCGAGCCTGCCATCGTGTACAGCACGAACTTCACCGCCGCGTACACGCGGCGCTCGTGGCCCCAAATACCGATCAGGAAGGCCATGGGAATCAGCATCACTTCCCAGAAAAGGAAGAAGAGGAACAGGTCCAGCGAGAGGAACACGCCCACGACGCCAAGCTCCAGCATCAGCAGCATCACGAAAAATTCTTTGACGCGGTGCTCGATGCTCTTCCACGAGGCCAGGATGGAAATCGGCGTGAGAAACGTCGTCAGGATCACCAGGAACAAACTGATTCCGTCAACGCCTAGGTGGTAATGGATCGGCGGCTGGTCGATCCATCTGGCGTATTCTTCAAGGTGATACCTGGCTGCGCCGACGGGCACCGCTCGGATCATCAGTAGCGAGAACAGAAATTCCGCCAGGGAAACGATCAGCGCGATGATACGAATGAATTTATGATCGTCACCGCGCAGCAGCAAGAGCGCCAGCGCCCCCACGGCAGGGAAGAAGATCAGCACGGAAAGCAAATGTCCGCCGGGCAACATCAACGCACCATTCCGATAACGGTTTTTCCGCCGAACGGCCAGAAGAACATGACGGCGATGATCGCGATTGCGCCTACGACCACCCATACCGCGTAGCTGCGGGTATTTCCGGACTGCGTATGCCGCACGCCGTCGCCGATGGCAGTCGCGCCTTCGGCAATCCCGTTCACTGTTCCGTCGATTCCGGCGACATCGGCCGCCGTCCAGAGCACCTTGGTCGAAATCCAAAGCAGTGGCTTGACCACTGCCGCAGCGTACAGTTCATCCACGTAGTACTTGTTCAGCAAGGTTGTGTAAGCAGGGTTCAGGGACTTGACAAGCCCGTCTGCTTCTTCAGGTCGCTTGAGATACAGCCAGTAGGCAACCATGGCCCCTACAAACGCGGTCACCACGGCCACGCCGGCCAGCCATAGTTCCAGCGAACGCGCACCGGCCTCCG
>WNGC01005635.1_pt1 | contig 11113 bp, 8 predicted proteins | sample 5400051 | NCBI WGS metagenome assembly WNGC01 (sample SAMN13153368, study PRJNA577476) | soil metagenome | isolation source: 20 cm soil or saprolite under grassland replicate 2 | place: USA:California | collected 2016-06-15 | reverse complement strand
CCAAGCGCATTCGCGGCGCTCAGGCGTGCGCGCCGCAGGAAGTCGCCGACCGTGTCGATGTCGCCTTCCTCACCGTGCCCGACGATGCGATCGAAGCGGTCGCCTCGCGGATCCGGTGGCGCGCGGGTTCGGCCTGCGTGCACTGCAGCGGGGCTGCGGAGCTCGATACGCTGAAAAAGGCCGTTGCGGACGGGGCGCTCGCGGGCGGCTTTCATCCGCTGCACATGTTCGGAGAGGCGGGAGAGTCCCCCGATGCGCTCGCTGGGTGCGCGATTGCGCTCGCCGGTCCCGATGCGCTCCTGGAAAGGCTCGAGCGGCTCGCGCGCGCCCTGGACGCAAGGCCGCTGCGCCTGCCCGAAGGCGGGCGCGCCCTTTACCACGCCGCGGCCAACTTCTCCGGCGCCTTTATCATCGCGCTCATCCAGGAAACGATCGCGCTGTGGAGCAAGCTCGGCGTCGCGGAAGACGCCGCGCTCGCCGCGCTCCTGCCGCTCTTGCGTGGCACCGTGGACAACGTCGGGAAACTCGGCGCGGCGGGCGGCCTGGGAAGCGCGGTCGCGCGCGGCGACGTCGGCACCCTTCGCAAACACCTCGATGTTCTCGCGAAAGAAGCGCCCGATTCGCTCGAGCTCTATCGCATCCTCAGTCTTCGCACCATTCCGCTCGCGCTTGCCAAGGGGACGCTCGAGCCGGGGACCGCGAAGGAGATCACAGCGTTACTACGCTCCCGCGGGGTTTCACCTCACGAGAATTCAGGCACTTGAGCTTGCCTGCGCAACCGCGCGCGACATTTCCGACAAGCGTAAACTCACACGCCAGATTAGATCCCAGGTCCCTCTCTAGCCAGTGGCCGAGCCCTATGAATGAGATCGCAAAACTGGTTTTGTCGGTTTCGGCATTGCTGCTGTCAGGTGAGCTCGCGGCTCAGACCTTCAAATGCACAAATGCCGCCGGAAAGATCACGTACTCCGGCGTGAAATGCAGCGAGCTCGGACTCAAAGATGCTGGTGAAGTCAAAGACCGGCTCAATGTGAATCCGGCCTATCAGCCGCCGGGCCGAACGACCGAGTCGCGGCCGTCGCCCGCTCCCGCCGCGAAACCCCCGACCACGGAAATGCCGGCCGCCGCCGCCGAAGAAGCCCCCAACCCCGAGCGGCGCTGCTTCACCGTACGCACGGCCAAGGGCAACGTCACCCGCTGCAACGACAAGGCCGATGAATGACGGTGCCCAAAGGGTTTCGACCCTTGGTTTTCATTGCCTACGGAGACAAAACCCATGATCCACAAGCTCCTGAGCGCGCGCAGCGCGTCAGCCCTCGTTTCTCTGTTCCTCGTCTGGTTCTGCAGCGGCCACGTGCTCGCCCAGACGAGCCCGAAAATGAAAGACGCCGGGGTCGCGCAACCCAAGACCATCCTCTACGTCGGCGGGCTGGTCGCCGCGGCCGATCCGCAGAACCGCGGCCAGTACCGGAGCACCTCGGTGACGATCAGCGGCTCGGGCCTCAACTGGCACGACCTCGAGTCGTACTTCAAGCCCGGCGGCATGGCGTCGTATTCGTTCACCGCCGACAACAAGGTCGTCTTCAACAAGTTCGACAAGCCCTTCGATGTCGTGATCATGAACGACTGCAGCCAGTGCCCGATTCATCCGCAGTTGAAGGGTCCTTTCCACGAGTACGCCCGCAAGCACAGCCAGACCGCGGTGAAGCACGGAGCGAGGCCGGTGTTGTTCATGACCTGGGCCTATGCCGACGCTCCCGAAATGACCGCGCAGCTTGCCGAGCAGTACACGATCGCCGGAAATGCCAACGACGCATTGGTCATCCCGGCGGGCCTCGCCTTCGCAAAGGCGATCGCGCGCAATCCGCAGGTCAACCTCTACGATCCGGACAAGCGGCACCCCAGCCTTGCCGGATCGTACCTCGGCGCGGCCACGATCTATGCGTCGCTGTACGGCAAGTCTCCGGCAGGCCTTGCCTACTACGGCGGGCTGGATGCGAAAACCGCGGGTTTCCTCCAGGAAATCGCGTGGGAGACCGTCAGGGAGTACCTGGGTCGATAAGGCGCATCTTTCGATCCGCTACTTCGGCACCGCCTTCGGCCGCGTTCCCGGCGCCGGAGCGCCGATCCCGCTCCGCAGGAATTCAAGGAGCTTGGCGAGCTGGCTCGAAGCTTGTTTGCGCACGCCTTCCACGTCGCACCCGCTCCAGTCGTAGAAGCCTTTGCCCGCCGAGAGCCCGGTGCGGCCGAGGGCGACCATCGTCTGGAGCATCGGATTCGGGGTCGCGTTGTGGAACAGCTTCGGCACGATCGACTCCTGTGCGTCGGCGTGGATCTTGAGGCCGCTGATGTCCTTTTGCTGGATGAGCCCGTTCAGGCACATGCGCGGCGCGAGCATCCTCCGTGCGGCATGGTCGATGTCCTCGACGGAAGCGACGCCCGCCTCGATCAGGTAATAGGCCTCGTGCAGAATCGCGTGCTGCAAGCGGTTGACGAGAAAGCCGACGATGGGCTTGTAGAGCACCACCGGCTCCTTGCCGGTGCGCCTGAGCGCATCGGCAACGCGGTCCACCTCGGCGCGGGGGGTCGCAAGCCCCGCCATCACTTCGACGACCGGCGCAGTGTCGGCCGGCATGAAGTAGTGAACGCCGAGAAAGCGTTCGGGGCATTTCATCTTGCGCGCCAGCTCGACCAGATCGAGGCCCGAGGTCCCGGACGCGATCAGCGGCACCTTGTCCGAATACGCCGCTTCGATCTCGGCGTAGACGGCCTGCTTGACGCGCACGTCCTCGGGAACGAATTCGATGACGAGGTCCGGCGCCTCCTTCGGCAGCTGCTCGACCACGCTCGTCTTCGCCGGCAGCCCTTCGAACTTTCCCGCGCGGCTGCTCTTCACGAGGGTTGCGAAGCCTGCGTCGGCGAAGGTCTTCGCGACGCCGCGCCCCATGACGCCGTAGCCGTAGATCAGCACAGTCTGGATGGGTGCGCTCATGTCGCTGCTCCGCAAGTCGTGTTTCGGGACATCCGGGTGATCCGGGCGTGAGTTGCAAATTGTAATGCACACAGGCATGGGGTTTGCCCTATGCTTCTTCCCCGTGAAAGGAGTCGAAATGGACCGCAACACGCTTTGGCGCCTGGGAGTCCTGCTTGTCTCGTTGTGCGTGGGTCTGACAGGCTGCGCGAAGACGACCACGACCACGATCCCGCCCACGGCGATCGCCGTCAAGCGCTACACGGCGGGCGGCCAGCTCGACACGAGCTTCAACGGCAGCGGTTCCGCCGCCACCAAGATCGATCCCTCCGAATTCGAATTCGCACTGGCGGTCGCGCTTCAATCCGGGAAGATCATCGCGGCCGGGCACTCGGTCCTGGCGGGGCAGGGTGTGATGGCCCTGGTGCGATACAACGCGAACGGTTCGCTCGACACTACGTTCGGGGGCGGCGGGATCGTTCGCACTGCGGTGCCTTCGGTCGATGCCGTCGCCACCGCGGTCGTCGTGCAACCGGGGGCGATAACACCGACGGCTCACGCGATATGACTTTCGTCGTTGGACAGGGTTTCGTGAGCGCGGAGATCGGCCCGGGCACCGACGTGGACAACGCCTCGCTCGCTTTGCAGAGTGGGAGCATCGTGGTGGCCGGAGCGACCAGCGACGGGAACTTCGTCCTGCGCCGCTACGGTTCGAACGGAGTGCTCGATCAGACTTTCGGGACCAGCGGCACCGCCACCACTCACGTAGGGACTAGCGCGATGGGTCCCGCAATCGCGCTTCAGTCGGACGGCAGCATCGTCGCTGCCGGCGCTTCCGGAAGCATTGCGAGCCCCCCAATAAACGAGGTTCTGGTGCACTACACCCCGAACGGCATGCTCGACATGACTTTCGGGGGCGGCACCGGCATGGTGTTTACCGACACCGCTCCATCGAGCAACAACTTCGCGAACGCCGTCGTCGTACAACCGGGGGCGCTGCCGGTGGACGACAAGATCGTCGTCGCCGGGCATGCTTTCGTCAATATTCCGGCCGACACCTCCGATATCACCCTTATCCGCTACAACGCGGACGGCACGCTCGATACGGGATTCGGGGCAAGCGGCGCGGTGATCACGAGCCTGGGAGGGTTCGATAACGCGTTCTCCGTCGCGCTGTACCCGGCCCCGGACAACAGGATCGTAGTGTCGGGAAATACGGGATCGGGCAACGCCGTCCGCGCAGCGGTGCTGCGGTTCACCCCGGCCGGCGCTCTGGATCCGAGCTTCGGAACGGGCGGGATCGTCACCACTTCGCCTACCGGCCCCAGCACCGTCGCCTCGGCCAACGCGGTCCTGGTTCAGCCCGACGGCAACATCGTCGTCGCCGGATACGACTGATGCGCTTCAGGGTTCGAGCGCCTTGATCTTCAATTCGCCGGCGAGTTTGTCGAGGCCGGCGCGCAGGGGCTTCGGGATCGGGACACCGAGCCTCGAACGTTCTTCGAATTTCGCGCGGCTCTGCTCCCCGGGCAGCCAAATGCGCGCCACGCCCGGCATGCGCTTGGACCTGCGGATCTCGCGCACGATCTTGTCCACGCGGCGCTTGAACTCATCCACTTCGCCGAAGGCGGCGATCGAGATCGCGACGATCGCGTGGCCGGTGTTGGTGGGCGTCACGTCGTCGGCGTTGAAATCGACGGTTTCGCTCCCCATCGCGGCGCCGTTCAGCGTTCCCGCGAGCAGCCCGAAAACGAGCGCAAGCCCGTAGCCCTTGTAGCCGCCGATCGGGACCAGCAGGCCCTGATCGGCGCGCTTCGGATCGGTGAGCGGCCTGCCCTGATGGTCGATCATCCAGCCCTCGGGCAGGGTTTCGCCGCGCTGGACCGCAGTCTTCACTTTTCCATAGGCGGCGACCGTGGTCGCCATGTCGAGCACGATGGGCGCTTCGTTTCCCGGCGCTGCCACCGCGATCGGATTGGTCGAAAGCAAAAGGTCGATGCCGCCCCAGGGCGCCATGTGGTTGGCGTTCCCGACCGCGAGATAGAGCCCCACCATGTCGTGTTCGAGTGGCATCGCCGCGTACAAGGACGCCGGACCCGCGTGGTTGCTGCGAGTGACGCCGACCCAGGCCGCGCCCGCGGTCTTCGCCTTCGCGATCGCAGTCTTCGCGGCGAAGCTCATCACCACGTGTCCCATGCCGTTGTCGCCGTCGACGAGCGCCATTCCCGCGGCCTCTCGCGCGACACGCACCTTCGGCTTCACGTTGACCGCGCCGCCGCGGATCCTGCGCACGTACTGCGGCAGCCGGAAAATTCCGTGACCGTCGGCGCCGTGGAGGTCGGCGCGCACCATCAGCTCGGCGCAGGCGGCGGCGTCCTTGGCGGGCAGGCCGACGGCAAGCAGCGCATCGGCAACGAAGCGCTTGAGTCGCGCCGCGGGCAGGCGTTCCGAGGGAGCGGTGGCAGCTGCGTCGGATTTCACTGCGTGCGTTCCGGCCGGCGGGACATGCCGCACCCTACCATGAGAGCGAAGGCTCAACAACGCTCCGGTATCATTCGTCCTCCATCCGATGGGAGCGATCTTGAAAAAGACGAAAGTTGCGCTTGCCGTTTTTTCCGCGCTTTGGTTGCAAAACAGCCCCGCCCAGGAGAATGAAAGACCCGACCAGGTCCGGATCATCGGGCACTACGAAAATGCGGTCGGCACCTCCGACGCGGCGAGCCAGGGCTACATCACGCCGCAGCTGATCGAGGCGCGGCCGATGCAGCGGCCGGGCGAGGTGCTCGAGTACGTGCCCGGAGTGATCATCACCCAGCACAGCGGCGACGGCAAGGCGAACCAGTATTTCCTGCGCGGCTTCAATCTCGATCACGGCACCGACTTCCTCACCACGATAGACCACATGCCGGTGAACATACCGACGCACGCGCACGGCCAGGGCTATTCCGATCTCAATTTTATGATCCCCGAGCTGGTGTCGCGGGTTTCCTATAAGAAGGGGCCGTATTTCGCCGAAGAGGGCGATTTTTCCTCTGCCGGAGCCGCCGATATCGACTACTACACCAAGATGCCCAAGGGAATCGCGACGCTCGCGCTCGGCAGCAACGCCTACCGGCGGGCGATGGCGGCGAATTCCTTCGATTCGGGCCCGGGCCATCTGCTCTACGGCCTGGAGCTCTTCCACAACGACGGCCCTTGGGACAATCCGGAGGACTACCGCAAGCTGAACGGCGTGCTGCGCTTCAGCCAGGGCACCAACGCCGACGGCTACACGCTGTCCCTGATGGGCTACACGGGAAAGTGGAACGCCACCGACCAGATTCCGAAGCGCGCGGTCGACGACGGCACGATTTCCCGTTTCGGCGCCATCGACCCGACCGACGGCGGCCGGACCTCGCGCTACAGCCTGTCGCTCGACCGGCACAAGACGCTCTCGAACGGCGCTGTCTTTCACATGGACGTGTACGCGATCAGGTACCGGTTGAATCTTTTTTCCAACTTCACTTTCTTCCTCGACAATCCGGTTGACGGCGACCAGTTCGAGCAGGCAGACGCGCGAACTGTCGTCGGCCTGACGCCCAGCTGGATTTTTTCGGGGAAATGGGACGGCCGGCAAATGACCAACAAGCTCGGGCTCGACGCGCGCCGCGACAACATGACGGTCGGGCTGTTCCGCACCGAAGCGCGCGAGCGGCTGACGACGACACCGAGCACGGTGCACTCGGACAGGGTCGCCCAGACCGGAGTGGGTCTCTATTACGAGAACACGCTGCAATGGACCGACACCTTCCGCACCATCGCGGGGGTGCGCGAGGATTTCTACAACGCGCGCGTGGACGGCGATCTCGCGGCGAACTCGGGAACGACGAGCGCGCGCATCACCTCGCCCAAGCTCAATTTCGTCTTCGGCCCGTTCGACAGGACCGAGTATTTCCTCAACTACGGGCAGGGCTTCCACAGCAACGACGCGCGCGGCACGACGATGTTGGTCGATCCGGCTCCGGCGCTGGTCAAGACGCGCGGGGAGGAGATCGGGCTGCGCACGGAGATGGTTCCGCACCTGCAATCCTCGATCTCGCTGTGGCGGCTCACCCTGGACTCGGAGCTCGTGTTTGCGGGCGACGCTGGCACTACCCAAGCGAGCCGCCCGAGCCTGCGCCGCGGCATCGAGTGGGCGAATCGCTATATTCCGTACAATTGGCTGCTCGTCGACTTCGATCTTTCAGCGTCGCGCGCGCGATTCACCGGCGCCGATCCACTGGTGGTCGGCAGTTATATTCCGGGCGCGATCGACCGCGTCGCGTCGCTGGGGGTGTCGGTGATGGATCTCGGTCCCTGGTCGGGGACCGTGCATGCGCGCTACTTCGGCCCGCGGCCGCTAAAGGAGGACAACAGCCAGCGCTCGCAGTCCTCGACCATTTTTTCCGCGCGCGCCTCCTACAAGGTCGACGCGAAGACCAGCGTCAATTTCGACGTCTTCAATCTCTTTAACCGCAAGGCGAGCGACATCGAGTATTACTATGTGTCGCAGCGGTGCCCGAGCTGTGCGCCGGAGAACGACATCCACTTCCACCCGGCCGAGCCGCTGACCGTGCGATTGGCGCTGGTCGCACGCTATTGAGAAGGCGTGGTCCTTACTTGGGGATCGTGACCAAAGTCACGGTGTTGACCAGGCTGTTGGCGAGCACGAAGTTCCCGTCTTTCGTCACGTCCGTGTTGCGAACGATGTTGCCGCCGCCGGGAATCGCCCAGCTCTGGAACTTCTGCGTCTTGGGATCGAAGCGCACGACGGTGTTCGGCCTCGCTTCGGACTCGCTGTACCAGATGACGTCGTGGATAGCCGAGATACCGTAGGGCGCGGATTTCGGTCCGCTCGGCGAAGGCCATTCGCTCACCTTGCCGGTCGCGGGATCGAGCCGGCCCAAGTAGCCGCGCGAATAGTCGGAGTACCAGATCATGTCGTCGCTCGTGATGGTAAGTCGCCGCGGACGGGAAGCCGGATCCGGCAGGGTGTACTCGCGGATTTCCAGCGTCTTCGGATCGACCCTCGCCACCTTGTTGGTGCCGAACTGGACGACGAACAAATTGCCCTTGGAGTCGAGCGCCATGCCGTAGGGGCGCGATTTCGGCGTGGGGGGCGTGAGCAGCTTGATCTCGCCTGACTTCGGGTCGAGCCGCCCGATGCGGTTCGCGTTCTGGACGGTAAACCAGAGAATGCCGGTTTTGTCGAAGATCAGCGTGTGTGGATCCTTCGCGTTCGGATCCGGCATCGGATACTCGGTCACCGCGCCCGTCCTCGGATCGAGCTTGCCGATCAGGGCTCCGGTATTGCCGGTGTACCAGATGTTGCCGTCCTTGTCCTCGACCAGGCCGTGCGGGCCGGAGTGGGCGGTCTTGAGAGGATATTCCCTGACCGTGCCGGTTTTCGGATCCACGCGGCCCAGCGCGTTGGCCATCTGGCCCGAGTACCACAGCGATCCGTCGCGCGCCGCCAGCGGATCGTGCGGCCGCGAACCAGGCGTGGCTGCCTGCCAGATCTTCATCGAAACCTTGGTCGGCCCGGGAACCACGACTGCTTCAGCCTTGTTCTTTTCCGGGTAGTTCTTCGCCAGATAGGGCGTGAGCGTAGCGACCTCCTCTTTTGACAGCGGCACTCCGTGGTTGGTCATCATGCGCACTGCGGTCGCCCAGCCCTCGGCCGTGTACCCGTTGCCCACGCGCGCTTCCAAGGCATGGCAGCTCATGCATTTGGCCGCCGCGATCTCCTTGCCCTTGCCTTCGGGCAGGTTCTCGCTCCAGGCGGGAAGCGCCGAGCACAGCAAAGCTGCTGCCATCAAGGAAAGAAGTGATTTTCTCGACATGGGTTCTCCGTTAGAAAAAGATCGCGGTGCCCTGCAGCGGCGTCAATAATACGGGGTCAGTGGATTCGGCTGGCTTGTTCTTCCGGCGACGAAGGTACTGCGATCGCAGACGGAAGTCCAGAGGGTTCGGCCCGCACACCGCGTATGGACTACACTTGAAGTGCCGCTTATCGCGCGCTTGAACGAGGCTTGCGGACAAATCTTGCGCTGGCATAAGGCCTTACTTGCACTGTGCGCTCTGTCGCCCGCCCTGGCGTGGGCGCCGGGACCTCCGGTCGTCCTGCTCGGCATCAACGGCGCCATAGGGCCAGCTGTTGCCGACTACTTTCACCGCGGCATCGAGCAAGCCGCGAAGCAGGGCGCGCAACTGGTGGTGCCGCAGATGGACACCCCGGGCGGCCTGGACACTTCCATGCGCGCCATCATCCGTGACATCCTCGCCTCGAGCGTGCCGGTCGCCGCCTATGTCGCGCCCGGAGGCGCGCGCGCAGCGAGCGCCGGGACCTACATTCTCTACGCGAGCCACATCGCGGCGATGGCGCCGGCGACCAATCTCGGCGCGGCGACGCCCGTGGCGATCGGTGCGCCCGGTGGCGGCAGGGACGAGGACGGCAAGGAAGACGGAAAAGCCGGGAAGACCGGAAAAAGCGAAAGCAGCGGCACCGCGGGCACGATGATGCGCAAGCAGGTGAACGACGCGTCGGCGTACATGCGGAGCCTCGCGCAGATGCGCGGCCGGAATGCGGAATGGGCGGAGCGCGCGGTGCGCGAAGCCGTGAGCCTGTCCGCATCCGAAGCGCTCAAGATGAAAGTCATCGACCTCGTCGCGGAAGACGTGCCCGATCTGCTCAAACGGCTGGACGGCCGCAAGCTGAAGGCGTCGGATACGGAGCGCGTGCTGCAGACCGCGGATGTCGCGGCGACCGCGGTGCGACCCGACTGGCGCACGCGGTTCTTGTCCGTCGTCACCGATCCGAGCATCGCCTACATCCTGATCCTCGTCGGGATCTACGCGCTGGTATTCGAGTTCTCCAACCCCGGCCTGGTGTTTCCCGGCGTAGTCGGCGCGATCTGCGTGCTGATCGCGCTCTACGCGTTTCACCTGCTTCCGGTCAATTACGCGGGCCTCGCGCTTATGCTCGTGGGCATCGCCTTCATGGCGGGGGAGCTTTTTTTTCCCGCGTACGGCTCGCTCGGGATCGGCGGGGCGATCGCTTTCGTGCTCGGCTCGGTGATTCTCATCGACACCGACATTCCCGGTTACGGCGTTCCCTTCGCGCTCGTTCTCGGCGTCGCCGCGGGGAGCGCGGCGTTCCTGTTTCTCGTGGTCGGCATGATGCTGAAAGCCCGGAAGCGGCCGGTGGTGAGCGGGCGCGAGGAGCTGATCGGAAGCACGGGCGTGGTGCTCGAGGACTTTGAGCGCGAAGGCTGGGCGCGCATCCACGGCGAGACCTGGCGCATCGCGAGCGCGGCGCCGCTCAAGGCGGGCCGGCGCGTGCGCGTCGCCGCGATGAACGGCCTGCTTCTGGACGTGCTGCCCGAATCATCGGAGGGAGGTTGATCATGGTTTTCAATTTCGGCTTGGGCCTGCTGCTTCTGGTCGCCGTGCTGCTCGCGTGGTCGTTCAGGATCCTGCGCGAGTACGAGCGCGGCGTCGTGTTCAACCTCGGGCGCTTCTGGGCGGTGAAGGGGCCGGGATGGTTCATCCTCATCCCGGTGATCCAGCAGATGGTGAAGATGGACTTGCGCACCGTGGTGCTCGACGTGCCGCCGCAGGACGTGATCTCGCGCGACAACGTCTCGGTGAAAGTGAACGCGGTGGTGTATTTTCGCGTCGTCGATCCCCAGAAGGCGGTGATCCAGGTGGCGGACTTCCTCAACGCGACGAGCCAGCTCGCGCAGACGACGCTGCGCGCGGTGCTGGGCAAGCACGAGCTCGACGAGATGCTCGCCGAGCGCGAGAAGTTGAACATCGACATCCAGAAGACGCTCGACGCGCAGACCGAGGCCTGGGGCATCAAGGTGTCGAACGTCGAGATCAAGGACGTGGATCTGAACGAGACGATGGTGCGCGCTATCGCGCGCCAGGCCGAAGCCGAGCGCGAGCGCCGCGCGAAGATCATCCACGCCGAAGGCGAGCTGCAAGCGTCCGAAAAACTGTTGCAGGCGGCGCAGATGCTCTCGAAGCAGACCGAGGCGATGCAGCTGCGCTACCTGCAGACCTTGAGCAACATCGCCGGTGACAAGACCTCGACCATCGTTTTTCCAGTGCCGATGGACC
>WNGC01002542.1_pt1 | contig 11118 bp, 7 predicted proteins | sample 5400051 | NCBI WGS metagenome assembly WNGC01 (sample SAMN13153368, study PRJNA577476) | soil metagenome | isolation source: 20 cm soil or saprolite under grassland replicate 2 | place: USA:California | collected 2016-06-15 | reverse complement strand
AACGGGTGGGGTTCCCAGGGGCCTCTCAGGGCCGCGGCGTGCCACAGGAATAGATGGAGATCCTTCCCCGCCTCCTGGTCCGTGCAGGCGAGCCACCATCGGCCGTCGTGCAGGAAGACCGTGCTGTCGAGCGCCGCCACGCCCTTGACTAACGTGGAGGACTTCTCCCATCGGACCAGGAACTCGATCGCTCGGTAGAGGCTGACCTCGCGGGCCTCATGGGTTTCGGGGATGCAATAGATCTCGCCGCCGTCGACGAGCAGGTACGGATAGGAGGCATGGACGGGGAGCTCGATCGCCTGGACGGGAGGGGAGGGGGCTTGCTCGGCGGTTGCGGGCATCGTGGCGATCGTCCCCTTCGAGGACCGATAGTCGAAATCCTCGTAGACGATGTGCGCGGCTCCATCGAATTCGACGCCGAACGGGTCGGCCACGAATCGACCGTCTCCGGGCGGCCGAAGCCATCGGACCTCGAGGCGGTCCGTGGGCTCGAGGAACGCGGCGATGGGTGCCTCGACGACCCCGATGGACCACTCCTCGTGATGTCGGAGACCCTTGTCCGCCCGCCGGATCGCGTTTCGGGTTTGCCGCGCGAGGAAGCGCAGCGTCTCCTGGTTCGTCGGACTTCGCGGGACGACCGAGTCGATCGGGGACGGGACGTCATCGAGGTAGTCCGCGTGACCCGACTGGATATCGCGACACACTTGGGCCGGCCATCGGGCGGATCCGAAGCACACCTCGTCGATCGTGCGGCTCAACGAGTGGAGCGCGGTCTTGAAACATCCGCGGCGGAGGACGATGCCCTCCCCCTCTCGGTTCGTGAGCCGCAGCAGGCGCGTCTCGATCACGGATTCTCCGTTGTACATCTCCCAGAACCCCGGCAGCCCACGTTCTTCTCCGGGGCCCTCGTCATGACGGAACGACCACACGCCATAGCGGGCCGCGCGCAGGATCTCGCCGCGGGCATTTGCGCCGTCGAACCGGAGGATGAAATCGAGGTCGTGGTCTCGGAGGCGTCGGAGCTCGGACTCGTCCAAGGGCGGAGCCGAAGGGTCCCCTGTCGAGTCGCGCAACGTCAACACGTCGACGTCTCGCAGGCGATGGGCCATGTCGACGGTCCGGAAGGCTCTGGGCCGGACGAGCTCGCCAACCGTCCGGAAGAGGAGTCGGTCCCGCGGGCCCGGTCGGATTGGAAGCGGGAGTTGTCGGCCCGCTTCCGGGAAAATGTGTAGCCCCAGTTGGACTCCGGGCTGGGCCAACAGGGCTTCGATAGACCGAACCTGCCATGCGCGGAATGTGGTTCCAGGGCCGAGGATGCCGAACCGAATCGGACGAAGGCGAGGCGCCTCTTCAGGGTCCATGGAAGACGACCTCCGTCGGCGCGCACGGCGACCTCGGATCGCCCCATCGTTCCCAACGACGTGACTCGCCACCGTCTTGCGGGGCCGCTTTCCATTCGAAGACGGATCTCGGACGGATACTCTTTTGGTCTGTTGCCCACTGACCCCGGCACACGCTCTCCCGTCCGGATGCCGTGAGGCTGGGCTGACCCGTGGAATCCCTGCGGATTGCGATTCTCACCGAGACCTTGCCTGCCGCCGAGATGACGCTGCAACCCTGGAGGTACCTGGGGAATCTCGCCCAGGCGTTGCAGGGAATCGGACATGACGCCGTGGTCGTGACGGGCGAACAGGGGCCGCAGGTATGGAATGGCATTCCCGTGGAGCGCCATAGAGCGCGTGACGATTTTAGGTATGCCTCGGGCCTCCGCCGGATCGTGCGTTCGGTCGGCGGCCATGCGGGTCTGTTCCGACTGACGGCCACCCTCTTCTTCTCCATGCGGCGCGCTCCGGCCAACGGGCCTCACGCAGAGCGGCTCGCCGGGGTTTTCCTTCGGCCCCTTCACGATGGACGGACCCTGGTGCGGCGGTTCCTCGACCCAACCTTGGCCGCTGAGGCTCGGCTCGACGTGCACCATGCAGGGCTGTATCTGTCCCGGATCCTCGGGACGTGGCCCTCGGCCGCGTCCCAGGTGGATGGGTTCGTCTTCCTGTGGGACGCCGACCGGGCGCGGGCCGTCCGCGCCGGCCTTCCCACGGAGGCGTGTTCGTTCGTGCGTCACCCGTTCGACCCGTTCTTCCTGGAACGCGGCCCTCCGAGGTTGGGGCCGCGGCTTTCCGATCTCCTGAAGCCGGTCGAGCGACGCGTGATCTTCACGGGTCCCCCGGAAGGGACCCGCGGGGTCGACGACGTCCTCCGTCTGGCCCGGTTCCTTCCCGTCGACCGACCGACGCAGGTCGTCCTCTTGTTGCGCGACGCCGGCTATCGGGACCCTGCGGTCACTCGATCCCAGGTCGGGCCCCACGAAGTCCTCGTCGTCCGGGCATTCCTGTCCCGCGAGGAGCTGCGGGCCGCCTACCGGGCCTCGCACGCGGCCGTGTTCCCCTATCGGTTCGTCCGCACGGCCCTGCCGCTCGTCGTCCTCGAGGCGGTTGCGACCGGGCTGCCCGTCGCGGTCACCCGCGTCCATCCGATTCGGGAACTGGAGACGAAGACGGGCCTGGTGTTCGCGAAGGTCCGAGACCCTCGAGACTTGGCGAGAGCGGTCCAACAAATGTTCGATGAGGGGATGCGGGCCGAGGCCCTACGGAAGAACCAGGAATGGATCCGGTCCTCTCCCGACTGGCCGGCCGTCGCGAGAACCTTCGCGGCCCTGGTTCAGCGGTAGATCCCGTCCGTCCTCGGGCGAGGGTTTTTGAATGTCGGGACGCTTCAACGAAGACACGAACGGATGATTCCCCTCGAGAGGCCCCGTGTCGTGGGCGCGACGTTCCCCTACGTCGGCCTGGCGGTGGCCGTGCTGGCCCTGTACGCCATCGTCGCGGTGACCATCCCGCCGAATCTCTATCGTTCCGCGATCGCCGTCGCGGCGTTCTTCGCCATGGGATATTGCGCGCTCGCCCTCATCGCGGGCGGTCGCCTCGCCCTGTCGCCGGCCGAGATCCTCGCCTTCACGGTCGGACTGACGATCCTGATTACCTCGTTGTCCGCCCTCGCCGTCTCGATCGTCGGCATCCCGATCACCGAGTTCGCCGTGGTCATCATCGGTTTGCCGATCGGGGTCGTCGCGTTCCTCCTGCGTCGGCCGGCCACCGGCCCCGTGGAAGCGCTCGTCGCGTTCGGCGGGCGACTCTTCGACTTCACGGACTATTCAGCAGGCGAAAAGGCGGTCGCCATCGCCCTCTTCCTGGCCGTCATCGGGGCCCTTGGGGTCTTCATCTCGATCGCGGGCGTCGGCTACCCGGACCCGCACACCGCGGCCCTCGGAATCGACGGCCCCTACGGCTCCGGGGGGAACCTGGACCCCCTCCCGTACACCTTCGTCCGGGGAACCGCCCATAGGATCGTGGTCACCGTCCTGGGCAATGCGACTCCGGGTTCGTTCGGGGTTCGCATTCGGCTCGTCCCCCTGAACGCCACGGGGACCGAACCCTTCCATTCTGTTCCCACGACCTTCCCCTTGGCGCTGGACGAATTCGCGGAACACCGCGACTCGATCACCGTCGCGGCCGAAGGGAGGTGGACGAATTCGTATTCGATCGCGATCGACCCCGTCGGGAATTTCACGCTGCGGTTCGATCTCCTCGACTCGTCGAACCGGACCATCGCGGGAGTCCACTTGCCAATTCAGACCACGGACCCTCCGATGGTGTCCGCGAGTATGGCCATGACGGTCGGCATCGACGTTCGCGGGGCACGGGTCGGTTCAGGGCTTCTACGGTCGGGACACGACCTGATAGACTGAGAAGGTCCCGTCTTGGTAGACGAGGGCGAAATGGGGATCGGTGGCGAACTTTTCCACGTTCGCCCGGGGCAGTTGAGAGAGCGATCGTTCGAGGAAAAAGTTCGGTCGCATCACCAGCATCCAACGATCCGTGACGACGTAATCGCCCACGGAGAGTTCCGACCACACGCTCTTGTCGAGGGTCGCGTTTTCGAAGAGTTTGAGACTTCCGAATTGCGTCCGCATGGGGGCGAAGCCCGAAAGGATGTCGACCGCCAACTGATCGCCCCAGTAGCGGGCTGTGCAGTTGTGGGACTGGGCCCAGTTCGCGCAATAGTGGACTTGGGCCCAGTTCGCAAGCCGTAGGGCATCCGCGCCGAAGTTCAGCGGCGTGTCGGTCAAGTGGGCGTCCGCGGATTCGAAGTAGGCCCGCACGGATAGGGGAGCCAGATTGCCGCCCATGTAGAGGGCCGCGGCAAGGGCGACGCAGGCGGCCCTCGGAACCCAATCTCGTCGTCCCGAAAATCGCGGCGCGAGCCGACCGAATCGACCGGACACGGCCCCCGACCAGCGGATCAAGGTGGCCCCCGCGAACGGCCCGACGAACAAGTTCGTATACTCGCCGACGCGCAACGGCACGAAGTTGAAACTCGTCGCGATGAGCGGCAACGTGACTATCGTGATCGTGATCGCCACGAGCCCGTTCGCGACCGCGAACGGTTGCTCCCGCGCGCGGAAGGACCGGTACAGGCTGGCCAGGGCCAGGACAAGGAGCCCGAGTACGGAGGCCCCTAGCCACACGATTTCCTGGAGCGCGAAGGTCCTGCCCAAGCCCGGACTCGGACCCGCGACCGGCAAGTTTTCCGGGGCGACGAGCCGCTCGAGGACGACATAGAGGTTTTCCTGTTGGCTCGCAAAGATGGCGTAGGTGAAGAACGAGATGTAAATGGCGAGGAGGGCGATGAAGTAGAGGAAGAGGACGCCCAGCCGGAGGGAGCCCACGACCGGACGGAAGCGCCGCGTGGACATCATGATCGCGAGCGTGGCGAGCCATCCCGCGAAAATGTAGGACGACAGATGATGCGTCATCACGATCCCGCCGGACACGAGGGCGAAAAGAATCTGCGCGCGGCGTTGCGAGGTCTCCTCCGCACTCCGGGTCAGCATGATCAGCGCGAGCAAGGAGAGGCCGACGAAGATGATGCCGATGCCCTGCTGGACCGGGATGTTGAACAGGATCGACCCCGTGCCCAGGTAGAAGAAAAGGCCGAGGACCGCGATCCGCGTGCTGAACAGGCGGCGGCCGAGGGCGAACACGATCGCGGGCACCGCGAGGAGTCGAAGGATCGGTTCGATCCAAGAGAAGGAGACGGCCCCCTGCGCGCCCGTCGTCAGGATGATGTAACCCTCAAAGACGTTTCCGAGCGGGTAGAAGGAGTACGTATGCGCGAAGGCGAGCCCCGCTCCCGGCGACCAAAAGCCGCTCGCCACAATCTGGGACGCGAAGGCGAAGTTGAAGATCGGATCCGTCGAGTAGACGAGGCCATGGGGCGCCGCGATCGGATAGATGAGGAAGACGGCGACCACGGGGGGGAAGAGGAAGGGGAACTTCGGCGTCCGGACCAAGGCTACGTAGAACGGGCCGCACACCATGGCGAGGAAGAGGAGCAGCAGGGTCCGCGGCAGCCCTCCGATTCCCCGCTTGAATTCGAGAAACATGGCGATGAGCCCCAGGAATCCGACGAGGCAGACCGCCAGGGCCACGATGTCGAGGTATGCCGGGCCTCGGGCACGTGCGGCCAAGATTTTTGACCTATCGCGGCTCCCTTGATTAAGGCTTCGTCCCACGGGGTCCTGAGGCCGATAACAGGGTCAGAACCTACGACGTGGCGAGTCATCGCCTCTCGTTTCAGGACCGCTTCCCCAAAGAAGGATTCGCATCAGCCGTCGAGTCCGTCCGATGGAGACCGAGCCGAATGGCGATCCGGTTTCAGCGTCCACCGTCCAAGCGGTAATGAACCCCTTGGCGGCGGACCCGGCCCGACTTTTCAAGGACCGCGAGGTGATACGACGCGAGTTGCCGACTGATGCCCAGAACCTTGGCGATCGTCGCGGGCTGAGCCTTCTCCACGCGGCGCAGCGCACCGTAGATTCGCAGGCGGACGTCGCGGTATTCCCAGTGCCGAGCGTACAGACGGTTCACCTCGGCCTCGCCGCCCGTGATGTAATATCGGGCTCGACCGTTCGTGTCCTGTTTGTAGACGAGGCCATCGCGGGCGAGTGCGTCCAGGTGATAGCGGGCGGTCCCCACCGCGAGGTTCAGGGATCGTGCGACCGACCGGAAATGGTCTCCCGGGAGGCGGACGAGATGATCGTAGATCCGCCGGCGGATCGGGTGCTTCAGTCCCACCATGAGGGCCAATGCGATGGCGAGGGTCGAGGACTCCAATGGAACCCGCGCGCCGATCCTCGATAGCGACTGCAGGATCCAGTCGATGACTCCCATCGCTCCGAACAGGGCGTACCCGTTCGGGCCCGTGCTCTCCATGCCCGAGACCCTCGTCCCGGGTAATCATCATCGAGGACGTACATTAACTCGTTGTTTCTCGGTTTCCTCGGCGCGCGGGTGCGTTGACTTCGATGCGGCCGCCGCGAGACGTGCGTTGAGTCCGCGCATCGTCTTCCGTACGACGGTTCGGCTCACCTTCTTCGGCGCGATGACGACGAGGAAGGCCCTTGAGTTGACCTTCGTCGCGACGATCTGATGGGTGTCCGTGTCGACGGAGATCACATCGGGCGTCCGACCGCCCACCGACTCAATAATCGTGTCCACCGACGCGAGCATCGTCGCCGCCATCACGCTCACGACGTCGAGTCGAATGCCTTCCCGCATCCACGAAGCCAAGACCAATCCGGTCCTTCGGACGAACAGCGCCGCATCGAGGCCGAGCTCCGGATCGATGCCGGACAGGAACGAGAGAGCCGCCTGTTCCAGTGCGTCTGACGACTCTCTCCCCATCCGATTTCTCCTCCACGACCCACAGGAGGATTACACATTCTTTTACCCCCTCAAATAGATAGTCCCTCGTCGACGAAACGCGAGCGACACGTCCGATTTCGTCTGACACTGCGACGTTTCGACGGCTCCATCGAATGGGTGTCGGACATTTGCACGCGTGATAACGAGCCATGGTCCGTCGCGGTCACGCTCGAATCAATTTTGATGACATCGGCAAAACGTGTACCAAAAACAAAAAGACCGTTCGCCGAGCTTGATGCGCTCCGGGACAAAGGGCCGTGTTCAATCGGGATCGTGGAGTCGTAGGAACGACGAGGGGTTCGCGTTCCAAGGATGCGGGGACGCAGACGGGTTCGACGTCGAGCGGAGCGGGCGCAAGCGCGCGTCTTTTACCGACCACTGACGCGAGACCGCCCTAGCGCATCCCATGGTGGAGGCAGAAATTCGAATGGACCCAGCGAGGGGAGGCTTGGAACCGTACGGGAAAATGGGGCCCATGCCTTCGGCCCCGAGCCTGCCCATTCCCCGCTATCCGTTCGTCGGCCCGGTCGATCCTTCGCCCGAGACCCTGTGGCAAGAAATCGACAATCTCGTCCCATCGAGCCTGTCCATCCTGTTGCCCGCGCTGAACGAAGAGGGCGGCGTGGCGGCCGTCATGAAGCGGATCACGACCACGCTGCAGCGGAAGGGTCTCTCCTACTCCGTCTACCTGCTCGACGGGCAGTCGACGGACCAGACGCGCGCCGTCGCGATGAAGCTCGGCGCGGAGGTGTTCGTCCAGTCAGGTCACGGGAAAGGCGCCGCGTTCCGGGAGTTCGTCCCGAAGATCAAGGAGGACTTGACGGTCCTCTTGGATAGCGACGGCACCTATCCACCGGAAGCGATCCCGGAGCTCGTGGAAGCCCTGCGGGACGACCATCCCGTCGTGCTCGGATCGCGCCTCCGCGGTTCGATCAATGAAGGGGCCATGTCGGGCCTGAACTACGCGGGCAACGTCCTCCTGAGCTGGTTCGCATCGGTCCTGTTCGCCACCCCGATCTCCGACGTCTGCAGCGGCATGTGGGCCTTCGTGTCCGATCGGCTGAAGTCGCTCAGCCTGACCGCGAACGGCTTCGACCTGGAGGCGGACATCTTCGCGGAGTGCGCCTTACGCGGCATCCCGATCCTCGAGATCCCGATCCGGTACGACCGGCGGATCGGAGAACCCAAGCTCCACCTGAAGGAAGGATTCCGGATCGCCCTGGCGCTGCTGAAGAAACGCCTGCGCTCCTCGCCCGCTCGGACGGTCGAGAGGAGGGCACTATGGGGTCGGTGGTTCGGGCCCGCCCGCGAGTCCGCGTAGCTTCCCGCGGGAGTTGCGTGTTAGCGGGAGATGCAACGGAACGTACTTATCCTTGGATTCGCAAATACCTTCCAGTCGCAGGGGGGGAGAGGGAAGTGAGCGTTGTCCGTCCTCGCTACCTTGCGGTCGCTTTCTCCGCCTTTTTCGGCATCGTCGCGTATCTCGCGTGGTCCTACGCTTACGCATCGAAGGGCCCCTGGTTCGAGCCGGACGTGTCCCGAACCGTGTATCAGACGTCGATGATCGGAGGCGTCTTGGTCCTCATCGGCCTCTTCGTGACCGCTTCCCTCGTGCCGTATTTCGCTCGATCGGCCCGGTCCAGAGGAGTCGCGCCCAGCCCTCCGCCCCGGGACCTGCCTCGAGGAAATCGATCGGGGTTCGCATTCCCGACGGCATCTCAGCGGAGGACTCGGAACGTCGATCCCGAGTGGGCCCTGGACGGATTGCTCGAGGACTCGGGCGTCGATCCCTCGCGGTACATGGATGGGGATCGGGAACGGGACGCCGCGGCCGTTTCCGCCGCGCTCTCGCGGCTCATGCCCCCGGAAGATGCCGCCACTCCGGGAAATCTCAGGGACCGCCTGTCCGGCATCCGCGCTCGCAACCCGGGGCCGCTCGTCTCCGAAGACCGCGAGATGACCCAGGTGCTGGTCGGTCTCGTGAACGAGATTAAACCGCTGCTCGTCGCCTCGAAGCAGGTGGGCCTCAACGTTCCGGAGATTCGGCGCCTCGTCGCGGAAGCGACCGCGGGCCGGGAGGGCGATCTCGGGTATCGGGTGCGACTCGTGGAACAACTGAAGGACACGCTTGAGGCCGCCTTGGCCGAGCGGATCTCGGAGGACTTGCAAGGCCTGCTCGTGCACATCGAGCGGACGAAGTCCGCGACGCAACAGGTCCACTCCGCAGAGCTGATGGCCGCGGAGGGCGTCGCATTGTTGGACACAGGAAACTACCTCGCGGCACTCGAGCGCGCGACGAAAGCGCGCGAGGCGGTCACGAAACAAATCGTCACAATCGCGCCGCGGACCGATTGGGAGAACACCGCTTCCCCCGTCGCGTTGGCAGGTCCGTCGGTCGTGGCCTCCATCTACGTGGCGATCGGCGCGATGCTCCTTCCCGCCGTGACGGGTTTCCTGGTCACGAATTTCGTCCTGAACACAACCGCGATCCTGTTCCTGAGTTACGGATGGTTCGGCTTTTTGTTGTATTCCCTCACCTCGATCTATGCCATGGCCCGTCCGTATGCGCCACGGGAGCCGCGGCAGGAGCGAAAGGCATTCTCTTGGGACGAAGAATAGACAGATCTCCGTGTTCCCTTCGATGACTTTCCGTCACTGTATCGTCCAAGCGTGACTCGGACGATTGATTCGAATTCGGTCGTGCCCAAGCAATCTCTCCATGGATCGGGTCCTTGGATGGTAACTCTGCGTCGGTGCGTCACGATTCTACCTTGACTGACATTCGTGGTCGTCGAAAGCACATGCGTCTGATCCGATTCGTTCCGGGGCCTCGGCGAGGATGGAGCCCGTGCTGATTCGAGAACACCAAGTTCCGCATACGTGGCTCGGGTCTCCTCCGTGATTCGGTTACACAGAGCGAGACATGGACCGGATTTGTTTGGAGTGAGCTCCCGGAACTGACGGCTTACCGCGTCGTCTAGTTTTCTTCATTTCCTCCGAGGGATCCCCAGCGCGCTCGCGAAGGGTTTCGAAAGGGCTACAAAATTTTCTCGCGGAATTCGTGCTCTTTTCAGAATCGGAGTCTCAGATCGTCTCCACATTTTCCGACCTCGAGGTGATATTATCTCTTCCGATTATCGCTTCGCGGTGTTTGGAAGAGAACCATCATCTCTCGCGTTTTCGATTCGTCCGCCCCCAGGAGAAATCACCGATGGACGCACGGATGAAGCGGATGTTAGGCGCCGTCGTGGCGTCCGTCCTCCTCTGCATCGTGGCCCTCGCCTCGGGAATCGTCCCGATCGGGACTCCTAACAACTCTCCGGGTGCCGGTCCTATTTCTGCTGAAGCCTCGAACAACTTCGACCAGCTCGTCGTCGTCCTCTTCGAGAACCATGACATCACCTCCATCTACGGCCCCGCAACGTACATGACACAACTCGCGAACACGTACGGCATCTCTCTTCACTGGCAGAGCACCACGAACCCATCTCAGCCGAACTACATCTCCCTGATCGGTGGCAGCACGTTCGGCGTCTCCGGCGACGGAAACCATCCGAACCTGAACCACCCTACAATCGTCGATCTCATTGAGAACTCCGGTCATACCTGGAAAGCCATCGCGGAAAGCGCGGGCGGATCCGGTTGCGGACTCTCGCCGCCTCGCGGCGAGGATCACTTCCCGTTCCTTTCGTATACAACGATCACCGGGAACTCGGCGCGATGCGCGAACCTGATCTCCGGCGATTCGAACACCGTCATCGCACAGCTCAATGCGGGCACGAGCTTCATCTGGTTCACCCCGACGGACAACCACAACATGCATGACAACTCCGTGTCCTCGGGGGATGCGTGGATCGCCGGATGGGCGCCCCAGCTCTTGACGGCCATGGCAGGCAAGAAGGCTGCCCTCATGGTCACGTTCGACGAAGGATACGCGAACCCGCCCCTCGTCTACACGAGCTTCAGCGGGCCCGCGGCGGTCCTCGCTCACTCGTCGAACGCCGCGTATACCCACTACTCCTTCATCAAGCTCCTCGAGGACGTCTGGGGCGGCGGGAGCCTGGGTCAAGGCGACGTGAACGCGGCCTCTCCGGTCGAGTTCTTCCTCGCCGGCGGGCCCGACTTCGGAATCTCCGCGAACCCGACGACGGTCTCGTTCGGATCTGGCGGGTCGGCGACGTCCACCGTGAGCCTCACCGCGAGCGGCGGGTTCTCCGGGACTGTCGCGCTGACCGCGGCCTCCGCGCCGGCGGGAGTGACGACGACCTGTGTTCCCGCGAGCATCAGTGGAAGT
>WNGC01002540.1_pt1 | contig 11119 bp, 8 predicted proteins | sample 5400051 | NCBI WGS metagenome assembly WNGC01 (sample SAMN13153368, study PRJNA577476) | soil metagenome | isolation source: 20 cm soil or saprolite under grassland replicate 2 | place: USA:California | collected 2016-06-15 | reverse complement strand
AGCTCTGCCGCACCGTCATCCACCAAATCAAACAGGATTCCTTCAACGGCGAGAAGTCATGCGACACCAGCCCCTTCTTCAAGATCGAGGCGCGGCCCGTCGGCGAGCACGTGAGCTTCTTCGCGCAGGTGGCCTCCGGTTCACCGTGTGCCTGGCCGCCGATGGTGAGGCGCACGAAGATCTGCCGGCGCGAGCTGCCGCGGGAGATCTGGACCACGGTGCAAGTGCGCCTTAATCCCGCCTATGACTCCAGCGGGCGGGTCGACATTTGGCTCAACGGCACATTTTGCGGCACTTACCAAGGACCCATGGCCGATCGCGAATATGGCGCCCGCCGCAACGGAGTACCCTTCATCAACGCACAGCCACGGTTCGGCGTTTATCGTGACTGGCGCGCGGAGACCCAGACGATTTATTTCGACAGGATCATGTTCTGGAACGCCGACCCGTCGGGACACCCGGACTGGGGGGTAACTCCGCCGCCGGGCTGAACCCGCGAGCGCCACTGCTCGATCGAATGATGGCTAACCCGTGCCTTCGATCGGTTCTTGGGTCGGCGAGAAGGTCAGCTTCGGGTCGGATTGGATGCCGCGGCTCCGAGCGGCCGCTTTCGGGTTGCAAGCGGTTAAACGTGCGGCAAGTTCACCCCGGCTGGATTTGCCCTCGAAGCGGACATTCTGATTGAGGCTCGGGACCGGCTAGTAAAGATGACACGCGACGCTGTGCCCCGGGGCAACCTCCTTGCGCTCCGGCGCGTCGACGGCGCAGCGCGCCATCGCCTTCGGGCAGCGCGGATGGAAGCGGCAGCCGGAGGGCGGCGACAAGGCGCTCGGCACCTCGCCCGAGATCGTCAGCTTTTCTCGCTTGTCGTCAGGGTGTGCCGGCAATGCCGCGGTGAACAATGCCTGAGTGTAGGGGTGGAGCGGTTTCTCGCAGAGCTCCAGGGAATCGGCCATCTCGACAATTTGGCCAAGATACATGACCGCGATCCGGTGGCTGATATGGGCAACGGTCGCCAGATCATGGCCGATAAAGATGTAGCTGACCCCGAGCCGTGCCTGTAATTCCTCGAGTTGATTCATGATCTGGGCGCGAATCGACACGTCGAGCGCCGAGACCGGCTCGTCAAGAACAATGAGTCGCGTGTTGGTGACGAGAGCGCGGGCGATCGCGATACGCTGGCGCTGGCCGCCCGAGAACTCGTGCGGAAACAGCGCTGCCACTTCCGGCCGCAGCCCGACCAGCTCGAGCACCTCAGCGACGCGCTCCTGCTGCGCCGCGCGCGACAGGTCGGTGTGGATCTGCAGGGGCTCGGCGATGATCTCGCCGACCCGCATCCGCGGCGACAGCGAGCTGTAGGGATCCTGGAAGACGACCTGGACCTCGCGGCGGTAGCGCATCAGCTCGGGTCCGGCGAGGCCGGCGATGTCCTCGCCGTCGAAACGGATGGCCCCGCTGGTCGGGCCTTCCTGCAACAGGATCAGCTTCGAGGTCGTGGTCTTGCCGCAGCCCGATTCGCCAATCACCCCGAGGGTTTCCCCCGGATCGACCGCGAAATCGATGCCGTCGACCGCCTTGACCCAGCCAATCTGGCGGCGCGGGAACAGCGCGATCGTCACCGCAAAGTGCTTGGTGAGCCCTTCAACTTCCAACAGCGGCGGCGACATCGAGACCCTTTGCGGATTGCCCGTATTGCGGCTCGGCACGCCAGCAACGCGCCCGCCATTCGCCGCCGACCCGGATTTCACCGGGTTCCTCGATGCTGCAGCGCGGCATCGCCTCGGTACAGCGCGGGTGGAAGGCGCAGCCCGACGGCAGCGAGGCCAGATCGGGCGGCTGGCCAGGGATCGCGAACAGCTTCTCCTTGCTGCCGAGCTTCGGCATCGAGCCGAGCAGGCCCTTGGTGTAGGGGTGCTGCGGCGAATTGAAGAGGTCGCGCACCGCGCCGGCCTCGACGATCTTTCCGGCATACATGACCGCCAGCTTGTCGCACATGCGGGCGACGATGCCGAGATTGTGGGTGACGAAAATCACCGCGACGCCGGTCTCCTGCTGCAGCTCCTTCAAGAGGTCGAGATATTGCGCCTGGATCGTCACATCGAGATTGGTGGTCGGCTCGTCGGCGACGATCAGCCGGGGACCACCGGCCAAGGCGATCGCGCCGACAATGCGCTGGCGCATGCCGCCCGACATCTGGTGCGGATATTCGCGCATGCGCTGCGCCGGCGAGGGGATGCGCACCGCATCGAGCAATTGGCGGACGCGCTGCCGCAAGGAGCGCCCACGGATGCTCCGATGGTAATAGGCCGGCTCGGCGACCTGGGTATAGATACTGAACAGCGGGTTCAGCGAGGCCATCGGATCCTGCAGGATCATCGCGATCTGCGCGCCGCGGACGCGGCGCATTTCGCTTTGGCTGAGCTGGGCGAGGTCCTTGCCGGCGAACTCGATACGGCCGCCGACGATCCGCGCGGCCGGCGGCAACAATCCGACGATCGAGAGGCAGGTGGTGGTCTTGCCACAGCCGGATTCGCCGACGATGCCGAGCGTCTCGCCTTCGTTGAGCGTGAAGCTGACGTCGTCGACCGCCTTGATCACCCGCGCGCCGCCGAACGAGACGTAATGCGTCTCCAGATTGGTGACCTCTAACAGCGGCTGCATCTAATACAGCACCCGCGTCACAGATTGCGCAGCTGCGGGTCGAGGCGGATCCGCAGCCAGTCCCCGAGCAGCTGCGTCGCCAGCACGACCATCATGATGCAGAGCCCCGGCAGGACGGTCATCCACCAAGCGCCTACCATCAGCATCGACCGGCCATCGGCCAGCATCGAGCCCCAGGCCGGTTCCGGCGGCGGCACCCCGACGCCAAGAAAGGACAGCGAGGCTTCGGCGATGATCACAACGCCGATTGTCAGGCTGGCGAGCACCATCGCGGAATTCAGCACATTCGGCAGGATGTGCCGGCGGATCACCCGGGTGCTCGATGCCCCGGCGATTTCGGCCAGCTTGACGAACTCCCGTTCGCGCAAGCTCAACACCTCGCCCCGGATGACACGGGCATAACGCGTCCAATAGACGAGCCCCAGGATGATGATGATGTTCCACATGCTGGGCCCGACCATCGTCGCAAGAAAAATCGCGAAGACAAGCGCGGGCAGGGCGAGCCATGCGTCGGTGAGCCGCATGATTACCTGGTCGGCCCAGCCGCCGAGATAACCGGCCAAAATGCCGAGAGCGGTGCCAATGCCGCCGGCGACGACGGTGCCCATCACGCCGACGATCAGCGATACCCGCGCCCCGAAGATCAGCCGGCTCAATACGTCGCGCCCCTGAAAATCGGTGCCGAGCAGGACGCGGATATCGCCGCCCTGCATCCAGGCCGGCGGGATGAAAATCTTCATGCTCGCGACCGGCTCAGTCGGATCGTAGGGTGCGATGTAGTCGGCGAAAACGGCAATCAGAACAAACGGCACGAGGATCGCCAGCGGCAGCAGCGGCAATCCGCGGAATTGACTGAGCCAGGCGATCGGGGGACGGCCGATTGCGGCGGCGGCCGCCGAGGTTTGCGGCGAGAGGCTTACCATCGCGGGTTACCTTGTCAGCCGAATGCGGGGATCGATGTAGGCATAAAGGATGTCGATCGTCAGGTTGATCAGCACGATCATGATGCCGGCTTCCATCACGACCCCCTGCACGAGCGGGAAATCGCGCTGGAAAATTCCCTCATAGAGAAGCCGCCCGATTCCCGGCCAGGCGAAGATGACCTCGATGATCACCGCTGCGTTGATCATCACGACAAGGTTGACGCCCGCCAGGGTCAGCACCGGGATCAACGCGTTCTTGAAGGCGTGCATCGCGATGACGACGTAGCCCGGCAAGCCTTTCAAACGCGCCAGCTTGATGTATTCGCTGCGCATCACTTCGAGCATGCTGGAGCGGGTCAGGCGCAACAGCGAGGCGGCGAAATACCAGCCGAGCGCCACTGCCGGCATGATCAGGTTGCGCCAACCGCCCTGCCCACTCGTCGGCAGCCAGCCGAGCCACACCGAGAAGATTAGGATCAGCACGAGTCCGAGCCAAAATCCTGGCACCGCCAAGCCGAACAACGCGATTACCTTGCCAGCGTTGTCCCAGGCGGTGTTGACCTTGACGGCGGAGATCAGCCCCGCCGGGATGCCGATAATGAAGGAGATCAGGGTAGCCGCGAACGCCAGTTCGAGCGAATTGGGAAGGCGCTGGAAGTACAGCGTGCTGACCGGCATCTGGTAGTTGAAGGATTTACCGAGCTCGCCGGTGAAGATGTTTTTGGCGAAGGCGAGATATTGCACCGGCCAAGGTTGGTCGAGACCCCACTCGATGCGGATGCGGTCAAGGTCCTCGGCGCGCGCGCCGGGCTCCGCCAGCAGGCTCACCGGGTCGCCAGTGAGCCTGATCACGGCGAAGATCGTGAGGCTGAGGATGAACAGCGTGATCAGCGCGTACCAGGTTCGCCGAATGATGAAGCGCGCCATGACTGCTCCTCAGTTTCGCCGGCCGCGCTGCCTTATCCTTTGTTTACCACCGCGGAGGTTTCCTTCAATTGGATGTCCTCCCACGGATAGGCATAGCCGGTGGTGAGGTATGTCGGGAAAACGTCCTGCCATTTCGCCGCCGCCAGACGCGGCCCGATCGCGTTGACGAACGCGTGCCGGAACACCGGCACAAAGTAATAGTTCTCAAGGATCTCACGCTGAATATCCTCAGCCAGCTGCTTGCGCTCGTCGCGGTTGATCGAAGCGAGATACTTATCGAACTTGGCGTCGAGCTCCGGCACGCAATTGCGGTCGCGGCCGTTGAAGCCGCCACACCGCATGAAGCTGTCGTACCAGTTCGACCAAGTCCCGCCGACCCGTGCGGCATTGAAAATGATCTGCACGCCAGGCCATTCCTTCAGCCCGCCCTGCAGCCGCTTCAAGAACACGCCGCGCTCCATCGTCTGCATGCGCGCGCGGATGCCGAGCGCCTGCAGCTGCGAGACGATGCGCTCGCCGCGCGAATAGTAGTTGGGCACCGGCGTCACCCAATCGACATTGATGCCGTTGGGGTGGCCAGCCTCGGCCATCAGCTGTTTCGCCTTGGCGAGGTCGCGCGGCCATTTCGGCCACGGCATGCCGTTTTCGACATCGTCGTTGATCCAGTTGCCGTCGACCGCGCCCAGCCCGTCGCATTCAGCCTGGTTGATCGCGTCGCGGTCAACCGCAAGGCTGATCGCCTGGCGCACCCGCTTGTCGTGGAACGGGTTCTTGGGATCCTGGAAACCGGGAAATTCGAGCCACCAATTGCCCGAGACGACCGGAGCCAGCATCAGTTTCGGGTTGGTCTTGACCCGCTCGATCAGCTCGCCAGGGATGAAATACGCGATGTCGGCTTCGCCGCGCTCCAGCATCGCGACGCGCGTTGCCGCTTCCGGGATGCTGAGCATCGTCAGGTTCTTGATGTGTACCGGGCGATAATAATCGTCGAACGCCTCGAATTCGAGGCGGATTCCCGGTTCCTGGCTGGCGAGCTTGTACGGGCCTGCGCCGATCGGCTTCTGCATGAACCCGTCCGGCCCGGCCTTCTGATAATAGCCGGCCGGAACCACCCACCCTGCACCGCACACGTTGCCAGTGCCGAGTAGAATCGGAAAATCGAAGAACGGCTGCTTCAAGTGGAAGCGGAGGGTGTCGTTTCCGACGATTTCCACCCCATCCGTCTGCTTGTGAAGCACCTCGCCCCAGGCGCCATGATAGTGCTCATAACTCCATTTGACGTCGGCCGCCGTCACTGGTGAGCCGTCGTGAAACTTCGTCCCCGGGCGCAACTTGAAGCTCGCGCTCTTCGCGTCTTCGGCAAAGTCGAAGCCTTGCGCCAGCGCCGGATGGTCGTATCGCGTTTCGCGCAAGTTCTTGATCAGTCCATCATGGAGCGCAAAAAGGAAATTGTCAGGGCTGGCGGTGCCGTCATGTTGTTGCGGGTCGAGCCAGCGCGCCGCGATGTTGGTGTGCCACGCCAGTACTATTTTACCGCTCGGTGCGGCCGCGTTGGCCGTCCCCACCCGCCAAAGGAAGGGCGCGGCCAAGCCGCCCGCCGTCATTGCCGTCGTTTGAAGCACCCTGCGCCGGGTCAGCCTCGCTGCCGCCATCGCCGCCTCCGCCTGTTCCTGGGCTCATTCTTTGACAAGCCTTGCGCGAATTTTAGGTGAGCTATGCAAACGAGTCTTGCTCGTTCTTCTCACTTTGGTTTGGGTCGGCCCCTACCCAGGACCGAGCGCTAAGGACCGCTTTGCGCCGACTCCCGGTGGTTGCTCCCCCGAAACCTTTGGGACCGGGGACACGGTAACAGGCGGCTATGACAGTCTGGGCCTGGACATTAGACTGCTACCTATCAATCGGCGGAGAAACCCATGGACCGGTCATCACCGCAACTGCGTTCGCTCGGCGAAGCACTCGGTATGGAAGTGCTCGGGATCGACCTCTCCGGGCCGCTCGAAGACGCGACCTTTGCCTGGATCGCCAATTCCTTTGCCGAGCACCCGGTGCTGGTCTTTCGCGACCAGAACCTCGGCGCTGCCGCACTAGCCGCGTTCGGCCGCCGTTTCGGCGTCCCGCGAAAGCACGCGTTGGTCAAGTACCGACATCCGGAGCACGAGGAAGTATCGTGGCTGACCAATGTCGAGCCGGACGGCAAGGTCGATTGGTACGGCGTCAAGCGCGCCACGGATTGGCACACAGATTCGACCTACGAGCCGGAACTGCCGATATTGGCGATGCTGCACGCGAAGGAAGTGCCCTCGGAGAAGGGTGGCACGATGTTCGCCGACATGCGCGCTGCCTACGACGCGTTGTCCCCGGTCATGAAGGAGCGGCTCGCCGGGCTCACCGGGTTGCATGGCCGTACCGACGGGCCCGCCGGCGAACGCCTCTACGGCGACAACAAGGGCCAGACCGAGAAGAGATATTACGAGCAGCCGCGCCCGGCGGTTATTCACCATCCGATCACGGGCCGCCCGATCCTGTTCGTGAACCCCATGCACACCCATGGCTTTGTCGGCATGGAGCAGAAAGAAGCCTGGCCGCTGATCGAGGAGCTGGCGACGCATGCGACGCAGGATCGTTTCGTCTACTATCATTCCTGGCAGGTCGGCGATCTCTTGATCTGGGACGAGAGGGCGACCATGCATCGCGGCGCAGGCGATTACGCGCCACAAGAGCGCCGCGTCATGCTGCGGACCATCGTGTATCAGAATTAAGCCCGGCCGAATGGGAATGTCGGAACTCGATTGCGCCTGCTTTTGCGACATCAGCAGCTAACCAATATAACCCATTTAGAGAAACCTTCTCGGTAATCCCTGGATTTCAAGGCCCCCTTGCCAACGGTTGGCATTTGGACGCGCTTCAACAATGGCGCGAGATTTGAACGGCAGCTAATGGTCGAAGTGATAGATTGGGATGGCAATGGCCGCTCCACGGCGCGAATGCGCCGCCGGCGAGGGGAGCATGTCATGGATCAAGTTGCCCCACAGCCATCGTTCCGAACAGGCAGTCGAGTCCATCCGTTGAATGGACAGCGAGTAGTCCGCCGCAGCAGAAGCCTTCTTCACACGGTGCGTTGGCCCGCTCCAGCGAACTGACAAGTTAAGAGGTTGATGAGATCCAGGCGCGGCCTTGACATGCGTCGCTCGTCGAAAACACCCGTACCTCAGCCTGCATCAGAAATCGCAGGGCGTTGATCGTGTCGCGTAGCCAGCTGACGTCTGTCACGACGGCCACCCGCTCCCATTGCGGGGCGTTTTCGATCCCAAGCCTTAGATTTCCCCAAGCCGCACCGGGAAAGCGACCGCCGATCTCGTAATAGAGCCGGATCTTGTCGTGCCGCTTCAGCGAGGTCTCGATTAGCGGCTTTATGTCCCTGTTCCAGTCGTCGTTCGTGAGTCGCCCTTTGGCGACGATCCCGACGATATTGTCCGGGAGACCTTCGACGACCTGGATCATCGGTTCTTCAGCTCTCCCCCACAGCCTCCCAGTACGGCTCGGTTTTCTCCGAGGACAGGTCACTCACCGGCTCTTGGGGAAAATGGATTTACCTGTCGAGCCAGACGTCTTCCATGCGATAGCCGTTGTAGATGCTGTTGACCATTGTCGTCAGGCCCTTCACATAGGGTTGCTGGCAGGTGCCGCCGCGCGGATAGAAAATAATCGGCCGGGCGCCCTCCTCGGCCAATCGCCTTTCGATCTGCCATACCAGCTGCTTGCGCTTGTTCACATCCGACTCCGCTGATTGCCGGTCGATCAGCTTGTCGACCTCCGGATTGCAATAGCCGGTATAGTTCCGTTCCGCGCCGCACACGAAATTCTCGTAGAATTGCTGGTCCGGATCGTCGACACCGCTCTCGGTGCCGTTGATTCCGACCGTGTAGTCCTTGCGCATGACCTTGGGAAACCAGTTGGCGGTCTCGATGGGTTCGAGCACACCATCGATATAGATCTCTTTCAGCTGGTCGATCAGGATGACGGCCGGATCGCGATAAGCGGGGATGTTCCGCGACGAGACGGTGACGCTGAGCCTGTTGCTGGACCCATAGCCCAGCTTCTCCATGATCTTTCGCGCGGCAGCACGATTCTTTCCGACATCGGGATCGTAGCCCGGCAGGGTCTGCAGCATTTCCGGAGGCATTCCCCACAGGCCCTCCGGCGGCGGCAGTAGCGTTGCGCCGATGTCGCCCTTGCCTTGGGTGATAATGTCGATAAAGGCCTTGCGATCCAGGGTCAACGCCACCGCCCGCCGCAGTTCCGCGTTGTCGAAGGGCGGCTTGTCACGGTTCAGGATCAGGTTGCGGCTGACATTGGTAGAAGTCAGCTCGCAGATCGCCTGCGGCGCCTGTGCCACTACATCGTTCAGTAGAGGCACCGTCATGCCGTAGGGTGACGCGATATCGGACTTCCCGGCGATGAACGCCAGGTTGCGCGTCGTATTATCCTTCATGATCTCCCAGTCAATGCCGTCGAGATACGGCCGACCCGGTTTCCAGTAATCCGGGTTCCTGACGGTGCGGATCACCTCGTTCGGCTTGAATTCGGCGAACTTGAATGGGCCGGTGCCGATCGGATTGGTACGCATGTCGCGCGTCGGCACATGACACGGGTATACCGGCGACCAGCCGGAGGCCAGAAGCGCTAGCATCGCCGGTTGCGGCCGCTTTAGGTGAAACGTGACCTCGTAGTCGTCCCTGGTCGTCACCTGCTCGAGATTGCGGTACCAAGATTTGCGCGGATTGACGCGGAGCTTGTCGCTTGCCGTGCCGAGCAGCAGGTCCCAGGTGCATTTGACGTCGGCGGCAGTGAAGGATTTGCCATCATGCCATTTGACGCCCTGGCGCAAAGAGAAAGTCAGCGCCGTCCCTTCCTCATTCCATGACCATGCGGTCGCTAGATCCGCGACGATTGTGCCGGGACGATTCTGCGCGACATGTTGGTCGTACATGACCAGATTGTTGAAGATGCCCATGGCCGGCCGCAGTGCGGCGCCGGTGGCCTCCTCGTGAAGCGACATGCTCGCCGGGCTGTCGAAAAACGAGATCTTCAGAACGCCGCCGGTTTTTTGCGCCGATGCCGTCGTCGTGGCGCAAAGCGCGAGCAGCAACAGGCTCGCGGCTGCCAGGTTTCGCAAAGACCGCTTCATGACCTCTCCTCCCACTGTTCGCGGGCGAGCCCCAATCGACCGCTCCCGCGACCACGCCGTGTTCATTGTCTAGGCAAACGCGGCAGCGTTACCGGTCCAGCCAGAGGTCCTCGTAGCGATAGCCGTTGTAGATGCTGTTGACCATCACGGTCATGCCCTTGACCTGTGGATGGCTGCAGGTCACCTGGCGCGGGTAGAAGATGACCGGCCGCGCGACGTCTTCGATCAGCCGGCGCTCGATCTCCCAGACCAGTTTCTTGCGCTTCTCAGGGTCCGCCTGCATCGATTGCTGTTCGACCAAATTATCGACCTCGGCATTGCAGTAGCCGGTGTAGTTGCGCTCCGCGCCGCAGACGTAATTCTCGTAGAATTGCTGATCCGGGTCGTCGACCCCAGTCTCGGTGACATTGAGCCCGACAATAAAATCGCGGCGCGCCAGCGTCGGGTACCATTGCGTGGTATCGAGTGTATCGAGCACCCCGTCGATATAGATCTCCTTTAATTGGTCGATCAGGATCACAGCCGGGTCGCGATAGGGCGGGATATTGCGGGTCGATACCGTAATCGGGAGGCGCTTCGAGGGCCCGTAGCCGAGCTTCTCCATGATGGCGCGCGCCTCGCGGCGATTTTTTGCGATGTCGGGATCATAGCCCGGCAATGCCCGAAGCATCTCGGCAGGCATGCCCCAAATCCCCTCCGGAGCTGGCAGCATCGTGCCGCCGATTTCACCCTGTCCTTCGGTGATGATGTCGATGAAGGCTTTGCGGTCCAATGTCAGCGCCATCGCACGTCGCAATTCGGCGTCGCTGAATGGCGGCTTATCGCGATTGATGATGAGAGTTCGGTTGACATTGGTCGGAGTGACCTCGCAGATCGCCTGCGGCGCCTGATCTTTGATCTGCTTCAGCAGTGGCATCGTTACGCCATAGGGCGAGAACAAGTCGTTCTTGCCGGCGACGAAGGACAAAACCCGCGTCCCCTGATCTCGAATGATGAGCCAGTCGATGCCGTCGAGATAGGGCCGGCCCGGCTTCCAGTAATCCGGGTTGCGCACCACCTTGATGTGCTCGTTCGGTTTGAACTCGACGAATTTGAACGGACCGGTCCCAACCGGGCGCTGCCGCATGTCACGCGCCGACACATGACAGGGATAGACCGGCGACCATCCGGACGCTAACAGCGTCAATAACCAAGGCTGCGGCCGCTTCAGTCGGAAGGTGACCTCATAGTCGCCGTTCGTGGTCACTTCCTCGAGGTTGTTGTACCAGCTCTTGCGCGGGTTGACGCGGAGCTTCTCGGCGGCCTTGCCCTGCAGCAAATCCCAGGTGCATTTCACGTCCTTGGCGGTGAACGGTTTGCCGTCATGCCACTTGACGCCGTGGCGCAGCGGGAAGGTCAGCTCGGTGCCATCCTCGCTCCA
>WNGC01004518.1_pt1 | contig 11132 bp, 10 predicted proteins | sample 5400051 | NCBI WGS metagenome assembly WNGC01 (sample SAMN13153368, study PRJNA577476) | soil metagenome | isolation source: 20 cm soil or saprolite under grassland replicate 2 | place: USA:California | collected 2016-06-15 | reverse complement strand
CTCCGATCCGGCAATCATCGCCGCGGCCAAGGGCGCCGGCACTAAAGTGCTCGGCAGCTATTCGCACCGCCTGTCTCAGTCAATGCTCGTGCAAGGCGACATTAAGAGCTGCAAGGATCTCAAGGATCGAAAAATCGGCATTCAGGAGGTCGGCGCATTCAACGAAGTCATGAGCCGCGCAGTGTTGGCGACCTGCGGCCTGACGCCGAAGGATGTTCAATACATTCCGGTAAGCACCAAAGGCCGCGTGCCGGGATTGCTGACCAATCAAATCGACACAGCGATCCTCCACGTCGACCAAGCGATCGTGGCAAAAAAGAAAAAGCCGGAGCTCAATATTCTGGTCAATCTCTGGGAGCCCCTGCCCAAGTGGCTCTACGCCGCTTACATCGCACCGGAAAAAGAGATTGCCAGCAATCGCCAGCTTTACATCGACATCATGGCGGCGCTGATCAAGGCGAATCGCTACATTTACAACAACAAAGCCAGGATCGTCGAAATCGCAACAAAATACACGCAGCAGGACGGCGACGCCGTGGCGCAAACGTACGATATCCTAGCGAACGCGGGTGCCTGGCCGGTGAACGACGGCCTGCCAAAGGAGATGGTCGACTGGACGGTTAACAAGCAAGTAGAATTGGGCACGATCAAAGCTGAAGACAAACCGAGCTACGAAAAGCTGGTCGACGTGTCGATCGTTCAAGCGGCGTTGGCCAAAGCCGGCGGCCGTTTGAAAGGCGACAAGCGGTGGGATTAGCTTTAGCGCAATTCTGATTCACATCGGGGGAGGGCAAGAACACTTTCTTGCCCTCTTTTTATGGCTAGACGCAATCGAGAAAAAGAAATCGACTCCTCTGCATCGGAAATGGAATCTCCATTTAACGCTCCCGTGGAGATCCCCCCGCAAGATTCGCTCGACCTCCATCCGTTTCTGCCGAAGGACATTCCCAGCGTCGTCGAAGAGTATCTCCGTCAATGCCAACTAGAAAAGCTCACTGAAGTCCGACTGATTCACGGCAAAGGAATCGGCGTCCAACGCGAAATCGTGCGCTCTTTACTGAGTAAGCATCCGGCAGTTCAGTCGTTTCATAACGCTCCGGTCGAAGCCGGCAGCTGGGGTGCAACGATCGTCGTGCTGAAAAGAAAAAGTTAGACGCGCGCGAAGGGATCTTCACCCTTCGCCCTCATCAGGAAATAAAGCGTAATCGCCACGCCGACGGTAATAAAACTGTCGGCGAGATTGAACGCCGGCCAGTGATAGTTTGACCAGTAAAAATCTAGAAAATCGATGACCTCGCCGTGCAGCACGCGATCGATCAGATTGCCGATGGCGCCGCCGAGGATGAACGCGAGGGCGGTCGCCAACCCGATCTCCTGCTCGTGTAAGCGCTTTAGCATGACGAAGATGAAACCAATCGCAATCACGGAGATTAGAATGAGAAACGGCAAGCGAAAGGCTTCATGGCTGCCCGCGAAGATACCAAACGCAGCACCGGTGTTGCGCACGTAGGTGAGACTGAACAGCCCGTCGATAACAGGAATGGACTCATGCAGCGGCATCGTGCGATCGACGATGACTTTGGTCAGCTGATCAAGAACGATAATCAAAATCAGCCAAGTGCCGACGAGCTTCCATTTTTTCGCACTCAAGCCGCTTCTCCGGCATTGAGCACCAACGCGCAACGTGCGCAAACGGTCGGATGGGTTTGATCTTTGCCCACTGCCGGGTCGTATTTCCAGCAGCGGGCGCATTTCGCACCGCGCGCGTCGAATACAGCAATGATGCTGTCCAGTGCTTTACTGTAGTAGCCCCAGCCATCGCGACCATCTGGATGCTTGATCGGCGCTGCCATGCCATCCTTCCCCGCTCGACGTGCTTCCTCCAATTCCCACGCCCAGCCGGGCGTTTTCGCGTCGTAACTAAATTGAGACACAATCAAGACATCTTCAAGCCGCTTTCCGTTATTGTCGGATAGTTGGCGAAGGATCGATTCACCATAGAAAGTTTCCGAAAAAATGAGAACTTCAGCATCTAGAGAATGACCAATCACGCCTCCAGTTCTGGTTGCTTCCAGAGCTTTCAGCACTTCACTCCGTTCCCGAAAAATCCGATCCCATTTAACCGCAAGCTTCTGGTCAACTAAACTCGGGTCGGGCTCGGAAATTTGGGACAAGAACACGCTTCCGGCTCGCCGTCCTTTGTCCGGCAAGTAGTTCCAGATCTCCTCCGCAGCAAAGGATAAGATGGGGGCCATCAAATGAACCAAGGTGTCCAGAATCCGATAGAGCGTCGTCTGTGCCGCCCGGCGGGTGTTCGATCTTGTTCCTTCGCAATACAGCCGGTCTTTGACGATGTCGAGATATTGCGCGCTTAAATCGACGCTGCAAAAATTATTGAGCGTATGATACACCGCGTGGAATTCATAATTGTCATAGGCTTCGCGACACCGGCTGAGTACGTTTTGTGTCCGCTGTAGAATCCACCGATCCATTTCATCGAGTGTCGCGGTAGGAACGACATCTTTTCCCGGGTCGAAATCGTAAAGATTGCTGATTAAAAATCGCGCCGTGTTCCTCAGCCGTCGGTACGCTTCAATCGAACGATTGAGGATTTCGTCCGAAATGCGCACGTCTTCGCGAAAGTCTTCCGCCGCCACCCAGAGGCGCAGAATTTCCGCGCCGGATTTTTTTATAATCTCTTGCGGCGCGACTACGTTGCCGAAAGATTTCGACATCTTGCGACCCTTACCGTCGAGAGTGAAGCCATGCGTCAACACACTCTCGTAAGGCGCGCGCTCGCGTGTGGCCAATGAGGTGAGAAGTGCGGTATGAAACCAGCCGCGATGCTGGTCGCTGCCTTCCAAGTAGAGATCAGCGCGCCGGCCTAAACGCGGATCCTGCTCGACGACTGCGGCGTGGCTCACGCCGGAGTCGAACCACACGTCAAGAATATCTTCTTCCCGCGAAAAGTCCCGGCCGCCACAATCGGGGCAGGTTATACTCGCCGGCACCAATTCCTCGATCGGCCGGAGAAACCAAGCGTTCGACCCTTCTCTTTCAAAAATCTCCGCAACATGGTTACAGAGGTCCTGCGTTAGAAGAGCGCGGTTGCAATTTCGACAATAAACCGCCGGAATCGGCACGCCCCAGGAACGCTGGCGCGAAATACACCAATCCGGCCTGCTTTCGAGCATGCCGCGAATGCGATCTTTGCCCCAAGGCGGAATCCAACGCACTGCTTCGATCGCCTCCAGCGCGCCTTGCCGCAGCCCCTGCGTCTCCATCGAGATGAACCACTGCTCGGTGGCGCGAAAGATCACCGGATTTTTGCAGCGCCAACAATGGGGATAACTGTGCGACAGCTTTTCTTCTTTGAGCAGCGCACCATGCTCGGTTAATTTTTGAATGATGCGTGGATCAGCTTTGAATACGGACTCGCCTCTAAGGTCGCCGGCCTCATCAGTAAATTTTCCTTCCGCATCGACCGGCGCCATAACCGTCAGGCCATAGCGAAGCCCGACCTCATAGTCTTCCTGGCCATGGCCGGGAGCGATATGGACCGAACCGGTGCCTTGATCCTGGGTGACAAACTCGCCGAGGACAACTCTTGAATCGCGATCGATCCAGGGATGACGACAAACGATGCCTTCGAGCTCAGCGCCGGGCCATGCGCCATCGGTAATCTGGTATTCTTCAGGCGCAATGCCGCAAGCCTTCATCACACTGGGAATAAGCTCCTGATTGATGATGAGTTCGCCCTTTGGAGTTTTAACGAGCCGGTACATGAATTTCGGATGGAGGGCAATTGCTTGATTGGCTGGCAACGTCCAAGGTGTCGTCGTCCAGATGACAAAAAACGTTCCGAGCACCGGGTTAATCGGGAACAGTCCCCGCGAATCTTTCACGGCGAATTTGACATAGATCGAAGGCGAGGTGTGATCTTCGTACTCGACTTCCGCCTCTGCCAACGCGGTCACACATGATGCGCACCAGTAAACCGGCTTTTTTTGTCGGTAGAGTGCGCCGGAAGCCGCAATTTTCCCGAGCTCGCGGATCTCCTGAGCTTCGTAAGCCGGATCCAAGGTTCGATAGGGATGTTCCCAATCGCCCAAAACGCCAAGCCGTTTGAATTCTTCCCGCTGAATCGAGATATATTTTTCTGCGTACTCTTTGCATAGGCCGCGAATTTCCGTTTTGCTCATCGCCAATTTCTTCGATCGCCCGATGTTCTTTTCGACCTGCAGTTCAATGGGTAACCCATGGCAATCCCAACCCGGAACGTAGGGCGCAGCGTTCCCGGTCATCGCTTTATACTTGATGATGATGTCTTTGAGAATTTTATTCAGAGCGTGACCAATGTGGATGTTGCCGTTGGCATAGGGCGGTCCGTCATGGAGAATGAATTTGGCGTTTGCTTGATTGGCATCCAGGATTTTGAAATAGGTTCCTTCGCGCTGCCACTTTTCGATCTGCTTCGGTTCATTCTGCGGCAGGTTCGCCCGCATAGGAAAATCGGTCTTAGGAAGATTTAACGTGTCTTTGTAATCCATGGCTGTCGATCTCAGGAACGGCAAGGCTTCGCGGTCCGATAATTTTTACCTGTGGTGATTCACGCCGCGCACCATTCGAAAAGCAAACATATCAGCTTTGTTCTCGGCGTCGGCCCAAAAAACGTAATGCCCCATCTCGTGATACACGGTGTTGATCCAGCGTCGCTCTGAATTGTACTTGCGGCCCTTCTTCCAATTTTCCGGATGGACCAAATAAATTTGGCCGTTTTCGTAAGTCTTACCGGCGGTCCTACCCCAATCGATGTATTCGAACCACTCAACTTGAGGATTTTTTAAATGATAAAAGCGGCATAACGACGCGACGGCTCTTTTGAAATCGCTCGCTTTGTATTCGTGGAAAAAAGCCGAGAGCAGGCGATCCACTAGGCGCCGTTCCCTGATCGGCGGCAAGATCATTCTCATAGTGTAGATCCGAATTCACTTGGTTCAATTTTATTAGCATACAACCACCCCAATAGAAACAGCTACGGCCTGCTAATTCTCTGGGCGCCTCCCTATAAGTATCTGTTATTATGGATATTTTTTGCTTGGGGAAAAACTGGAGTTCACGTCCCGCGCGCCGTTCCAGCGCTCTTGCGATGACAAATAAAGTGTCGTAGATTGGCGTACTTCGAAACGCCTGACGGGCATCGGATCGGCAAATTGTTCAAAAATTAATGATCGCTTGGGTCATGGGTAGAATCGCGGCGATCGGTACCCATTGTGGTTTTACGATTGGCTGTCTGGCGGTCAGGCTATTACCGCGACACTGGTTGTTTCGCCTAGCTGATATGTTCGCAAGCGTCGGTTTTAGCTTGACTAAAGGATTTCGATCTCGATCGACCCATAACATCACTGCGGTGTTTCGCGATCAGTTAAGCGCTGCGGCAGTCGAAGACATGGCACGCCGCTCGCTGCGGAACTTTTTCCGCGATTGCGTGGAGATTGGTATCGTGCTCGAGTCATCGACCGAGGAGTTACGCGCCCAGATCCCGATCGTCGGACGGGAACACCTGGACACCGCCCTTATGAAGGGAGCTGGCGTTATCATCCTTAGCGCTCATTTGGGGAACTTTTTTCTGCTCGGAACACGTTTGGCCATAGACGGATACTCAACTTTCGTGTTGGTAAACCAACCGCGTGATGGCCGCTTTGCAGAGCTTATGGACCGTTACCGATTAAAGGTTCAACAACGCACAATCCATGCGCGCCCGCGGCGCGAGGCGTTGAAGCAACTCAATGAAGTATTACGGCGCAATGAAATTGCCGTGATCATCGCCGATGAGTACCGACGAGGCAATGGCATTCAAGTTCCGCTGTTTGGCGGCATCGTGTTCGCCCGGCGCGGGCCGGCAAGCCTGGCACTGCGAACCGGCGCCGCCGTGGTTCCGGCGAATATCATTCGACAACCGGACGACAGCTTGAAAATGATCATCGAGCCTGAGTTGGAGCTGGACCGCTCGGCCAAGAGCAAGTCAGAGATCAAAGAGAACACGATTCGCATCACCGAGTGGCTCGAACGCACGGTACGCAAGTATCCTGACCAATGGAATTGGATGAACATTCGTTGGTGGGAAACTTCTCCTAGTGGGTCGACGGTTGAAAGGGGACAAGAACGACGGGCATCCTAAGGGCAAGCGGGAAAGGGGAGCGAGGTGAAAAACGACAAAAAGGAACTTGAGGAACTGAAAAAGAAGGTTGCGCTCGGAAACCGCATCATGTTTTACCAGGGATTGGCCGACTATCACGGCCATGTGAGCGCGCGCATTCCCGGCACCCGGAAGTTCTTCATCAAGCCGGTCTTGGCGCCCCTCGGCGAAATCACGCCAAAACACATTGTCGAAGTCGATATCGACGAGTACATGGCAGTCTGTGAACAAAACTACGCTCAGGCGGGGAACAAGCGAGCAGTAACCAAGCTCAAGAACCCACCGCGCGAGACCATGATTCATGCGGCGATTTATAAGTCGAGACCGGACGTGAATTCCGTCGTCCATACCCATCAGACTATCGCGACCGCCTTTTCTGTCGCCGGAACACCGATCCTGCCTATTTATAACCAGGCTGCCGTGTTCGCTCCCGAGACGCCGATTTTTCCAAGCCCCCGGCTCATCTACACCGTTCAGGACGGTAAAGAGATTTGCCAAACGTTGGGCGATCGTGCTGCGATGTTGCTGAAGGGTCACGGGATTGTTGTGTGCGGCGACAGCTTGGAATATGCTACGGTTCACGCAATTTACCTGGAGCGGACTGCGTACATGCAGTTCATCGCGAGCTGCGTCGGCAAGCCGACGGTCATGCCCCAGTCAGAGATCGACACCATGAAACAAAATATGATGTTCCGCTCCTATGATGCCTTTGCCTATTTCAAGTCACTGCTGCCAAAGAGTGCGCAGCTCTGAAGATAATTCCTGAGTAAATTTCTGGAGGATGATTTGATGGCTAAAAGGGAAGAGAAAGTGACGCAATCCACAAGCAAGCGACCGATACAAGACTTGCGCGAGTGGCTCGAACGCGTGGAGCAAATGGGCGATCTGGTTCGCGTCAAGGACGCGGTCAGCTGCGAAGAAGAAATGAGCGCCATCGGCTATCTTGTCGCCAAGCAGAAACCGTCGCCGGCGATCCTTTTCGACAACATCAAAGGCTACGAGAAAAGCCCTTTTAAAGCTCGCTCGCTCTGGAACATTCTTGGCCCGAGCATTCCGCGGATCGCGCTGACTATGGAAGAGCCCCCCGATACTCCGACAGTGGAATTGATCAGCCGGGTCAAAGACAAACTTAAACACCGCACATTACCCCGCGAAGTGGCGCCATCGCAGGCCGGATTTTACGAGAATACTTTGACCGGCGATCAGATCGATTTAACCCAACTGCCGATACCGAAGCATTGGCCGTTGGATGGCGGCCATTATGCCGGTACCGCCGACTGTGTTATCACCCGCGACCCTGACACGGGCTATCTCAACGTCGGCACGTACCGCATGATGCTTCAAGGTAAGAAAGAAACTGGACTTTATCTCTCGCCGGGAAAAGACGCGCGCTTGCATATCACGCGTTCCTGGCAGCAGGGAAACCCGGTGGAAGTCGCCGCCGCTTGGGGCATCGATCCATTGTTCATGGTCGTCGGTTCGCAGACTTTCGCGAAAAACGTTTCCGAATATGAATTTCTCGGCGGTATCAAGGGCGAGCCGATCCCAGTTGTCAAAGGCAAGACGACGAATCTACTGCTGCCTGCGAACGCAGAATTTATGATCGAAGGCGTCATCAGGCCAAATTCGGTGAAGAGTGAAGGACCCTTCGGTGAATTTCCCGGATATTATGGCAGACCCGAAGCTGGCTGCCCATTGGTCGAAGTAACCGCCGTTCATTATCGCAGCAACCCGATTCTGACCAATGCGCTCATGGCAGATTACCCTTCCAATGAGCAGAGCGGCTTTTTCTCGATCATCCGCTCCGCCCGCATCTGGGATGACTTAGACAAACTCGGTGTGCCCGGCATCCAGGGAGTCTATGCGCACCCCGCAGGCGCCGGTGGTTTCGGCATGACGGTCATTGCGCTTGAGCAACGCTACGCCGGCCACGCGGCGCAGGCTTTGGCGCTGGCGGCGCAGGTGCCGGGCGGCGCGTATTATACGAAATGGATCATCGCCGTTGATGAAGATGTTGATCCCACCGACACCGACCAAGTGATTTGGGCGATGAGCAGCCGCTGCAATCCGATCGACGACATCGACATACTGCGCAACACCTGGAGCACTTGGCTCGATCCCACGCAGAATCCGCCGGAGAAGCGGCCCTACGGATCCAAGGCACTGATCAACGCGTGTAAAGAGCATCGTCACTTGCCGGTGTTCTCAAAGCGCACCGCGCTGCGCAAAGAAATTTACGACAAGGTTGCCGGCGAGTGGAAAAAATTTGGCTTACCGTGCACGGTGCGCGCTTTCGAGGAAGAGAAGAAAGTCGTGTACCACGAAGTCGGTGGTTTTGAGCCTGGAAAACAGCCGGGAGAAGCAGACAAGAAATAGGCTGAAGTCACGGTGGCAAGCCTATAATCAAATCATTGGTATTTCATGCCGCAGTCAAGAAAAAAACCGTAACAGCGCGCTCGGTCGGAACACCTTCGGATAAAGATTTTTCATCGGAAGCAATCCCAGAAACTAATTGATTGCTTCTTCGCCTCTCTCATTGGTGCGGATTCGGATGATCTCTTCGACTGTCGAGACAAAGATCTTTCCGTCACCAATCTTCCCGGTTTGCGCCGACTCCAGGATCGTCTCAACGATTTTCGGAGCCAAATCATCGGCGGCAAGAATTTCTAACTTTACTTTGGGCAAGAAATCGACCGTGTATTCGGCCCCGCGGTAGAGTTCCGTGTGGCCCTTTTGGCGCCCGAAACCTTTTACCTCTGTGATCGTCATTCCGGTAATTCCTGCGGCGGTCAGTTTTTGTTTCACCTCGTCGAGTTTGAACGGCTTGATGATCGCCTCGATTTTTTTCATGCAATACCCCCTTAGGTTAGATGTGGGGTGCGGCTGGTCTTCCCATTAAAAGAGCAGCCGCATTTAGGGTTATTAAATCAGATATCGAAGTACAGAGCGAACTCCCAGGGATGCGGGCGAAGGCGGATGGCATCGACCTCAGCCTTTCTCTTGTACTCCAGCCAGGTCTCGATCACGTCCTTGGTGAACACATCGCCCTTGAGCAAAAAGTCATGGTCTTTCTCCAGGGCGTCTAACGCCTGATCCAACGACCCCGGCATCGATTTCACCTTGGCCGCCTCTTCGGGCTCCAACTCGTATAAGTTCTTGTCGATCGGTTTGGGCGGCTCGGTCTTGTTTCGGATCCCGTCGAGCCCCGCCATCAGCATGGCGGGAAAGGCAAAGTACGGATTGGCGCTGGGATCGGGGGTTCTAAACTCTAGTCTCTTGGCCTTCTCACTGGTGGAGTACATCGGGATTCGCACACAGGCGCTGCGGTTTCTAGCCGAGTAGACTAAATTGATCGGCGCTTCGTAGCCGGGAACCAGTCTCCGATAAGAGTTGGTCGTGGGGGCGATAAAGGCGCAGAGCGCGTGGGCGTGTTTAATCAACCCGCCGATGTAATACCGGGCGGTGTCGCTGATCAGCCCGTAGCCTTTCTTGTCGTAGAAGATATTCTTGCCGGCTTTCCATAGACTCTGGTGGCAGTGCATGCCGGAGCCGTTGTCTTGAAACAAGGGCTTGGGCATGACCGTGACCACCTTGCCTCTTTTCCTGGCGGTGTTTTTGACCACGTATTTGTACGTCAGCACCTTGTCGGCCATCTTGGTCATGGTGTCAAAGCGCATGTCGATTTCGGTCTGGCCGCCGGTGGCGACTTCGTGATGGTGGACTTCGATCTTGACCCCGCATTTCTCTAGATTTAACACCATCTCGGATCGTAGATCTTGGTACTGATCCATGGGGGGGACGGGGAAGTAGCCTTCTTTGTAGCGGATCTTGTTGCCTAAATTGGGCTGGTCGCCGCCTTTGCCGGAGTTCCAAAACCCTTCGACCGAATCAATATGGTAATAGCCTTCGTGGTGGTTCTGATCGAATCTCACGCTGTCGAAGATAAAAAACTCGATTTCGGGGCCCCAGTAGCTGGTGTCGGCGAGTCCGGTGGACTTTAAATACTTCTCGGCTTTCTGGGTGACGTACCTTGGGTCTCGGGTGTAGGGCTCGCGGGTGATGGCGTCGAGCACGTTACACAGAAAGCTAATGGTGGAGTGCTCGGTGAACGGGTCGATCATGGCGGTGTCGGCGTCGGGGAGCAAAATCATGTCGGATTCGTTGATCGATTGAAATCCCCGGATGCTCGATCCGTCAAATCCCAATCCTTCTTCGAATAGCTCGGCGGATAACTCGGCTGCTGGAATCGAAAAATGCTGCCATAGCCCGGGAAAATCGACAAACTTTAAATCGACGATCTCTACCTTGTGCTTCTTCGCCAGCTCTAGGGCGTCTTTGACTGACATGTAAGTATTTGCCTCCTTAAAAAATTTATCGTTACATAAATTGTTGATTGCGTATCGTCGTCTTCATTGCTCACCCAAATGCGCTGCCGTCAGCGCTCGGATAAGAAAAAACTTAAAACGTATCGATCAGATCGCGTCGGCGCCCTTTTCACCGGTGCGAATGCGAATCACCTCGTCCACCGCTGTTACAAATATTTTACCGTCGCCGATCTTGCCGGTCTTTGCGGCGTTGATGATTGCGTCCACAACCGCGGCAACCTGGTCGTCCGTCACTAAGATCTGCAACTTCACCTTCGGTAAAAAATCCACCGAATACTCCGCGCCGCGATAAAGTTCAGTATGGCCCTTTTGGCGGCCAAAGCCTTTGACTTCCTCGACCGTCATGCCTTGAATGCCTGCTTTGGTGAGCGCCTCCTTTACCTCGTCCAGTTTGAACGGCTTTACGATCGCTTCAACCATCTTCATAATAGCTCCTTGGTTAAAGGTTTCTTGGCAATAAGCAAATCATTCACTGGTGATTTTAATGACGGGGAGCAACCTCGATGCCAGCAATGTTCATTCCGTGGTCCGCGCATTGTCGCGCCATA
>WNGC01002531.1_pt1 | contig 11133 bp, 13 predicted proteins | sample 5400051 | NCBI WGS metagenome assembly WNGC01 (sample SAMN13153368, study PRJNA577476) | soil metagenome | isolation source: 20 cm soil or saprolite under grassland replicate 2 | place: USA:California | collected 2016-06-15 | reverse complement strand
GCAAGATAAGACAAACCTGTTTTCGCTCAGTGGCGAAGCGGAAATATTTCAATAAAAACCTTATCTCAGATGATGGAGGGGTTTTCGGCTTATTCTTTCCAGATTCGCTTCACTGCAAGTCGGATATCTTCAGCTCTGACCGTTTTCCGCCCTGCATGGGTCGCGAGTTCCAGAGCCTCCTTTCCAACTCTCACAGCAACCTCTTCTACTACCTTCCGCAGTTCTTCCGCCGCATCGTCGCCTATTCTACCCGCACCGCCCTTTTTTATGAGCCGATGCACTGCGGCGGTTGAAATTTCGGTTTCCGCCAACTATGCGACCGATTTTAGTTCCGAAAACTGTCTATTTAACAGTTAGTCGCGGCTAAGCGCGTTTTCGACGCCAAATATTTAAAAGTCCAGCGGACAGCTCGCCGAGCCTCGGGAGTGTTAGAGTGGGTAAGGTTCGGATAGCCGCAGTCAAGAAGGTTTCCAGAGAGCTGATTGCACGCTACCCGGACAAGTTCACAACCAATTACGAGTCCAACAAGACCGTTCTCGCCGATCTGGTTGATGCGAAGACTAAGCGTCTGAGAAACCGCGTCGTAGGGTACGTCACGCGATTGAAGATAGTTGAAGGCAGAAGAGCGGCCGCTCCAACAGAAATCTCCGAAGAATCCGACCGGGAATAGCACCGTCCGGCGGTCCACTCGGGCTGTTGGAAGCAGACCCCTCTAGAAAAGGCTTCGAAATCAATACTGGGAAGATTCCCATTCTACTCACCCTAAAGCGAATTCAAGAGCTCAAACCCCACGAAGAGACAGTAGCTACGGATCTTCGTGGAATAGTCACGACTCTTGAGCGAGACCCGATACTTCGCCATCCCATAATCGCGGACTCTGCTACGGGAGCTGTTTTGGACGGAACACATCGACTTGCAGCCCTCTCACAACTTGGGTGCAAGACGATTCCGACCGCCCTAATTGACTACCAGAACCCATTGGTTAAAGTCGACCGCTGGTTTAGAGTAATCGCCGGCGAGAAGCTGAGTGATTTCATGAAACGAGTAAAGGACCGCACGACTCCTCTTCCTATTCCAGCTTCGCAATCCGACCCCAGCCTACTTTCCCGATTGAGTTACGCGACCCTTTGCGACCAGAGTGAATGCTTCACGTTTGGTTCACATGGAAGTAGAGCGTTAGAAGCCTGTCAGAACGCCTTCCAAATCGAGGAGATGGCGCGGAACAACCATCTGATAATAGCCTATGTCGACAACGATGATCTTAGGGAACTTTCTAAGAACGCCTTCTTGATGTCAACCATTCGAGTCGAGAAGAGCGAAGTCGTTGAAAGCTGTGTTAGTCATAAGCTGTTTCCGCCGAAATCAACCCGTCACTTGATCCCATCTCGGCCGCTTGGTCTTGCAGTTCCTCTGGCGTTGCTAAAGAGCGGGAACCTTGCGGAAGCGGAATCCGCGTTCGTGCGGCACGTTCGTTCAAAGCATATCAGGAGATTACCTGAAGGATCGAAGGTAGGGAGTAGGAGATACTTGGAGGAAGTGTTCCTATTTGAATGAAACTCAAACTATCAGCCAATACAGTTACACGATCAAATTGATCGGAGTCCTTGCCACTGCTGCCGGGACCCGACAAGTGTCGCTAGATTCAGAGACCGAACTCTCTCTGACCGAGGTTATTTCGACCCTCCTCGCGCGAGTAAACAGCCGTCAGTTCAAAGATCTACTAATAGATTCGGCAACGAACAATCCCCTTCCCAATGTTATCATGCTTCTGGACGAGCAAGACTGTAACCTGTTCCAAGGGTTGCTGACGAAACTCGATTCGAAAACTGTAGTTACCATAATTCCCGTCGCGCACGGGGGCTAGACTTCAACAATTTCGCATTTCAACCGCTTGATTACATCGTCAGCCCTGTCGACCTTGACCTTGAGCGTGTACAATTGGCTGGGCGTTCTAAGCTTCAGCTTGACGAGATCCTTGGATCGTTTGACTCGGCACTCGTGGGCTGTTTCTGAGAGCCCGACAAATTCGTCGGTGTTGGTGATTTCAGCCGGCATCAGTGGACAATGCGGGAAATGGGATCGTCCCACTTTAAACTATTGCGCCCGATCGAACATCCGCTATCATCCGTGAAAAGACAGTGGCGGAAGGCACCGTGTCAGGCATTGATCAGCTCTAATATCACTAGCAAGAAAGAGTTTCGGAAGGCTCCGCAATGATTCGCATTGGAATAATCGGGAAAACGAACACTGGAAAAACAACCTTCTTCAACGCTGCAACCTCCAGCACAGAAGAAGTATCCACCTACCCCTTCACTACCAAGAAGCCAAACACTGCTACGGGCCAGGTCCAGACACTGTGCGTGTGCCGAGAACTGGATGTCACCGACAAACCAAGAAACTCCACATGCATAGACGGTTGGCGATTCATACCAATCGAAGTCATCGACCTCCCCGGACTCATCAAAGGAGCCTTTGAGGGAAAAGGACTCGGAACTCAATTCTTGAACGTGGTATCGCAGGCCGACGCACTCCTACACGTAGTCGACGCATCCGGTGGCGTAGACGCAGAGGGAAAAATTACACATCCAGGAATGGGAAACCCAGTCATCGACGTTTACGACATCGAGGAGGAATTGATCCTATGGTTCAAAGTGGCAGTCGACAGGGCACTTCAGAGAACCAAGAAAAAATCACTCAAGACAGGATCCTTCGACAAACCAATATCGAAGGAAATGGCAGGCATCGGGGTCAAACTAGAACACGTCTCGAAAGCCCTCGAACAGACAGACTTGTCCAAAAAACATCCCAAGGATTGGAAAGATTTAGACTCTCGAGTGTTTTCGGAAACCCTTCGAACAATCTCGAAACCTACTGTGATTATTGCCAACAAGATGGACTTGGCTTATTCCGAAAAGAATTTCGAGAGGCTTCGTGAGGAATTCAAATCACAACTAGTCATACCAGTTTGTAGCGAAGCAGAGGTGGCGCTGAAGAGGGCTGAGAAGAAAGGATTCATCCAGTACGTTCCGGGGGAAGAGACTTTCAAAGTCATAGACGAATCTCGATTAACCAAGGATCAGGCCTGGGCTCTGGCATATGTTCAGCAGAAGGTCATGACGAAATGGATGAGAACTGGAGTCCAGTTCGCACTTAATGCGGCTGTCTTCAAGCTCCTGGGAATGAACGCTGTTTATCCAGTTGAGGATTCCAAGAAGCTGTCTGACAACCGGGGAAATATTCTACCGGATGTGTATTTAGTCCCGAAAGGATACGTTGCGAAAGATTTGGCCAGAGAAATACACTCAGAGCTTGCCACGAAAATGCTTCATGCCATCGACGCTAGAAATGGTCTAAGGCTGCCTCAAGACTACGAGCTCAGAGATCGCGATGTAATCTCTATCGTGACAGCCGCGCGTAAGAAGTAGATTTTTCAGCTATTCCTTTAGGAATAATCAATGGAAACGTTAATAATGGAAATTCCGGTTAGCCCACTACAATCATTCTGAGATTTAGAAAGACATGACCATAAGAGTCAACCAACTGTACCAGACACCTATAGAAGATCAACAGCTCGAAATTGTCGAGAGGAAAGGAGTCGGCCACCCCGACCACATCTGCGACGCAGTAATGAACGAAGTCTCAGTCACACTCTCCAAAGAATATTTGAAACGATACGGACACGTCATGCACCACAACATCGACAAAGCTCTCCTCGCTGCGGGAGAAGTCAAGACCCGTTTCGGGGGCGGGGAAGTAAAACGGCCGATGCTTATGGTTTTTGGCGATCGGGCAACTTATGATGTTGACGGGGACCCAGTTCCCGTCGATGAAATGGCCGTCTCGACGGCGAAGAAGTGGCTGAAGAGCCACCTTCGATTTGTCGATCCAGAGAAACACGTGAGGTATCAAGTAGAGCTGAAGAAAGGCTCTCAAGCTCTGACAGATATTTTCAATCGGAAGGGAAAATTCATGGGAGCCAACGATACATCGGCAGCAGTAGGCTACGCTCCCCTTACTGATACCGAACGGATCGTCCTCCACACGGAACGTTACATGAACTCGCCCAGCTTCAAGAAAGAATTCCCGGAAACCGGTGAAGACGTCAAGATAATGGGATCACGCGAAGGCAACCACCTCAATCTCACTATCGCACTAGCTTTCGTAGACAAGTTCATCGAGAACGAGAATCAATACTTCAAGCGAAAAGCAGAAGTCGTCGAAGAAGTAACACGGTTCGCGAAGTCTCGAATAAAACAGGATAAACTCACAGTCTCAATCAACACTCTCGACAAACGCCGCCGAGGAATGGGAGGCATCTATCTCACAGTACTAGGGACATCGGCAGACGATGGAGACGGTGGACAGGTAGGACGGGGAAATCGCCCGAACGGATTGATACCCCTCAACAGGCCCACATGCTCAGAAGCAGCAGCCGGCAAGAACCCAGTAAGCCATGTGGGCAAGATCTACAACCTACTAACTTACGAAATTGCTGGACACGTTCATCAGAAAGTAACAGGCATCAAAGAGGTCTATGTCTGGCTCCTCAGCCAGATTGGAAGACCCATAAACGAGCCCAAAGTCGCTGGAGTAGAACTGATCCTAGAGAAAGGAGTCGACTTTAGGCCGGTATCCAAGCAAGTCAACGACATTGTAAGATCAGAACTGAACAGCATAAACGACTTCACGAAGCGTTTGACGGAAGGTAAAATACAAGTCTGCTAGCCCCTGCCGCGGTATGGGCTATAATGTAAGAGCCGCGCTCGGCTGGATAACAGTTGTAGCAGTCGTCGTAGCCGTATTTACCTACGGACTCGCGATTGTTATCGGCTTCGCCACCGTTATTGCGACTCAGCTCGGATCCCAGCTTCTTAGCCTCAACGGTCATCTACCTGTTGAAGCGTTTCTGCTTTTCATTCCAACGCCTCTTCCGGTCAATCTCCTAGTACTCGTCTTTGTGTGCCTGATTGTCTTCTGCATCTGCTTCATCGTAGCTGGGAATGAAAAAGGGGGCTTCTTCTTAGGCCTGAAGCAAGTGTCCAGTGGATCGAGGCCATTTACGCTCCCGAATTGGCTTGTCGTGATGCCGCTTGTAGCCTCGTCCCTCTTGATCGTCGTGTTGCTGCTGACGACAATTCAGAGCACGGCAGGCCTTCCTACGGGTTCTTTGAATACTGAGAGCCCTGCACTCCTGTTCGCAGACCTAACATATTCGCCAATAGCTGAAGAGATAGGCTTCAGAATCACTGCGCTCGGCTTGGCTCTAGGGGTGATCGCAGTGATCAGAGTCTACTTGAGAACTTCTGGGACAAACAGTAGCATGCGCGCAGTCGTCCCCAACCCTGTTCGCCTGATCATACTTACCATGATCTCTCCTGACTACGCGAAGGGAAAAGTCGGCCTCCCAACAATCGCCAACAACGGTTGGAAGGGTATTCACTGGGCAGATTGGTTAGCCGTCATCGGCGTATCGGGTATTTTCGGGTTAGACCATTATACATCAGGTTCCGGGTGGGGTCCAGGAAAGGTGTTGACCGCGGGACTGTCTGGATTTGTCCTTGCCCTCACATACATCGCCTACGGACCATACGCTGACATTCTACTCCATTGGTTCTTTAACTTCTACCTGTATGTTTATGGCACGTTCGCTCCATTCATTCTGAACGTTCTAGTATTTCTAGGGGTCCTAGCACTTGGCGTGTGGGGAATTATCCTCGGAATCTCGTGGTTACTAGAGAAGCCACCATCGATCATGCCTGGGACATTCCAGTCTGCGGACACATTGCCAACGGCGACGCCTTCTAATTCCTCTGGTTAGCGACCTGGGAAATTTTGTGCATTGCACGGAGATCGTCTTCAAAGAGTCGCAGACCTGAAGGGATTTCGCGATCCACGGGCGATGATAGTGACAATCCCCTCTCTTTCTTCGTCTTCCAAACTTCGCTATTGAAATCTACCAACGGCCGAGTGTATTTCCTATAGATCTCTCTCCATGCCGATCTCGGAAATGCCTCCGAGTGAACGCTCTTCCTACTGTAGATCTCTCGCCATATGCTATCTGTCAAATGAGGCGCGATTGGCGCCAGTAAGAGGAGCATCGTCCTAAGACAGGTATGTAGTGTGCTCCACGCGGCTCTCTGGTCGGCCTTCGTAAAGGCGATTCCGTAAGCTCTCGCCTTAGCCATTTCGAGATAGTGTGATGCAAAGCTGCCCCAGAGAAAATCCCGTAATTCGGTTGCCGGGATAAAGAAGTTGAATTCCTTGTATCCTTCGAGACAACGCTTTGTCAGGTGGGATAGCTCGGACAGAATCCACTGATCCGCTGGTCGAAGTCTAGCGGTTTTGACTTGGGGAAAACTGGATATGAACCTGGCGAGGTTCCAGATTTTTGTGAGAGTATTTCTCGCGCCAGCAACTCTAGCATCTGAGTAGCGATAGTCGGAGCCGAGGTTTGTCTCGAGGGCAGACCAGAGTCTGAACGCGTCAGCCCCATATTTTTCAAGAACTGGCCCTGGATCCACCACGTTGCCCTTGCTCTTGCTCATGCGTTCTCCCTTTTCATCTAGGCCCATTCCCGTGATCCAAACGTCGGTGAATGGTTTCTTTCCCGTAAGCTGGAAGCAGCGCAGGATTGTGTAGTGAAGCCAAGTTCTGACAATGTCCTTACCTTGAGGCCGAATCGTGGCCGGGTAGGTTCGCCGATAGAATCGTTTGTTCTTTTCTTCGTATTTGGAGTTGTAGAGTGGTGAGATGGCTGAATCCATCCAAGTGTCCAGAATTCTTGTTTCTCCCGTGAATTCGTCGTGGCTGCAGAAAGCGCATTTCTTGAATGGAGGTGGGTCCCGCCAAGGCCGATAATATTTGCCGCGTTTCGGTAGGTTAGCTCGTCCGCAGTTTTTGCAGTACCATATCGGGATCTCAGTCCCGTAGTACCTTCTTCTTGAGATGGGCCAGTCGATATTGATGGACCCGAGCCAATCCAGTAGAATCTGCCGGTGAGAATCCGGATGAAACTTGAGTGATTTCGCGATCTTGGTCAGCCGCGGAATGAAATCAAGCTGTTTCAGGTAGAACTCTTTCATTGGAATGATCTCAATTGGATTGCCTGATCTCTCGCAAGTGGGCACCTCGTGCTTGATGGTCAATATCCGCCTGACCAATCCGCTCGCGGTCAACTCCTCGATCACCTTCCGCCTGGCTTCTTCTATTGTGAAATCTTGGAACTTGCCGGCGGCCTCAGTCATTCGTCCTCTCTCGTCTATTGAGATGATTTCTTGCAGACCCAGCTCACGGAATATTGTAACATCGTGATAGTCGCCATAGCTGCAAATCATGACTGCGCCTGTCCCTTTCTCGCGCTTTGCACCGGGATGTGGTCTGATCTCCACTTCTCTCTCGAAAATTGGGACGACTGCGTGTAATCCGTGAAGTTTCTTGTAGCTCTCGTCCTCAGGGTTCACGATAACGAGCTGACATGAGCTCATGAGCTCGGGGCGAGTTGTGGCGATCACTAGCTCCTCGCCAGTCTCTTTGACCTTGAACGCGATACTGACTAGTTTGGTGGGTTTCTCTTGGTAGATGATTTCGGCATCCGCGATTGTCGTCTGACATCCGGGACAATAGTTACTTGGATACGTGCTTTCATAGATGAGATGCTTCTCCCAGAGTTCGATGAAGGTTCTCTGAGTCAGTTTTCGATAGTCTTCACCGTCTGTCCTGTACTTGTTAGCAAAATTCGGGCTGAGACCCTCCCGCTTCATTAGTCCCACCATCTCAGCTTCCAATTCATCTAGCGCATGCGCGCATAGCTCGATGAACTTCTCTCGGTCCTGGGAACGCATCTCGATCTTGTAAGTTGTCTCAACGTATCGTTCTACTGGTAGCCCGTTTCTGTCAATGCCTATCGGAAAGAGGGTCTCGTAGCCCAAAGCGCGAGATGTCCTTGCAATCATGTCTATCTGAGCATAGTGAGCTAGCGCTCCGATGTGCCATGGTCTCCCGGAAGGATAGGGTGGTGGAGTGTCTATTGTGAAGATGGACTTCTTTGTGTTGACGTTGAACTTGTAAAGTCCCTCCTTCTCCCAGAATTGTTGGGTTAGGAGTTCCGTGTTATGGTCCCATCTCTTCTCCACGATCTTAGGTGTGAATGCGGAAAATGGTGATGGTGATGTGCTAACCTTTGTCACAATCGGAGTCGAAGAAGGGGAATCCTTTGAATCGGAATAAGAGGGTGGCATAGACTTAGGCTCTTCATGCATTAGACGATCCGCCATTACCAGCAGAGGCGACTGCTCCATGCCCCATTTAAGGCGTAAAGACTGACCTGTCATAGACACACGTAGTCGCCTATTATGGGGCGAGAGTTTCAAGACGGAATCGTGGGAGCTAGATCAACTGGGATCAATTATTGAGACTGATAAACAGGGTCAAATCTTTAATACGGAATCAGACGCGCCAGAACTCAAGGACGGGTCTGGAACAAGCTCAGGCGGTATGAAAAGTAGTTTTGAAAGCAAGCTTTGCTTATGATGCTGCTGTTGTACTGACCAATCGATTGTTCAACTGGCCTTTAGGAAAACAAGAGTAGAACCAAAAAATGGAAGGCGGAGCAGAAGAGAGACCGCGTAGAAGCTACGGTAGGAGAGGAGGCAGTTATGGAAGAAGAGGGGGAGGGGGAGGAGGATATAGTGGAGGAGGCAGAGGTGGAGGCGGAGGCTATGGCCGTGGAGGAGGGGGAGGCGGTTATGGAAGGGGTGGCGGATACGGCGGCCGCGAGGGCGGCGGGAGAAGCTTCGAGCGCGACCGGGGCCCGGTCCCTGTAGAGGAGGGTCAGGAGATCGATGTTACGATTGATTCAGTCGGTAGGAGAGGCGACGGGATCGCCCGCTTCAACAACTTTGTCATATTCGTCCCTGGAACCAATACCGGCGACAAGGTCAAAGTGCGAATAACAGGCGTCAGGAACAACTTCGCAACCGGAGAAGTCGTCACCGGAGCAACAGAATGAAAATCGCCGAGCTAAAGCCGGGAATGAGAAGAGTCGATGTGAAAGGAAAGATCGTCGACGTAGAGAGCCCGAGAGAAGTACAGACAAAATTCGGTCCCGGCCAGGTTGCGTCCGCGACTCTTCAGGACGAGTCCGGGTCGGTCAAGGTCACATTATGGAACGAGAACATATCAAAGGTTGCGGTCAACGATACAATTGAAATTCAGAACGGCTACGTTGACTCTTTCAGAGGGGAACTCCAGCTTAACGTCGGACGATATGGAAAGCTAGCAAAAGTAGAGTAGAAACCTAGCAATAACGGTCTTTGACCAGATCCTCCCTCTGTAGGATTCATCGAGTTCTATTTTTGAACGAAGACCTCGGCTGTCGGGGTCTCAGCAATTGTGCCCAGCGTATACCTGGAGAGAACTGTCTTCCTCTGCTGGTTTTCGACTTGCGCCACAACTTCGATGAAGCCCTCCAACTTTGTCCCTGCGATCTTCTTTCTAAGAAGTTGATCAACTTGGAATATACCTGACTCATTGTACATGCTAATTTCCACGATCACCGGCTTCTGCTTACTTTTTCTTATCTTGACGTCTCGTATCGACATCGCAGATAATGCGTGAATATCCTTCTTCCCCGCGGTAAACGGAATTCGAGCACGGCCTTCTTTCATGTCCAACGCGTCGGCCACTCTCACAACTCCTGCTTCAAGCGTCAGCTGAGGAATCTCGGATTCATGAGCGTAAATAGTGTGAAGAGTCTCAGATGTAATGATCGCTCGTTCCTTTTCATCATAAATCCCTTCTAGCAATCTTGGGAGTAATTGAAATGCCAGCGGAACGCTGAACATGTGATGGTTCTCTCTGTGGGCGATCATTCCTAGATCGTGAAGAACGGCGCCGAGGAATACGACTACTTCTGCATCCTCGTTTGTCATCTTATGATCCGTAACTATGTTGGGCTTGACGTCTGCCTCTAGAAGGTTGCGTAGGATTTTCAGGGCTATGTTTGAGACTATTGCGAAGTGAACCGGGCCGTGATCGGAAAGACCCAGTCTTCTCACTGCATTAACATTGATGCATTCCCAGAGACTCTGAAGGTATTCGTCACTATTGACGCGATCCAAGACGGTCTTCAGCTTGAGATTCGAATTATACGGCAGGTTAATCAGAAATTTCGCACCGTGACGTCAAGCCACTCGTGTAGGCACTTCAAAAATGTTCTTGAACTTGAGGAAACAATCGAAAAATACTCAGTCGAAATACATCTGATCAACGTAGGAGCAAAATGTGTTGCCTCACAAGAATGTCGAATATGAGATTCAAGATCATACCGCGTGGCTCACAATGAGCCGGCCCGAAGCACTCAACGCCCTCTCCAAGTCAATGTTTCGAGAGCTTGAAGCGACCTTGCGAAGTGCTTCGAAAGAACGAGCCATATCATCGATTGTCATCAAGGGAGAGGGAAGAGCATTCTCCTCAGGATTAGACGTGAAGGAAGTGAGCGGATTCGCATCCCGCAGGGAAGCTCGCGAGTTCGTCTACAATCTCGTCAAGCCATTTTGGAAACGATTTCTAGAATGCGAGAAACCAATTATCTCAATGGTCGACGGTCCCGCCTACGGCGCAGGTGCGGAGATCGCACTAGCCTCTGACCTGGTTGCGGCATCGACGGGATCCACGTTTGCCTTCTCCGGCGGAAGGGTCGGCGCGCTGTGCTGCATCTCCGCCGCAATAGGCCAATTCACCATGACAGGCAGGAAGGTCGTTGAAATGAATCTGACCGGAGCACCAATCAGCGCAGACGAAGCGCGATCTTACGGGCTTGTAAACTACGTTGAAGAGGCCCCCCACCTACGTGAACGCGTGGACCGTATCTTGAATGAAATACGAAACGTTTCGCCAATCTCAAACGCTAGCTTCAAACGTATTCATCGAGGCCTTTTCACGACTCGTGCGCTGGACCTTGCGCATAGGGAGCTATTCAGAACAATTACGAGCCCTGACTTCGAGAAAGGGGCGGCGGCTTTCAGAGAGAAAATACATCCCGAATACTATGGCCAGTCTCTTCCACAAGGGGCCCAGACTCGGAACTCTAGCCGGTAGTGAAAGAGTCCTTATATCGTATTGTCGACCTAACGC
>WNGC01002530.1_pt1 | contig 11135 bp, 10 predicted proteins | sample 5400051 | NCBI WGS metagenome assembly WNGC01 (sample SAMN13153368, study PRJNA577476) | soil metagenome | isolation source: 20 cm soil or saprolite under grassland replicate 2 | place: USA:California | collected 2016-06-15 | reverse complement strand
CGACGATCATCACCTCGGTCTGTTCGAGCAGACGGGCGTGACGCGACCGGACGAGCGCGTCGCGCGCATGTACCACTCCGCCTGGGAGGTCGGCGACCTCACCGACCTCGCGCGCGCGCGGCAGCGGCTCGCCGAGGCGGGCGCGCTGGTGGGCTCGTCGAATCACGGCGTCAGCCTGTCGCTCTACGCCAAGGATCCGGACGGGCTCGAGTTCGAGATCTTCTGGACGGTGCCCGGCGGCACCTCGCTCGGGACCAGGCCGCTGGACCTCGAGGGTGAGCTGGCCCGGCGCGGCCTCGCGCCGCCCTGAAGTTCTCTAACACGGGGGCCCAGAGATGGCCCCCAGCCCCCCGGGTGGCTCGGGACGCCCCGGCGGAGCCACGACGCCCCTCGATAACGCTAGAGTGCGCGCAAGAAGTTGAGCAGGTCCTGCTTCTCGCCCTCTCCGAGGGTCCTGTACCTGTCGATCACCACGTTGGCCTCCGACGGGCCGAACTTGAGGTTGGCCGCGCTACGGTGGGCCAGAATCGCGTCCACGAGGTCGGTGGTCCGCCCGTCGTGGAGGAAGAAGATCCGCTGACCGAGGCCCCAGAGCGGTGCGGTGCGGAACTCGTCCGGCCCGGCCCCGCCCTGCACGACGTCGTCGGCGAGCCCCGGCCCCATCTGATGCACCAGCAGGTCGGAATACAGGTTGACGTTCTGGTCGCGCAGGGCGGCGACGGTGGAGTTGCCGGTCCGGAGCGTCGGCGTATGGCAGAGCCCGCAGCCCACGAACGCGAAGACCTGGCGCCCGCGGCCGATCGAGAGGGCTCCGCCCGGGGCGGTGACCGACGGGACGGGTGGGGCCAGGAAGCGCATGAAGAAGCTGAACTTCTCGATGGCGCTGAGCGTCTCGGCGCCGGCGCCGCCGTTCCCTGCCATCACGTTGTTGGGCACCGTGGCGAACTGGCAGCCGGGCGTCTCGTCACGCTCGGTCTGGAAGAGCTCGTTCGTGATCCCCATCTCGACGTTGTAAGCCTCCCCCGAGAAGAGCAGCAGGGACTTGTTCTGCGCCTTCCAGCCGAAGCGCGCGATCGTGCCGTCGTTCCCGTTCCGGTTGGCGCGACCGGTGATGCCGAGGGCCCGCTTGAGGAGGAACGCCGCGGCCTGATTGGAGGTGATGACACGATCTGGAATCTGCTCGATGAGGCCGACCCCGAACGTCGGCGTCGGGATCCGGAAGATCACGTTGTTGCGGGCGAGCTGGGCGTCGAAGTTTTCCTGCTCGATGCCGCAGCCGGCCGCGCTGCCGGACTCATCGACACGGCCGCTGATCACGAAGAGCGCGTGGACACCGCCGTCACGCGTGCCGTCCGCCTTGTACCGGAACCGCGCCTCGCGGACGGGGCCGTCCGGGGTGATGAACCGCGGCACGACGTTGCGCGCGCCGAACGCGGTCGCGACGGCGACCTGCGGGTTCACGGCCGGAGAGGAGCCGCCCGTCGCCGGCTGGGCGTGACAGCCGAGGCAGCTATCGAGGTTGAAGCGGGGGCCGAGCCCTTCGCCGACGCCGTCGACCTCCTCGAAGTCCTCGAGGCCGGCGGCGAAGAGCCCCCGCTCCTCGGCGGTCAGGCCCTCGATGGCCGCGCCGGCGCCGGCGGAACCGCCGCGTACCCCGGGGTCGCGCGCGCGGAACTGCGCCTGAATGGTCTCGGATATCCCGAGCAGCGACAGGGCGATCACGGCGATCAGCAGCTTGATGTTCGTCCCACGCATCGTCGGCTCCCTGGGCAAGCGCACGGCGCGAAGCATCGCGCACTCGAGTACGGGGCAAGCGGAATGCCAGACGGAGAGTCCCCGCGAAAGGCCTGGCGCCGTGCGGACGTAGCCGGAACCTGGCGTGGCGGTGACCCTCACGCGTTCTCAACCGTGGGAGCGACAGGGGGGAGATTTCTCAGATCTGAGAACCGGGCCGGGCGGGTGCGCCGTCACCTCCCTCTTGTGTCGTGTCGCGAAGGACGCTATCGTGAAGAGAGTTCACCTCCGCGTTCATCCGACCAGGTGTTCCGGCAGCACGAGGGCTGCGTCAAGGCCAAGAGCGAAGAGGGCCGGGCTCCGGCGCGTGCCGTCATCGACCTCGCCGGGAGCGAGCCCGCCCGCCGCGAGGCGAGCGATGACCGCATCGATTCTCGTCGTGGACGACCAGCCCTCGATGCAAGACGCGCTGAACACGTCGCTTCGGTCCGAGGGCTACCGCGTGGCCACGGCCTGCAGTGGAGAAGAGGCCCTGACCCGCATCGAGGCGCAGGAGTTCGACATCGTCCTGACGGACCTCGTCATGCCGGGCCTCAACGGCCTCGACCTGCTGGAGCGATCGCGCGTGCTCGACCCGGGCGCGGCGGTCATCGTGATGACCGGGTACGCGACCCTCGAGACGGCCGTCGCCGCCCTTCGCCGGGGCGCTTGCGACTACCTCGAAAAGCCCTTCTCGCTGGACGAGCTCACACGCTGCGTGCGACGCCTGCTCCAGTACCATGAGGTCCTCGGAAAGGAACGGCTCCTCCGGCGCGCCCTGCACCCGCCGCGGGCCGCGCATACCCTCGTCGGCGAGAGCATCGCGATTCAGGCGGTGCGCGAGCAGATCGCGCGCTGCGCCCGCACCCCCAGCAGCGTGCTCATCTCCGGCGAGAGCGGCGTGGGCAAGGAGCTCGCCGCGCGCGCGATTCACGCCGGGAGCTGGCGGGCCGACCGCGAGTTCATCGCGCTCAACTGCGGGGCGATTCCGGAGACGCTGCTCGAGAGCCAGCTCTTCGGGCACGTGCGGGGCGCCTTCACGACGGCGGTGCAGGCCAACCCCGGGCTCTTCGTGGCGGCCAGCCGGGGCACGCTGTTCCTGGACGAGATCGGCGAGCTACCGCTCGGGCTGCAGGTCAAGCTCCTCCGGGTCATCGAGGAGAAGCACGTCTGGCCGGTGGGCGGCACGAAGCCCTCGCCCGTGGATGTCCGGATCATCGCCAGCACCAACCGCGATCTGGCGGCCGAGGTCGCGGGTGGCCGGTTCCGCGAGGACCTCTTCTACCGGCTCAACGTCGTGCACCTCACGCTGCCTCCGTTGCGCGAGCGTCGTAGTGACATCCCGCTGCTGGTCGACCATCTCGTCGAGCGCCTCAACGCGCGGCTCGGCACGCGGGTCCTCGGTGTCGAGCGGGAGGCGCTCGGGGCGCTCACGAGCCAGCCGTGGAAGGGCAACGTCCGGGAGCTGCAGAACGTCCTCGAGCGCGCGATGGTCCTCGGCAGTGGCGATTTGATCTCGCTGCGGCACCTGGCGGCCGACCTTCTGCCTCCCGACCAGACGCGTCCGCACGACCTTCGCGAGGCCGTCAGGCGGTTCGAGCGCCAGCATCTCAAGGACGTCCTGGCCGAGACGAGCGCGGACAAGCGCAAGGCGGCCCGCCTGCTCGGAATCAGCCTGGCGTCCCTCTATCGCAAGCTCGGCGTCGAGTGATCGGATGCTTTACAATACGCACGAGCTCAGGGAGGGGTGCCATGCCGAACGTTCCACCGACCCACGCAGAGCCGCCGCACGGCGTCAATCATGTGGTCCTGAACGTCCGGAGCCTCGAGGCCTCGCACGCGTTCTGGACCGACATCATGGGGTTCCGGTGCGTCGCCGAGCTCAAGCCCGTTCCCGGGCGGCGGCGGCCCAAGATGCGCTTCTACAGCGGCCTCGATGCGGCGGGCCAGGTGACCCACCACGATATCGCGCTGGCGGAGATCCCCCAGGTCGAGGGCACGGCCGACCGTACCGGTGAGCCTCCGCCGTGGGACCTGCTGCCGAAGCGGGTGGGGCTGAACCACGTGGCCGTCGCGTGGCCCGACCGGGAATCGTGGCTCAGACAGGTGGCCTTTCTCCGGAGCCGAGGGGTGCCGTTCCTGCGGCGCGTGAACCACGGTATGACCCACAGCGTCTACATCGCCGATCCCGATGGGCACGGCATCGAGGTGCTCTACGAGCTGCCGCGGGCGGTCTGGGAGCAGGACATCGACGCGGCGCAGAACTATTCCGAGATGCTCTCGACGGAAGGGGACGAGGCCCTCGCGGATCGGACGGACAACCCGGTCTTCGGGGCGCCCGCCGCGCGCCCCGTCGCCAGCCGGGCCTGACGGGCGGAGCCGACATCGTGAGCGACGTCCAGCGCATCGCCGGCGTGCTCTCGCCGGTCGTCACGCCGTTCAACGCGGATCTGTCGCCCGACCCCGAGCGCTTCGTCCGCCACTGCCGATGGCTCCTCTCGCAGAACGTCGGCCTCGCAATCTTCGGGACGAACTCGGAGGCGAACTCGCTCTCGGTCGAGGAGCGCGTCGAGCTGCTCGATCGGCTCGTGGACGCGGGCGTCGACCCCGCGCGCATGATGCCGGGTACCGGCTGCTGCGCGCTGACGGACACCGTGCGGCTCACGGCGCACGCGGTCAGGCGCGGATGCGCGGGCGTGCTGATGCTGCCGCCCTTTTACTACAAGGGGCTGAGCGACGACGGCTTGTTCAGGAATTTCGCGGAGGTGATCGAGCGCGTGGGCGAGGCGCGTCTGCGCGTGTACCTTTACCACATCCCGCCGGTCGCCCAGGTGCCCATCAGCCTCGGCCTCGTGGAGCGCCTGCGGAAGGCCTACCCGGTCCAGACCGCGGGCATGAAGGACAGCGGGGGCGACTGGAGCAACACGAAGGCCTTCCTCGACGCCTTCGCCGAGTCCGGCTTCGACGTGTTCGCGGGCTCCGAGACCTTCCTGCTGGCCAACATGCGCCACGGCGGCGCGGGCTGCATCAGTGCGACGGCCAACGTGCACCCGGGCCCCATCGCGCGGCTCTACGACACCTGGCGGGCGGCGGACGCCGACGCCCAGCAGGCGCGCCTCGATGAGATCCGCGGCGTCTTCCAGAAGTTCCCGATGATCCCGGCGCTCAAGGCCGCCATCGCCCACTACGGCCACGACGCGCCGTGGGCGATCGTCCGCCCGCCGCTCGTCGCGCTCAAGCGGGAGCAGGCGCAGGCGCTCGCGAGGGAGCTCGAGCAGAAGCGGTTCGCGATGCCTGGATTGAAGTAGACCCGTCGCCCGGAGGGCACGACCATGACCGATCGGTCGGGGCGCTCGCACGTCTACGTCGGTGCAGCCCAGTCGAAGCCGGGAACGCTCGCCGGGCTCTTCCGCCGCGCCGTGGGGGAGGATCGCTGGGAGCGTCTCACCAAGGGATTGCCGGAGGCGGCCAGCGTCCAGGCGATCACCGTGCACCCGACGAACCCCGACGTGATCTACCTCGGCACGCGGGCCGGCCTGTACCGGAGCCTCGACCGCGGCGAGCGCTGGGAGCGGCTCGGCCTCTCCGATGACGGCGCCGAGGTGTGGTCGATCCTCGTGCATCCCCGCGATCCGCGCATCCTCTACGCCGGCACGTCTCCCGTCTCCGTCTACCGGAGCGACGACGGCGGCGACACGTGGCGCCGGCTCCCGAAGGTCGCGCCGGTCGAGCGCGTGAAGATGAAGTCGTTCGTCTGCCGCGTGATGCGCCTCACGGCCGATCCGGAGCGCCCCGACGAGCTGTACGCGGCGCTGGAGGTCGGCGGCGCCCTGCGCAGCCCGGACGGCGGCGAGACGTGGGAGGACTGCAGCGCCGGCCTGCTCGAGCTGGCCGCGCTCCCGCACCTCAAGAGCAGGATCGACAGCGACACCGACATCGAGGGCATGCTGGACGGCCACGCCGTGTGCGTGAGTGCGGCCCGGCCGGGCACCGTGTTCCTGGCGCTCCGCATGGGGTTGTTCCAGAGCGCCGATCGCGGCGCCCACTGGCGGGACATGCAGATCGGCCGCTTCTCGCCGCTCACCTACGGCCGCGACGTCCGCGTGGCACCGCAGGATCCCCGCGTCCTGTACGCGTGCCTGAGCCCGGCCGCGCGGAGCCAAGACGGCGCGCTCTACCGCAGCCGGGACCTCGGCGCGACCTGGACCCGCTTCGACCACGACGTCAAGGCCGAGAGCACCATGATGGCCGTCGCGCTCCACCCGCGGGACCCCGACCAGGTCTACTGCACGAGCCGGACCGGTCAGGTCTTCGGGACCGAAGACGGCGGCCGCACGTGGCGCGAGCACCGGCTGCCGGAGGCCGTCCAGGACGTCTACGCGATCGCCTGCGGCTGACGGCGCCGGCGCGGCTCGCGTGCCGCGCGACGGCCGTGCGCCGAGGCGCCTCAGGCCCTTGTCCGCGGGAGTTCGACGGCGCGCTCGCGCCAGTGGGCGAGCGCCAAGCCGAGCGCCACGCAGGCGAGCCCCAGCAGCGCCGCCGCCGAGATCGCCTCGCCGAGGAGCAGGGCGCCGAGCCCGGCCGCCGTCACCGGACTGAGCGCCAGGAACACGGTGACCTGCGTTGGCGTGGCGTCGCGCAGTGCCCAGAGCCAGAGAAAGTAGCCGGCGCCGCTGCCGACCCCGATGTAGGCGACGGCGAGCCAGCCTCCCGGGGTGAAGCGGGGCAGGGAGTCGAAGAACCCCTCGGCGGCGGCGAGCACCGCGAGAAACCCGACCGAGGCGAGCATGGCGTAGGCGCTGACCGCCAGCGTCGGATACTTCGTCAGATAGGGCCGGTACAGGACGCTGCAGACGGCGCCGCAGAGGGCGCTCGCGAACACGGCCAGCTCGCCGATCCACTCGGTGGCTGCGCCTTCCCACCGGATCGCCTTCTCCCCGAGCGCCAGACCGACGCCCGCGAGCGTCAGGAGCACCCCCGCGAGCTTCGCCAGCGTGAGCCGCTCGTGACGGAGGACGGCGGCGACGACCAGCGTCAGCAGGGGAAAGGTCGCGAAGATCAGCGCCGCACGGGCCGACGGGACGGAGCGGAGCCCGTAGTTCAGGAGCGCGATCAGGATGCCGAACTGGGTGATGCCGAGCAGGCTGATCGCGAGCAGATCGCGTCGTTCGAACCGCGCCCGGGGCGTGGACAGCAGCACGGGGGGCAACAGACAGCCGAGCCCGATGAGGTAGCGCAGCAGCGCCAGCGACGCCGGGCCCGTCTGGTCGACGACGTACCGCGTGGCCACGATGGCCGAGCCCACCTGGATGCCGGTCACCGCCGCCGCCGCCGCTGGCAGGAGCTTCACAGCGGAAGCTCCCACGTCTCGCCGACCAGGTCCGCGCCGAAGCTCCGGTGGGGCGCCTCGTGGACCAGGCGGAAGCCGGCCGCCTGGTAGAGGCGCCGGGCCGAGCGCAGCACGCTGTTGGTCCACAGCGTGAGCTTCCGGTAGCCCGCGTGCCGGGCGAAGCGCACGCACTCGTCCACGAGGCGCGCGCCGATGCCGAGCCCGCGCGCCTTCGGCTCGACGAGCAACAGGCGCAGCTGGGCGACGGTCTTCGAGTGCCTGACGAGGAACACGCTGCCGGCGATCTCGCCGTCCTTCTCCGCGATCCAGCAGCGCTCCCGCTTCGGGTCCGCGTGCTCGATGAAGTTCGCCACGATGCCCGCGACCATCGCTTCGAACCGCTCGTCCCAGCCGTACTCCTGGGCGTAGAGCGTGCCGTGGCGGTGGACGACCCAGCCCATGTCGCCGGGCTGGTGGGCCCGGAGCAGGTACGGAGTCCGCGGCTCGGGCGAGGCGGAGAGCAAGTGCTCGATCGTATGCATCGCCTGGAGCACGAGGTGCTGCTCGGCGGGGGACAGCCTGGCCAGGAGCGCGCCGATCTCGTCGCGCGAGCGCGTGTGGAGGGGCGCGAACGCCCGCTGGCCCTTCTCGGTCAGCGACAGGAGGGTCTGCCGGCCGTCGGCCTTGGAGGGCGCGCGGTGAATCAGCCCGCGCTTCGCGAAGCCGCGCAGGATGCGGCTCAGATAGCCGGCGTCGAGCCCGAGCTCGCGGCCCAGCTCGGCCGCGGTGGGCGTGTCGCGGTGCGCCAGCTCGTAGAGCACCCGCACCTCGGCGAGCGAGAACGGGCTCTCGAGGTACCCTTCGTGCAGCAGGCCGATCTGTTTCGTGTAGAAGCGGTTGAAACGCCGCACGGCCGCGACGCGCTGCGCGAAGCTGGTCTCGGCCATCGTCATCCTCCTCGTCGCCGGCTGTGGATGACAATGTCAACCATTTAGTTGACTAAGTCAAGGTTCGCCAGGCAGGACGGTCACGCGGCGTCGCCGCGCTTGACCACGGCGACCTCGAACAGCACCGCCGCGCGCTGGATCAGGCTCGCGATCACCTGAGCGTAGAACCGCCCCATCGAGTCCGGGCGCGCGGGGGCCGTGAAGCTGCCGCGCCCGTCCTGGCCGACGTAGGCGCGCGTGAAGTTCTCGTCGAGCAGCGGCTTGACCCAGGTATACGTCTCTTCCGTCAGCTCCACGACGGTCGCGCCCTTCACCTTGCCGTCGGGCCCGAGGGCGACCGCCGTCCGGACGGGCCCGTGGATCGTGAAGTCGGTGACGAAGACGGTGGCGGCGACAACGTGGTTCTGCTCGTCGCGGCCCACGTAGAATCGATAGAAGTCGTCGTCGGGAGCCCAGCCGGTCCGCTGCCGGATGGCCTGGCGCTCGGCGGGCGACAGCCGCACCTCCCGAACGAAGAACCGCCGGGCACCGGCGAGCAGGCCCACGATCGCCTCCCGATCGGACACGAGGACGACGGGCGGCGTGATGTGGGCGGCGGCGACACCGCCGAGCAGCACCAGGGCGCCCACGAGGCCGACGAAACCGCGGACGACGGAGCGGTTCATGCCCGTGCCTCCGTTCTGCTCCAGAGCTGCCAGAGCGAGACGAGCGCGATCAGCGCGTACCCGAGGGCGAAGAGGCTGCCCCCGGTGATGACGAGGCCCGCCAGCCCGGGCCAGGCGAAGCGCGTCAGCCACATGCCGCCGATGTCCAGGAGCGTCCCCACGAAGGGCAGGGCCACGATGAGCGCCTTCAGCCACTCGCGGACGGACGCGAACAGAAAGATGAGCCCGAGGAGGCCCGCGATGAGGGTCTGGCCGAACAGATGCGTGTGGCTCGTCTGGATCAGGAGCGGCGTCCGGATCCAGACCCGGGCGCCGCTCGAGATCTCCCCGAGGGAGATCTCCCTCTCCGCGCTCATCTGATCGTGGGCCATCTGCGTCATCGGCATGTCCGGGGCGAGGCTCGCCTCCACGGCTGCGGGCGAGAGGCCCACCGCGGTCGCCGCCTGCACGAAGGCGGCGACGGCACCGCAGCCGATGCCCACCAGGAAGAGCGTGCAGAAGACCTTGGCGCTCAGGGGCAGTCGTGCCAGATAGATTCCATTCATCACTGGCTCCTAGAAGTTGACGACGAACTGCAGGGTGACCTCGTGGCCGACGCGATCGGCCTCCGAGATCGGCACGCTCGGCCTGGCGCCGGAGAACACCGGCCGGTCCGACTGATCCAGGCGGTACTCGAATCGCACGTCCACCCAGTCGAGGGGGTGCTGGGTCCGCGCATACGTCACGCCGAGCGGCCGCAGGTCGGGAATGAGGCGTGAGAGATGAAGGATCGGCGTGATGGTCCACGACCGGAGGAGCTGCGCGACCCCGGTGCGGGCGGCGTCCGGGTCATCGAAGAGGCCGTAGCGGAAGGTGAGCCCGAGCCAGCGCGTCACGTCGTAGTGGGCCAGCGCGTAGAGGCCTAGCCAGTGAGCCTCCCGTTTGTCGACCGCCGGCGCCGCGAACGGCACGCCGCGCCGCCGGAAGGATACCGAGTCCTCGCCGCCGTAGACGATCTCTCCGGCCAGCAGGAGGCGCGAGATCGGCGACCAGGTCACGTCGACGTCCAGGATGAAGCGGGCGTTTCGCGTGTCGTCGTTCCGCTCCGGGCCCCACCAGCCGCCGATGCCGACGTTCAGGAGTTGGGCGCCCTGGAGCGGCGTGAAGCCGATGCGCCCGCCGGCGCTCTTGTCACGGTTGTTGTCTTCGAGGGGGTCTTCGGTGGTCTCGTTCTCCCAGCGGTTGACGACCCACGCCGTGGCGTCGAGCCAGGGCGTGAACTGGTACGCCGCCTGGAAGCCCGTCATGCTCTGGGGCCGCCCGAAGCGCTGGAGCTCGGAGGTCGTCGCCGTCAGGTTCAGCGGAGCGTCGTGGCGCTCGATACCGTACGGCGTGTCGAACCGGCCGAAGGAGAGGGCCAGGCCGTTGCCGACCGGGGCAACCCCGGTGATGTTGAATCGGTGCAGGCTGACCTCGGTCGTGGCCGCCTCGCTGCCGAACTGCTCGGTGCAGGGCGCGCCTGAGCTCGGGCAGCCGAACGTCGGATCGAAGCCGTGCGTGTGACGGTGGCTGTGGCGCTCCACCTCGAGGCTGGCGCCCGCCGACAGCCAGGGCGCGAACGTCTTGAAGGCGCCGATCGTGAACTGGTCGAAACGGAAGTCAGTGCGATGAGGCTCCGAGCTGACGGGCGCGCCGCCCGCGAACTCCGGCACCATCTGGATGTGCGAGTTGTAGTTGGCGGAGCCGACGAAGAACCCCGAGATCCGGACGCCGCCCACCTCGGGCTTCGGCAGTCCGAGCGTCTCGAGCGGGTGCTCGCGCTCGAGCTGGAGCGCGCGCTCGCCCGGGCGCGGCGCCACGACCGGCGGCGCCTGCGCGGCCACCGGACCCACGGCCGGCGCCGCCGAGGGCGCGGGAGCGCGGGCCTGCTCGATCTTCTGGAGGCGCTCCTGCAGTCTCCGCATCTCCTGCCGGAGCAGCTCGATCTCGGACGCGTCCGGCGCCTGGGCGAAGCATGGTAGCGGCGACAGCGCGAGCAGCGCGACGCTCCCGATGACGGCGGGTCCCAAGAGTCTGCGCATCGTCCCCTCCTGTGCGGTCGGATGATGAGCCTGGGCCGACGCCAGGCGCACGGCGCGCAGAGACGCGCAGCGACTCGCCCGGGCGAGCTGGCGACGGCGTGGACGACGTGAGGGACTAAGCGGCGAACGGGGGCGCCCGCGCGCCGGCGGGGCGTGGCGGGCGGGCGGTCTGGCGCGTGTCCGTCTTGGGCGCGACGGCCGACACGAGGCCGAGGGCGGGCGGCAGCGCGACGACGGGCGTCGGCGCCGCGTGGTGTCGTTCGGCGGCCGCCGCGAACGCGCAGTCGTCGGTGTCGGCCGCGTCGTGCTCGAAGAGGTGGTGGACCAGGTGGGGCGGCAGGGTCACCAGGTAGGCGACGAA
>WNGC01003924.1_pt1 | contig 11138 bp, 10 predicted proteins | sample 5400051 | NCBI WGS metagenome assembly WNGC01 (sample SAMN13153368, study PRJNA577476) | soil metagenome | isolation source: 20 cm soil or saprolite under grassland replicate 2 | place: USA:California | collected 2016-06-15 | reverse complement strand
AGCGGTATCGTTCCAGATCGAGGAGATTGTAGACAAAAACTGGTTTGCCTTTTTGCAGGAAGAGCCCATAGCCGCCGAAGCGGCCGCCCATCGTCGCGATCATTCCTTCCGCGCCGCCCTTCGGCACAGTGATCTCGGCGGTGATGGTGTAATCTTTATCCAGAATGCTGGGAGCATTGCCGACAGGAATGTTGGCATTTGGACCCTTGTAGGTGAACTCCGTTCGTCCGGCGACCGCGCTTGGCCGCGGCGTCACGACGCGCGTCAGGACCGAGTTATCCAAAGGGAGGACCTGGTACTTCTCGGCTTGCGTCAGGAAGAGCGCCTGTAGTTCTTTGAGTTTGTCAGGGTTCTTCGCGGCGAGATCATTGGCCTGCGAATAATCCTCGGCGATATTGTAAAGTTCCCACTTGTACTCGTTAACGGGCGGCAATGGCTTGGCGCCGAGGAGCCAGACCGCCTCGGGTGGTGTCGTGCAAGCGTACCAGCCATCGTGATAAATGCCGCGATTAGCGAACATCTCGAAATATTGGGTGTCGCGCTTGGAAGGCGCATTGGCGTTCGCCGAGTCGAACGTGTAAGCCATGCTCACACCCTCGATCGGTTTCTGCTTAATGCCGTTGACCGTGGCCGGCGTCTGGATGCCCGTGACTTCAAGAATCGTCGGCACGATGTCGATCATGTGATGGAACTGGGTGCGAATGCCACCCACGTCTTTGATATGACCGGGCCACGAGATAGCCATGCCTTGCCGGGTGCCGCCAAAATGCGACGCGATCTGCTTGGTCCACTTGAAGGGCGTATCGAACGCCCACGTCCACCCGACGGCCATGTGGGGATAGGTCTTGTCCGAGCCCCAGTTTTCGTAATGCAGCATCTGCACAACCTCCGGGAGGGTCAGAATGCCGTTGTAGGCGGTCATCTGGTTAAACGTGCCTTCCAGTGTGCCCTCGGCGCTGGTGCCGTTGTCACCGCTGATGTAGATGATGAGCGTGTTGTCCAGCTTGCCCATGTCCTCGACTGCCTGGATGACCCGGCCAATCTCATTGTCGGTATAGGCAACATAGCCGGCAAAGTTTTCCGCCTCACGGGCGTAGAGTTTTGGCTGGTGCGGCGAGTGGGTGCCGCCGGGCACGTAATAGACGAAGAACGGCTGGTCGGGCGCCGCCGCGTTCAGACTGCCCATATACTTGATTGCCTCGTCCGCCATGTCGGTGGTGAGGTTGTAGCCCGTCTTGCCGATCCACGGAAAAATCGGGGTCGTGTTTTGATAAAGATAGGGCGTCCACTGGTCGGTCTCACCGCCCATGAACCCGTAGAAATATTGAAAGCCCATGCCGACCGGCCATTGGTCAAAAGGCCCGGCTGCACTGTAAAGATAAGTGGGGGTGTTGTGGTTCTTGCCGAACCACGAGGTGGCATAGCCGTTCTCCTTCAGGATTTCACCGATCGTGGCGCTATCCTCACCGATGACAGAATCATAACCCGGATAACCGGTGGACATCTCGCCGACGATGCCGTAGCCGACCGAGTGATGGTTGCGGCCGGTGATCAGGGCCGCACGCGTCGGGGAGCAAAGCGCCGTGGAATGGAACTGCGTGTAGCGCAATCCCGCCTTGGCGATGCGATCCATTGCCGGGGTCGGGATGACACCGCCAAAGGTTCCGTACACGCCGTAACCCTGGTCATCCGTCATGATGAGAAGGATGTTAGGTGTACCCTTGGGCGGCACGACACGCGGTGGCCAGTATGGTTTGGAATCCACGGCGCTTTCCTTGATCACGCCGCCGAACGGCATCGGTGGCGGCGGGAGTTGTTTCCCGTCAATCGTGGTCGTGGCACTCGGTGAACCCGGCGTGCCGGTGGTTTGTATTTGTGCTCGGGCGGAAGGCGCGACCGCCGTGACGGCGGAAGCTAGCATCACGCCAAAGAGGATCTTTCCTGCTGATTTCATAGGCATTAATCTGATTTGTTGTTGCTCGTCTGACTCATGTGAATCAGCGGAATGTGTCGTGCCCCAGCCGAACTGCATATAGGACTTTAGGGCCTGCATATAGGACTTTAGGGCAATGGCTGTCGCCGGCGTTAAACCGTTAAATCGTCACATCGTTACAACGAGACCGCACTACGACGATGAAAGGCAGGGACATCCGAAAGGTGTCAATGCTTGCTCCCAAGTTGCTTGCAATTTCAGATGAATCCGCGGTCGCGTGACTCCCGCGGGTGCCGTAGCTACGAGAAAGTTGTCGCTTGCTGGAAGGCAACGCCGGCGTGATAGTTTAACAGCATGAAACTGACGGCAGTCTTCGAGCCGGCCAAAGAGGGCGGATACACGTGCTTCGTGGAAGAGATTCCTGCGGCAATTTCACAAGGGAAAACACTCGAAGAAGCCAAAGCAAATCTCCTCGATGCCTTGAAGCTGGTTCTCGAATGCCAGCGCGAGCTGGCCGAGAAGGAGCTTTCGCCGGAAGCCTTGCGCGAGACGATCGAATTCGCTGGCACGTGAGGCTGGCGGATTTGGAGCGGCACCTCCGGGAGCACGGATGCGTCTTCCAACGGCAAGGTGGCGCTCACACCATCTGGTTGAACCGCGCACGCCGCAAAATCGCAAGCGTTCCGCGTCACCGAGAGATCAAGGAAGGGACGGTTCGCGCGATTTGCAGACAGCTTGAAATACCTCAGCCCTGAACTGCTGCAAGGCGCCTCCGCGGTCTGCGGTTGTTAGATTAGTCTGTTGCGACCTGAACCAAGCTCGCGCCAGAAGCAGCGTGAGCAAGGCATGCAACATAACTGCCGGTCACGCGCGCTACCGGGATCGCAACTCCAGTAAGTTCCGCGCCGAACAACAGCCGCACGACGAGCAACGGAGCAACAATCAACGCCACGCCCGTGGCCGCTTCGGCCGCGGCGGCGAGAGCGAGAAAGCCTTTCATCGTCAAAAGACCGCAACTCGCTGGATTACCCAGAACATCGCGATCGAGCCGATTGCATAAGGTGGAATCAGTTCCGCCCAGTGCGGCACGCGCAGCGGGACCCGGCGAACGAGTGCGATAAGAGTTAGAACGACGGCGATGAAGGCAATCTGTCCTATCTCGACGCCGACATTGAAGAAGAACAACGCGGCCGGGATGTGATTCTGCGGCAAGCCCACCTCGCTGAGCGCGCCGGCAAACCCGAAACCGTGGAGCAAGCCAAACGTGAAGGCTATGATCCAGGGCGCGCGCGAGGTGATTCCAGCCCATCCTTCACGCTGGCGAAGAATCTCGAGGGCCACAAACACTATGGAGAGCGCGATCGTCGCTTCCACAGGCTTGGATGGAACGTGCACGAACCCGAGCGTGGCGAGGGCGAGGGTAATGCTGTGTGCTACGGTGAACGCGGTCACTGTCTTGAGAAGTTGCATGGTTCCCCTGGTGATAATCAACAGTGCCAGGACGAAGAGAAGATGATCAATGCCGAAGCCAATGTGCTCGATCCCGAGCCGTGTGTAACTAGCAGCGACCGAAAGCAAACCTTGCGACGCTGTTACTTCCATCCACGCGTGCGAGGGATGCACCAAAGTAGTCGATTCGGTTCCATCAAGCATCTGGATGCGCACCAGCGCGTCGGTGATCGAGAGTTGAAGTCCGGGAAATTCAATCCGTTTGCTCCCTAGTCCGTCGGGTTCCGCACTAATCCAGCGGCGTTCGACTAACGAGTCAGTCAGCTGCTGCACAACCGGTTCTTTCAAATTCCGCACCTCGTCGGGCAGTTTCAAGATGACAGGCAGGCGCATCCCAGCCATGACCGGCGTGCGCCATAAAACGCTGAATTGCTGCGGCGCGATTTCTTTAATCTCGAGATAGGCCGGCCGGCTGTCATGCGCTTGGGCAAGCGAAGCGAAACCTAACACTAAGGAAACGAGACAAACTCGAATGCCAAATGCAGGAACTCGAATTTCTAGCTTCGGCGGTGACGCGTCTATAGGACTTTAGGGCAATAGCTATCGCCGCGTTAAATCGTTAGATCGTTGAATCGTTGAAGCGATTCACCGCGAACGCTGTACGCCAAGAATTGCACGGTCACTTTACGCCGGCTGACGGTCGTGTTAGTACTTGCCGGATGATTGTTCCACTCAAGAAGGTGCAGGTACGGCAGGATGAAGACGGTGTGTGGATCGCCAAATCCAACCTCTTATCCGGCTGCCACGCTCACGGACGCGACCGAGGTGAAGCCCTGCTCCGCTTTCAACAAGCTGCCAAGGCGCACTTGGAAGCTCTATTGGAAACCGGTCGCCCGATCCCGCCGCTCATCTGAGAGCTTGAGACACAGTGGCTCAACGGCTATGTTCCGCGTGTGAATGATGATGGTGGCATCCTATCTCTAGGCGAGTTGCGAGCGCGATTGCGCCCGTTTTGTCAGAAGCATCGCATCCGGCGGTTAGACGTTTTCGGCTCGGCGGCACGTGGTCAAGCGAAGCCCGGCAGTGACATGGACCTGCTGGTGACGCTGGACCAATCAACACCGGTCTCGACGCCCGACGTACTCGAGATGGCCGGCGAAGTCGAAGAACTGGTAGGCACCCCAGTCGATTTCGTTCTACGCGCGTCGCTGGAGGATTCACCGAATCGTTTTGCCCGCGAGCATATCCTGTCCACGGCGGTGTGCGTGTATGGAAGCTGACCAACTGGGTCGGCTGCGCGACATCTTGGAGTCCGCCCGTCTGATGGGGACCTACGTCAAGGACACGGTCGAGTCGGATTTCCGCAACGACAGGCAAAAGCAGGACGCTGTGATTCGCCGGATTGAAATCATCGGCGAAGCCACAGCGCACTTATCTGAAGCGACTCGTCAATCGATCCCCGAACTTCCCTTTCGAAAAATGCGCGGTATGCGCAACCTGGTGGCGCACGACTATACCAACGTGGATTTGAAAATCGTGTGGGAGGTCGCCACCGTCCACGTTCCTGAAGTCTGCGCCGTCCTCGAAGCTTTCTTTGCCCACAACTAATGCGATTAGGGCGATGCCAGTCACGCCAGCTACCGGAACGGAAACTCCGCTAAGTTCTACTCCAAGCAACAATCGCGAGACGAGCGACGGCGCGGCGAATTTCCGCGCGGAAGCACATGATCACTTCAGCTCCCGCGCCGTGCGTCGTTTTTGTCGATGACAACGCGCAAACTCGGCCGTTTCCTAGCTCAATTGGTTAAGTTGACCTCAAATGCCTGCGCTCCCATGGATGACGCCAGGCCTTCGGTCTGGCCGGCGAGATACATGACCACGCCATTCCCATTCGTCAGCTTGGCATGCATCTTCCCCTCGATCAGGGTGAGTCCGCGGCTGATGCCGTGGTAAGTTCCGGAAAAATCGGAGAGGCTGTTCAGGTTATAGACCTTGCCGGTGGCAGAAACCTTTTGGGCGCCCGAGCCACCAATGCCGCCACCAGAGATGGTGAAATGGTGCCGCCCGCCGTTGTAATAGAGAATGCCTTTTCCGGCTTCAGCCTGAGCGTAATACGCAGCCGACCACTCCCGAATGCTCACTGTGGCCGAGGGTGGCGTACTCGGGGCCTGCGTCATTGATGCGCATCCGGCGATGAGGAGCAATGTGATACTGACGAAGGCGGAATTGATGAAGTTGGTTTTCATGGTTTCGAAGTTTTTGATTGGTTTTATAGGGTTGGATTATCTCAGTTAAGTTGCGAATTTTGTCAGGCCGACGAGGAAATGCCTATAGGACTTTAGGGCTATAGGTCTAAAGGCAGAGGTCGTTGAATCGTTACAACGTTACATGGTTACAACGGTAAAAACGATAACGCTGAATCAATTGCCGAGAGAGTCGACCGCCTGCTTATACAGTCGCGAGCCGATTTGATGATCGTGCCAAGGTCACAATCTTAGAGGTCTGCGACCGCTTGCGGACGCGCAGAAGGCCCGGGATGGTGGTAGCCACAAGGAAGGCGATGATCAGGAAAATGATCACGAACTCTATTATCGTGAAAAGGGTTTGAATGTATTTATGACCTGACATCGCAACAAGATCGGCAACAATCTTCTCAGCGTCATGGTCAAATGCATATAGGACTTTAGGCCCATGCGGCGATTGGGCTTGCTCTCTAATTTAGCTTGATTTGCTCGAGCCCGTGGCGGCGAAGCCCGCTCCGATCCAGGAGGCTATTCAAAACGGCGCGGCTGGTGACCGCGTTGTTTAACTATTGTTGTTTAACCCAGCGTTAGTGGCCGAGATGAATTAAAGCGTTGCGCATTGGCCTCTGGGAAATCTGGATTACCCCGAAAGGGTTCGCACCAGACAAAATCATTTAGATCTAGATCACAACAAACCGGGATCTGGCAGCGCGGAGGTCATTGCGCGGTCGTAATCGGATTGTTGATTTTGACGCTCGTAACGGATCTTTCAGAAAGTAATTCCGGTGGTGATTTGCGGGCCATGCATGACGGCATCGAAACGGAAACCCTTGTCCTCATAGTTACCGCCGAGTGCCCGATAACCGATCTCAGTAAAGATGGAATGCGTTAGGTTAATACCAACCACGGTCTCGACCTCCCACATTAAGTCAGCACCAACTCCGAACCCTCCAATCTCGCCGCGCAGAGCTGTGTAATATGTTTTGTTAAAATTATAACGCGCACGTAGTCCGACATAGGGATCGAACCAGTAATCGTCTTTTGACAAAGTTTGACTCAGGCTTTTGTTCAGGCGAACTGCAAGTTGATTCGCGATTCGCGCCTTTGCCTCATTCACTACTCTGTCGACAGCGGCCCGGCGGTCGAGGCCCCTCGCCACCAGCGCATCTATGCGTGCCCGCAGCTCAGCTTTTTTTAGCTCGATAAAATGCTCAACTCGTTGAGCAATCTCTTCACGTATGCGCCCGCCCAGTGGACCGATTGGAATGTCTGGCCTATTTTCGTGGCGGTCTAACGCGTTGCCTATCCGGTTGATAATATCTGCCTTGATGGTGCTCTTGAGCGCTTCAAGAAATTCGCTGTTGGAAATGTCCTGATCCAACCGACTACGCAAATCGTCGGCGATGTTGTTGACGAACCGTTCGCTTGCCTGCTGAATCGCAACGGGATCGGAATGTAGTTCGAGTTGTTCGTATATGTTCGTGTAGTGCGTGCCAGCAGCGAAATCGAGCGACCAGCGTGGCTGGTTGAAGAGTCGCCAGCTCAATGCGGTGTCAACCAGAGTTTGGTCCACTTTTTCGTGGATGTTGTTAATGAGCCCGTTTATCTGTGTGTCGTCGGAAAGACCTATGTAAATGACTTCACCGTATATTCCGAAGGGACCTTTTTGGGCCTCCGCCCGCGCTGCGAAAATCATGTCGAGGTGTTGCAGAACTTCGTCGATAGGGACGTTTATATCGGCATTAATCCCGCGAATCCCAATCGTGCCGTCCAGGCTCGCCAGCCAACCGGGCGCTGCAATCGTAAATTGCCACGGCTCACTCTGAGTAATCGTGGGCGGCACGCTTTCTTTCGGCGGGAGTTCCAGCGATCCTGCCCCGACACGTCCGATAATTGCGAACACCGCGCCTGCGAGGACAAACAATTTTATTCTCATGAGCCGATTCTATTGTCCGAGACGGCCAAATCCGAGAAAAATAAGTTGTCCATTAGTCGGATATGTCTCACTGGTTTCAGTCTTCTTAGTCCTGTTTGTTGGCGCTGATTTGGGCGCAATCATGCGGTGCCTGGTGCGATGCGTCTATAGGACTTTGGGACTATAAGGAGGGTTGTGCTCTCAGAATAAACGCTTTAGAAAAATCGGCCTCCTGAAAGGAGGCCGATCAACTTAACCAGGGAAATTCCGCGGGCCTCTAAAAGTGGACCCGCACACCGGCGCCTACCAAGTGTTGCCGAAGATCGCGATCCTCCCTGGTATCGATCTGAGTGCTCGTGTAGTTCAGAAAGTGGTATTCTATGAAGGTGCTGAACTTCGGAGTCCAATAGTAATCTGAGCCCGCGACGATCTGCCATGCGAGGTCCGCATGACTTCGCCCCCCGCCAGTGTTGACTGGGACACGACCGGTTACGGGGTTCACAACCTCTACCCCGGCAGATTCGGCATAGTAAATGCCGACCCCGGCGCCCGCATACGGCTGGAACCTTCCAAAGGCGAATCTCCCGATAAAGTTCCCCATAAACGCGCCCGTATTAATCCAAGTGGTCACGTCGCGCTGTGCTAAAGTGTTACCAAATTGATCCCTCAGGATGAAGTCGGCGCCACCCCTGAAGCCGTTGTAAAAGAAGTCGCCTTCAATCGTTGGACGAAATACGCCCGTGCCAAAGACGTAACCGAGTTTAATGCCGCCAAAAAAGCCGACATCATTTTTGGGCGAGACCGTCAGAGTGTCGTCGAAATCCGGATCGAATCTGTCCCGAATATTCTCACCGCTAAAAGTTCTGTCTCCGCCACGGTTTTGATAGACATTGGCCCCCGCGTCGATCGCTCCGTAGAAACCGAGCCCGTAAAGTTCGGGTGCTGGCGGCGGCGGCGCGACCTGTTTGTAGACTTCCGTTCCGGCTTGCAACGGAGCGGCGAGGAATCCAATCAGGATTGCTGTTGAGAGAAGAGATAACTTTTTCATAACGTTAGGCGTGATAAGGGATAAGTGTTGGTGGTGTCAATTGATTTCTTTAAGGGTTTTTCTCATCGCAGCGGGTTTTCTTTTATTCCGCAGCCATCATTCAGCGATGGCTGTTTGTTCGTCTATAGGACTTTAGTCGTACGCCGAAACGGCCGGGTTATTGACAACGGTTGTGGTGCAAACGGGGTCAGTGGTTTCCGAGAGCACCTTTGGCATGAGTTCCTCAGCGTCGAGTTGAGCGTTAATAAAACTGGGAGCCGTGGCTTCAAGTGAGTTGTCATTGGACCAGACACTATTATCTATTCCGAAGGGCTCCGGAGTCAGGAGCTGTGAGGTTTCCGCGCTTTGGCTATCGCAAACCGCGGGCGATCGACTCGGTCTTTTGGGCCGATAATCCCACTGCGAAGTGATTCGCGGCACGTTTTCCTCGATATTGGCGCTGGGTCGTCGGTCGACCTTGCTCGAGTTTAGAAAGATGCCCGCGGCTCCGCGAAGCCAAAGCACGATCCCGGCAATGCCTACCAGCGCGATCGTCAAGAACCAGAATTTATTTTGCAGAAGGTAGCTTCCGCACAAGGCGGCTAAAAAGCCGAGGATCACCAATGAGATGATGCATCGCGTGGCTCGTTCCTTGATGAGCAGCTCGCCCGGACCATATTTTGGGAACGAGATTTTCAATTTGTGGAAGTGAGCGCAAGCCGAACGGCGGTGAGGAGCTCTTCGTCGTCAAGCGGTTTCGTCAAGAACGCTGATGCTCCTGCATTTAACGCGGTGGAACGAACCACTGGCCGGGAAACGAACTGGCTCGGTTCTTTGCTCGGGCGGTTGAGCAGTACTACCTAGCCTTCGAAAGCCTCGTGAACGACCTTCACCAGGTCCTCGTCTTCGAAAGGTTTTGTGAGAAAGGCGAAAGCTCCCCCGTCGAGTGCGGTCTGGCGCACTAACGGATCGTCGCGCCCTGTCATGAAAATAATCCGCGTTTCCGGCGAGTCTCGCCGGAGGCAAGCCTGCACTTCCAAGCCGTTCATAACGGGCATCCATACATCGAGGACTGCCACCCGACATGTCGCTTGTTCGAGCCTGGCGAGAAAGGCGATCGGGTCGCTAAACTTTTCTGCAATGAGACCGGCCGAGGTCATTAACCGGCCAAGCGCCTTGAGCATGGAGACATCGTCGTCGAGGAGCCAGATACCATCGCAGGAAGAAGCACTCAGCGGCGAGCCTTTCGTGTCCAAATCTTCGAAACCATTAAAGGAATTTGCATTGGGCATGTCATAATCCAGTCTTGTTTCTTCAGAATAATATGGGACTCAGATCGATGCCGCGCTATGAGACCTTGGTCTCATCCCACACGGGAGCGCTGGAGGACGAATCCTCCCACGCTTTCTTTACGTAAGCCGGGGGGAAAGTGGCTGTCTCAAACGCCTCGTTCCTCCGGTTATTTTTCTGCGGTTTTGCCTGGCTCCGCAACCAAAACTAAGCGGCTTGGGAGTTGTCCTCCTTCGCCTGCGGTAAACGAACTGTGAAACACGCGCCTCCACCGTCACAATTTTCTCCCGAGAGGGTTCCGCCGTGCGCCTCGATGATGCTGCGAGAAATGGCCAGCCCCATTCCGGTTCCTTCGGATTTTGTCGAAAAGAATGGCTCGAAAAGTTGCTCGGCGGTTTCCCCCGGAAAACCGGGACCAGTATCGCGCACGCTGACGAGAATGTCTCCATTCCCATTGCGGCCCGCCCGGATGGAAAGGCGTCGCGCATCGGGGGGCATAGCCGACATTGCTTCAAGGGCGTTGAGCGCGAGATTGAGAAGCACTTGCAAGAGCTGCACCGGATCTCCCCAAACCTGGCACGCATCGGGACCAACTTCGGCTGTCACTTTCACGTCCCGTCCAATGGCATCAGCGTGCACAATGCGGAGGAGCTGGTGAATCGTGTCCCCGATCGGGGTTAAGGAGCGGCGTGCCTCGCCTTTGCGGACCATGTTGCGAATGCCCTCAATAACTTCGCCGGCCCGGCGGCCGTCAGCCACGATGTCGGCTAGCAACTCCGTCAACTCCTCGGTTCCGATTTTACCCGCTGCGACTAAGCGTTGACCGGCGCTGGCGTTCACTACGATTGCCCCAATTGGATTGTTGACTTCGTGCGCGAGCGACGCCGCCAGTTCGCCCATCACCGCGACGCGTCCTACCCGGGCCAGTTCCATGTTTTGGAGCTGATGCTCCAGCTCCGCCTGCGTGCGCGCGGTAATGTCGATCACCGACGCCAGAACAAACAAACCTTCGGTGGTGTGGATCGGATTGAGCCCCACTTCGACGGGGAATTCGCTGCCGTCTTTTCGACGGCCAAAAAGATCGCGCCCGGCGCCCATGGCACGGCTGCTGGGTTGGGATAGAAAACCCTTGCGATAACCGACATGTCGATCGCGGAAACGTTCTGGAATCAACGTTTCGATATGGCGGCCGATCAACTCGCTGAGTGAATAGCCGAAGACGGTTGCGGCCGGCGCGTTGGCGAAGCTGATCACGCCGGCTGAGTCGACCATGATCATCGC
>WNGC01004340.1_pt2 | contig 11145 bp, 8 predicted proteins | sample 5400051 | NCBI WGS metagenome assembly WNGC01 (sample SAMN13153368, study PRJNA577476) | soil metagenome | isolation source: 20 cm soil or saprolite under grassland replicate 2 | place: USA:California | collected 2016-06-15 | reverse complement strand
ACGAGGACGCCGTCGGCCGCGAGGAGCTGCGCGCGCACCTCCTCGGCAAAATCCTCGTCGTAGACGGCGGGTTCGGCAGCGATACCGAGTGCCGCCAGCTCCTGGAAGACGCGGTGAAAACGGTTGTTCTGTGGCGTCGCGGATTGCCACGTCCCGCGGTCGCCGCGCCACAGAATGGCAATGCGATAGGCCTGGGTGTTCGCTCCGTCCATGGGCACGCACCTCGCTGGGCGAGAGGCGCAGAGCTTGGACGGGAGCCGCCTGATGGGGTGTCTGCCACAACCCCGCTACGATCATAGGATCCGGGAATCCGCCTGACAATACCCGGCAGGCATCGGCCGCTGGCATCCCGTGTAATTTCAGTTGATCAGGGCCGCAATATTCGCCGAATATTCAATATGCCGTTTGAGGAGTGTTCGTTACGCGACCTGTCCACTTGGCCGTGATTAACGGGGAGGACTCGGACCATGGAACAGGCGGCAATCCCAACGACCGCGGCAGACGCCGTCAATAAGTCCGAAATCGAAGCGCCGATCGGCGCGCCGCCCGCCCGGCGCAAGCATTCCAGGCACCGCTATTTGCGATTCACGCGGCGCGCGCGGCGGCTCTCGCTGATTGTGACGGGGCTATTCGGCTTAGGGCTGCGCCTCTCCGGGGCAGGGGTCGGGATTATCTTCGTGATCCTGCTCGGGTTAGAGGTGACGCGCCATCAGGTCGAGATCCAGCCGATCGCGATGCCGAAGCCTCTGGCGGAAGCCGGTTATTCGCCCGAAGTCGCGGCTCGCCGGCTGCGGGATGCGCTCGACCGGCTTGCCGATGCGGCGGCGACGGCCGGCGGCAGGGCATTGGCGATTTCGATGCACGGCGAGGCTCCCGAAATCGTTGTGCCAACGGTCGGCGTGTCGCTTTCCACCGTCGCAACCTACCTCCAACGCTTCCTCGGCTATTCGCCTCGAACCGCCATTACGGGCGAGTTCACGCTGTCGGATCCAGGTGTCAGGCTGCTGCTGCGGCTCGACGGCCAGGTGATTTTCCGCTCCTCAGCCCCTACCGATCACATCGATGATATCTGGCTGAAAGCGGCGGACGCCGTAATGCGGGAAATCAGCCCATACCGCGCCGCGCTGGCGCTCTACGACAGCGATCCGGACGAGGCGATCCGCTTCGCAAGCAGTATTATCCGGCGCTACCCCCCCGGCGACGAGAATGTGGCCTGGGCCCGTCTGATACGCGGGGCTCGCCATATTGATTTTATGCAATACAGCGCGGCCGAAAAGGAATTCCGCGAAGTGCTGTTGCATGCGGAAGGCACGTCCCTCGCATCGTCTTCGATGCCATTCTCGGCGCCTGCTTCCTATACCGAGCCTGCACATTTCTATCTCGGCACAGCGCTGTTGGGCCTGGGAAAGACCGAAGCTGCCCATGAGGAATTTCGCCGAGCCGTCGTGCTGGATCCGAGCGACCCCGGCGCGCACCACCAACTCGGGATGACGCTTATGACGCTCAGGCGGCAGCGGGAAGCCGCTGCCGAGTTTGATGTGGTGCAACGGCTCTTCTACGACATCTTTGCTGGATCGACCGACATAAGGGGACACGGCCTGGTGAGCGCGCCGACGCATATCAGCTTCGGCAATGCACTGTCGCAGCAGCAGCGGAATGCCAATGCCCTTGAGCAGTTCCGTTGGGCGGCGGCACTCGATCCCGAGAACGATTACGCCCATCGCAGCTTGTGCGACGCCCATAGTGCAGCAAGTCGCCTCGACGAGGCCCTTTCGGAGTGCAGATTGGCTGTTAAATACGCGCCAAAACGCGTCGAAAATCACCTGTCGCTCGCCGCGGTACTGCTCGAACAGCACGACCTCGAGGGGGCCGGTCAAACCGGCCAGGATGCGCTTCGCCTGGCTCCGAAATCGCCGTTTGTGCACGAGATGCTAGGCAGAATTTTCCAGGCGGCGGACGATCATGAAAAAGCGGTCGCGGAATACCGGGAGGCGGCTCGTCTCGCTCCCGAGGTCGCCAACTTTCATACCGAGCTGGGCAATGCCTTTTATGGCGGCAAAAAATTTGCGGACGCGACCGAGGCTTACCGGCAGGCCGTCAAGCTCTCGCCGGAGGATGCGATGCTCCACGGCAACCTAGCTGGCGCGCTTGCTAAGAAAGGGGAGTTCGGCGGCGCGATCGGTGAATACCGCAAGGCAATCGATCTAGACCCTGTTAATGCGCGCTGGCACGTGCGTCTCGGCAGCGTCTATTACGAGCAGAAAAACGTCGACGGGGCGATCCATGAATACCAGGCAGCAATCGACCTGAAGCCGGACGATCCGCAGCTGCGCAACGCACTTGGAAATGTGCACTACATTGAAAAAGACTTCGCTGCTGCGGCTGCCGCCTATCGCTCCGCTCTCGCGCTTGCGCAGGATAACGCGATTTTTCACGCGAATCTCGCCGACGCGCTCGTCGGCCAAAACGATGTCGACGGCGCGATCGAAATAATGCGGTAATGCATCAGAACTTGGCCAGCGCATTTGCCAACCAAAACAATCTCGACGGCGCGATCCAGGAATACAAGGTGGCGATCGGGCTGAAGCCGGACAACGCGGACTGGCACAATGGTCTTGGTAACCTGTACTATAAACAGCCGGATTACGCTGCCGCCGCCGAGGCCTACAAAGCGGCGCTCAAGTTCAGCCCCGACAGTGTCGTGGCGCATGACAACCTCGCCGGTGCGCTGCGAGAACAGGGGCAATTCGATGCTGCTATCGAGGAAGCTCGCAAGGCGATCACGCTCGCGCCAAACGACGCCCCGGCCCAGAACGCCCTCGGCCTAGCGCTATGGAGCCGCAACCCGGTCGATCCCGATGCCCTGACCGCATACCGCGCCGCAATCGCGCTCGACCCGGAACTTCCGGACCCCTACCGTAACTTGGCGACTGCCCTGGAGGACCACGCCGCTTCCGCCGAGTCGGAAGCAAGGCGCGTCGAAGTGCTGCTGCAAGCATGCCGAGCGCTGACAGAAGGGCTTCGGCAGAATCCGGGCGACCCGTACCTGCAGCAGGATTTGACCGCGCTAGCTCCGGAGGTGAAGCCGTCGGCGGAATGCGGGACGGAAGCGTTCTTGGCGAAGCAACAACCGACGTCACAATGACCGTTCGGAGGCGCCGCCCTCGGAGGCGACCGCCCTACATCGCCGCCGCGCAGCACAAGCGAACGCAAGGATCGGCTCGGGTGTCGGAAACCGGCGCGAACCGCTCCGGTGACAAGTTGTTAACGCCTAGTGCACCTTCTCTAGCCCAAACTGCGTTCGATTGTTGACTATTGTTGCAAGCGACGGCGCGTGTCGAAATGCCTGAAGTTCCTCTTGAAGCCGCGCTCGACATCCGCGACCTCGCCAAATCCTTCGACAGGCCGGCGGTGGATGGGCTCTCGCTGCACGTGCGGGGCGGCGAATTCTATACGCTGCTCGGCCCAAACGGCGCCGGCAAGACGACGACGTTGCGCATGGTGACCGGATTGTTAAAGCCGGACCGCGGCGGCATCGCGGTGTTCGGCATCGATGTGCTCGCCGATCCGGTCGCGGCCAAGCAGATCATGGCCTGGGTGTCGGACGAGCCGATGATCTATGACCGGCTGACGCCGCTCGAATACCTCTATTTTGTCGCCGGGCTGTGGGGCGTCGACCAGGCCACCGCCGAGGCGCGGTCGGATGACTTGATCGGCTGGCTCGGCCTTGCGGCGCATGCGCACGAGCGCTGCGAAGGTTTGTCGAAGGGAACGCGCCAGAAGGTCGCGCTGGCCGGCGCGCTCGTGCACGAGCCGCGACTCATCATCCTCGACGAGCCATTCACCGGGCTCGATGCCGCCTCGGCTCGGCTCGTCAAGAATGTCTTGCGCGAGCGTGTTGCCGCAGGCTGCTCGGTCGTCATGACGACGCATATCCTCGAAGTCGCCGAGCGCATGGCCGACCGCATCGGCGTCATGTGCGACGGCCGGCTCGTCGCGGAAGGGACGCTCGACGAATTGCGGCGGCAGGCCGGCGCGGGTTACGCGACCTTGGAAGACACGTTTCTCGCGCTAACCGGCAGCGACACGGCGCGCGGGCCGATCGCGGCATGACCCAAGCCGGCTCGGTCGCCTGGTTCGCGCAGCACGAGACGCGGCTGGCGTGGCGCGACTGGGCCTGGCTGTTGTCGGGCGGACGCCGCCGGCGCCGCTACGCGGTGATCCTCGGTCTCGTCGCGTTTGTCGTGTTCACGCATGGGTTTGCCTATCTGACCCTGGCGAGCCTCGACAATTTTGCCGGCACCGCCGACACGCGGCTCCTGGCCGGGATTGGCGGCACGCTGGTCCTTTACGGGTCGCTGATGCTGTCGCAGGCGATGGAAGCGGTGACGCGCGCCTTCTATGCGCGCGGCGATCTCGAACTGATCCTGTCGTCATCGGCTTCCGCCGAGCGCCTTTTCGCGGTGCGCATCGGCGCGATGGCGCTGAGCATCGCGGCGATGGCGCTGGTCTTGGCGGCGCCGGCGATCAATGTCCTCGCCTGGCTCGGCGGCCCGCGCTGGCTCGCGGCCTATGGCGTCGTCGTCGCGTTGGCCACGGGCGCGGTCGCGATCTCGGTATTGCTGACGGTCGCGCTGTTTCGCGCCATCGGCGCAAAGCGCACGCGGCTCGTCGCGCAGATCGTCGCCGCGGTGATCGGCGCCAGCTTTGTCATCGGCGTCCAGCTCGTCGCGATCCTGTCGGCCGGCACGCTGTCGCGCGCCGTCGTGTTTCAATCGTCGGCGGTCTTGGAGCACCTGCCCGCCCGCGACAGCCTGTGGTGGCTGCCGGTCGAGGCGGCGATGGGGAACGGGCCGGCGCTGGCAGTCGTGCTCGCATTCGGCGCGGCCGCGCTGGCCGCCGCGATCCGCTTTGGTGCGCCGCGCTTTGGCGAGCTGGCGCTCGCCGCCGGCAGCATGTCGCACAGCACGGCCCGGCCGGGGAAGCGCACCGCCCGGTTTCGTGCGAGATCGCCGGGTCAGGCATTGCGGCACAAAGAATGGCTCCTCCTGCTGCGCGATCCCTGGCTGATGTCGCAGAGCCTGATGCAGCTCCTCTATCTGCTGCCGCCGTTTTTTCTGCTGTCGCGCATGTTTTATGGCGAAGACTACAGCGCGGCGCTGCTCGTGCCGGTGTTCATTATGGCGGCCGGACAATTGGCGGGCGGTCTCGCCTGGCTGGCAATTTCCGGCGAGGATGCGCCCGACCTGATCGCCTCCGCGCCGGTTACGCCCTCACGCATGTGGCGCGCCAAGGCGGAGGCCGTCGCCGGCGGCGTTGGGATCGTCTTCGCGCCGATGGCGGTCGGCCTCGCAATCATTGATCTGCGGGCGGGAATCATCGCCCTTTGCGGCATCGCGGTCGCCGGCGCTGCCGCGACGCTGATCCAGTTTTGGTTTCGCGCCCAGGTAAAGCGCAGCCTCTTCCGCCGGCGTCACGTCTCCTCGCGTGTCGCCACCTTCGCCGAAGCGCTCTCATCGATCATCTGGGCGGGCGCCGGCGCGATCGCCGCCGTCAATCTGTGGGTCGCGATCCTTCCCGGCGCGCTGGCGCTGTTTGTGTTGGGTGGCGCGTGGATGTTGAGCCCAAAGCGGGCGTGATTGCCGGGCGGGTTCCTAAGCGATGCTATGCGGAAGCGCGCCGCATCCGGGAAACCATGCCGAGTCAATTTCCGGCATGGCGCTCGGACGCGGCGCGCCCACCGGCGCCCGGGTTCGTGCGAGTCTTGGCGCGCGGCTGAACCGCCATGCGAAGCGGCGGACGAGCCGGAAGCCCTTGCCCCTGGCGCGGGGCGCCAGCACTTGCTGGATCCTGACGAGCCTGAGGCGGGCATCGCGCGCCCGATAATCGAGCTCCGCCCGCGGCGCGCTGCTGCTGCACAGGTTTTTCGCCATGGCACCCTCCATAGCGTCGATGCTTTACGAGACCAAGGATCGACGCGGTGGTTCGTTAATACCGCGACGTCGTCTCATCGACCTGTGAACCCGATCACATCCGGGAAAATTTTATTCCGGCCTCGCTGCGGGAGACCGGCGCCTCGGTGGAGCGGCTAGGGCGCGTAGTAGTAGCGCGGCCGGTAGCGGCCGGGGCGATCTTCCCTCGCGTTGATGATCACCCCTGTCGTGGCGATATCGCCTCGCGCCGGCTCCGCGGAGATGACCGGCGGCGCAATCGCCGCGGCGGGCTGGGTCATGGCCGTGATGGGCTGAGGAGCAGGAGCCGGAACCGGGGCGGGCTCGGCGCGCGCCAATTCGGCGGCGCTCGGCTCGGTACGAGGCGGTGCCACCACCGTCGTGACAGGCTGCGGGGCCGCTATCCGGGCAGGCGGTGCAGATGCAGCAGCGATGGGCGGCGTCTCCGGCTTTGGCGCCGCCGTCTCGGCCGGTGCCGGTTCCAGCATGGATGCGGAAAGGTTCGGCGCTGGCATGAATCTCGCCGACATCGGCGCGGGATTGGCGACCAGCAACGCCGGTTTGGCAGCCGGCTTCGCCAGCGCGGGCGGATCGTCGAGCGGGATCACATCGGATGCGGGTTGCGCGGCAGCGGCTGATGCCGTCAGGGATGGCGCGAGCGCAATGGGCTCCCCTGTGGGGGTTGCGGTCGCCGCGATCTCTGTACGCTCGATCGAAGCCGATGCAACCGAATGGCGCATGACCGGCGAGACCTTCCCGAACATATCCGGCGCGACCGTGCCCATCAGGTACACCGGCGCGGCGGCGTCCTCCGAGGCCGGCGAGCATGCCGCGATGCCAACCCCGCTCAGTGACAAGAGCGCCACGACACCGATCGCGCGGTGCCGGTGCAATACGGTCTTCTGCATGTCCCCCTCCTGGCTCGCCCCCCGGCGAGCACGGCCCCGATTCTACTATAGCGGGAGTCTTGGGCTGTAGCGGTGCGCTAAGCCGCCCGGCGCGCCGCGACTCGCCCGATTCGGCGCGGGCTCGGCCCATCTACCAACCCGGCGAATCGCTCCCCAGCAATCAAGCCGCAATCAAGCCCGGCGGACGCCCCAGAAAACCGTAAAGCAGCCCGGGATGATGCCGCTGAGCTCCTTGCGGTAGGCGGTCGTCTGCCAGTACTCGCCCATCGGGATGAAGGGCAGGTCCTGCCAGACTTGCATCTGCATCTCGGCGCAGATCTGGCGCTGCTTGTCGAGATCGGCGGCGTCGAGCCATTGCGCGCGTAAGGCCTCGATCTTCGGGCTGTCGGGCCAGCCATCCCAGGCAGCCTTGCCGTCGGTGCGGAGGCCCTGATTGCCGAACGGGTTGGTGTTCGGGATCGAACGGTCAATCAGCGTGAAAAAGACATGCCAGCCGCCCTTGTCGGGCGGCGCCTGACTGGTGCGGCGGCGAATGACGGTGCCGAAATCCATCTCTTGGAAATCGACATTGATGCCGGCGCGGCGCATCTGCTCGGCGCCAATGCGCGACAATTGGCTGATCCCGCCGACATCGGTCGGCGAGATGACCACGAGCGGCTCGCCCTTGTAGCCGGCCTCGGCCAATGCCTTCTTCGACGCGGCATGATCGCGCGGCCCCTTCAGCACCTGGATGCCGGCCTCGTTGGCGAGCGGCGTGCCGGTCGCGAAGATGCCGACGCCGTCATAGCGGTCGGCCGGGTCCTCACCGGCGAGCGCGATCATCGCCTCATCCTGGTCGATCGCCGAGAGCAGCGCGCGCCGCATCGCCGGGTTGTCGAATGGCGGATAGAGCTGGTTGAAGCGCAGAATGCCCATGGCCGGCATGTAGTGCGAGATGCCTGTCACATTGCGGTCGCGCGCAACCTGCGCGAACAGATCGCGCGACGGCGACTCCCACCAATCGATCTCGCCTCGCGAGAGCGCCGCCTGGGCCGAAAACGAATCGAGCGTCAGCCATTCGACCCGATCGAAATGCGTGACTTTTGGCCCGGAGGTAAAACCGGGGGCGCCCGCCGGGCCGCCGCCGTCACGCGGCCGGTATTGCTCGAAGCGCGCAAAGGCGGAGCGGGCGCCGCTGACATGCTCGTCGAGGAGATAGCGGTAGGGGCCGCTCCCGACGATCTCCTTGACTGGCTGGTACGGCGACGTCGCGGCGAGCCGCTCCGGCATGATCGCGGGCACCGTGCCGCCCGGCCCGGCCAAGGCTGCCGGCAGATGCGGAAAGGGCCGCTTCAGGCGAAATTTCACGGTGCGGTCGTCGGGCGCCGATAATTCCTCCGTCGCCGCCATCAGCGCGGTCGCAAAGGAGATGCGCGGCGCAAAGCGGCGGATGCTGGCGACGACATCGCGCGCCAATACCGGCTCCTTGTCGTGAAAGCGCAGTCCCTCGCGCAGGCGCAAATTCCAGGTCAGCCCGTCATCGTCGACCTCGTGGCCCGCGACCATCTGCGGTTGCGCCTGCCAGTTCGTGTCGAGCCCGTAAAGCGTGTCGAAGACGAGATAGGCGTAGTTGCGGGTCGGGCGGTTGAAGGTGACGATCGGGTCGAGGACGGCGAGATCCGAGGTCGGCACAAAGGTCAGCGTGCTCGCCTTTGCGGCGCGCGCCAGACGCGGCGCGGCAAGGGGCGCCGCAAAGGATGCTGCAGCGGCAAGACCCGTCTTCAACAACTCGCGGCGGCGCATGACCCTCCCCCTTCGTTGGCGACGATTTGTTGGATTAAAGTGTAGCGCAGAATCACAAAACAGGGGGCGGGGATGGCGAGTGAACCGAGGCGGCCGTCGATGCATCACGACTGGCATTCCGAGCAGTATGTCACGGACTGGATCGCGCACGATGTCGCACGCGACCCGGAGCGGCGGCCGCGCCTACAGCAAATGCTGGAAATGGCGCCCTTTCCACGCGCTGCGGCAATCGAGGTCCTCGATGTCGGGGCGGGTTATGGCGCGGTCAGCGAGGAGGTGCTGAAGCGCTTTCCGAACGCGCGCGTGACATTGCAGGATTATTCGCAGCCGATGCTGGCCGAGGCGCAGCGCCGGCTCGCGCCCCATGCGGCTCGGCTCACCTATGTCACCGCGGACCTGACCGATCCGGCCTGGCCGCAAGCGGTCGGCGGCCCGTTCGATCTGGCGGTATCGGCGATCGCGCTGCACAATCTGCGCGACCCGGCGAAGATCTTCGCCTGCTATCGCGCGATCCACGATCTGCTGCGGCCCGACGGCCGGTTTCTCGATTACGACCTGTTCTTTGCCGGGGCCGAGGGTCACATCGCCGAGTTGAAAAAGGTTGGCTTTGCTTCGGTCGAATGCGCTTGGGTTGACCCGCCGCGCGCGATCCTGGTCGCGGCCCCCGCCCAGGGCTAACCGTCGCACTGGGCAACCGGACTGGCCTTTGCCGGTCACTATCGGCTAGGCTCGCGACCGTTTTGGCGAATGCCGGCGATCAGCATTGTGACTGAACTCTCGGAGCGCATTGCGCGAAAGGCGCAGCGCCGCAGCGTATGGCAGCGGTTGCGGCGCTTGTTTTCCGCCCTCGAATCGATCGATGTCGACGAGATCGGCGGGATCATCGCCAAGTTCGAGGCCAACCAGCGGAATATCCAGGAGCTGCAACGCGCCGTTGGCGAGTTCTTGCGCAGCCATACGGTAGCTCCAACGCCTCCGGCGCTGATCAGCCCGCTGGAATTTGCCACGGGCAATCGTTTCGAGCTCGAAAACCGCTGCCGGGTGCTGACCAACCCGGTTTATCTCGGCGAAAACACGGCGCTATGCCGCATGCTCGGCGGTTACAAGATTTATCTCGACACGCGGGACACCGGGTTCGGCTCGCATGTGCTGCTCGAAGGCTACTGGGAGACCTGGCTCACGATCTTCTTTGCGCGGCAGATCAAGCCGGCCATGACCGTCATCGATGTCGGCGCGAACTTTGGGTATTACACGCTGTTCTTTGGCGCGCTGGTCGGCCCGGAAGGCCATGTTTATGCGATCGAGCCGAACCCTGCCGTCTCAGAAAAATTGCGGCGCTCGGTCGAGCTCAACGGTCTGACCGGGCGCACGACGATCATCGATGCCGCGGCCGGCGCCGAAGCGGGTAACGCAAGCCTTTACGTGCCGCACGGCGAACCCAAGAACAGCATGATCGTCGGCAGCGCCGAGGGGATCGGCCCGGAACACGGCACGGTCCACACGGTTCGGCGCGTCAAGCTGGATGAGCTTGCCGCGACAATGTCCCGGGTCGATCTCGTCAAGATCGACGCCGAAGGCGCCGAAGAGGACATTGTCGCCGGCATGGAGTTCCTCCTGCGGCGCGACAAGCCGACTTTGCTGCTCGAATTCAACGCTGGGCGATATGCCAATCCGGCCGACTTTGTCGAACGGCTCGGCGCGCTGTACCCGCGCATGCGGCATATCGATTTCGAGGGCAATGCCGTCGACCTGACGACAGCGCATTTGCTAAGCGACAAGTCCGGTGAAGATTGGCTGCTGCTGTTCGACGAGCCGCAGGCGCAATCGGCGGCATTCGCGGACTGAAGACGCGCGTCCGCGCGCTAGCGGTGCAACGTCTCGATCAGCTGCTGCTGCGTCTCGACGCGCACCCCGGCGCGCGGTACCAGGCTGACATAGCCGAGCGCCATCCGGCCGTCGAACGCGGCTCGCTCGATGACGATGCGGATCTCGACCGGCTGATCGACTGAATTCCCGATCGTGAATTGCAGATTGGTCTCAATGACCTGCTCGCCGGTGGGCTGCACCCGCTCATAGGCGAGCTGAGTTCCCGCCGCGACTTCGACGATAAAGCTGTAGCCGGCCGCTTCTGCGGAAAACGCCGCAACGATAGTCGCCGACCACGGCCCCGGGGGCAGGTTGATGTAGGGCCCGAAAACGAGAAACCGAGCCCGCCCGGTCAGGTCGATCGGGCCGATCGCCGGTCGCCGCGGTGCGTCCGGGCGATCATCGGCGACGTAGAACAGGTCGGGCTCCCAGACGATGGTCTCGAGGTCGCCCCCGGCGAAATAGCTCACATAAGACTGCAACGCGCCATTGACGATTGCCTGCTCGCCGGAGGGCAGGCGATCGGGGTCGGCGTGATCTTCGCCGGGATCGGCCCACTCGTGCGAAACCGAGGCCGCGATCGCGGCAATCTCCTCCGCGCCGATCGGGAAACCGAAATGGCCCGCGATCGCCGCCGC
>WNGC01002527.1_pt1 | contig 11145 bp, 9 predicted proteins | sample 5400051 | NCBI WGS metagenome assembly WNGC01 (sample SAMN13153368, study PRJNA577476) | soil metagenome | isolation source: 20 cm soil or saprolite under grassland replicate 2 | place: USA:California | collected 2016-06-15 | reverse complement strand
CGAAGTCCATTGCCGCGACGTAGATGTCCGGCTCGTCCCCGAGGTCCACCCACGATGTGCGTCCGGTCGCGATCTCGATCACGCCGATTTTGACCGTGGAGTTCGGCGTTCCCGTCTTGGGGTAGCGCACCGGCACCAGCGTCGGGTAGAGGGAGTCCTGGTTGACCAGATAAAACGGACGGATGGCCGCCTGGTCGAACCGCCAGAACGCGATCCGCCGCCCATCGGGACTCCAGCGGAAGGCGTCGCGCAGGTCGAGCTCCTCCTCGTACACCCAGTCGGACGTGCCGTTGATGACGGTCTCGCTTCCGTCGGTCGTGAGCGCCGTCTCGGCGCCGGTGGCGAGGTCGGTGACGTAGAGGTTGTTGTCGCGCACGAAGCCGACCATGCGCCCGTCGGGCGAGAATTTGGCGAACTGCTGATAGCCGGCCCGAGTGCTCACGGGCACCAGGCGCCGGCCGGCCAAATCCCACACGAAGAAGGTCCCCTTGGTGTTCTGACGCCATACGCGGGCGGAGTTCGTGAACAGCAGGAGCTTCGAGCCATCGATCGAAAAGCGATACTCCTCGATCACGATCGGCTTTCCGCCCCCGGGCGCGATCAGGTCGGCTCCGCGTACCAGCAGCTGCTTCGCCCCGGTGAGCGCATCGACCCGGAATAGATCGGTATTGCCCGAGGCGTCTTCCTCGAGGGTCGTGTACGCCTTACCGTCCTTCATCCACACCACGTCGACCAGATCGCTCGCGTACTCGCGCGAGCCCCAGATGGCGTGGACGGTGAGCGGCGGAGCCTGAACGCCCTGGGCGGCGAGCGGCTGCGCGACCCGGATGAGGGCGCATACGGCATAAGTGAACCGGCGACCTGCGGCTGACACCATGATGGCGCTCGGCGGGAGGTTGGGGGTGCCCCAAACCTACCCGCCCGAGCCCAGCGTGGAAGATTGGACAGAGGCGCCGCTTAGGAGCACGTTTCCTGCACGAACACCGGTGTTGCGATATTCGCCGGTCCCGGCACCCGAGCCGATGCTGCGTGGGTGCGACGCTGTTGTGGCCGTGCAACGATTCGCTTCGGAGCCCGCATGCCCCCGAGCGCCCTGGCCTTTCCACAACGCGGCCCCCAACGCGGCCGCCGGGACGGTGCAGCCTAGCAGAGGCGAGTTCCCTCGCCTGAATACCGCGCACTGGCCGACCGGCGCCTATCGCCGGGAGGAGTTCCCGGAGCGCGTGCTGCAGTTCGGGACGGGCATGCTGCTGCGCGCCCTGTGCGCGGCGTCGGTGGACGCCGCGAACTCGGCCGGCGTCTTCTCGGGCCGCATCGTCGTGATTCAGAGCACGCCGCAGGGCCAAGCACGCGCCATCAACGCGCAGGACGGCCTGTTCACGCTCGTAGAGCGCGGGCTCGAGCACGGAGCGCCAGTCGAGCGCACGCGCCTGGTCGGCGCGATCTCGCGCGCTCTGGTCGCGGACGCCGAGTGGCCCGCGGTGCGCGATGCCGTCGCCCGGCCGGAGCTGCAGGTGATCGTGAGCAACGTGACGGAGGCGGGGTTTCGCGCCGACGCGACCTTCCCCCACAGGTTGACCGACCTGCTACACACGCGCTTCGCGCGCCTGCCCGATGGTCCGCCTGTGTTCGTCATCCCCACCGAGCTGGTCAGCGATAACGGGCCGCGCCTCGCCGCTATGGTCGACCGCCTGGCGGGGGGACTCGCGCAAGGGCCCGAGTTCCGCGCATGGCTCGGGCGGCGGGTGCGGTTCTGCTCCTCGCTCGTGGACCGGATCACGACGGGCACGCCCGCCCGGGACGTGCGCGCGGCGCTGGAGCGTCGTCTCGGCTACGCCGACGCCCTCCTCACGGTCGCGGAGCCACACTCCTTGTGGGCGATCGAGACCGATCCCGCCGCGTTGCGGGGGGCGTTCGCGATCGACGTCGTCCCCGAGTCGGTGATCATCGCTCCCGACATCGGTTTCTACCGGGAGCGCAAGCTGCGGCTCTTGAACGGCGCGCATACCGCCACCGCGCCGCTCGCGCTGCTCGCGGGCGTGCGTACGGTGCGTGAGGCCGCCGAGCACCCGCGACTGGGCGCCTTCCTGCGGCACATCCTGTTCGAGGAGATCGCGCCCGCCACGGACCTGCCGGGTGATGCAGCCGCCACGTTCGCGGCGAGCGTGATCGATCGGTTTCGCAATCCCTGGTTGGATCATGAGTGGCGTGTGATCGCCGCGAATCAGACCGCCAAGCTCCGGGCCCGCGTGGTGCCGTCGCTCACAGGGTTCGCCCGAAAGCGGGGGATCGCGCCGCAGGGGTTGGCCCTGGGTCTCGCGGCCTACCTGCGTTGGGTTCGCTCGCACCCCGCCGGCGACGCCGATCTGCCGCTGACCGAACGGCACTGGCGGACGGCGACCACCCTGCACGGACTGGCCGCGAGCGCGCTGGCCGACGCGGACTTGTGGGGCGTCGGTCTGGCCGAGCTACCGGGGCTTCTGGAGGCCACGACGCGCTGGCTGGGGCTGCTGGAGCGCGAGGGCGCGGATGCGGCGCTCGAGGCGCTGCCCAGCACGGCGGAACACGCGGCCACCGGCCGCACCTGACCATGACCCTGACGGCGACGACCCTGCCGGAGCTCGATCCGCTGCTCCAGAGCGGCGTGATCGCGGTGGTGCGCGTGTCCGACGCGGTCCGGCTGGGACCGGCCGCGCGCGCGCTGGCGGCGGGCGGCGTGGGCGCGGTGGAGGTCACCCTGACGACGCCGGGTGCGATCGACACGATCGCCGACCTGGCCTCCGATACCGGTCTCGCGGGCTGCGTCATCGGCGCGGGCACCGTGCTCGATGAATCGGCGGCTCGCTATGTCATGGACGCGGGCGCGCGATTCGTGGTGAGCCCCACGCTCAATACGGCGGTGATCCGCGCGTGCCGCGACCGCGGCGTCCCCTGTATGCCGGGAGCCTTCACACCCACCGAACTGCTCGAGGCGTGGCGCGCCGGCGCGCCCGTCATGAAGCTGTTCCCCGCCTCGGCGGTCGGTCCCGGCTACATCCGGGATGTGCTCGCGCCGCTGCCGTTCCTCCGCCTCGTACCCTCGGGGGGCGTGACGCTCGAGAACGCCGGCGAATGGGTCCGCGCCGGCGCGGCGGCGGTCAGTGTCGGAAGCGCGCTCGTCAGCGCCCCCCTGCTGGCGGACGGCGCCACGACGGAGCTCACCGCGCGGGCCCGCTCCCTGGTCGAGTGCGTCGCGAACGCCCGGCGCCACACGGGCAACACGCAGTGAAGCGCGCGGTTACGTTCGGCGAGCTGCTCCTCCGGCTCAGCCCACCCGGTGAAGAACGCCTGTTCGAGTCGAGCGAGCTGGTGACGTGCTTCGGCGGCGCGGAGGCGAACGTCGCCGTCGCCCTGAGTCATTTCGGGGTGCGCTGCGACTACGTCACACGCGCCCCCGACAACCCTATCGGGGACGCCGGCGTGGCGGCCCTCACGCGCGAGGGCGTCGGCACCGAGTGGATCGTGCGCGGCGGCGAGCGCCTGGGGATCTACTTCGTCGAGCCGGGTGCCGACCTGCGTGCCATGCGCGTCGTGTACGACCGCGCGGGTTCGGCGTTCGCTCGGATCGAGCCCCGTGCCGTCGACTGGCCTCGCGTGCTCGCGGGCGCGGATTGGTTCCACACCTCGGGGATTACCCCCGCGCTGGGCGACGGCCCGGCTGCGACGCTCGCGGGCGCGGTCGCCTGCGCGCGCGCCCGGGACACGCGCGTCAGCTTCGACTTGAACTACCGCGAGGCGCTGTGGCGCGATCGCGACCCGCGGCCGTTGGTCGAGCCGCTGGTGCGGCAGGCGCACCTGCTGATCGGCAATGCCGCCGCCTGCCGCGCCATGCTCGCGACCGAGGTCGACGACGGGTCGCTCGCGACGCCGGAACACGCGCGCGACGTCGCGCAGCGACTCGCGGGTCGCTTCGGCGTCGAGCGCGTCGCGCTCACGCGCCGCGAGATCCTCGGACCCCGACAGCACGGCTGGAGCGCGGTGCTGTACGACGCGACGACCGGCTCGTTCGCGCAGAGCCGCCGGCACTGCGTGGAGGTGGTGGACCGGGTGGGCGGCGGCGACAGTTTCGCCGCGGCGCTCATCGCACGGTTGCTCGGCGGGGATCCATCGGCCGAGGCGCTCGAGTTCGCCGTGGCGGCGAGCGCGCTGAAGCTCACCGTACCCGGCGACTTCAGCCGCGCGAGCGTGCGGGAAGTCGAGGCGCTGCTCCGCGCATGATCCCGAGCTTCCGCTGGTTCGGCGCCACCGACCCCATCCCGCTGGCACACATCCGACAGATCCCCGGGGTCAGGGGCGTGGTGAGTGCGCTGTACGACGTGCCGGTGGGCGATGCCTGGAGCCGGGCGCGCCTCGGTACGCTCCAGGCTCAGATCGAGGACGCCGGTCTCTGTCTGGCCGTCGTCGAGAGCATCCCGGTACACGAGGACATCAAGCTGGGACGTCCGGCGCGCGATCGCCTCATCGACAACTACTGCGCCAGCGTCGCGAGTATGGGCGAGCTGCGCATCCCGGTGCTGTGTTACAACTTCATGCCGGTGTTCGACTGGACGCGCACCGACCTCGCCATGCGGTTGCCCGACGGATCCAGCGCGCTCGCGTACGACGACCGGGCGCTCGCCGCCATCGATCTGTCGCGCGGCACCGGGGAGCTCCCGGGGTGGGCCACGGCCTACCAGCCCGCCGAGCTCCAAGGGCTGCTCGCCGCCTACCGCACCGTGGATGCGGAGCGGCTGTGGGACAATCTCGCGTACTTCCTGGAGCGCGTCGTGCCGGTCGCCGAGCGGGCCGGCGTGCGCCTCGCGATCCATCCCGACGATCCTCCCTGGCCGATCTTCGGGCTGCCGCGGATCATCACCGATGCCCGCACCCTCGAGCGTCTCGTGGCGCTGGTGGACAGCCCGGCGAACGGCGTGACATTCTGCACCGGCTCCCTCGGCGCGAGCCCCGAGAACGATCTGCCGGCCATGGTACGCCGGCTCGGTGGGCTGGGTCGCATTCACTTCGCCCATTGTCGCAACATCCGGATCACCGGGGAGCGGCGGTTTCACGAAACGGCCCATCCTTCCCCCTGCGGCAGCGTGGACCTGTTCGCGGTGCTCCGCGCTCTGAGGGACGTCGGGTTCACGGGCCCGATGCGCCCCGATCACGGCCGCATGATCTGGGGCGAGACGGGGCGGCCCGGATACGGGCTGTACGATCGAGCGCTCGGCGTGATGTACCTGCAGGGTCTGTGGGAGGCCCTCGCCCGGAGCGACGGGTGAGCACGGCGGTCGCTTCCCCCCCCAGGCGCATCGGGTACCGGTGGACGGTATGTGCCCTCCTGTTTGTGGTCACCACGATCAACTACGTCGATCGCCAAGTGCTGGGTATCCTGGCGCCCACGCTGCAGCGTGAGCTCGGGTGGTCCGAGACCGCCTACGGTGACGTGGTGTCGTGGTTCAGCCTGCCCTACGCCTTCGCGTTCCTCGCGGCGGGGCGCCTGTTCGACCGGATCGGGGTGCGGCGCGGGTTCGCGGCGGCCGTCGTCGCGTGGAGCCTCGCAGCGATCGGGCACGCGTTCGCGCGCACGACCGCCCTGTTTTCCGCCGCACGCGCCCTGCTGGGCGTGGCCGAGTCGGCAAATTTCCCCGGCGCCATCAAGGCTGTCGCCGAGTGGTTCCCTAAGAAGGAGCGGGCGCTCGCGACCGGCATCTTCAACGCAGGGACGAACACGGGTGCGATCATCACACCCCTCGTCGTCCCCTGGATCGCGCTTGCATTCGGATGGCAGTGGGCCTTCATCGCAACGGGCTCGCTCGGGTTCCTCTGGCTGCTCCTCTGGCTCGCCCTGTACCGCAACCCCGACGCCAACCCCCGCGTCTCGAGCGGCGAGCTGGCACACATCCGCAGCGACCCGCCCGACCCCGAAAATGCCCGCGTGCCTTGGATCCGCCTCCTCGGCTTGAGACAAACCTGGGCGGTCGCGGCGGGGAAGCTCTTGGCCGATCCGATCTGGTGGTTCTACCTGTACTGGCTCCCGAAATTTCTGGACGCCCGGTACGGGATCAAGCTGGCGCAAGTGGCACTCCCGCTCATCGTCGTGTACGTGGTGGCCGATGTCGGCTCGGTGGGCGGAGGGTGGCTGTCGAGCACGCTGATCCAGCGCGGCTGGACGGTCAATCGGGCCCGCAAGACGGCGATGCTCACGATGGCGCTGCTGATCGTGCCCACGGCCTTCGCCCCCCTGGCGGGGAGCCTGTGGGCGGCGGTGGCGATCGTGAGCGTAGCGGCCGCGGCGCACCAGGCCTGGTCGGCCAACGTGTATACGTTGGCGAGCGACATGTTTCCCCGCGCGGCGGTGGGGTCGGTGGTGGGGATCGGCGCGTTCGCCGGCGGCATAGGCGGCTGGGCGTTCCAGCGCGTCACCGGCAGGATCCTCCAGGCCAACGGCAACGACTACACGCCGATCTTCATCGTCTGCGGACTGGCGTACCTCTCCGGCTGGGCGATCATTCACCTTCTCGCACCGCGGCTCGAGCCCGCGACGATACGCTAATCGCGGGGTGCCGGCCGATCACGTGAAGGGTGTCGTCACATGCGCGTCTCCCTGTTCGTGACATGTCTGGCCGATCAGCTGTGGCCATCGGCGGCGGTGGGCGCCGTCCACGTGCTGCGGCGAGTGGGGTGCGCGGTGGAGTTCGACGAGCGCCAGACGTGCTGCGGGCAGCCGGCGTTCAACACGGGCTACCGCCCGGCGGCATGCGCACTCGCCCGGCGGGCCATCGAGATCTTCGAATCGAGTGCGGCCGACGCGATCGTCAGCCCGTCGGGATCGTGCACGGCGATGGTGCACCACTACGACCAGCTGTTCGACGAGGCCGCCTGGCAGGCGCGGGCGCGGGGGGTTGCCGAGCGGACGTACGAGCTGAGCTCGTTCTTGGTCAACCGGTTGGGCGTGGAGGACGTGGGGGCGAGCTTCTCCGGGCGGCTCACGTGGCACGACGCCTGCCACGGCCTGCGCGACCTGAGGATCAAGGACGAGCCGCGCCGGCTGCTGCGCCGAGTGAAGGGAGCGGAGCTGGTCGAGCTTCCCCCCTCGGACGCCGAGACGTGCTGCGGCTTCGGCGGAACGTTTTCGGTGAAGTACCCCGAGATCTCGGTGGCCATGCTCGACGAGAAGGTGGACGCCATCGAGCGGGCCGGCGTGGATGCGGTGGTGTCGGGCGACGCGAGCTGCCTGATGCAGATCGCCGGCCGGCTGTCGCGCCGCGGGTCGACGGTCCGCGCCTTGCACCTGGCGGACGTGTTGGCGTCCACATGACGTTCGAGCGCGACGCCCGCACGGCCCTGGCCGACGGTCAGCTGCGCGGCGCACTGCGCCGGGCGACGACGTTGTTCGGCGAGCGGCGGCGGGCGGCCCTCGCCACGGTGCCGGATTGGGAGGGCGCCCGCGACCGGGCCCGGGCGATCAAGGACGAGACGCTCGAGCACCTGGATCGCTACCTCGAGCAGTTCACGGCGAACGCTGAGCGCGCCGGCGCCCGCGTGCATTGGGCGCGCGATGCAGCCGAAGCGTGCGACATCATCGGCGGCATCGCCGAGCGGCGTGGCGCCCGGACGGTGGTCAAAAGCAAGAGCATGACGTCGGAGGAGATCCACCTGAACGCCGCCCTCGCGCGGCGGGGGATCGAGCCGGTGGAGACCGACCTGGGCGAGTACATCATTCAGCTCGCCGGCGAAACGCCATCGCATATCGTGGCGCCCGCGATCCACAAGACCAGGGCCCAGATCGCCGCGCTGTTCGCGGACGAGCTCGGGATCGCGCCCTCCGACGACATCGCTACGCTGACGGCCGCGGCCCGCGCCGCGCTGCGCCGCCGCTTCGCCGAGGCGGACCTCGGGATCTCGGGCGTCAATTTCGCCGTCGCCGAAACGGGTACCATCCTCATCCTCGAGAACGAGGGGAACGCCCGGTTGACGACCAGTTTGCCGCGCACCCACGTCGCGCTCATGGGGATCGAGAAGGTGATCCCCCGCTTCGCGGACCTCGACGTATTTCTCCAGCTGCTCCCCCGATCCGGGACCGGCCAGGCGCTCACGGCGTATCAATCGCTTCTCACCGGCACCAAGCGGAGATCGGAAGACGAGGGGCCCGAGGAAGTGCACATCGTGTTGTTGGACAACGGCCGCTCGCGCATGCTGGCATCTGCGATCACTCGACAATCGCTCGCCTGCATCCGGTGCGGCGCATGTCTCAACGCCTGTCCGGTGTACCGCCACATCGGCGGGCACGCGTACGGCTCGGTCTATCCCGGTCCGATCGGCGCGGTGTTGAGCCCCCAGCTGTTCGGATTGACGCGCTCGGCCGCCCTCCCCTACGCCTCGAGTCTGTGCGGCGCCTGCCGGGACGTCTGTCCCGTCAAGATCGACATTCCGGCGCTGCTCCTGCACCTGCGCGCCGAGGTGGTCGACCGGCGCGTCGGCGAGCCCCGCCTGCTCGAACGGCTGGCGTTCTGGATCTACGCGGCGCTGATGATGCGACCGCGCCTGTTCGCATGGGTGATGCGCGCCGTCCGTGCCTTGCGCATCATGCCGCCGCTCGACGCGTGGACCAAATGGCGCGATCTCCGGCCTCTCGCGCCGCAGAGCTTTCGCGAGCAGTGGCGGGCGGGTTTGCGCGATGCGGGAGACGCCGATGCGTAGCGGCGACGCGCGGCGTGAGATCCTGCACGCGATCCGTACGAACCTGGCGTCCTCAGGCCCTGCCCGGCCTTCCCCCTCTCCCGAAGGGAGAGGGGGTCAGGGGGTGAGGACCCCCGAAGAGAGAGGAGGTCAGGCGGTGAGGATCCAGCATTTCACCGAGCAGCTGACAGGCGTCGGCGCCCGGTGCACCACCGTGCGCGGCGAAGCGGACGCCGCGGCCGCGCTCGCCCGCATCCTGACGGAAGCGGGCGCCCGTCGTGTCGTCGGCTCGGATGCGCCGCTGGTGCAGCGGCTGCTGCAATCCGTGGGGAACGGCCCGGTGCTGGTGACCGATCGGCTCGAGCGCCTCTCGCGCGACGAGCTGTTCGCGTGTGACGCCGGAGTGACGACGGCGCAGTGGGGGATTGCCGAGACCGGTACGCTCGTCCTGGAGTCGGTCCGCGAGCAGAGCCGGCTCTTGTCCCTCGTTCCACCGATCCACGTGGCGCTCCTATCCACGCGTTGCATCTGTGATTCGCTGAGCGACGCGCTCGCGCGCGTGAGCGTCACCAGCCACGCCATCACGTTCATCACCGGACCATCACGCACCTCCGACATCGAGCTGACCCTGGTGGTGGGGGTGCACGGTCCGCAGACTGTTCACGTACTCCTCATGGAGGAAGCATGAGGTCGACGCCGGCGACATCTAACGTACCCCCGCCCCGCGCAGGTACTCGCCCGCCACCGTCGCGAACTGCGCGATCGCGACCTCGGGCTCCACGATCTCGGGGTGCCAGCGCTTCTCCCACTCGAAACTGTACACCCCGCCGTAACCGATTTTCACGAGCGCTTCGATCTGGCGACGCACCGGCACGTCGCCCGTCCCCGTCAGCACGTAGCGTCGGTCCGTGCCCGCGGGCAGGGAGTCCTTGAGATGGGTGTGACGGATGTAGCGGCCGAGCTGACGAACCGTGTCTTCCGGTGTCTCGTGCCCCGATATGAAGGTGTGGTGCGCATCCCAGAGCAGGGCCACGGCCGGGGAATCGACCTGGCGGAGGATCTCGAGCAGTGTGGGCGAGTCGGTAAAATCGCCGTGGGATTCGATCAGGACCGTGACGCCCTTGGGCCGGGCGTAATCGCCCAGCTCGCGCAAGCCCCGGGCGATGTGCGCCAGCATCACGTCGCGCGGCACGCCCTTCACGTAATTGTTGCCGAACACGCGCACGTACGGGGCGTGGAGTGCCTCGGCGAGGTCGATGAAGCGGCGCGCCTCGTCGAGCTGGGCGGCGCGCTTCGTGGAGTCCTGCTCATGCATTTGGGCCGACGCGCCGAGGCAGGACACCCGCAGCCCACGCTCGCGCAGCTGCTGCTTCGCCGAGTCGAGACGTCCTCCCTCGCGCGACAACTCGGGAGCCCGGCTCAGGTCCATGATGGTTTGGAGGCCGCGCAGCTCGATCGCGGCGAAGCCGTGCGATCGGGCGAAATCGAGGATCTCGGTCCACGTCCATGCCGGACAGCCGAGCGTCGAGAAGCCGAGCGGGAGGAGGTCGCCCTCGGCCCGCAGCCGCGCGTATGGTGCGGCGAGGACCGCGGCGGAAGCGCGCAGGAACTCACGGCGGGTCGTCATGGGAGGATGGTCGCCACGACGGCGGTGGTCCACTCGCCATGGTTGTTCCTGTAGGTGCCGCGCATCCACACGAGCGCCGTGCGGGCGTCCTTCCACTTCGGCACGATGGGCCGCAGGTTGTCCACGGTCGAGTTGGCCGTGATCGGCTCCCACCGCCACGTCGCGCCGGAATCGCGGGTCGAGCCGCGATACAGCTCGTGGTGCCGCTGGCCATCGGCGCGACTCACCAGCGGCGTTCCCGTCAGGGGCTCCGCGTCGGTCGAGATGTAGACGATGTCGGGGTCGTTGGGATCGAGGGCGGCGAGGCCGGTGTAGTCGTCCTCTCCCGCGTACAGCCGCGTCCCCGCGTAGGCGATCTCGTGCACCCGCCAACGCGAGCCGTCCCACCGTCCATAGTCGAAGCGGTGGTCCATCCCGCCCTGCCCGCGCGGCAGGCCGCGGCCGTCCTTTTGAACCGTGAAGATCACGTACGGCCGCTGGGCGCGGTCGAGCTCGAGGTCGCTCATCCACGCCACGTTGTCGGGATCGCCCTGAAACAGCTTCGTCAAGTCCCACGCGTTGATCTCCACGTCCGTGGTCTCGCTGAGCTTGCCGCGGCGCGTGCCGTCCGAGAGGTAGATGCTCCCGTCGCGCACGAAGCCGTGATACAGGCTGTTGTCGTAATTGCGGGGGTGGTCTTCCGTCATGACGAAGTGGATCGTGTTCGCGCCGTCGAAGGCGTACTTCAGGTACGGGCTGTAGCCGTCCTTGCCGTGCGCCAACCGGCCACCGTACCGCCAGGTGCGGCCGGTGTCGTCCGAGTACATGTAGTTCGGGTC
>WNGC01002526.1_pt1 | contig 11146 bp, 11 predicted proteins | sample 5400051 | NCBI WGS metagenome assembly WNGC01 (sample SAMN13153368, study PRJNA577476) | soil metagenome | isolation source: 20 cm soil or saprolite under grassland replicate 2 | place: USA:California | collected 2016-06-15 | reverse complement strand
ACGGCCTGGACGGCTCAGCGGGCGGGATCGCGCTCGTCGCGACGCTCTGGCTCGCCCTCGCGGCGTACCTGCAGCGCCTGGGCACGCAGACCATGCTGCTTCTGATGCTGGCGGCCGCCATCGCCGGGTTTCTGATGTGGAACCTGCGGGTACCGGGGCGCGCGCACGCGCGCGTGTTCATGGGCGACGCGGGCGCGATGATGCTGGGCCTGGCGCTCTGCTGGTTCACGATCGATGTGACGCAGGGCGCGCGCAGGACCATGCCGCCGATCGCGTGCGTGTGGATCCTCGCCGTGCCGCTGCTCGACATGGCCCGGGTGATGTTCCTGCGGTTGCTTCGGCGCACCGACATGTTCGACGCCGACCGCGAGCACCTGCACCACTACCTCATCGCGCGCGGCTATTCCGTCTCGCGCACCGTGGCGGTCCTGATGGCCGCTTCGGCGGTCACGGGAGCGATCGGCATCGGCGCCTGGCAGCTCGGCGTGCCCGACTGGGTGATGTTCTACCTGTTTGCAGGCCTGGCGGCCGTCGTGCTCCGGGCTGCCTACGCTCGCGAGCTCCGCGTGCAGAACGGCGCCTGAAGAACCGAACATCATCGCTTTCCGCTCACCTGCTGATAGATCGCTTCCATGCGATCGAGCATGGTCTCGTACGAGAAATGCCGACTGCAGTGCTGCCGCGCGGCTTCACCCAGATTCCTTCTTAGATTCGAGTCCTGGATCAGACGTGATAGAGCGGCGCGCAAGGCTTTCGCGTCCTGCGGCGCGACGACGAGCGCGGTCTTTTCAGGTATGGCGAGCTCGGCGATGCTGCCCGCATGCGTGGTAACGCAGGGTAGCCCAACCAGCATCGCCTGGATCAGCGCCTGCGGCACGCCTTCGTTCGCATAGGACGGCAAGGCAAAGATGTCGAGCGCTTGCAGCCACGGCACGACATCGCGCTGGTTGCCGGGCCACCACAGGCGCGAGCGCAGGGCGTGCTTTTCGATGACGCCCTCGAGGAAGGCGCGCTGCGGGCCGTCGCCGACCATGACCAGATGCACGTTCTGCGGCAAGGCGGCGACTGCCTCGATCAGGAAACGATGTCCTTTCCAGTCGCGCAGGGTCGCGACGATGCCGGCCAGGATCTTGTCCTGCGGCAGACCGAGCGCATTGCGCGCGGCGCTGCGATCGCCCGGCCGGTACTGAGCGGGGTCGACGCCGGTCGGCACGGAGTCGATGCGTTCGGCCGCAAAGCCGTTTCGCTCGATCAACTGCCGCTTGAGCGCCTCGCCGGTGGCGACAATGCGCTTCGTCGCGCGTGCATAAAGCCAGCGCGTGGCGGCGTTCCTGGGAACCGGCGCGGAGAGATGGCGCAATCGCACCACAGGGTAGGGCCGGCCGAGCGCAAGCAATGCGAGCGCCGTGAGCCACGAATCAGTCGAGCTGTGCGTGGTTACGACATCGCAGCGGTTGCGCCGCAGCCATTCGAAAAGCACCTTCACGCCGAGGGGGCGCTTGCGCGCGATGGGCAGCGCGATCGCCGGCACCTTCCAGCTTGGCGCCTCGGTATAGAGCTGCGCTTCGGGCGCGCAAAGCACCCTGACGTCGTGGCCGCGGCGAATCAGTCCCTGCGACTCGGAAAGGATCCGGATCTCCTGCCCGCCCCAGCCGAGCGAGGACTCGGTGTGGACGATGGTAAGTGGCGTCACCGCTTTTTCTTCCGCGCGCGCGGCTGGCGCCGCGCTGCCACGAGGCGACGCAGGCGGGCCGTGGTTTGCGCCCGGTCGAGCTTCGAGGCGGCCACGTCGAGCACGAGCGCTTCCCAGGCCTCTACGTCCCGCGCTGGCATGCCCGGGTCGGGGAGCAGGCCGCTCGATTCGAGAAAGACCAGGCACGACGCCAGCGCGGTCCGCTTGTTGCCATCCACGAAGGCATCATTGCGGCAAAGATAAAAAAGGCAGGCGGCGGCGATCTCCCAGCCGCTCTTCATCAATGGCTCGCCGCCGAATGTCGCCTGAGGCGCGGCAACCGCGGATTCGAGCAGGGCTTGATCGCGAACGCCCGGCGCGCCGCCGTGCGCCTTGAGCACGACCCCGTGAATCGCGACTACGCCCTCGGCCGTGAGATGGAGGAACGCTTTGCTAGGCAAGACGCCGGAAGAGCTCGCTGTTCTTCTTCACGAGCCGCGCGGCGCGCGACTGCGCCTCTTCCACGCCGATCACCGGAGTCATCGGGACGATGACGATGGCGCCGCCCTCGTGGACCGTCACGTTGACCTGGTCGCCGGGCTTGAGCCCGGTCAGCTCGCGCAGGGTGGCGTCGAAGATCAGCCCTTGGGAATTGCCCACTTTGGTAATCGTCTTGACCATCGCGGCAGTGTAAAACAATGTTTAACCAGACGCAACGGTCCCTGCAAGCGGAAAAACGTGGTCCCTGATTTAGTTGGTGACGTAGATGTTGCTGTCGCGCGCGGGTCCGGCCGCCTCGGCGAACTGCATCTCGTAGAGCTTGGCGTAGATGCCGCGCTTCGCGAGGAGCTCGGTGTGCCTCCCGGTCTCGACGATCCGGCCGCGCTCGAGCACCACGATGCGGTCGGCGCGCTCGACGGTCGAGAGCCGGTGGGCGATGACGATGGTGGTGCGGCCGCGCATCAGCGTCTCGAGCGCGGCCTGCACGTGGCGCTCCGATTCGGAGTCGAGGGCGGAGGTCGCCTCGTCGAGGATCAGCACGGGCGCGTTTTTCAGGATGGCGCGCGCGATGGCCAGGCGCTGGCGCTGGCCGCCGGATAGCTTGAGCCCGCTTTGGCCGATGAGCGTGTTCAGCCCCTCGGGCATTTCCCGGACGAAGCTCATCGCGTGGGCCGCCTCGGTGGCGGCGATGACCTCGCGCTCGCTTGCGCCGCTCATTGCGCCATAGGCGATATTCGCGAAGATCGAGTCGTTGAAGAGCACGATCTCCTGGCTCACCAGCGCGATATTCCCGCGCAGGCTCTCGAGCGTCAGGGTCTGGATGTCGTGACCGTCGAGCAGCACCCGGCCGGAGCCCGGCACATAGAAGCGCGGCAGGAGGTTGACCAGCGTGGTCTTGCCGCCGCCCGAGCCGCCGACAAGCGCCACCGTCTCGCCGGGGTGGATGTCCAGGTCGATGTCGACGAGCGCCGGCTCGGTGCGCGATTCATAGGTGAAGTTCACGCCTTGGTATGCGACGTGCCCGCGGGCACGGGAAAGAGCTCGCTTGCCCCGATCCTCCTCGACCGGCGCGTCGATCACGCCGAATACGCTTTCCGCGGCTGCCAGCCCGCGCTGCAGGGGCGCATTGAGCTCGGTGAGCCGCTTGATCGGCGCGAGCAGCATGAGCATGGCGGTCATGAAGGACGCGAACTCGCCGACCGTGGCGCGATCGCCGATCGCGTCCTGCATCGCGACATAGACGATGATCGCCAGCGCGACCGAGGCGAGCGTGTGCGTCACCGGCGTGGTGAGCGCCTCGGGGATGACCAGGCGCATGTAAAAGCCGCGCAGCGCCTGGTTCGCGCGCTGGAAGCGCTTCGACTCGTAATCCTGCCCGCCGAAGATCTTGACCACCTTGTGGCATTCGATGGTTTCCTCCAGCACGTGCACCACCCCGCCCATCGTGCGCAGCGCCTCGCGTGCCATCTGGCGCAGCCGCTTGGAAAGCAGGCGAATGAACAAGGCGACGACCGGCACGATAGCAAACGCGATGAGGGTCAGCCTCCAGTTGAGATAGAGCAGCCAGGCGAACAGCCCGATCACCGCGATCGTATCCTTGACGGCGACGGTGACCACGGTGGTCGCCGAGCCGATGACGCCGGAGACGTCGTAGGCCACTTTCGACAGCAGCGCGCCGGAGCTCTGCTCGTCGAAATGCCGGGCAGGGAAGCGTACCAGCCGCGCAAACATCGCCGAGCGCAGATCGAGCACCACGCGGTGCCCGACCCATTGCAGGCAGAACGACGACAGGAAAGTCAGAATTCCGCGCACGAGAAAAATGCCGACGATCGCCCCGGCGAATACCGCGGGCGGGAAGCTAGGCGCGCCCGACGCGGCGAACCCGCCGTCGAGCAGCGGCTTGATGAGCGCGGGGAAGAGCGGTTCGGTCGCCGCCGCCGCGGTCATGCCGAGCACCGCGAGCGCGAACACCTTCGCATGCGGGCGCACGTAAGACAGCAAGCGCTTGTAAAGGGTGAGGCTATCGTCTTTCATCGATCGATGCGTACAGTTCAGCCAGTTTTCCCGCCATGGCTTCGATCCCGAAGCGCTCCGCGGTCGAGCGCGCCGCGCGCGCCATGCGCTCGTCGCGGATCGCCCCGTCGGCGGCCTGCATCAGGCGGGCGATGCCCGGCGCATCGTCGGGCTCGCAGACCCAGCCATTCGTGCCCGGCTCGATGATCTCGGCCGCGCCGCAGCGCGAGCTGACGATCGCCGGCAGGCCCATCGCCAGCGCCTCGAGCGCGGTGTTAGGGAAGGGATCGTAACGGCTCGGAAGGATAAAGCAATCCGCGGCGGCGTAGAGGGGCCGCACGTCGTCGCGACCGCCCACGAGGCGTACACGCTCGGCAAGGCCGGCGGCGCGCGCCTGCTCGGTGAACCGGGCCTCTTCCCGGTCCCGGCCCACTACCAGCAGCCAGAACGCCGAGTTGGCGGCCGCAGCGAGCGCATCGATCGCCGCCGCCAGGCCCTTGCGCGAGAAGCCGGAGCCGACGAAGAGGAATAGCGTGTCGCGCGGCCGGCAGCCCAATTCGGCTCTGGCAGCACCACGCAATGCTTCGCCTCGACGGGGATGAAAGTACTCCAGATCCACCCCGTTATAGATGACGTGCAGCTTTTCCCGGCCGATGCGGAAGGCGCGCTGGACCTCTTCGCGCACCATCTTCGAGTTGCAGATCACGGCGCGCAGGCGCGGGTGCTCGAACATCTGCCTTTCGGCGCTGCAGACGTAGCGGTGATACGGATTCAAGGCGATTCCAATTCTTTCCAATGCCGAAGCCGAGCTGCGCCGCAGATCGAGCCAGCGGCGATGCACGCCGTCTCCGGCGCGGTAGACGTCGCAGCCCGGGATGCGCTCGTGCGACTGCACGATGTCGAAACTTGCGCGCCGCCAGGCTTTGCGCGCGGCGCGCGCGAACGACCAGTCGCGCCACAGGTTGCCGACGTGAAAGGGATCGACGCGCAGCAAGCGGCGCGCGCCCCAGCCTTCGCCGCTGCGCGAGATCAGCGTGACTTCCGTCCCCGCGCGCTCGAGCGCCGGCAGGGCGCGGGCAATAAACCGCTCGGCGCCCCCATAAGGGTTGTAGCGCTGGCGTACCAGGGCGAGTTTCAGCACTACGCGAGAAGCTCGCGAGCCGCGGCATGCACCGCATCGACCGGAAGGAAGCTCAGGCACTCGCTCACCTTGCCGCCGCCGCAGCCGTCCAGGCCGCAGGGCCGGCAGGTATGCATGGTGGTGACGACGCGCCGCTCGACGTTCCATGGGCCCCACTCGTTCTCGCCGCTCGGCCCGAACAGCGCGACGCTCGGCGTGCCCATCGCCGCCGCAAGATGCATCGGCATCGAATCGACGCCGACGAAGATCCTGGCGCGCGCAGTGAGCGCGCCGAGCTCCTTGATGGAGAGCGTGCCGGCGAGGGTGATCGTCTTCGCCCGCGACAGGGCGACGATCTTCTGCACCAGGTCGAGCTCGGCGGCGTCGCCGGACGAAGTGAGCACCACCTGGTGACCTTCCGAGGCGAAGCGATCGATCAGCTCGGCGTTCTTCTCCGCCGGCCAGCATTTGAAACTCCAGCGCGAGGCCGGATGCATATGGATGAAGCTCTCGGGCGCTAACCCGGAGACTCTGGCTTCGGCCTGTTTCCCCGGAACGAAAACCACCTTGCGGTCGGCGAGCGAAGGCTGAATGCCCACGCGGCGTAGCGCGTCGAGGTTGAGCTCGACCTGGTGCCGGCGGCCGCCTCCCACCAGGGGATAGAGGTGGGTGAAGCTTTTCGCCCAGAATCGCCCGCGGCGCGGCATCATCGGCGCGACGCTGTAGCGCGCGCCAAGCGTGCGCGCGAGCCACGCGCCGCGCGGCTGCTCGGAAAGATGGACGAGCAGGCCGTAGCGCCTCGCGCGCAGCCTGCCGAACAATTCCCTTTCCCGCGAGAAGCGCTCCAGCGTGCCGAGCGCCTTCCAGTTCCTGCCCACCACGTGAAGCTCGGAGAGCGCGGGATGCCCCTCGAACATCGGCGCGGTGTCATCGTAGATCAGCGCGTCGACCTCGAGCGTCGGCGCGTGCGACTTGAGCGTGGTGAGCACGGGCGCGGCCAGCAGCACGTCGCCGTGGTGCCTGAGCTTCACCACCAGCGCGCGCCCGCACTCCGTTAGCGGGACGGCATCCCTCACCATCCCCCGAGTTTACTAGCGCAGGGCGAGCTCCGCCGTGAGGCTCAGCGTGCGGCCGGGAAGCGGATAGACTGCGTAAAGGTCGGCGGTGAACTGGCTGCGCACCGCATAGGTGTAGTACTTCTGGTCGAAGACGTTGTTCAGCACCACCGCGAGCCGGCCCCACGAGAAGCTCTGCGCCAGCTTCACGTCCGCGACGCTATAGGCCGGGATGCGGCGGCCGAGGGTGTTGGGCTCGTCGTTGTCGAGCACCTGCTCGCTCACCGCGGTCAGCGCGCCCGAAACGCGCGTACGCGGCATCGCGTCCCATGACAGCCCGAGGTTTACCTTGTGGCGCGGCACAAGCGGCACGGTTTTCCCAGCAATGGGAAGAATCGTTCCAAAGCCGTTGAAGGCCCCTTCGCGAAATTTGGCATCGGTGTACGCATAGCCGCCGGTGAACCGCAGCGCGCCTGTCGCCTGCCAGCTGCCGTCGAGCTCGACGCCCTCGCGGCGCGAAGGCGGCAGGTTGGTGTTGCCGACGCCGGTGCTGAAAGGATCGAGATGGATCTCGTCGGTCACATCGGTGCGGAAGAGCGTCGCGCGCAATGCGTTGCCACCGGCACGCCATTCGATTCCGCCTTCGCGCGTGAGGGCGTGCTGCGGCCGCAGTATCTGGAAAGAGTTCCCGCCGGACGCGTCGAACTCGTAGATCTCTTCCGCGTTGACGAAGCGAAAGCTCCTGCCGGCGCGGCCGAACAGCGCGAGCTGCGGGCCGAGCGCATGGCGCAGCCCGAGCTCCCAGGCGTGCTGCTTCTGCGTCTCGCGCATCGAGGGGGCGGCATTGCAAAAGGCAAAAGGCGCTGTGCACGCCGGGGAAAACGGATCAATGACGTCGTCGCCGGCGTACTTCGCGCGCTCGCTGCGCCAGCCTAGCGTGACCAGGGTGGCGCGGCTCAGCTCGATGGTGTCCTGCGCGTAGTAGCCCGCCGTGTCCTGCGTCACCGTGACGCGATTTGCCGGGCGCTCGAGGTTCTCAGGGCGATCAGCGCGGCGCGAGCGGTAGCGCCAGCTATTCCAGTCCGCCCCTAGCACGAGGGTATGGTTGTTGAAAGGAAGCCGCAGTCGCGGGGTCAGCGAGGTGAAATCGAGCTTGTCGGCGCGCGAAGTCGGGAAGCCGCCCTGGTCGAAGAACGAGCGCTGGTCCTTGTCGCGGACATCGACGCCCACCGAAAACTCCGTCTCGCCGAATCGCTGCGTCAGCGACGCGCCCAGGCGCGCGCCGTCGCGGCTCGCGAAATCGAGTGGCGTCTGCGCGCCGCGCGGGTCGGCGGCGTATTGATCGAGGCCGATCGAGGGCTGGATGCGGCGCGCGCCGGGGAGCCGCACGTCCTGCCGGTCGGTCCCAAGACGAAGATCGAGCGCGCCTTCGCCGAGCGCCAGGCGCGCGTTGAGAGTGTTGTTCTGCTGCTCGTTGCGGTTGTTGGCACGGTAACCGTCGGAGGAGTAGCCGTACACCGAGCCATTCACGCCGAGGCGATCAGTAGCGAAGCTGCCGAAAAGCTGGCCTTCGACCGTGCGGTAGCTGCCCACGCGGCCGAAAGCTTCTGCCGCGCTCCCCTGTCGCAGCGGCGAGCGCGTGACGATGTTGACCACGCCGGCCGAGGCATTGTCCCCATAGAGCACCGCTCCGGTGCCGCGCAGAATCTCGATGCGCTCGATCGACGACAGCGGAATCGCCGACCACTGCACCCCGGAGAGATCGATGTCGTTCAGCCGCCGGCCGTCGAGCAGGATCAACGTGTTCTGAGGGCCGGTCGCGCCGAACCCGCGCAGGTCGATGGAGGTGTTGGACGCGTTGTTGCCGAACAGGTCCTTCATCGTGAACCCGACCTGCGAGTTGAGCAGCTCGGGAATGGTGCGCGCGGGGCTTTGGGCGATCTCCTCCTCGCTTATCACGGTGACGCTCGCCGGCAGGCGGCGGACGTTCTCGGGAAAGCGCGTGGCAGTAATGACCACGGCATCGTCCTGCGCAAAACAAACGGAGACACAAAGTCCGGCGAGGATGCCGGCCGTGGCGTGACGCATCGAAACCTCCCTGGCGTCTTCCCCGACGCCTTCAAGTGGTTGAAGAGGCTTCCAGGCCGGTCTCCGGACTCGCGAGGCATGGTGTTCCGCCTTCCCGCGTTTGCACGCAGTGGCTCTCTGCTTCAGAGGTGGAACACCCTCACTCGCTTACCGTTGCGGGGGCAGTACAGGCTTTGCACCTGTTTCCCGAACACCCGGGAGCGAGCCGATATGATAAGCCGATGAGGCTTTTCGCGGTCCTGCTTTTCTGTGGCGCGGCCCTTGCCCAGGCAGCCATCGACGTGATCGATGATTACGGCAACCGCGTGAGCCTCCCTTCCCCGGCAACCCGGATCGTCAGCCTTGCGCCGCATCTCACCGAGCTGCTTTATGCGGCGGGAGCGGGGCCGAAGGTGGTCGGCGCGGTGGCGTTCAGCGACTTTCCGCCCGAGGCCCGGGCGCTGCCGCGCGTCGGCAACGACGCGCTCATCGATCTCGAGGCGGTGCTTGCGCTGCGGCCCGATCTCATCGTTGCCTGGCCCAACCCGGGGACGGTGCGCGCTGTCAACCGCCTCGCCGAGCTCGAGCTCGCCGTCTTCCGCTCCGAGCCGCGCGAGCTGGACGACATCGCTGCGACCCTCGAAAAACTCGGCGTGCTCACCGGCTCACCGGAGGCGGCTGCGGCAGCCGCGGCCTTTCGTAGGCGCGCATCCGGGCTCCGCAAGCGCTATTCGCAGCGCCCGGCGGTGCGGGTCTTCTACGAGGTGTGGGACCGGCCGCTCATCACCGTGAGCGGCGATCACGTCATCAGCAAGGTGATCCGCCTGTGCGGCGGCGAAAACGTGTTTGCCGGTCTGCCCGGAATCGCACCCCAGATCGATCGGGAGGCAGTGCTTCGCGCCAACCCGGAGCTCATCGTCGGCAGCGACGCCATTTCCTTGGACGACTGGAAGGCCTACCCCGTCACGGCGCGCCTCCACCGGATTCCGGCCGCCCTGATCGAGCGCCAGACGCCACGCATCCTGGAGGGGGCGGAGCGCCTCTGCGGACTTCTGGAGGGGGTGAGGACCGCTAGATAATGAATCACTTGCAGAATCCGCCCTACCTGCTTGACGTAGCTTGAATTTTGAAACATAGTGGCCGAGTGGAGGCGGAGTTCAACTCGCTGGAGACCAAGGTGGCGCAGTTTGTCTCGCTGTGCGAGCGTCTGCGCGCCGAGAACGTTGAGCTGAAGCAGCAGCTCGCCGCCGCACGCACCGATGCCAAGCGCCTGCACGAGAGAATCGCCGGCGCGAGATCCCGCCTGGAAGGCCTGCTCTCCCGCTTGCCGGGCTGACGCCTGCGCATGGCTGAGGACCCGAAGACCGTCGAAGTCAACCTGCTCGGAAGGACCTACCGCGTCGCCTGCGACGACGACGAGCGCGAGGCGCTGATGCAGGCGGTCGCGTATCTCGACGCCAAGATGAACGAGATCCGCGACGCGGGCAAAGTGACGGGCGCCGAGCGCATCGCGGTGATGGCGGCGCTCAACGTCGCGCACGAATTGCTCAGTGTCAAGCTCGGCGCGGGCTTTGACATCGGACATGCCAAGCGTAGAATTTCTGCGATTGAATCGCGGCTCGATGCTGCGCTCGCGAAGCAGGAAAAGCTCTTTTAGCGGCAGTCGGCTTCAGTCTATGTCCCCTGCTGTGCACGACCGGGCTCAATATTTCCGAACCGATAGCTTCCTTAGGTTGCGGATCTAGAGTCACTGTTGCGATCGTCCCATGCCTTGCGCATGCCGGACGAACCTGATGTGACCGGTAAGCGACCACCCTATTTAGCCAGGGTTCGGGAGCCGGGCCCACCGGCACGAGCGGGGGACACCCCTAAGATCGGGGTCTGACGCGGGTCAGACCCCAATTTTTGAGCCACGGCCAGCGCCTGGTCTCCACATTTTGGCTAAATTGGGACAATTATGATGTCCTTATTTACGGCAACTAGGACAGCGGTTTTGTCCGCTTTACCATCAATCTGGACAGCTTATTTGTCCTGGTTATCGCCTATCCGGACACCACTTCTAAGCGCAATGAACGCCAAGGCTGAGGGATGCGCCAGGTTGCCCGGGCGCCAAGTCATTGCGTAGACCTCGCGCGAGACTTTGAACGCGTCGGGGGATCAACGGTCGCGCCAGAAATCCTTGCAGGTTTTTCAGTTCGCCGTCGTCACCCGCATATCTTCTTGGCGCTGATTGTTGGCGTCCAGAGAGAGCCGATGCTTGGACATCGGGAATGAAGGCGGGAAAATGGTCACTCCCAAAATCAATGCCTGCATCTCAGCGCGACTCTCTCGGTGTTTATCCTGACAAGGGGAGGGACTTCGATGGCTACTACTTTACCTGGGCACTAATCCTTAAAGTGATCAAGCGCATGGCCTACGGTTACCGAGATGACGCTTACTTCTTCCTCCGAATCCGGGCCGCATTCCCCGGAATTCGGTGAAGAACCAATTTTTTTCCAATGCGCTATTGGCTCATGAAAACGGAGCCCGACGAGTGCTCCATCGACGATGCGCTCGCCGCACCGCGGCACATCACTCCGTGGACCGGCGTGCGCAATTACCAGGCGCGCAATTTCATGCGCGAGCAGATGCGCATCGGCGACGGCGTGCTGTTCTATCACTCGAGCTGCGAGGAGCCCGGCATCGCCGGCCTGGCGGAAGTCGCCTCGGCGGCCTATC
>WNGC01002525.1_pt1 | contig 11148 bp, 15 predicted proteins | sample 5400051 | NCBI WGS metagenome assembly WNGC01 (sample SAMN13153368, study PRJNA577476) | soil metagenome | isolation source: 20 cm soil or saprolite under grassland replicate 2 | place: USA:California | collected 2016-06-15 | reverse complement strand
ACCAACTCCTGAAGGACGCGGCGAAGCAAGCGCGCCTCCCGGGAATGGAAGATAACGCCATCGAGGAAATCGAAACGACCGCGCGGCAGTACAAGGCCAAGCAGAGCAAGCGCATGGCGATCCTCAAGGAAGAAGTGGACCTGAAAGGGTTGCTGCTGAACCTGCTGCACCGCCACAACAAGAAGACTTACTACCACGACGGACTCTCAGTTGAAATCGTGCCGACCGGGGAGAAGGTCAAGGTGCGCTTCGGTGCCGAACCGGACAACGGAGACGATGAGGAACCAACCGAAGAGGATGCGATACCGGAAGAGCCACCCCAAGCGGACGAAACTCCCGCATTCTGAGCAGCTATGAGCGACTGGGACAGTTCTCTGGAAGGGTTGGCGCGGCAAATCGTAGGGCGAGTGACGCTACCACATTTTGTTGGTGGAGGCATTGTTAACATTGAGCCTACCCATGTCCGAGCAGTAGAAGGCATCCTGCGCGCCAAGTTACTCCCGATCTTTCTGGCTGGTGAGGATCTTCGAAGCGGGATTTATACCGGCACAGAGAAACGGTTGCGTGACCAGGCTTGGGACGCCGCCAAAGCTGCGCTAAAGGAGAGCGAATGAGTGAGCCGAATGTATTCGCAACCGAAGGCGACGAAGTGATGGTACGAGCCACTGTCATTGACGCGCACTGGGCCGACAAGAAGCTTTACAAAGTCAGGCTTACGAAGGTTCGATTGCCGATGCAGATGGAGACCGATCTTGAACTGTGGGTGCATGACAAGAATTTGCGTCCAGCGGAGCAGCCATGACTGACGCATTGGCCATCATCTCGGAATACATCCGCATGCTCGAAGCTGGCCACGTCAAGCAATTAGGGCGTGAGGCCAGCAAGGAAGAGATCGAATTTGGCGTCGCGCTGCTACAGGCCGTAGCAGCCGACATCGAAGCGATGGGGGAGATCCGCTAGAGCGTGCGAGCGTCTCTTCGTTCCGCATTGGGCCTGACAGCCGAGCTATCCGGCGTATACGTTAGCGTTCCATTCTGGACTTGAGTCTTGCTGACTTTGGGAAACCTGCCAGTCAAGTGCCAGGTCTCGATGGTTGCTATCACCGAGCCGCTGAACGTGATTCCGTCGGGATAGACTCCGCTGAAGTTGCCAGTCAGTGCGGCTGACATACAATTCTGCTGAGTCGCGAAGGTGCAAGTCACCGGAGCGTAGGCGCTTAGAGTCCCGGTGAAGTTGCTGGCCGCGAACACAATCTGACTTAACAGGTCGCTTTTCACGATGCTGCCGTTTTGGAAAGCTCCCGTTCCGTCAGGACCTGCCAGGATGTGAAACGACAACGTGCCGTCGACATCCCCGTTCTCGTTGATCGTCTGGATCGTGGCGCAGTTGTAGCCCTTGTCGATTTGCTGGCCGTCGAAGTAGCCGAACAACGAACAGAAGGTTCCCGAGTACGGCTGCAAGCTTTCCGTGGTCTGCGCGTTCAGGATGGAAGCTAGCGTGAGTTGTAAGAAGAGCAGAAGTGCTGCCGAGCCTAGTCTTTTCATTTCATATGATTTTGGATGGTCTCTTCGAGTTTCACAAGCTCTTGGTAGAGCACCTGTTCCATACGCATAAACACCCGGTGCAGTTCCTCGTGTTCTTTTACCGCCGGGTTTTCGAGGATCCCCTTGATGTGGGATAGCAGCGCGCTGACCACCTCCTTGCGGACTTCCGCCCGGATCGCGTGCTCGAGTTCGTGGTAGTCGGCGATAACGGCGTGACCGTTCTGGCGGTTTTTTTCCTCGATCTCATAAAGCGCTTTCCGTACTCGCGCGGCGATACGCGCTTCGGGCGTGGTTGCGGCTTTGTAGCGTGTTCCGTTCATGGACTCCGATGTTTCCACAGGTAGAGAATACCGCAAGACGACATCTGGACTAGGGTGATTTGCTTAGGACGAAGGGGCAAAGGGCTTACTGGTCTTTTTTCTTTTTCCCAAACTCTAAATGCTTGGCCAGCAGTTGCAGGCGGGTTTGCACGCCGAACTCGTGATAGATCCGCATTTCGTGATACTTGACCGACGACTCGCTCATCTCGAGTTGTGCCGCTATCTCCTTACGGCTGATGCCCGTCAGAAGCAGGCCGTAGATTTGCTGTCGCTTTGAACGATTCGTGAATGAGGATCCCATGCCCTTAATGGGCGTGGGTCAACGCCCCAACTGGATGCTAGCACAGCTCGAGCGCGCCGTCGGCCCACCGGTGCGTGACCGGATCGCCCGAATTAACCACGCGAACCAGACGGACGGTGACCGAGTGGGCTTGCATGGAGCCACTGCTCCATCTCGTAATCCCTGATCTCGGCCGCGTAACTCACTTCTTCCTCGACTCATTCCTGATCTTGCGCGCCAGGCGGCATATCGCGAAATGATTGATCGAGCGCTCCTGGACGGCGCCGCTCGTGTGGTCCCGGATCTCGAGAACCGAAATTGGCGTTCGCAATCCGGTTGAGTTATACCAGAATTGCACCGGCTCGTCGCAGCCCGAGCAGAAGCCGTCGCTCTCGTACACATAGCCCGCGTCCTCAAGAGCCCGCCTCGTTTCCGGCAACAATTCCGTCACCATTCGTCGTCGGCGCGGCCGTAACCGTAGGTCCCGTCCTTGCGTTGGATCTTCTTGCGGCGGCGGTCGGCGTACTTCATCTCGGCAAGCGTCGAGATGCAGTAAATCATGCCGAAGAAATTGGAGTACTCGAATTTGTTCACTAATGCGAAAAACACGAACGCCAGCACCACTGCGACGTTGAAGACCTCGATCAGCAGTTTCATCGGAGAACGGTAGGGCGGGCTAACGGTAGATGCGGCTGAACCTCTCGCCCACAAACCACGCGGCGACACTCGCGAGCATGCCGGCGCGTACTCCGAGTCCCAGCGAGTGCCAGGCATTCAGGAACGACCAGACAAACCCTGCTATCCCGACCGCCCGCAAGGCGTAGTCCAGATACACGGTTTCCGTGAGCTTGCCGAGGAAACTCTCCTTCGCCGCCGGTGATACGGTTGCCATAGAACCTGTCTCCTTTTTACTGTTTGGGCGTCACGACCCGTGCGCCGGAATCGAGTCAATGCGTCAGGTCACCCGCGCCGGTGTCTCCCGGACCGTGCGACGCGAACTGGTAGTGCCGCAGCGGAGCACACCCCGTCAGCGACAGTGCCCCGAGCCACAAACCAAGCCAGCACCAACGCCCGCGCCGATGCCGAGGTATTCGAGCGCCCTGACCGTGCGTTGCCATAGCGTTCCTCCCTTTGCCGCGGTGCGGTAGCCGTCCCTTTGCTTCGTGATCGACTCGATCTGCTGCTTGGCCAGTTGGATCTGTTTTTCGCGGTCGGCGAGGTCAGACTGAATCTTCGGGAGTTGCGTCTTGCAGGTTTCGCACTCGAGCACGTAGGCTTTGACTTGCGGCGCTTCAGACAGCGACACCTGCGCGATGGGCTGCGGGTTGGGGTTCCCGGACGTCGCCGGCGGCGTCACGATCTGGACGGGGGTCTTCAGCCCCATGAGTTGCGAGACGAGTTGCGCGATTTGCTGAGGCGAGGCGGCCGTCTGGATTCGGGCGTTGAGCGTCGAGACTTCCTTCTGGTAGGCCGCGTCGCGGTCGGACATCTTTCGCTCGAGCGCGGCTATCTCGGCCGCCACTTGCTTCTGGTAGGTCGCCTGCGCCGCTTCGGTCGCGGCGGCGACGGCCTGCTCCCGTACCTTGGCATCGTGCTCGTGGAGTCCGATGGCGGCCACGAGGACGACCGCTGCGACTCCCGCGAGGTGTAGTTTGTCGATAATCACGGCGTCACATCCGCCGGCGGGACGAGCGGCAGTTCCTTCTGGATGCCCGGGAGCACGATGGCGATGAACTTATCCCAGAAGGCATCGGAAAGAACGCCAAAACCAAGCGCCAGGCCCAGGTGCTGCGGCAGGCTTTGCATAAAACGATCCAGGTTGATGACGTTCGTGTTCTCCCACACCACGAGGAACATGGCCACGCACGCGGTCCAGCGAACGAACAGAGGAATCGAGCGCAGTTTCAAGTATTGCTTGATCGAATGGAGGGCGTTGAGTTCCGAGCGCGTCGCAAGGTGAGCTCCGGCCAGCACGTTCGCGAACAGCCCCACGTGGTAGAAGCACAATTCCAAGCCGTAATGTAAAACCGGATGAATTCCCAGGTTGACCATTGCTTAACCCATTATTTAGACATCCTCCTCTGCTGACAAGTCCTCTCTAGGCTTAACTTTCCAGAAGCGCAACCTGCCCACGTTCAGCGTGTTGACCCACTCGGCCTCGTTTCCCCAACTCTTCGGGAAGCTGATCGAAGTATCGAAGTAGTGCGTCGCCCCGTCGGTCGGATCGGGAATCTCTTCGTTCATCACCGTCTCGGCGACGTGTTGACACTGCTCCCAGTCCGGTCCTTCGACCGGCCACTTCGTCGCGTTCGGATCGTTCGCGTTGAACGCAGAGTACTGGAAAGGCTTCAAAATTACAGAGTGCCAGTCGCGGCCCCACCAGCCGGGCTTCTGCACGCGGTTCTTGACCGACCAGCACTGCGCGAGTTTGCCCTCGAGCGGCTCGCCGCGGGCTTCGCGCCAGCAGCACAGTGCGAGCAACTCGGACTGGCCTAGCTCATCGTAAGGACGTGGTTCCACGATTTCTCCCTTGGGCATCAGTTAGGAGTAAACGTCAACGAGACATCGTCGAACATTACCGTCCATCCATACCCAACAAAGGAAATTTTCAGATGAGCATTATGATCAGCTGGAGCGGGACCGCCTGCAAACCCATCAGGGAAAATCTTGTCGTAAACTAGATAGCCGGGAGACGGACAAACAAATGTGACTGCTGTGGTGTGCCATGTTGCCCACCCATCAGTTGAGCATAATTCTTGCGCCCCGATAGAAAGCTTCGCCTCATAGTACCCGGGATAAACAGTGAAGTAATTGGCAACGGAAAAGTTCATTACAAAAATGCCGTCGCGGGATACTGCTTCTAAGTCCGAAGGCTTTACCCCAAGATCCTGAGAAAAGGTTCCGCCATATCCGGCATAAGCAACCGTCACGCCATCCGAGGGCAGCGCGATCAAACAAGCATTCGGATTGTCCGGCTGAAACACTCCGGTACTAGGTCCAAACTGCCACTCTGGCACGTAACCGCCGATGCCACACCGTATGTTCGGATAGCCTATAAGTGGAATAGACGACTCAAACGATGGGTTCTGGATCGGTATGGCTATAGGTTGCCCGCCGCCTTGCAGCAACAGGCTAAGAAGAAGTGACGGTAGTAATCGCGTCATGGGTTGAGCACTGATTGCAGAACATAACTGACTGACACATTTACCGGAGGAGTTGCGCAGGTATTCGCGCCTATGCTAATCGTTAACGTAGTCCCTGAAGCAAACACACTGTTCACTGTCGAGGCATCCACGGCGCTGCTCCATTGCGTCTTGCCGGTCGTCATCGTCAAGGTTGCCGTGCGTGTGCCATCAGACAACGTAATAACCGGAGCAACTGTACAACTTGAGTTAGTCGGTGTTGTGCCGCCTGATTGTGCAGTGATGTTCAGTACTTGGTAGTTTTGGTCGTTCAGAAAAGTGCATATATTCTGAGCCGTGGCAAGCAGGTTCCCTGTGACGGCATAACAGGTGTTCGGCGTATGCGTGACGGTAGCCTTCGGAACGATGCCGCCGCCAAAGCCAACCGTTCCGTAATTGGCTGCGGTTATGGGAAGACAAGTGCCGCTTACGCAGTTAATGTATTTGTTTCCACCAGCATCTACGAAGGTAGCTCCCGCCGGACCGCTCACGATGAGTCCAGATGCTCCATTGCTCCGCAGCGTAGAGCCGGTCGCCTCCAAGAATCCACCAGACGCTATCGTTGCGCAGTTAGCGTTGTTCGCCACATTACCGTATTGGCCGCAGTTCACGTTCGCGAGCCATACTTGCGACGTGCCGTCGATGTTCATGGCGCTGCGTCCGGAGCTGCCAACACCGATCCAGCCGCCAAAGAACTGCGCTCCGCCATTGGTCTGGAACACATAGCAGTCGGCGCTCGAAGATCCGCATTCATCGAATATCGAGTTGAAGAACGTCGGTACGTTGTCGCCAAAAACCGAACGGATGCCATTACCGGTAAAGAATCCGTTTTGATTGTGATTCGAACAGGTCAAAGTTCGAAAAACTACGCCATTCGTCCCATTGAATCCACAAGCGAAATCTGTTGAAGTACCATTGCCACCCTGGACAAGTACATTAGACACTACTCCGCTGCTGGAACCCAAAAAATCCAGCGTGCCGCGGTTTCCAGTCGTTGCAACGTCAAAAATGGACACATCTTCCATCTTGAAACCAGTGTCCGCGTTGAACTGCACTATGGGATGACTAAAAGAAGTGCCGAATTGTAATCCCTCGACGCTGAAGCCACTCATTACGGAGTTGCTGCTGTTGTAAGAACTCATGAGCACCGCGAAGCCGTCGTTTGGATCAGTTATCCCTGGGATCATGTAGAGTATGCATTTGTTTCTACCCTCGCCAATGAAAGCGGTGGCGAGCGACGACCCGCTGCCGATGAAATTGAAAATCCTGCTACCCACAGCATATCCACCGGCTGGACAATAGACCGTTCCCGACGGCGTTCCGAGAACAGGACCGAGTCCTACTGAGTTTTGCGCTCCGGCAGCCAGCGCTGCATTTTGGGCAGCTACAAACTTCGATGCGTCGTCTTGTGTGTACCAAATGCATCTCAAGTTAGAGGAGGTGCCTGCCGCCGAAGCGGTAGTTGTGACAACGGTATCCGATGTGACGGCGGTAATCGGAGTAATGGCCATGATCGGCGTAGAATTTCCGGAGGCTGCACAGACGATCTTTTGGCCTACCTTGGCATTCGTCTGAAAATGTGCGGTGACGCTCGTCACAGTATTGACGGTAACTGTGGTCGAACCATCAGCAATGTAGTTGGCATCTCCCACCGCTCCATACCCTTTGACGTTGAAGACTGGGCCGGGACCGTTCTGTGAGTTGATGCCGCTGCTCGCCCACGTACAAGTGTTCCCGCTAACCGCCGTACAGTTCCTCGGCGAGTTGCCCGGAAGGTTGTAGTAGCTGAAGCCAACCCAGCCGCCGACAATCTCGGAATCGGCATACGCGCTGATCGGAGGGATGCCCGCTTGCGGCGTCGTGGGAACGGTGAACCTCGGCGAAGGCGGCGTCAGGTTCAAGACCGTGCTCGCCGAAGTGATGGTCCGGTTGATGAAAAAGCAACCGGAAACCGCGGGCAGCACCGCCGGGCAAACCTTGATGTTCCAACTCGAGTCGGTCGGCGTAATCTGCGAGTTGTCGGGCACGCTCACGCTGTAGGTGCCGGTCGCGGATAGCGTCGCGGTGATCGGCGTGTTGGGGTTGAGCGTTCCGCCCGTCCAGCGGTAGGAGGTTCCCTGCGGACCGAAGAAGGTGAAACTGATCGTGCCGTTGTTCCAGGTCTGGTTGTCGGGCGTATCGGTGACCGTTCCGGTCAGGCTCACGCTCTGAGCGGCGGCGTTCGAAGCGAAGCACAACAGGATCGGGAGTAAGAATTTTCTCATTTACGTCCCCAGGTACTCAAGTTTGACGTGAATCGCGTACTGCATCGTCGCCGCCGGATTTGAAGCATATCCAGTCGTCCCATACTGGATGGCGGTCGATGCCTTGGCGTTGATGATTATGGTTCCACCGTTTGCCCCTGCCGCACCAGCATTGGCTGAGTTGGTAGTCGCTACCGTATTGGAGCTATTCTGAACGGTAAACTGGCACCCTGCGCCGCACACAGCAACCCCAGCATCCACGTCGGTAGCCTGGAAGATGCAGGATGGCATGGTCGAAGAAGTTCCCGCCGCCGTCGTCACCACCACGTAGCAGGAAAGCCGGTACATCCCACCTTGCGCGGCTGGGACGGTGTAGAGTGTGGCCAGTGCGATGTTGGCAGTTTGCGCAGTCTGATCGGCTTTAGCGACAATCACTGGGATGAGCTGGCTCGCCCAGGTCAAGTTGTCGTTGGTGTCTTTGTTCAAAAATAAGTCTTGGGTGTTGGCGGCATTGCGCCACGCAATGGAGTCCGTTTTGTTGAGTCGCAGGGTACCGACGGAAGCGGGAGAACTGCTAAGAGAACTTGAAATAAACTGGCTAACGATGCCGCCGGAATTGAAGGACCCCGGCCAGGTGAGTTGATCGCTGGAGTTATGGCCCAGCGCAAGGTCAGCGTTGTTGGCATTGTTGCGCCACGTAATGGTGTCACTAGAGGCTAACCGATGCTGACCAGAAGCCGAGACGTTCGCGCTAGTTGTTTGAAAGACGGCTGTCTGTATACCGGCGCCACCGAAATTAAGAAAATCACTGGTGTTCTTGGAGAGTCCAACGTCACCGCTGTTCGCGTTGTTTCTCCACTCAATTGCATCGACGTTGCTGGCAAGACGTAGAGTGCCAGTGGCAGCCACGTTGGCCGAGTTCGACACGAAGGCGGTGGCTATGATGTTGTTAGGCCAATTCAAATTGTCGCTGGAGTTTTTGGACAGAAGCAAATCCGCGTTGTTGGCGTTGTTCCGCCAGCCTATCGAATCGGCGCTTGCGAGACGGTACTGACCAGAAGCGGCCACGTTGGCTGTGGTGGTCTGGAATATGGCTGTCTGGATCCCGGCCCCGCCGAAGTTGAAGAAGTCGCTGGCGTTCTTGGAAATGCCCACATCGCCGCTGTTGGCGTTATTCCGCCACTCAATCGCGTCTACGTTGCTCGCCAGTCGCAGGGTTCCGCTCAAAGCCGGAGTCGCCGAGTCGGTCTGGAAAAAGTGCCCTTGGATTCCACCGGTCGCACTGCCATAAACCAAGACATCGCTCGTGTTTTTGCTAAGGCCCACGTCGCCGTTGTTGGCATTGTTGCGCCACTCGATGGCGTCGACGTTGCTGGCCAAACGCAACGTTCCGCTAGAAGCTGGATTCGCCGAAGAGGAGATAAAGGCAGGAGAGGTTAGAGATGTCGAGAAAGTTTTTGCCCCCGGGATGCTCGCGGCCAAGGTCGTCGCCACGGTGCCGGAGGTGGTCACATCGCCAGTCAAATCAGCGTTCGTAAGCGAAGTTGCGCCCGACCACTTCGCCAAGTTGCCGGAGGCAGGAGCGCCGGTAGGCGTGAGCGTCCCGCTGCTAGTTCCACACGCACCTCCGGCGGAGGTCAGCAACCCACCGGTAGTAGCCTGAACGCAGTTCCCAACGGTCAACCCCGTATCAAGGACCGCTCCGGCGGTCAACTGCGTCATGTTGGAGTTGCCCGTGACGTACACCGACATATTCCCGTTCGCGTCACAGGCGACGGTTTTCGGGGTGTAGTGGTCATTCACGCAATTCGCCGAGCCGCCGACCAGTTGGTGCATCCCGTAAATGTGGAGCGACGCTTGTCCGGAGCCGGGATTCGGCATGTCCAGGCAGTAGGCCGTCGAACCGGCCTTGTCGTTGCAGGTCAAGCCGTAAAATTCAATAGGTCCGGCGGTGCTTCCGGAAGAAATGTTCGCGGTCGTGTTGTCGGAGTTGTTTCCTTCGGAATAGGTATTATAAAAATGCACCCCGTTCCCGTTCCCGATAGCCGAAAGAACGATCGCGTTTCTCCCCGGGCCGGGGTGGTTGGCCGAAAGGTTGTAGAAAGCGATGGCCACAGGCCCGGGAGCTCCGCCGATAATCTGCACAGGAATCGAGTTCGCGACGTGGTTGGCGTTGGAAGTCACATTCGTGAAAGTCGTTCCGCAGCAGACCAGCGCGTGGACATTGAGTCCAACCGTCCCGTAGCTCGCAACCGTAACGTCCCTGAACTCGCTGTCATCGAACGTCGCCTGGACGTTCATCGCGCCGTTCGTCATCGTTGCGCCGTTCGGGTTGTAGAGGAGGAAGCCTTCAGCGCGAACGTAGGAACCATTGCCGACTGGCGCCGCCTCCGTACAATAGAGCGAGTCCAGGTTGTTCGTGTTGGCTCCGCCGTGAATCACCATGGCGCTCGACCCGGCGGTTCCCGGCCCCAGGATGCTCGACTGGCTGAATTGCTTGATCGCGCAACTCGTCCCGTTCGTGATTCCGCTTACCGTCCAGGTGGCTGCTTGCGGCAACAACAGCGTGACGGGGACCTGCGCATGGTTGCCCACGTCGATCTCGCTCGTGATGTTGAAAGAGCCCATGCCGCGAGCATCCACGGTGCCGCCGCCCACAGCTATCGCCGCCGCAATCGCCGCCTGTAGCCCGGCAGTAGAAAACGGATAGGTCACGCCGTCGACATAGAAAACGTTGTTGATCTTAGGAAACGTGTTGTTTCCGGTGAAGGCGTTGTTGCCTGTCAGGGAAGCGGGATTGCTAACGACCGGGAGAGTCGGCGGAGGGGCAGCGGCGATTTGCGCGCTGATGTCCTGGTTCGAAGTCAACGCCAGCGGCCCGACGCTGAAGCATACGTTCCCGAAATTCGCGAGCGGCGCGGAGCAGAAGGTGAACAGCCACTTCGGGTTTGATGGTTGCTGGTCGATTGCCGCCGTGGAAGTTAGCGACACGCTGAAGTGCCCGAAGGCGTCGAGGGCGGAAATCAGCACGGGCGACTGCGAACCGGGGACGGGGTTGGTGATCCCGGTCGTGAACTGTACGTTCGTGGGCGTGAGGATTACCCTGCCGCTGCCGTTGACAAAGGCATTCCCCTGCGCGTCCTTGACCGTCCCGGTGATCGTGACGGTCTGGGCGACGAGCGGCGCAGGGACGAGCAAGAGCGCGAGTTTGAGGACGTTCTTCACTCTCGCCTCTATTGAATGTTTATTCCCGCGTTGGTGCCATCTCCCTCAACGATGATGCCCGTGCTTGAGTTTAGGCCGTAACTGAGCGCCATTCCAATTCTCCTTTATCTAGAAGAAATCGTAAGGTCTGCGGTTCCAGACGTGATTATGCAAATCCCGTTATTTGTCTGGATGTCGTAAGAAATCGTCTGTCCAATGGTCGCCAGGGTTCCAGTGATGGCTACGGTTGTGCCTCCCGTGCAGTTTGCGGCCGAGGTGTCGACAATCGTAGCCGTGCCCGCTGGCGTATTTACCGTGATGTTATGCAACGTTCCGCCGGCGGATTTTACCTGCGTGTTGGTCGCGGTCGTGATG
>WNGC01002523.1_pt1 | contig 11151 bp, 11 predicted proteins | sample 5400051 | NCBI WGS metagenome assembly WNGC01 (sample SAMN13153368, study PRJNA577476) | soil metagenome | isolation source: 20 cm soil or saprolite under grassland replicate 2 | place: USA:California | collected 2016-06-15 | reverse complement strand
CGCCAGGCGTTTCACCCGGTGCGCGCATCGGACAAGGCGTGGTCAGATTCAGCCTAACGAGCCGATGTGAGACCTCGACATTCGGACACGAATACAACATGCGTGACATGTTGCCACACGGCTCGGTGTAATCGTGAGTAGGTGATGAATGCGTTGTCGTCGCGTGACGCAACGCCACCAGCTTTCCGCTTTTGTCCGCGCCGACGGAAAGCTTCTGCTCCGTCCGCGCGCGTTGGCCTGCCGAATCGAACATCTGCGGACGAGTGAGAGTCAGCTTTACGGGTCGCTGTAACAGCTTTGCCGCCGCAGCGGTGAGCAACGTGTGACTCCATTGGAACCCCTTCGACCCAAAGGCGCCACCTATGAAAGGACAGACGATTCGCACATTTTCCTGTGGCAACCCGAAGGCGTTGGCAACGACTCGTTGCAATTGTTTGATCCCGCGCGTGCATTCGTGAATCAGCAACCGGTCTGCCGTCTCCCATTCGGAAGTCGTTGAATATGTCTCGATCGGGTTGTGATTCTCAATCGGCGTCGAATATACGAAGTCGATTTTGTGCGCTGCAGTCACCAACGCTGAGTCAACGTCGCCGCGTTTGTGCTGCAACGCTTCGCGTCCTGCGAACTTTTCCGGTGCAGTCGCGTTCTTCTGTGCGCGTTCGTCGTTGAGCGTTACCACTGGAGGTTCGCTTTTGTGGGTCATCCGGACCAGCGACGCTGCGTACGTGGCTTGTTCAAAAGAGTCCGCCACCACCACACCAAGATGTTGCCCATCATGGTAGATCTCATCGTCCTGTAGCGGCACACGGTTCTCACCCGGAGCACCCGGTTTGCGCAGGTCATCCGGGTATGGCCTGAAGTGCGGCGCGTTTTCACGCGTCAGAATTCCGACAACGCCCGGCGCTGATTTTGCAGCGGACAGGTCAATCTTTACAACCCGGCCGGCCGCAATCGTGCTCTGAATCAGCGCGCCGTAAGTAAGTCCCGGCCGCGCAAATTCGGCGGCGTATTTGGCGGCACCGATGACCTTGACGCGCCCGTCAATGCGGGCAATCGGCTGACCAATCAGCGATGATGTTTCAGGCATGGTTCGTCACCCCATTGCAGCAACGGTGCTCAAAGCACGCACAACGGCGCGCTTGGCCAGCTCAATTTTGAAGGAGTTGTATTTGTAACCTTTCGCTGGCGCGAGTTCGGCTTCGGCTGCGGCACGGAATGTGTTCTCGTTGGCTTCCTGGCCGATCAATGTTTTCTCCGCGGCATTTGCGCGCCACGGTTTATGCGCTACGCCGCCAAGCGCGACGCGCGCGGCGTTGATCTTGTTGTTTGAACTTAAGTCAAGCACGGCAGCCACGCTGACCAATGCAAACGCATAGCTGGCGCGGTCGCGCAGCTTTAAGTAATGCGATCGCGCTGCGAACGGCATCGCTGGAAGATCGACAGCGATGATTAATTCGTCCGTCCGAAGATTTGTGTCCCGCTCTGGTGTGTTACCTGGCAAACGATGAAAATCACTGAACGCGATCTGCCGTTCGCCATTCGAGCCGCGAACGCGCACCACCGCGTCGAGCGCGGCAAGCGCGATACACATGTCGCTGGGATGAGTGGCGATGCACTGATCGCTTTGGCCGAGAATGGCGTGAATGCGGTTGTAGCCGTCGATCGCTCCGCAGCCGCTCCCGGGTTTCCGTTTGTTACACGCAGGAAACGCCGGATCGTAAAAGTAATAGCAACGCGTTCGCTGCATCAGATTCCCGCCCACGGTTGCCATGTTGCGCAGTTGCGGACTCGCGCCAGAAAGGAGTGCCTGGCTCAAAAAAGGGTAACGCGTTTTGATTAACTCATGCTCTGCAACATCGGAATTGCGGGCCATTGCGCCGATTCGCACGCCTTTGTCCGGGAGCTCCTCGATTTGCGCGAGTGGCAGCCGATTGATATCAATCAACCCGTTAGGCGTTTCCACGCCCATTTTCATCAAGTCGATCAGATTTGTTCCGCCACCGAGGAATTTATTTTGGGGTTTCCGGGAGACGGCTGTGACAGCCTGATTCGCATCCGTTGCGCGCGAATAAGTAAACGGATTCATACGCCACCCTTCGTCTTCGCTTCTTTGATCGCGGCCAGAATGTTGGGATACGCGCCGCAACGACAGAGATTCCCGCTCATCCATTCGCGGATTTCATCGTCGTTATTTGCGTGACCTTCGTGTAAGAGCGCGACCGCCGAACAAATTTGCCCAGGCGTGCAATAGCCGCATTGAAATCCGTCATGCTCGATAAACGCCGCTTGCACGGGATGCAGTTCATCACCACTAGCGAGTCCTTCGATCGTTGTGATCTCATCCCCTTCGTGCATTACCGCGAGAGTGAGACAGGAGTTGATTCGCCGTCCGTTGACTAACACCGTGCACGCCCCGCATTGGCCATGATCGCAGCCTTTTTTTGAACCCGTCAGTTGCAGTGTCTCTCGCAATACGTCCAGCAGCGTCATCCGTGAATCGACATCGAGCGCGTGACTTTTTCCGTTAATCTTGAGATTCACTTTAAGTAAATCGCTCCTCCCCGCGGGTGATGTCGTCGAGGTGACCTGATCGAGCGAAGCGGAACCGACAAGATGCGGTCCAATCGCAAGAGCAGCGCTGGTTCCAGCGACCTGCTTAATAAATTTCCTGCGCGTCGCGACATGACCGACAGTCGTAAGCTCATTTGGTTCGCTGGCGTCGGATGCAACCGGCTCCTCCGATTCGCTGGACATCGATAAGAAATCGTCACACGCCGCGTAAATGGCGGTTCGAAAATTTCACATCCATCGAGAAAAATTGCGCCAAACGCGAACGTCAAATGGTCTTCGGGAGAGGTCCCGAGAGAGATCACGAGGGGTCAGGAGTGCTCGCCTTGGTCTACATTTTCGACGGGAGCCTGCTGTACATTCGGTGTTGGCAGGTCTGGATGGGCGCCTTCCGTATCCGTTGCCGCGGCCTTGATGGTGGTCTCGGTGGAGCGGACAGCTTGTTCGATTTTCTTTTCAGTCGTTGCCAATGGATCGTAAGAGACGTGGAGCGCACCCTTCTCTATTTTGGTTTCGATTACACCGTCCAGCGCTTCGACCGCATCGCTTATCTGCTTTTGGCGGACTGGATCATCGAGCTCTTTAATCTCAATTCGAGCGGCCATGGTTTCCCTCAGACTCGAATCAGCTGGGTCAGGTTTGTTCTTCATGCCTTAAGATGTTCGTGTGAGGGGTGACGATTTCGTGTATCGGCAGACGCGCGTACCAGCCCTGCGTGTCACCAAACATCGTAACCTCCTTCGTCGCGCACTCGCGGGAAGTGATACGTGCCAAGAATCATCACCTGGAATCGCAGCGGGCGTGGGGCTTTGAGCGAAAACCGTGTCCCGCCGTAAAGTTCGCGCTCTGCGAACCGTTAGAGCGATTTCGGCCAGAGCCAGGCGAATATTGCCGCGGTCAGCAGCGCGTAGATCAGGCTGTCGAAAAGATGCTTGAACGTGACCACCCAGCTGCGGCCGCCCCAGATCGATTCCTGGGCGTGAGCTGCGCCGTACCCTAACAAAGCGGCGACACCAACAACGCGGAATACTGGCAAGAATGCGGCGCCAGCCGTCAGTGTGCGGCTGGAAAGATAAGCGGCAAAGATGCCGATCACCACACAGTACAAAAACCATAGGAGCAGCTTCTTTCCCATTGCTGGCGGGCCGCTGGGCAACACATTCAACAAACCTACCGGTCCGCGCTTGAACTTCTCGATCATGGGCGCCGATTTCATCTCTTCGAACGAAGAATATGGAAAGAAGTAGGCGGGACCCTGCGTCACGTCCGCACTTCGCATCGCGTCGGTCACACGATCTTCATCTGGCAATTTGCGGTAATCACTTCTGTGATAAGTGAGCACCATGTGCATGATGAAGCTGACGAAAAAGACAATCACAGCTGAAAGCAGAATGGGAAGCCACAAGGCAGTTGGCGGAATCATTCCTGTGCTTTTACTCCTTGCGTGATTCGAATGTCAAAACAGAGATGGGGAAAATGACGAATGACGAATACCGAAAGAATGACGAATGGAAGCATCATGCTCACGCTCGTGCTCATGATCGAGTCGACGATTGATTGGGCGCAAGCGGTCAGCGCTGTGTTTTTCCGAGCGCGGCGTTGAGGCGTTTGAGGCTGGCCTTAGGCCAGAGCTTGCTGGTGTTGTAATAATCCCGGAACGACGGCGTTCGCTTCGGCAGCATGAGCCACTTCGCTTTGGTGCGCGTGTAGATGTGCACGTCCGGCTGCAATGCGCCGGGCTTGTCGAGCGTTCCGACGCGCACGAACCGGAGATTGGCCCTGCGCCCGTAGTCGCTCCAGAGCGCGGTCTGACACCTGGGGCAGCGGTAGATGTCATGCGAACCGTTCTCGCGCGGCACCGGTACGGCTACCGGCTTGCCGCGGAGTAGCTTGATTGCCTGAGTCTCGATGATCGCGTTGAGTACGAACGCGCTACCCGTCAGCCGCTGGCAATCGTCGCAATGACAGCAGTGGACGAACATTGGCTTGTCGAGGAGCTGGTAGCGGATGGAGCCGCAGGCGCAGCCGCCGGTGACTTTCTTTGCCATGGGCAAGTTAACTAGTCACTAATCACCAATCACGAATGACGAAGCGTGGCATCTAGTAATGCTGCCCGATGTATTCCCACATTTGGTGATGCCAGTAGGGCCATTCGTGTCCGCCCTCCGGGCCCCAGTCATCAAGATGATGAGCGATGCCGCGATTCCTAAGGATCTCGGACATTCGGTAGCTCGGCCCGCTGTTCTCCCATGGACCACAGCCGGTCACGAGCCGGATGTCGCAACTCGCATAATGGTGGAGATGCCACGGGTCACTCTGGTTGGCCATGTAGTCGACCGGGTTGTTGAAGTAGAAGTTATCGTCATACATGCCGTCCATGGAGTCCCGCAGGTCGTAGATGCCCGAGAGCGCGTAGCAACGCTTCACATGGTCGGGATGTTTGAAGAGAGTGTTGGCCGCGTGATAGGCGCCCAGCGATGCGCCCAGCGTCGCGATCCCGATGCCCGGCGATTGGCACTGGGAGTCGATGAACGGGATAACCTCGTTTGCCACATAGGCGTCGTACTGCGCCTGCATCCAGCTCCGATGAAAAGGATGCGCTCCCTTGTTATTAAACGAGTCGCTCTGAACTCCGTTTATGCAGAAAATCCTGATTCGCCCCTGCTCCAGGTACGGGCTGAGGGTGCGAATCATGCTCTGACCTTCCATCTCCCATTCGTCGCCGCAGCTCGTCGGGAACGCCAGGATGGGCCCACCGTAATTGCCGTAAATGGCGACGCCCATGTCGCGATTGAGACGGTGTGAGTACCAACGCTGATGGTCACGATGCATGCCGTGCGAGGATAGCGGCTTTACGGTTGGCCTCAAGCCCGGACACACGATGCCTCGATCGAAAAATTTTGGGGATCAACCGAAAGCATCCGACTGCGGATTCCAAAAGTCCCCGGTCAAGCCAAGGACGGCGAAGATGGAACGCATCTCATCGGGCTGCGGACGCCGTGAATCCACTTGTAATCGCGTCGAATACCACGTCGTCGCGAGCGTCCATAGCTGGTCCATCGTAACGAGCGGCCGCATGGGATAATCATGCGCCGCGCACCACTCGCGAACTCGTTCTTCCGACCGGAAGAAAAGCATGTTGTTTCACGTGAAAACAATGTCGTCCCACCACCTGGCTGCAGGAACAAGGCAATGGAAGAGCCAGTTGCATGGCGGCGGACCGTCCAAGCCAATCTCCAGATTGAGTGGTTCACCAGATTCCTCGCAGCGGGAATGAATTTGTCCCGGGCGATGCAGCGCCGCCGGTATCCCGAATGAATCCCAGGCGCAGTTAGCGAAATACTTCGTCTCATCGACGATAACGACATGTTGGGTGGGCACGCCGGAGAATGGCGGCGCCATCCGAATGGACTCCGCATCGGCTTCCAACACTAACACTCGCTGAGCGCGTAATCTGACATAGGATTCCCGAACGCTGCCGACATCGGAGCCGACACTTTGAGCTACTACCTCCAGCGATGGCCTTTGCCCGGTCTCGGCAAAATGCCGGTAGACCGCTAGTTTCGTCTGCGTATCGAAACTCAAGAGGCTAATCTCTCAGGAAAGCAGGAACGCAGGAAGATTTTTATCCACAGATTTTCAGCACCCTGGATCTCCACCACGGATTGGGTTTGGATTGTTTCAATAAATCAGTGTTAATCTCCGGAATCTGTGGACGATCGCATTGCGACACTGCAAGCGGAAGAGCATTCGAAAACAAGGAGATCATCTATGAAAGAATTTGAAGGCAAGATCGCATTAGTGACCGGTGGAGGTTCAGGAATTGGCCGTGCGACGGCGCTGGCGTTTGGTCGCGATGGTGCGCGAGTCGTGATCGGTAATCGCAATGTTCAGCGAGGAGAGGAAACAGTCTCGATGATCCGCGCGGCGGGTGGAACAGCCAGCTTTCGGCGCACCGACGTCCTGGTCGCGGCCGATATTGAGGCGCTGGTTAAGCATGCGGTCAACGAATACGGAGGACTCGATTTGGCGTTCAACAACGCGGGCATTGAGGGCGAGGTAGCATCGCTTGCTGACCAGACCGAATCCAACTACGACGCGGTGATGGACATCAATGTCAAAGGCGTCTGGCTCTCAATGAAGTACGAGATTCCGGCGATGCTGGAGCGCGGCGGCGGCGCCATCGTCAACTGCGCGTCGATCGCCGGATTGATTGGGTTTCCGAACATAGGGATTTACATTGCGTCGAAGCACGCCGTGATCGGTCTCACCAAGACCGCCGCGTTGGAGTACTCCGCGCAAGGGATCCGCGTAAATGCGGTTAACCCGGCAGTGATAGATACGGAGATGGTCGATCGAATTGCCACGGGGTTGAGCATGGAAAAGAACGACCTTTCTACGTTGCATCCCATCGGGCGCCTGGGCCGAGCCGAGGAAGTCGCCGAAGCGGTATTATGGCTTTGTTCAGGCAGAGCGTCCTTTGTTGCAGGGCATAGTTTACTAGTCGATGGAGGATTCACCGCGCGTTGAGGATGGTGTAGCGCTGCGATTCTTTTCTGGATGAGCAGAGGGCCAGGGAAAGCAAGAAGGAAGAATTAGAAAGTAGGAAGTTATCGAACGGTGAGCAGGGCGTTTGTTAAAGAAGATGTCGATCTTCCGGAGCGTAGCGGACGAAAGCGATCGGCGTCAGGATTGCCGCCGGGAGCGACCAATTACATCACCGCGCGCGGCGCGAAGCGCTTGCGCGACCAACTGCAAAAGCTCCGCGCGGCAAACGCCGTTAACGAGCGAATCATCGAACTCGAACAAATTCTGGCATCGGTCGATGTTGTCGATCCTCCGGACGCGCCGTCGAACAGCGTCACGTTCGGCGCAACGGTGATGGTAAAAGATAAAAAAGGGGCGACCGAAACGTTTACCATCGTCGGCGTCGACGAACTCGATTTCGAACGACACGCAGTCAGTTGGATTTCTCCGCTCGGCAAGGCGCTGCTGGCCGCGGACATGGGCGACTGGATTACACTCGAGGACGGACGAAGCGCGAAAATTGTGAAGATCCAGGCGAGCTGACAGTTGATGGTTGAGAATTGAAATCGGTATGGACATCAGGATTCGGAAAGGCACGCCGGAGGACGCGGAGATTTGCGGCAGAATCTGTTACGACGCGTTCAAGACCATCTCGGAGGCCCATGGGTTTCCGTCTGATTTTACGGGACCGGACGCGCCGATCGGGATGTTAAGATGGATGCTTGACCATCCGAAGTTCTACGGCGTTGTCGCGGAGATCGATGGCCGCATTGTCGGCAGCAATTTTCTCGACGAACGCAACCCGATCGCAGGCGTCGGGCCGATCACAGTTGATTCGGCGGTGCAGAATCGTGCGATCGGCCGACGTTTGATGGACGCTGTGCACGAGCGCGCGGCGTCCAAGAATTTCGCTGGTCTCCGATTGCTCCAAGCTGGCTTTCACACGCGGTCTCTATCGCTGTATGCGAAACTTGGCTACGACGTACGCGAACACCTGGCGTGCATGCAAGGCAATGCTCTCAACTTTTCCATCGAAGGCTACGTCGTCAGGCGAGCGGCAGAAGTGGACGTCGAGATGTGTAGCCATCTGTGTCGGCGAGTGCACGGACACGATCGCGCCGGCGAATTGCGCGACGCGATTGGGAAAGGCTCAGCGACCGTTGTGGAGCACGGCGGACGCATTACTGGTTACGCGTCCGTCGTCGGCTTCTTCGGTCATGCAGTGGGCGAGACGAATGAGGACGTAAAGGCGCTCATTGGAGCGGCAAAAGAATTCGCCGGGCCCGGTTTTCTTCTTCCGACGAGAAACGGTGAGCTATTCCGCTGGTGTCTCAGCAATGGTTTGCGAGTGACCCAGCCAATGACTTTGATGAGCCGCGGTCTGTACAACGAACCAACCGGCGCATTCCTGCCATCCATTTTGTATTAGTATCTTTTGGGGGACCATCTCTCAGGAACGCAGGAAGACAGGAAAATCTAAATTCGGTTTCGTGGATTCCTGATTTCTTCGGAGTTCATAATCAAGGGCAACGGTGGCCGGCGGCGCGTATGAGGTAGCTGTGCTTAAAGGCTCGATTGGCCCTTGGAACATGCTTGGCAGCTCCGCGTCTTTCTGGTGAGATCTCGACGTCTGCAACGCCGAGCTCACGAGTACTTTTATATGACCAAAAAATTCATTGGTCTGATTTCATTCGTTAGCGCCATGTGCGCGGTGATGCTCTTTGGACAGCAGGGGACACCCAAGGCAGGCGAGGGGACGCTGATGCTGGATAAAAAGAACTATCCACTGAAGCACGCCGTCGCGTACGAGACGACAATCAGCGATGAGCCGGCAATCGCAGTGGTCCTCAGCGGCCAGGCGGTTTCGAGCGAGACTCTGAAGGAAGCCAGAGAAACAGAAAAGGGAGGTAACGATCCCAATTTCAAAAGGCCCTTCCTCAGGCTGGTGTTCTTGAAGACGGGAGCATTTAAATATTGGAGCGCGGCGGCGGGGGGCACGATGCTCGGCCGTCGCAGCGGCAGCGCGACCGGGGAACTCAAGCTGCAGGACGGTCGGGTGACTGGCAGAGCCAGCCAGCCGAATGAGACCGACCAAATGTTTTCCAGTGGCTTCGATGCGAGTTTCGATGTGGCGCTGCTCAAGGCGGGCGACTCGCCCCCGGCCTCGATCGTCAAAAAACCTGGCCCCGCCGCGAACGTGAAGCCCTCGGTAACCGGCGTCTTCAAGGGAAACGGCAAAGAGGCGAAGCTGACGTATGTGTCGGCACATTGGCGCGAGCCATTCGGTGATAAGCCCAGCATGGACCTGGTGTTTACTGAAAAGGATCATTCCGAAGATAAGAAGCCCGACCTCAACGCTGCGTTCGGCAGATTTGGCAGCGCATTGATCATGTCGCTCCACGATGATGGTGAAATTTTTGGCTGCCAGGTGGTTCACAACGCGCATAAGAGGCAGGGCTTCAGCTCGATTGGCTCGATTCACACGAATGATTTCACTTTCGAGAATGGCAAGGTGGAAGGCGAACTCACCACCGACGGGCAGGTCGATACGTTTGGCGAGACGTGGGAGGTAAAAATCAAGTTTGTCGCTCCGCTGGGCGAGATCCCGAAGGAGTTTCAGGTGCCCGAGTCGAAGAAGGAGGAAAAGCCGGCGACCACCGAGTCTCCTAAGAAGTCCGCGACGGCGGGCTCGGATGAAGACGATGATGATGAAGAAGATTTTGACGATGATGCCGTTGCTCAGCCGAAGGCAGCGGGATTGAATGTGAAGGATCTCGCGCTCACCAAAGATGCGACTGATGTCGATTACAAGGCGCTGGTCGAGCACGTTGTCTTCAAGAGCAGTTCCAACGTCAAAAACGTCTGCAAGGAGCTCGCCGCAAATCTCAAGGCGCAAGGCTGGACTAACGACGGCAGGGATATGGTTCAGCCGCAATCCTCGATCCTTAAGCGAAAGCGCGGCCAGGCATCGCTAACGATTTTCGTGAAGCCGGAGAATGGAGGCAGCGAAGTGAGGATGTTCACCAAGGGACTTTCCTGGGATGGACAGTAAGACCACAGGACCGTAAGCCAGGGCACGTAGAATTAAGAAGTCAGATAGACGAATCGTTCCCGCGTTTAGATTCTCTCTTTTGGGATACCGAAAAATCTCTCACATGCGTAATAGCGCCGAATCTGAGAGGCGCTAAGATTTCGGGGAACAACACGGTACGAGCCTGCGCCGGCACGCGAGAAGTTGATAGTTGAGAGCAGGGGAAGAAAATAAATTTCCAGAGTTCGTATTTAGTCTCAAGCCGAGCGTAACAGGAGGTAAATAATTTTGCGCGCAACTGTCATGTATGAAGCTGGCGACGTTCGGATCGAGAACGTGCCCGATCCGCAAATCATTCAGCCGACTGACGCTCTCATTCGTGTCACTCGCGCGTGCGTGTGCGGGAGCGATTTGTGGCCGTATCAAAAAATGGAACGCAGCGACATCGGTCGCGTGATGGGGCACGAAGCAATGGGTGTGGTTGAAGACGTCGGCACAGACGTTCGGACGATTAAGCGCGGTGATTTCGTTATCATGCCGTTCGCGTTTTCCGACGGCACGTGCGCGTTTTGCCATGACGGGCTTCAAACGTCATGTATTCATGGCGGATTTTTCGGCACCATAGAGGTCGCCGGAGCGCAGGCTGAAGCGGTGCGGATTCCATGGGCAGATGGAACTCTTTTTCCGGTCGGCGCGCAGGCAGACCACGCGCTTATGGCATCGTTACTCACACTTTCCGACGTGATGGGCACCGGACATCACGCCGCGGTTATCGCGCGGGTAACACCAGGAAAGAGTGTGGCGGTTGTCGGCGATGGAGCCGTCGGATTGTGCGGTGTCATTGCTGCAAACCGTCTGGGCGCCGAGCAGATCATCATTCTGGGACGCCATGCTGATCGCATTGCACTCGCGCAGGATTTCGGCGCAACAGACGTCGTGAGTGAGCGAGGCGAAGCTGCGGTCGAGCGGGTCCGCGAACTGACCGGTGGCCACGGCGCCCACTCCGTGCTGGAATGCGTCGGCCT
>WNGC01002522.1_pt1 | contig 11151 bp, 8 predicted proteins | sample 5400051 | NCBI WGS metagenome assembly WNGC01 (sample SAMN13153368, study PRJNA577476) | soil metagenome | isolation source: 20 cm soil or saprolite under grassland replicate 2 | place: USA:California | collected 2016-06-15 | reverse complement strand
TCACGAGCGGCTGCCCGAGCACGGGAACGAGCCTTTCCGACACCATCCGCGCGGCGAGATCCGTCGCCTGTCCCGGCGGCCAGGGGATGATGACCCTGATCGGGTGGGTGGGATAGCTCTGCGCAAAAGCAGTGCTCACGCAGGCGAACGCAAACAACATGGCGAGGCGAATGGAATAATTTTTCAAGAGAGTTCCTGCTCGGGGTCCGGTGCAGACTGCAATGGTAGCGTAACCGGACGGCCTGGTACCCTGCAACCGGATATCATTCGTCCGGAGCGATGACCGAGCGCAAACACATTCTCATCGTAGGCGCGGGCGCGATGGGCGGCCTCTACGCGGCCACCCTCGCCAGGACCGCCGACGTCGCCGTGCTCGACACGAACCGCGCGCACGTCGAGGCGATCCGGCAAAACGGCCTGAAACTCACGGGCTGCACGGAATCGGTGACAAAGCTCGCGGCTTTCGCGAGCGCCGCGGAAATGGGTCCGCGGCGATTCGATGCGGTCGTCGTCCTGGTGAAATCGCAGGCGACCGAAGCGGCCTTTCACTCGATTCATCCGGTTCTCGAAGGCCGGCCCGTGCTCGTCACTTTCCAGAACGGCATGGGGAACGAGGAGCAGCTCATGCGCTTAACCGACCTCGATATTGCGCACGGCGTTTCGTTCGAGGCGGCGCGCTACGACGGACCAGGGCGCGTCCATCACCTCGTGCACGGCGAGCACTCCTGGCTCGGCCCCGCGCGCGGAAAAATAGAGACGATCGCGTGGCTCGGCGAGCTGATGACAAAATCGGGGCTCCCGACCCGCGTCGTAGCCGATCCGCGCGGCGCGATCTGGGGCAAGTTCATCTTCAACAGCGTGATGAACCCGATCGGCGCGATCGTGCAAGGCGTGAACGCCGCGCGCTACGAGGTGCCGGAGATGCGCGCGCTGATCGACGATATGGCGGCCGAGTGCCTCCGCGTCGCCGAGGCGCAGGGGATCAAGCTCGAATTTGACCCGATGTACCTCGTGAAGAAAATCCGCTCGGGCGAAACCCCGCTCACGAAACACGCCGGCTCGATGGCGCAGGACATCGCGGCCGGCCGCGAGCCCGAGTTGGAAGCCATGACCGGTTACCTCGTCAGGAAAGCGAAGGAGCTCGGAGTGCCGGTTCCCGTGACCGAGACCGTATACAGGATGGCGAAAGGCGTGGAGTACGCGGCGCGGGCGAAACGAGCGGGCGGGTAAGGTCCGCCGCGCTTCGCTCTATGGCGCGGGAACGACGACGATGGCGTCGGCGCCGGCGATGAACAGGCTGCCGCCGTCCGGGCTCATCGTCATCACGGGATTCGAACCCGGATCGCCCGCCAGGGTCGTTCCCGATCCGATTTCCGGGAAAAATCCGTTCGTGTCTAGAGTACTGTTGAGGTTGTAGGTGTGCAGCTGCGTGCCGCTTGAGTACCCGTACGCTTTCGAGCCGTTCACGGATAGCACGACCGCGAGCGAGTCTGGAATCTTACCCAGTTGCTGGAAATTCGCGTCGTAGACGAGACTGCCGTTCAGCACGATGCGCGTGGCGCTGCGATCCAGGACGGGACCGCGCAGAGCCTGGGCGAGCGCCAGGCCCACCGACGAGAACGCGCTGTTCGAGGCAGCGTACTGAAAGACGTTTTGCGGCGGAGAGCTGCCTTGCACGAACAGCGCGCGCGATCCGTCGGCGCTCGCACCGCCGACGGCGGAGAATAGCGACCCGATCGGCGCTGAAAACGATCCGCCGCCGACGGAGTACTGATACACGTTGGTGGAGCCGCCGCCCTGCGTTCCCGTGGTTACCACGCCATTGCCGTCGTTCGCCAGAGCTACGCCGCTCAGGAAGAAAGGCGGCGAGAAAGGAGCGCTCGTGCGGGTCCCGGCGGCGAGCGTACTCGGGTCGAGCTGGTTGATGCTGAGCTCGCTGACGGCGATCAATTTCGTGCCGTCGAGGCTCAAGGCCATATCGCGAAAGGCGGAAACGGGGGTGGATGCCGGCGTCGCCGACCACGCGGAGCCCGAAAAGGTATAGCGGAAAATATCGCCCGATTGCCCCGCAGAGGGGTAAGCGACTCCCACCAGCAATGCCTTCCTCTGCGCATCGTAGGCGATGTTCAGAGCCTGCTTCGCCGTGGGATTGGGGTAGGCGATCGTCGTCGCCGAATAACCCGGCGCGTCCACGACGACCAGGTCGGCCGTCGATCGCACCAGGTTGAGCTGATTCGCGATGCTCACCCGATAGCTGTTCGCCGTCAGCTCAGGATGCGTCACGCGGATTTCGCTGTCGCGCACCACGGTGTAGCTCGAAACCGCCGGACCGCTGCCGAACTTCACCGCCGCTCCCGCGGCGTTGTTGAATCCCAATCCGCGCAATATCACTTCCCTGCGGGTTCCCGAAGTCGCGACGTAGGGGGTCACGGAACGGACCCTCGGCAGCAGAAGGTTCAGGGAAACCGCGAGCGGCGTGCTCGTCGGGCCCCCACCCGGCGGGGTATAGCTGAATGTGACCGTGGCGGAGCGCATCCCCGGGTCGAGCGCGTCGATCTGCGCGGGCACGAGGCTCACGCTGACCGTGGTGCCGGACGAACCGCTGGATGGCGAGACCGTCACCCACGGTTGCGAGGACGCGGCGGTCCAGTTCAAGGACGCGCCGCTCGCTCCGACGTTGACGCTCTTCGTGAGCGCGGCGGCGACGGACGCCGAATCGATGGTGAAGGCCAGCGAAGACGGGTTGAGCGTCAGCGACGACGACCCCACCAGGTAGGTCACGCCGATGGAGACCGTCCGGGTCTCGGTCGAAACCACATTCAGCGTGGCCGTGTAGGTTCCTGGCGCCAGATTGGTCGTGCCGACGCCGACGGTAAGCGTCCCGGGCGCGGTACCGCTTGGAGGGACGCTCAACCAGCCGCTTGCGCCCGCGCTGTAGTTCACGACGGCGGTCGTGTAGTTGACGGGCACGTTTCCCTGGGTGGAAAGCGCGATGTCCTGCGCGGGCGGAGACGCACCCTGGTTTACGGCATTGAAGGTCAGTTGTGCCGGCGAGGGCGTGATCCGCGGCTCGCTCACCGTGTAGCTCACCGGAACATCGGTCGGGGCGCCCTGGCCGGTGAAATGCACCACCGCGTTGAGCGTACCGAGCTTTGAAGTGGAGTTGACGCTGAGCGAGGGCGACGCCGGCAGGGACGAACCGCTCCCCGAGGCCGCGCCGTTGATGTTGAGCCAGCCGCTCCCGCTTTGATAGGTGACCGAGGCATTCCAGGGGTAGTCCCCATCGTCCACATCGGAAAGCGCGAGCGTTTGCGCAGCAGGAGCCGATCCGCCTTGAAGCTGGCTGAAACTCAAGCTCTGCGGCGAAACGACCAAGGCGACTTGCGGGTCGATCGTGTAGGCGACCTTGATGATCGCGGGGCTGCCGGTGACGTCCGACGAGCAAGTCGGCGTCGGGCAGCCCCTTACCGTAACGGTCCCGGTGTACGTTTTCCTCGGGGCCATCGTGGGCGCCAAAGGCGTGATCGTGACGGTGCCGGTGGCCTGGTCGTTGCTGTTGACTGCAAACGAATGGGTGAACGTGGATCCGCTCTGAGTGTGGTCCACATAGACCGTCCCGCCGCTTACGGAGACGCCGACCTGCTGCGAAGCCGGCGCCGGTCCATTGTGGATGGCCGTGAATGCAGCGCTCGTCGTCGATAAGGACAAAGCGGGACCGGTGGTCCCGCCGTCGCTCCCCCCGCCCCCGCCACCACAAGCGGACAGCAGCAGAGAAACGGAGACGCCCAGGATTCGTGCGCCGCGAGAGACGCGCCTGATCATGGCGCCTCACTCTACCGCTGCGCCTTGATGAATCCGGACTACGGGCTGTGGTTCTTTTAGACGTACCTGGGTGTGGACGGCTACGCCCCCGGAATGACACGGCTTGCGCCCTAGTCGTAGCTCGCCACGCAGTCGATCTCGACGTTCACGCCTTTCCTGTGCGGTGTCGCTGCGACGCAGGTGCGCGTGACTTTCTCGCCCTGAAGAAAGTCGCGGAAGGTCTCGTTGAACGCAGGGAAGTCTTCGGTGTTCCTCAGCACCACGCGCATGTTCACGACGTGCGTGAAATCCAGGCCCGCGGCGGAGAGGACGCTTTTGAGGTTCGTGAGGGTCTGCCTCGTCTGCTCGCGGATATCGCCCCCTACCACCTCGCGCGTCTTCGGATCGAGCGGCCCCTGGCCCGACACAAAGAGCAGCTTGCCCGCGCGGATCGCCTGGACGAGCGGCGAGGGCGTGCCCTTGTCGGTGAAGCCCGTGGTGGGTGCGCTCTGCGAAGTGATGATCTGCTTGGGCACGGGTTCTACTCGAACGCCGCCTTGATCTCGGCCGGTATCGGCATGGCCTTCAGGCGATTCGGGTCTTCGGGGTGACGATGTGCCCAGACGCGGATCTCGTACCCTTCGACCGCGCGCACGCCGCGATTCATCACGGTATGGCTAAGCTCGAAGGTCTTGTCGTTCCACTTGCCGACGTGGGACTCGATCACGATCTCGTCGCGGAACCAGCAGGGCGCGAGGAAGCGCGCCTTGGCCTCGACGATGGGCAGCCCCATGATGCCGTACTTCTTCCCGAGCGAGTCCCAATCCAGACCCACCGAGTCGAAAAAGAGCCGCGTGCTCTGGTCGAACCACTCGAAATAGTTCGGGTAGAAGACGATGCGCGCCGGATCGGTGTCGCCCCAGTGAACGGCCACGTTATGGCGATAGGTTTTCACTTGCTCGAGTCTCAGGCGCTGGATTATAGCGCCCCGTCTCGGCGGGACGCGCATGCTAAACTCCAGTCGCTCAACTCGCCCTTCCACCCTCGGAGCAAGGCTATGGCGGATCCCAACAAGACCAGGGTCACGATCCTGACCGGAACGTATCGCATCAAGGGCTACATCGAGCTGATGGCCGGCGCGCGGGTGACCGACTACATGGTCGAGGCGAAGGACTTCATCGCGGTGACCGAGGCCGAAGTCTGGGAGCATGGCGACCGCAAGATCATGAACGCGCCCTTTCTCAACGTGAGCCGCCACCATATCCAGATCATCACTCCGGGACATTGATCCAGGTGGCGGATCGCGGAATTCCCAAGCCATGAAAACAGTGGCTCTGCTTCATCCCGGCGAGATGGGCGCCGCAATCGGCGCCTGCCTAGTCGGACGCGGGCTGCGGGTCGTTTGGGCTTCGGCCGGCCGAAGCGCGGCGACGCGCTCCCGCGCCAAAGCCTCGGGACTCGAAGATCTCGGCGCGCTCGAGCGCGCGCTCGACGCGGCCGACGTCGTGCTGTCGGTGTGTCCGCCGCACGGCGCGCTCGCTCTTGCCCGCGAGGTCGCCGGCCACGGTTTCGGCGGCGTCTATATCGACGCGAACGCGATCTCGCCCGCGACGGTGCGCGATATGGGCCGCGTGGTCGAAAGCGCCGGGGCGACGTTCGTCGATGGCGGCATCATCGGCCCCCCGCCGACTCCGGGAGCGAGCTCGCGCATCTACTTGTCGGGCGGGCGCGCCAAGGACGTGGCGACTCTGTTCGCGGGAAGCAGCCTCGAGGCGGTGCCACTCGATGGTGCTGCGGGCGCGGCCTCCGCGCTCAAAGCCTGCTACGCGGCCTGGACCAAGGGTGCCACTGCGCTGCTCGCCGCGATCCGCGCGCTCGCGACGCACGAAGGGATCGAAGCGGCGCTGCTGGAGGAATGGAAGCGCTCGCAGCCCGAGCTGCCGAAGCGCTCTGAGGTCGTTACGACGCAAGCGGGCAAGGCTTGGCGCTGGATCGGCGAGATGGAGGAGATCGCCGCGAGCTTCGAGGCGGCGGGCCTACCCGGCGGCTTTCATCTGGCCGCCGCCGAGCTCTATCGCAGGCTCGAAGGCTTCAAGGACGGCGCCGGTCCGCCCGCGCTCGCCCAGGTGATCGCGGCGATCGTGCGAGCTGCGAAGACCTCGCCGGTCGCTCGCCGCCGCAGCATCAAAGAGCAAGAGCCATCCGGAACCCGCTTCAAATTCGGCACGGCCGCGCTCAAGCGCGATGCGGCGAAGCGGCTGCGCTCTCTGAAACGCGACTGATCCGATCCGCTCGCACACGATGGAGCTCCTATGAAATTCTCGATTTCCTCCGCAATCCTGTTGGTGGCTGCCTTGGGGGTGTGTGGAGCAAGCGCGCAGGCGCAGGGCGACAAGCCCGTCGTCGTGAGACTCGACCCGGCGCTCGACGCGCTGGTGTCCCCCGACGCCGAGCTGCAGCTGGTGAAGGGCGGCTTCGGGTTTACCGAGGGCCTCATCTGGGTCGAGCAAGGCCGCTACCTGCTCTTGAGCGACATGCCCGCGAACGTGATCTACAAGCTCACGCCCGGAGGCAAGGCGTCCATCTACATGCATCGCAGCGGCTATACCCAGCCGGACATCTGGCGCGTGGGGTTCGAGCAGACCAACGGCAAAAATCCGAACGATCCTCTGTTCGAGAAGTTCTACATGATCGGCTCGAACGGCCTCGCCCTCGACCGCCAGGGCAGGCTCGTCATCGCGACCTGGGCCGGAAGGTCGATCGACCGGATCGAGAAGAACGGCAAGCGCACCGTGCTCGCCGACCGCTTCGAAGGCAGGCAGTTCAACGGACCGAACGACGTCATCGTCAAGAAGAACGGCACGATCTACTTCACCGACACCTACGGCGGCCTGCGCCTGCGCGAAAAAGATCCACGCAAGGGCCTGGACTTCCAGGGCGTCTACATGATCAAGGGCGGCAAAGTGAGCCGGATCATCGACGACATCCCGAATCCGAACGGCCTCGCCTTGTCGCCCGACGAAAAAATTCTCTACGCAAACGGCAGCCGCGACAAGTACGTGCGGCGCTACCGGGTCCTGCCCGACGACACCGTGACCGACAGCCAGATGTTCATCGACATCAGCGGCGATCCGACCCCCGGAATCACCGACGGCCTGAAGGTCGACGTCAAGGGAAACGTCTGGGAATCGGCGGCGGGCGGCGTGTGGATCGTCTCGCCTGAAGGCAAGCACCTGGGCACGATACTGACGCCTGAGCTCGTCGCCAACGTCGAGTTCGGCGGCCCTGACCACAAGACCCTGTACATCGCCGCGCGCACCAGCGTCTACAAGATCCGGGTGAACATCGCGGGAATTCCGTAGCGGCTAGGGATTACCTGACGCGCGGTGTAGGGTTTGACTGACACCCCCAAGCCCGGTGTCCTCCCTTATGCTTCGGCAGGGCGAGCCGCGGCTTAAGCAGGGCCTTCGAGTTTGAGGGTTGCGCGCTCTGGTCGCGTCCTAAAGTCAAAAGAGGAGCTGGCTTATCAATCCAACAGGAATCGACGGCATTCGCTCGGGGAAAAGCCCGCTGCAATTTTTTTTCGACTTCCTCCCCGGGGCCCGGCGGCTGGTGTTGATCATCTGGCCGTTCCTGGTGATAGTCGCCGTGTTGTTGTGGCTTTCGAGCGAGAGCATGAGCATCCTGGTCGCCGTGCGCTCGTATACGGAAGGCGAGAGCCTGTGGTCGAAAGGCCAGAAGGAGGCGGTGTTCCATTTGATGCGATACGCGGAAACTCGCTCCGAGGCCGACTACCAGAAATACCGCGATGCCATTTCGGTGCCGCGCGGAGACCGTAAAGCCCGTATCGAACTCGAAAGACCGGATCCCGACTACGCCATAGTCTGGCGGGGCCTGATCGAGGGACGCACGCATCCCGACGACATCCGCCATGTGATCAAGTTGTACCGCCGTTTCCGCAATGTCAGCTTCATGGCGGAAGTCGTTGCGGTCTGGGAGGAAGCAGACCAGATGGTCGACGAGCTGACCCAGGCGGCCGACCAATTGCACAAGCGCGCATCAACCCTCACTGCGACGGAACAGACCCTGCGGCCGATTCTTCATCAAATTCTCGACATCGATGCACGACTCACGCCACTGGAAGACAGGTTTACCCAGAGGCTGGGCGATGCCGCGCGCAGCACCCAGCTGCTGCTGCTGATCGCCAATATGGCGGTCGCGATTACGCTGATTCCCGTTGGCATCTTCTTGTCGTACCGGATGGTCAGGCGCAGAGAGGAGGCGGAGCGGGCGCTCAAGCTGAGCGAGGAGCGGTTCAATCTTGCCGTGACCGGCAGCAACGACGGGCTGTGGGACTGGAACCTCGATACCGGCGAGGTCTATTACTCGCCGCGTTTCAAGGAGCTGCTGGGCTTCACAGGGCCGGAATTGGACGACAACGTGGAGGCATTGAATTCGCGCTTGCATCCGGAGGACAAGCCGGCCCACGAGCAGGCCGTCGACGGGCATCTCAAGCGCGGCGTGCCGTTCGACATCGAAATGCGGCTGCAGACCCAGGCCGGCGAATACCGCTGGTTCCATTTCCGCGGACAGTCGGTGCGCACTGCCGCAGGACGGGCGGTGCGCATGGCCGGCGCAATGACCGACACGACCGAGCGCCAGCTCACCGCAGCAGAACTGTTTGCCGAAAAGGAGCGCGCTCAGGTCACCCTGGCATCCATCGCCGACGGCGTGATCGCGACCGACACCGATGGCTGGGTGGAATACTTGAATCCGGTGGCGGAGGGATTGACCGGCTGGACAACGGCTTCTGCGCGGGGACTGCCGCTGGAGGCCATCCTCCGCACCGTTGACGAAACGACGCGGAACGTCACGCCCAATCCGATCGAGATGGTGCTGCGGGAGGAGCGCACCATCGAGATTTCGGCGACCACGCTGCTGGTGCGCAACGACGGCTCGGAAATTCCGATCGTACAGTCTGCCGCCCCGATGCGGGCCCGCACCGGCAAGATCATCGGGGTGGTGCTGGTCATGCACGACGTCAGCCGCGAACGCCAGTATGCCGCCAAGCTTTCGTACCAGGCGAGTCACGATGCCTTGACCGGCTTGATCAATCGCACCGAGTTCGAGCGTCGCTTGGGCCTCGCCCTCAAAAGCGCGGCGGATCTGAGCCGGCACCACGCTGTCATGTATCTCGATCTAGACCAGTTCAAAGTGATCAACGACACCTGCGGCCACGTAGCCGGCGACCAGCTCATGCGCCAGGTCAGCGCCGTGCTGCTCAAGCGCCTGCGCGAGGGCGACACGCTCGCCCGCTTGGGCGGCGACGAGTTCGGCGTGCTGCTCGAGAACTGCCCGCCGGATCCGGCGCTGCGCATTGCCGACCAGTTACGGCAGACCGTCGCGGATTTTCATTTCGCCTGGGAGACGCGTTCCTTCGACATCGGCGTGAGTATCGGGCTGGTGAACTTAAAGAACGGCCCGTTCACCCTGACCGACGTGATGAGCGCGGCCGACGCGGCCTGCTACATGGCCAAGGACAAGGGCCGCAACCGCGTGCAGGTGTATCACGCCGAGGACAGCGAGCTGTCGCTGCGCCACGGCGAAATGGAATGGATCAGCCGGCTGCAGAAAGCGCTCAAGGAAGACCGATTCGTGCTCTACGCGCAGGACATCAGGGGTCTGGACACCTCGCGCCAGCACGGCACCCACTGCGAAATCCTGATCCGCTTGCTCGATGAGCGCGGCGAGCTGGTGCCGCCCATGGCGTTCATCCCGGCGGCGGAACGTTACAATCTGATGCCCGCGATCGATCGCTGGGTCATTCGCACCGCGTTCGCCACCATTTCCAGGGAGCAGGCCGAAGGCGGCGTCGTTTTCGAGTTATGCGCGATCAATCTCTCCGGCGGCTCGATCGGCGACGAGGGTTTCCTCGATTACGTGCGCGAACAGTTCGCTCACTTCCCGGTGCGGCCTCAGTCCATCTGCTTCGAGATCACAGAGACCGCGGCCATCGCGAGACTCAACCAGGCGACTCGTTTCATCAATGAGATGAAGTCGCTCGGCTGCCGTTTCTCTCTGGACGACTTTGGGGCGGGCATGTCCTCGTTTGCCTATCTAAAACATCTGCCCGTGGATTTTCTCAAGATCGACGGCGGGTTCGTCAAGAACATGGCCGACGATCCGATCGACCGCGCGATGGTCGAGGCGATCAACAGCGTCGGCCATATCACCGGCAAGCAGACCATCGCTGAGTTCGTGGACAGCGACCGCGTCATCGCGCTGTTGCGCGAGATCGGAGTGGATTTTGCTCAAGGCTACGGCGTGGCGAAGCCGAAGCCGTTCGGGCGCCGGTTGCAGGTGGCGGCGGCGACGGGCTGAAGCAAAGGCGCGCAGGGGGTCATGCGCTTGCGTGGGCTCGGCGGCGCAGCGGAGCAGCGCGGGGAATAGGGGAATCCCCTAGCTCGCACCAGAAAAACACCGATAGACCGGCAATCGCGTGGTCAATACCATGCGCGCAGTCATGTTCGTTCACAACATCGAGGAGACGTGAAATGGGTGCGATGTATGAGTTGTCCCCCCACCCTAACTGGGTGGATTCGCTGCAGGGTTACATTAAGCCCTATTGGGATGATCTTCTAAACGGAGACTTTGCGAAAGGTGTGGCATCCGCGCAGCTCACGGTCCCCGAGATGCAGGGATGGATACTGCAGGTCTATCCTTTCATCCACGCCTTTCCCAAGTTCCTTGCCGAGGCCCTGATCAAGGTCGAGGACGATTATTCGCGTGCGTTCCTGATCGACAATATCCGCGTCGAAAAGGCCCACGCCGAGCATTGGATCTGGATGGGAATGGGCTTCGGCCTGAAGAGGGAAGAAATGCTCGACCTCGCAGAAGGCAACAAGCCGGTGCTGAGGGACGTGCAGTCTCTGACCGACTGGCTCTGGTACATCAATACCAAGGGGTCGCTGGCCGAAGCGGTCGCTGCGACCAGCTTCGGGGTCGAGGGGATGACCGGTGATCTTGCCAGGAAAGTCGTCGCTGGCTTCGAGTCCTACCGCGGCAGACCGGGCGTCGAGATGGGTCCGAAGACCTACAAGTGGATGCGTGAACATTCCGAGTACGACGACGTGCATCCCAAGATCGCTCTCGAGATCATCAAGCGCTATGCGACCACCGAACGCATGCAGACGCGCGTCATGCTGGCGGCCAAGCGCAGCATTCAGCTTCTCAGCCAGGCGCTGCACGTCGGTTACCAGGCATACACGCCGGCGGATGGATTGCTGGGACCGTCTACCGAGAAGCGCGCCGCCGATCGGCGTAGCGATCGTCGCGTCGTCGCGCAGGTCC
>WNGC01006928.1_pt1 | contig 11154 bp, 6 predicted proteins | sample 5400051 | NCBI WGS metagenome assembly WNGC01 (sample SAMN13153368, study PRJNA577476) | soil metagenome | isolation source: 20 cm soil or saprolite under grassland replicate 2 | place: USA:California | collected 2016-06-15 | reverse complement strand
CCAGCTGTCCCATCGCCCCGGTGTCGGGATAATTCTTTTTATATCGCGTGCGCACCGCGTCCCAGCCTCGTGCCACGCCGCTGCTCCCGGAAAAGGTCAGTTCCGGGGAACGCCAATAGCCCTCCAGAAAGGCGTCCACATCGCCACGGTTCCACGCGGTCTGCTGCCCGCTTAGAACGGCGTGGATGGCTTCCTGGTCGGTGTGGCGCTCCTCGGCGGGACGGGCGAGTCTAGCGACAAAGAGGAACACCCCCATTGCCAATGCAACCGCCACGAGTACCCAGCAACGAATTGCTCGCATGGCCGCTCTCCTCAGGAAAAAACCCTGGTCTCGGTCTGAGGATAGCTGACCACCGCCCGGCCGGCAAGCATTCGCGGGTAAGCCAAATAATCCCAAAGGGTTACATTCGATAGTCCCATCCCATGCAGCCCAGGTCGAAAATGGGCGCGTTAGGCCCGAGGATTTCCAGACCTTGTCCGGCTTACATCATTTGACCCTTGATCTCTATCCCAATCGCAGCGGATTGGGTTTGGTACGTCTCTATTACAAGGTTATCGAAGGCCTGGACGACTTTCTGGGCAAGAAGATTCCTGCTTTCACCGTCTGGAGCGAAAGCGAACGGGTCATCTGCGCGCGTTACGCCGCCGTCCAGGTTGATCGCCGCCTTCAGGCCAACCTCGACCTAGCGGCCTCGCTGTACACCTGCTAATTCGAGATGTTCCCTGAATGCACAGAAGTCGTAGGCTCTTGTTCCTCCACCCCTCAATTGGATTGTCCTGCTGGTGTCTTTTTTGATTAAGAATGCAAGGTGGTCTCCGTCCGTGCAAGGGTAGTTCCTTCTTTCCGTATCCTGAAATCTGTATTCTCCATATTTTTGCGACGTTTTAGGCATAAGGAGAATTCTCGCTCCCTGTGCGGCATCCCCATAAACCGTTCATAAATAAGTATTTATCTTCCTCCTGCACAAGTTTTTCTTTTTCACTGCCAGTTGGAGAATTTCGTGCACTCTCCACAGCGCTGGACTTTGCTTCCTCTCCTCAATTTTAGTCGTTTGAGCCTCTGGGGCAGAGTCATCTATTGCAAGAACCGCAATCCGGCAAATCATGTTTGCAGGGGGAGTCTTTCATGAAGCTTCGCAGATCTCTGACCCACTCATTTTCTTTCCTGCTTCTGGCTCTGGCTATTGTTGGAATCCTGCCATCCGCGCTCGGCGCGCAGGAAGTGTCCTCCGCGGTCGGGACGGTTACCGACAAGTCGAGTGGGGCGATCCGCGATGTGGAAGTTGGCCTTGCAAATGCCGGCAGCGGCTTCCTGCAATCGGTCAAGACCAATGAGCGCGGCGTCTATCAATTCCTCCGCGTTCCGCCGGGACCCGGCTATGAGCTCACGTTTACGAAGGATGGTTTTCAGAAACTCGTGATCGGCGACCTCTATCTCGCCGTCAATACCGCGAGCACTCGTGATGCCGTCTTGGAGATTGGCTCGATTAGCCAGCGCATCGAAGTGCAAGCCACCGACGAGACCACTCTGAATACCACGGATGCCAGTATCGGAAACGCTTTTGACAGCAGGCTGCTCCACGAGTTGCCGATTCAGTTTCGAGATTCCCCCGCGGCGTTGCTCGGTTTGCAGCCCGGGGTGGTCACGGCTGGATTAAACGATCCCAGTAGCAATCGCGACGGTGCCGTCACCGGAGCCCGCGCCGACCAGGGCAATATTACTGTCGATGGTATCGACGCCAACGACCAGGCCACGGGGCAGGCGTTTGCCACCACCGGCAATGCGCCGATCGACGCCATTCAGGAATTTCGCGGAGTTACCGCCGGTGAGACCGCAGAGTTTGGCCGGAGCAGTGGAGCACAGATCCAACTGGTGACCAAGAGCGGCAGCAACGATTGGCACGCTTCCGCCTATGAATATCACCGCAACACCATCACCGCGGCTAACAGTTTTTTCAACAACAAGAGTGGCGTCGCCCGCCCCGCGCTAATCCGGAATCAGTTTGGAACTAGCCTGGGAGGCCCGGTGAAGAAGAACAAGCTGTTTTTCTTCTTTAACTATGAAGGACGGCGCGATGCGAGCCAGGATCAGGAGAACCGCACCGTTCCCCTCGATCACGTTCACAACGGGGTTATCGGCTATATCAAGAGCGATCCGGCATGCGGGGCTTTCAGCCGTTTGGATACCACTCCACAGTGCATTCTTTTTACGCCGCCAAGCGGGCCTAATTCGCTGGTTTCACTTGATCCTGCGGCCATGGGTGCGGACTCCGCCATCGTAAGCTTCATTGACAGCCGGTATCCCCACGCCAACGATTTGTCTGGAGGAGACGGCATCAATACAGGCGGTCTGCGCTTCAACGCTCCTTTCGCCCTTGGCAACAACACCTATACTTCGCGGCTGGACTTCAACGTTACGAGCAAACAGAAACTTTTCGGCCGCTTCAATATCGTCCGTTCAGCCCAGAGCGATGACGTCAATAACGTCGCGGCCCAGTTCCCTGGCGATACCACTCCCGCCTCGCAGATCACCACCCGTGACTACGCCTTTTCCATCGGCCACACGTGGAACATTTCGAGCAATAGCATCAACCAGGGGGTCTTCGGAATTACCTCATCACGCCTGGGCTTCCCGAATCTGTTCAAGCCGGCCTTCCCCAATTCCTATACCTTTGCTCCCAACACAACCGGCACTCCTTTGTTTAGCAGGCCGTTTCCGACTCTCCAGAGTCAGTTCCGCACCGTCCCTGTGCCCACCCTTCGCGATGATTTCACCCACATCCGCGGTCATCACCAGTGGGAATTCGGCGGCGTCTTCAAGCCGCAGCACCAGACTTCAACGCAGATCAACGATTTCAATTTCGTTTCCATCGGTCTGGGCGGCGGACTGCAGGGTTTGACAGCGGCGCAACGGCCGAACGACATCCGAGGCGGCACGATTGCTCCCGGTGAGTGGGATCAAATTTTTCCCTTCCTCCTCGGCCGCTTCGCTTCCATCTCTACAAACTTCAATCTCAACAAAGATGGTTCTCAGCAACCCATTGGTTCTCCAAAGATTCGCAATTATCGCTACTATGAATACGAGGGATACGCCCAGGACCAGTGGCGTGTGAATGGCTCTTTCACGCTGACCTTAGGTCTCCGCTACGCCTATTTCAGCGTCCCTTACGAAACCAGCGGCTTGCAATCCGCTTCCAACATCGACTTCAGGACGTATCTGAACGACCGCCTGGCTGCCGCGGCCCAGGGTATCGAGGGCGACACTGCCATTCCCTTTCTCAGTTACGATCTCGGCGGGAAGGCTAATCCCGGAGGACGCAGTATCTATGAAGGAGACAAAACCAATTTCTCCCCGCGTATCAGCTTTGCTTACAACCCGGGATTCCGCTCCGGATTCCTCAAGGACCTTTTTGGTGAACACAAGACGGTCATCCGCGCTGGTGGCACCATACTTTATGACCGCGTGAACGCCAATACCATCAATTTCATCCAGGATCAGCTTTCCTACCTTTTCAACACCACGAGCACGACCTCGTTTGGCGATCTCCAGACGGATCCGCGCTTCACGGCTCTTGGTACTTTGCCGGTCACCAACACGCCGCAGCCAGTCACCCACCCTCTGGCTCCTTTTGTGGCCAGCGGCGTGCCTTTCGGCAATGCCGAAGGGCAGTTCAACTACACGGTTGACCCGCACTTTCGCACCCCCTATTCCTATGTCTATTCTTTGGGTGTGCAACGCGAGCTTCCTGGCCGCTTCCTTGTTGAGGTGGATTACGTCGGTCGGCTGGGCCGTAAGCTTTTCTCACAGGCCGATGCAGGACAAGTCGTCAACTTCAAGGATCCCACTTCCGGCCAGTTCCTCTTGCCCGCATTCACCTCCTTGACCAAGGAGCTGCGCGCCAACCAAGTGTCAGGGAATACCACGGTGACTCCCCAGCCGTGGTTCGAGAATCAAATCCAGGCGGCCATTGGAACGGACTGCCCCACCGCTTTCGGCGAACCGAACTGCACTCAACTCATTGCTGACTCCAGCTTGAGTAACTTGGCCCTCAAAGGCGATGTCTCCGACACTCTTCAGGCGATGAACTTTTTCGGTATACTGCTCAACAACGCAGGCCTGCCCGGGCAGTTCTCGACCAACGCCTACATCACCGACCTGAGTTCTTCGAATTACAATGCCATGCTTGTCAGCTTGCGCAAGAATCTCTCACGCAACTTGCAATTCGACTTCAATTACACCTACTCCCATTCCATTGACAATGAATCGAGCATCGCGAATACCGTTATTGGTGGCCTCGTCTGCGATGTCACAAACCTCCGCGTCTGCCGCGGCAATTCGGATTTCGACGCGACCCACATCTTTAACGCCAATGGCGTTTATGACTTGCCCTTCGGGCGGGGGCAGTGGCTGGGTAGTACCTCACCGGGGTGGGTGAATCAGATTATCGGCGGGTGGCAGCTGGGCGCCATCTTCTCTGCTCATTCCGGCTTCGCCTTCAGCACCAACACCGGAACATTCCCGGTCGGATTTGTCTTTGATAGTCCCGCAGTCCTGACCGGTAATGCATCGGCCCTTTCCCGCCACATTCACACTGACACCGACGGGACCATCCAGTATTTCTCGGATCAAACTGCAGCTACCGGGGCACTCAGCAATCCATTGCCAGGTCAGATCGGAAGCCGCAATAACTTGCGCGGCCCCAAGTTCGTCAATTTTGACATGTCCCTGGGGAAACGCTTCTACATGCCTTGGTCCGAAAAGCACACTCTCCAATTCCGTGCCGAGGCTTACAACACGTTTAACCACACCAACTTCGCGGATCCTTCCGCCAATCTCAACGACAGCACGTTTGGGCACATCACGGCTCAGGCCAACAGCAATCGCGTCATGCAGTTTGCTTTGCGTTACGATTTCTAGCCGGACGGATCTTCCTCCCAGTGTCAGTCGGGGTTTTCCTGGTAACTTTTTGATGTTGCAGAGTTTGTTGTAACCCACGAGGGGAAAACGCCTGCCTACGTGGTTGTGGGCAGTGACATGGCTAAGGCCGCCAGAATCTGCTGCTGATTGGCCGTGGGCTGCGGGAGTTTTGTCACCGTCGTTTTCTCATCGATCTTGTAGTGCAGCAAGCACAGACTGCTGAATGCCCTCAGCGCATCCGGCAGCGTGATCGCGTGCGGGTTGCTGTCCGTGGTGCCGAACTTTTCTCGTAGCCGACGTTCCATCTCTCGGCTCACTTTCAGTGCCAGCATGCTGCAGAACACGTGGCCTCGCGTGCGACTCTCTTTGCGCACGAACACCGGGCGCACTTCCAGCAAACCCGTCTTCAGGGCCCGAAAGTCGCGTTCCACCCGTTGTAGGCTCACGTAGCTGTCGTGCACCTCTTGCGCGCTCATGCTGGCTTTCAAAACGTCGGTGGTCACCACGTAGCAGCCCGCCAACTCGAAAGCCCTTTCGATCTTCTCCTCTTGGCGCTGCAACACCAGCGTGCGGCCGTGCAACGGCAACTCCACCAATCCGGTCAGCTTGTGCCGTTCCGCCCAGGCTTGCAGTTGGCGTTGCCCCGCTTCCGGGCGGCAGCGCGGCTTATTCTTCACCTGCTCGTTGCGTGCCGCGATCTTTTCTGCCAGCTTCGCCAGCTTGTCCTCCAGCCGATGCCGTTCGCGCGCCGCTTCCTTCTCGTTCTTCCGCAGTACGTAACGCACTCCCTCGCTTTGCACCTCGCAGATCTGTTCGCTGAACAACTCGAGCTGCAAAATCTTCTGCCCCAGGAGACTGCGGATCTGTGGATCGGTCAGTGCCGTGATGTAATGCAGGTTGGCTTTCTCGAGCGCTTGGATGCCCTTGCTCTTCACCATCCCGCGGTCGCCCACAAAGACGAATTCTTGCACCTGAAATTGCTCTTGGAGGATCTTGATCTGCTCGACGACCGTCGCGGGATCCGCGGTGTTGCCCGCAAACACGCGTACCGCCAGCGGTTCCCCTTCCGCGTCAGTCAGTAAGCCGATGACGATTTGCAATTTGCCCTTTTTACCATCGCGGTTGTAGCCGAATTCCCCCAGTTCGTTCTGCTCCCCTTCGAGATAACTGCTGGTCACATCGTAGAGAAACAGTCGCGGCGGCGCGGCTTTCCGGCGCAGGTACAGCCGGAACAGTGCTTGTTCAATCTTCTCCTGGCGGGCACAAAGATCGTCCAGCGCCGCGTAGAGATCGTCTTCGTCGAACGAACCCAAGCCGAGAACTTCGCTGACGGCGTGGTCCGCGGCCCAACGCACCGCCGACAAACGGGAACCCTGATGCGCCACGCGGGCCAGGATCAAAAATAAACCCAGCTTGGCCAGGCGCGTGTTGCCTAACACGCCAGCAATCCCCAGGGCCTCGGCGATTTGTTTTAGAACATAGAGCATGCCGAAGATGGGGCCCAGGGCCGCTTCGCAAGGTTCGACATGATCGAAATCGCCACGCAGGGCGCGACGGAGAGCCTCGATCCGAGCGGGATCCCAATGGGAGAGATTGGCGAGGGTGCGATTTTTCACTTTGCCGTTTTTGCGGAAGGATTCGCGGAGGAGGATGGCAGGAGGTGATTTGCGATTGGGGATGGAGGAGATGTACATACCTACTTACTATCACAAATACAGCTATTGTCAACACATATCTACATATTACATGACTACGTAAGGAGATGCAAAAAGAGCTTAACTCCAACAGCAATCGCTACTTACCTGAATTTAGGGGAGGGAAGATCCGCCTGACATTGAGGCTAGTTTCCGGTTTCGCTGTATCGGGACTTGGCCGATCAGCTGGTGACAACGCCGGTTATCAGCAGTAATTTTTGACTTACTTCGGTGATTCGGTGCAGAGCAGATAATCGGGCCCAAGCCTTTCTGCGTCGAAGTGACCAAGCTTTTCATAGAAGGCTTTCCACGCCTCTGGCATTACCTCGCAGACTTCGCCGCACCCTCGACCCTGAGACAGGCAACTAAAATCAATGTGCAGTGCGCGCTTCCGTTCCTCGGTGCTCGCCGTTGGGGTAAGCGCCGTTGCCAGTCCAAATGCGCTTTCATATTTGCCAAATTTCATCTCAATGCGCCGGACTGAATAGGAATCTGATATGTGCACTTCTGCCGGTTCAAATCTAGGTAAGGCTGTACTCACGTCCGCGCCAAATTCCGGAATACCGAGACGCGGCATGGATTGGTGTTTCAGAAGTAGCAATTCCACTGGGCTGTTGTTCATCAGCAGAATGTATGTACAGCGCTCAAGATGGTCAGGCGCCGCGCAGTTTTCCCTGTTGTAGCGGTCCCTCAACCAGTACGGGGGCGGCGCAATTCCCAACTTCGCTACGATTGCATCGGCGACAGTGTGGTCGGCTTTTCCGATTTCCAATCGTTCAATTTCATCCACGACTTCCAGCGCGCGCTTAACTCGATAAGCATTGTCTCGCCGCAGGTACAATCCGCCCAGAACAACAGCCAAGCCGATGGATAGGGTGAATGTCAGGAGAACTAGCGAAGCTTTTCGCATCAATCTGATTGAACACCAAGCGTAGCGACAACTGTACTAATCATTGTGGGAAAGTTTCTAACTGTTGATAAATCGTTCTATCACTAGTAATCCGATTTGGCTGCCTTGGGCCAACATCCAGTGGACTACCCCAGCAATCGGCCCCAGCAGCGGCAGGCTACCTCCTGGTTAGTACTTGGAAACTGTCCAGAAAAGCGGCGTAAGAAAGATCTGTTGACGGTTGAAATCGACGCGTCCGGTTGTCACCCGTGCCGCTGAAGGAAACACAGAACCGGATCATCGGCCTAATCTGCCCCTTTTTGCCCCCGCGTGCTTTTGTTAAGTATCGATCCATCAGGAAGATGGATGGTAGGGGCGGTGGGGATCGAACAGAACGCCCTAACATTTCTACGCGATTACAAACGAGCTGCGCAACTCAGGGAGACATACGTTCGTTCAGAACAAACGTTTTGCGAGCCTTGAAATTGTTATTACCCACTTCTTCGCCCACGAGTATCCGCTAAACCCATGTTCAGCAGGCACTTGCATTCCTAAGGTCTTGGGTTACATACCCACGGCCCCATGTATTTCAATGACTTAACGACCCCTAGTGATCAATTCAATGGCGACAAAACAACAACTACGATCGGGAACCGGAAATAATCAGGGAAAAGTTGCCGCCCCCCTGGCCACACCAGTCAATACAAGCGCGTACTAATCCGAAGGACGGTCGATAACTTCCAGCTTGCCCGTCGATCGGGAACAATCGACCAGGAATGGCCACAAATTAGATTTGAGGAAGGGCTGTCGCTCACTTGCGCGAAGGATTATTCGTATCTCAGGGCGACCATGGGATCGACGCGCATCGCGCGGCGCGCAGGGACGTAGCAGGCGGTTAAGCCCGCGAGCAGCAAGAGCAGCGCTGCAATGCAAGCGATCCGTGGATCTTTGGGACTGACGCCGTAAAGTAATCCCTGCAGCAAATGACCAACAGCAAACGCCAGTGCGACTCCCGCGACAAGGCTGGCCAGAATCAGCCGCACGCCGCGCCAGATGACCATCTTCAGCACGTTTCGCGGTGCGGCGCCCAAAGCCATTCGCACGCCGATTTCCCGTGTCCTGACTGAAACCAAAAACGCAAGCACGCCGTAGAGTCCAATTGTGGCCAGCAGTAAACCAATCGCCGCGAACAGGCTGATGAGCATTGCGTTGAATCGCGGCTCAACGCGCAGGAGGTCGATGCGCGCTTCAAGCGTGGAGATGTTCGCGGGCAGAGTAGGATCAAGTGACGAAATTTCACTGCGAACAAGCCCCTCCACAGCAGCGGGCTTCATCGGGCTTCGCACAAGAAAAAACGCATCGCGTTCGCCCGACGCTGCGGTGGCACGCGGCAAACGCTGCCTCGGAACGTAATATTCGGGGTCAGTCCGTCCGACTCGGCCGGACTGGTTAAGGTATTTCACGTCGCCGGCGACGCCCACGACTGTGTGCCAGGTTCCTGGCGATGCCGAAAATTCGAGGTGCTGGCCGAGGGCGTTGTCGCCGGGAAAGAGCCGCGCAGCCAACTTTTTGCTCACCACGATCACGTCAGCGTTCGGGTCTTGATCGCTCGCTATGAATCCGCGGCCCTCAAGAATAGGAATGCCGAGTATCTGGAAATAACCGGGGCTGACGATACTCCAGCCGACCAAACCGCCCGTGCCCTTCGGAAATGGCGGACGTCCCTCAACATGAAGGTTGAAAAACTCTTGGGCGCGCCCTCCGCCGGTTGGCGGCAGCGAATCGCTAACCGCGACGCCCGTAACGCCGGGCAGATTGCGCAAGCCGGTCTCCAGACGATTGAAGAACTCGCTGCCTGCGCCCGACTGGCTGTAGGCTTGCCCCAGCGCGATTTCCGCGGTGACCACGTGGATCGTCTCCATTCCGAGCGGCACGCTATCGATATTTCGCAGCGTATCGAGAAACAGCCCAGCGCCCGTGACCAGCACGAATGAAACAGCAACTTGCGCGGCGACCAGCAGCGCTCCCAGCCGTGCTCGCGGTGCGCTGAGGGAAGGTCCGGCGAGAAGCTTCCGTACCGGCCGCGCGGCCAATGCCGGCGCCAGGCCGCAGACTAATCCCGAAAAAAGGGCTGCTCCCAGGGCGAAAAGCAAAACCGGCAGATCGAGTCCCACTTGAGCTATGCGCGGAATTCCCGCTGGCGCGACGGCGACGAATAGCCGCAGCAACACAACCGCGATTCCGGCCCCTACGACTCCGCCGCAAAGACCGAGCAGCGCGCTTTCGCTAAGCTGCAGAAAGATCAGATTGCCGCGGCTCGCTCCAAGCGCAGCTCGCACTGCGATTTCCCGCTCTCGTGCGGCGCCGCGCGCCAAAAGCAAATTTGCCAGATTTACGGTGGCCAGAAGCAACAAAGCAAGCGACGCTCCGAAAAGAACAAGCAACGCGAGGCGTATCGAGCCGACTTGATCTTCGCGCACAGAAAGCAATCCCAGGCGCAGTTCTTTGCGGAACATCGGCGGCGAAGTTCGCCTCCAACTCTCGAGCGCCGGCTCAAGCTGCGCGCGGGCCTGCTCGATGCTGACGCCGGGTTTCACCCGCGCGTAGGCACGCACCTCCTGCCAGGGGATTGCTTCGCTCAGCAGCCGAAAGCGCCTCGGGCAAAATGATGTCTATGTGCGCTAGCGTCGGCCACTCGAAACTCCGCGGCAGAATACCAATGACTCTGGTGGGCTGCCCATCGAGCGAGAGCGTTTGATTCAAGGCTGTCCGGCTGCCGCCGAATCGGCTCTGCCACAACGAATAGGAAATCAGGCAGACTTGCGGAGCGTTTGGGCCGTCCTCCTCTGCTGTGAAATTGCGGCCTAGGATCGGGTTAATGCCGAAAATCGGCAGGAAAGTAGATTCTGCGCGAACGCACGCGAGGCGCAAGGGCTGCGTCTCGGTAAGGTCGCATCCCGCCATGCCCGGCCTCCAGGAAGTCATGGACTCGAACGGGCTATCGCTGCTTCCGAGTTGCAGGTAGGCGGAAGTAAACAGGAACGGGCGCGAGTCGAAGGAGGGAATGAGCAGTCCGAAGAACACAAGCCGGTCGGCATGAGGATAAGGGAGCGGACGCAGTAAATCACGATCGAGTACGCTGAAAATCGCGGAGTTGGCGCCGATGCCGACGGCGAGAGTGAGCACGGCGACGGCGGTGAAGCCTGGAGATTTTCGCAACATGCGGAGGCCGTAGCGCAAATCCTGAATCAGTGTCCCCATACTGCCTCCCCTCTCTACGCTAAGGAGCACGGGCAATCGTATCCCAAGAGACACGCGCCACTCCACCTCTTCCGGCGGTTCCGGACAGATGGTCGGCAACCCATCCCTTATCCGATTGCGGAAGGGTTGCCCGTGATCCGGCCTGAATGTTTGATTGTTACCGGACTCGTCGATAAACGCTAGGCAAGGCAGGCGTGATCTCCTCGAACGCCGTTACGAGCCAGTCTAAGCGTGGGCTGGCATACGGAGAAGTGAATTCTCGGAATGATCGGCGCGGCGTATTTCAAACTCGGGTAACCACTGCAAGGGAGACGCCCGTGTCAGCCCCGCCCGTGTGTGGGTTCTTTGCACTCTACTCCTGTCGCAACGCAACCACTGGATTCAGTCGCGAA
>WNGC01002519.1_pt1 | contig 11155 bp, 8 predicted proteins | sample 5400051 | NCBI WGS metagenome assembly WNGC01 (sample SAMN13153368, study PRJNA577476) | soil metagenome | isolation source: 20 cm soil or saprolite under grassland replicate 2 | place: USA:California | collected 2016-06-15 | reverse complement strand
GTCAACCCCTTCTTATAAAGATTCTCGTGATAGAGGGTGATCGCTGCCACAATAATGATCACGCTCGGCCATTTACATTGCGTCGGATTTAAACCCAGATTGCCAATCCCGCGCGTCACTATCAGTCGGACGTAACCGTCCCGCAGATGATTTTGCCGAATCGCCTCGAGGAGCGCTTCTGTCATCGCCTCCTTGCTCATAGGAATTTCCAGGCAGATCGAGCGAGCCGAATCCCACAAACGATCAAGATGTTCTCCAAGTCGGAAAACGCGACCATTATAGAAACGAATCCCCTCGAAAATTCCGTCGCCGTACAGGAGACCATGATCGAAAACGGAAATTTTCGCGTCGGCTTCGGAGTAAAATTTCCCGTCGATGTAAATCTTTGCTTCCTTGATGCCCACGGCGGTGGACCGTGGACGACCTTCAATTGCCGGTTCAACTACTGCATCCGCAGTAGGCTCATGAATTTTCGGTTCGTCTAATACCGCTTCATCGGTGGTTTTCATAATCGCAAAAAAATCTTCGACGTTTAATTGCGTAATTCAAGCAGCAAAAACCGAAGGCGTAAATCGTTAATGCGTTGAAGCGTGAAATCATTGTAGCCTTTTACCTCTTTAACGTAGAGGCCTATTGCAACACCCCATCCTTGATGTGCAACTGCCGGTCGCCGCGTGTTGCCAGGCGATTATCGTGCGTCACGACAAGGAGCGTCTTCTTCCGGTCGCGTGCGAGATTTAAAAGCAAATCCATAATGGCGTCGCCTGTTTTCGAATCGAGATTTCCAGTCGGTTCGTCGGCAAAAATAATGTCGGGATCGTTCGTCAACGCCCTCGCGATGGCAACGCGCTGTTGTTCCCCGCCGGAAAGCTCTGCTGGCAAATGATGCATGCGATCAGCAAGGCCGACCGCAGTCAGGCTGTTCTCAGCCTCGTGTTTCGTTGCCCGACGGCCAATCATTCCCGGCAGCAAGACGTTTTCGAATGCGGTAAGTTCTGGTAACAGAAAATATCCCTGAAAAACAAAACCCATTTTTTTGTTCCGCAAACGCGCCTCTGCTGAGGAGCTGCCAGAATACAGTCGCCTGCCTTCAAATTCGACGGTTCCCGACTCGGGCCGCTCCAGACCGGCTAATGTGTAAAGAAGAGTCGTTTTGCCTGCGCCAGAAGCGCCAGAGAGAAACACCGCTTCATTACGCTCGATCTGCATTGAGATGCCGCGCAGCACTTCGATCCGGCGAGGACCCATCCGAAACGACTGATAGATATCGCGAGCGATTAATTGGGGCGACTGCACGAACAACTATCTCTCACCAGGATCGACATCGCACAAGATCAGCCAAAACAACCGAGTATAAATAGAATGAGAAAAAAACCGCCGCAGAAGAAACTCCACGGCGGCTTTTCGATTGCTACAAATTCAGTTATGACATTCCGAGCGATTGCAACGTCGGCTCGTCTATTGTTGATGTTGTGTAGAGGCCGTGATCGCGCTGATAATCTGCGATCGCGCCGCGCGTCAGCGGTCCAATGAGGCCGTCCACCTCTCCGTGATAATACCCTTGCTGCTGAAGCGCAGACTGCACATTAGCAATTACCTGATCTGGCGGCAGACGATTATACGCGTAGATAGGGCCATCCCAGGCATAATACGCGTTGGGAGCGTAGCCCCACGCCGGGAACCAGTAACCGGAGCTAAAGTAATACGGGGCTCCGAACGTCCACACGATGTTATTGCCGTAATGGCTATGCCACCAACCCTGATCGTGCCACTCTGAGTGGTAGTTGCGGAAAACAGCATATTGTTGACCCTGCCAGTTTTGGCTTCCTTCAATGTGTCTGCCTTGCTGGAACTTCACCGGGGGCGCCTTTGCCGTGTTTGGCTGTTTTGGAATATTGTAGTGCTGCGCTTTAAGTGGCTTGCCTGTTGCTACGGTCGCACCCGTTACTTTTCCACCTTTCCCTGGTTTGCCTGGTTGTCCCTGATAAACTGCCGTTGAGGTTTGCCCCTTCTTACCCTTCTGCCTCTGATAAGCTTCTGCTGAGGTTTGGCCCTTCTTGCCCTTCTGCCCTTGATAATTTTCCACTGAGGCTTGGCCTTTCTTGCCCTTCTGCCCTTGATAATTTTCCACTGAGGCTTGGCCTTTCTTGCCCTTCTGCCCCTGATAAGCTTCTACTGAGGTTTGGCCCTTCTTGTTTTTCTGCCCCTCATAAGCTCCCATTTGGGTTTGGCCTTTCTTGCCCTCATAGGCTCCCGTTGACGTTTTCTTGGGGCCCGCTCCAGCACCCGCTGGATGAGGCGGAGGCGCGTGCTGCACCGTTTGCGGCTGTTTTTTCTTCTGTTGTTTGTTTTCTTCTGGTTGCGCGCCGTACGCGATACTTGCCAGCGCAAGACTGCAAATTATAACAACAAATGTTCTCATAAGATGTTTCCTTTTAGCGTTGTTAGACTTTTGGAGATCTGCATTTATTCAACGTTCGAGCGATCTCTTTCGGATGCCTTCGGTCCCACAAACGCTGGCTCTTAGCCTCAGTTCGCGACTTCTCGGCGCTGTTGTCGCACAGCCTCGAACAACACAATTGCAACCGCAGTAGCCAGGTTCAGACTTCGCGTCCCGTGCATCGGAATAGTGACGCAGTTATCAACGTTGGTGGCCAGCAAATCCTCGGAGAGGCCTTTCGTCTCGCGGCCAAACACGAAGAAATCATCCTCCTGAAATCTCACTTCGTAATAAGGCCGCTTGCTTTTTGTCGTCAGAAAAAAGTAGCGCGCAGCGTCTCCTTGTGCGCGCTGTAATTCTTGAAATGAATTCCAGATTTTCACATCAACTTCGTTCCAATAATCGAGACCGGCGCGTCTCAATTCTCGATTATCTAGTGAAAAACCAAGCGGTTTGACCAAATGCAGAGTCGATCGCGTTGCGAGACAAAGCCGACCGATGTTCCCCGTGTTCGGTGGAATCTCCGGCTCGATTAGAACCACGTTGAACATTAGGGAAACGACCAACCCTCACCTCACTCCTCTCCCTCGCCAGGGAGAGGCGGACGCCTAGCGCCGGTGAGGGTCACACGCAAGATTAAGCCGCGGCATCCGCGTAATCCGGCGGCTACGTCAGCTTCGAGGCGACGAATTTTTCCAGCTTCACCACGTCAGCCGCGAATTTGCGAATGCCCTCACCAGTCTTTTCGTACGCCATCGCATTCTCGTTTAGCAACCACCGGAATTTCTTTTCGTCTAACTCTAGTTTGTCGATCTTCGCAGATTTCACTTTTTCGGGATCCAGTTTGCGTTCGAGCGGCTCGGTGGATTCAGAAAGTTCCTTCATCAGTTCGGGACTGATCGTCAGACAATCGCAGCCCGCCAGTTCGCGGATTTGGCCCATGTTGCGGAAGCTCGCACCCATGACTTCGGTCGGGATATTGAACTTCTTATAATACGTATAAATCTCACTAACTGACTGCACTCCTGGATCTTCCGACCCGATGTAATCGCGTTTCATCTCCTTTTTGTACCAATCGTAAATCCGCCCGACAAACGGCGAGATGAGCTGCACTTTCGCCTCTGCCGCTCGCACCGCCTGTGGTAGCGAAAACATCAGCGTCAGATTGCAGAGGATCCCTTCCTTTTGCAGCTGCTCGGCCGCAAGAAGTCCTTCCCAAGTCGACGCGATTTTAATCAACACCCGTTCGCGCGGAATTTTGCGCTCCTCGTAAAGTTGAATCAGTCGCCGCGCTTTATTGATCGAACCTTCGACGTTGAATGACAATCGGGCGTCCGTCTCGGTCGAGACGCGTCCAGGCACAATCTCGAGAATGTCGGAACCGAATTGAACCAGTAGATGATCGCAGATGTCTTCGATCTGCGCCTGGCCACTCAATTCCGAATTTTTCCGATCCTTCAAAACTTCATCCAGCAAATGCCCGTATTGCTGCTTTTGAGTAGCGGCATAAACCAAGCTTGGGTTCGTCGTCGCATCCTCCGGCTTGAAATCCTTGATCGATTCGAAGTCGGCCGTGTCTGCCACAACTTTGGTGAACTTCTTCAGTTGCTCGAGCTGATTCAGCTTCGTTTCGGTTTTTTTCGTTTCAGCGACCACAGTGCTCATAATATTTTTCCTTCCTTCGTACAACGTACGCTCGAGAGACAGATCGACAAACGGGAAATCTGTTGCGAACAGATTCCTTACTAACACTCTGCTTTAGCGGGGTGATTCACATGTCATCTTCAACGGCAACCGCTTTAGCGGTTTATTGAGCCATTACGTAAACTGCTAAAGCAGTTCCCGATGCCCGAGTTGTCTCTTTCACCTCGCTGAAGCAAGGTGTTAATGGGACCAATACTACGCCGAAACTGCGGACCGCATTTCGGCGGACCCGCGCGAACCGAGGGCCGCGCGGATGAAATTGTTTCCGAGCTCCCACATCGGGCCCGGGAATCTGCGGCACTCGGTCAACACGTCGTCGAGCGCGTTCACAAACATGTCGACTTCTTCTTCGCCGATGATGAGCGGGGGCAGGATTTTCATCACGTCCATCGCGTGCCCGGCTACTTGGGTAAGAATGTGATGTTTGCTCAACATTTGTGTCACGACCATTTGCGCGAAGAGCACCTTGTCGATCTTGTGCAAAAGTTTCCAAGCCATCTTCAGTTTGAACTCGCTGGGCTCGTGGAACTCGATCCCGATCATGAGACCTTTGCCGCGAACTTCTTTGATGAAGGAATGTTTTGCGCGCAGCGCGTCGACTTTTTCCATCAGTAGCGCGCCCATCTTGCCCGCGCGGTCGACCAAATTTTCCTGATCGATCACTTCCAGCGCGGCGAGTCCGCAGGCCATCGCAAGATTATTGCGGCCAAAAGTTGTTGAGTGCACAACGCAACGGTCCATCCGCGAAAAAGTCTTCTGGTAAATGTCACGCCGCGTCACGATCGCGCCGCACGGCACGTAGCCTCCACTTAAAGTTTTCGCGAGCGTAATGATGTCCGGTTCCAAGTTCCAATGCTGAAATCCGAACATCTTTCCCGTGCGGCCAAGTCCGGTCTGCACTTCATCAGAAATGAAGAGAGTTCCGTATCTATGGCAAAGCTCTTGTGCACGAACGAAGAAGTCTGTCTTGGGAGTTTGACAGCCTTTTCCCTGAACGGTTTCGATCACGAAAGCCGCCACGTCGCGCGAGCGCAATTCCCGATCCAGCCCCTCGAGATCATCCAGCGGCACGCGGGCGTCAAAGCCTTGCATTAGCGGCCCAAAACCTTCGGTGAAACTTTCGCAACCCATCAACGACAACGCGCCGAAGCTCAGCCCGTGAAACGCGCTCGCCAGCGACACAGCGCGCTTTCTGCCAGTCGCAGCGCGTGCAAATTTAAGCGCTCCTTCCATCGCTTCGGTCCCTGAATTGCAAAAGAACACGGCGTCCAGATGCGGTGGTGTGCGTTTCGTGATCGCTTCCGCAAGCAACCCGCTCAACAGCGAGCAATCCATCTGCACCATGTTTGGCAGATCCAGATCGAGCACGTCGCGGATCGCTTGTTTCACCATCGGATGATTCCGGCCAATGTTGAAAACGCTGTACCCGCTTAGAAAATCCAGATACGGCTGATTATCCATGTCGTACAGGTATGCGCCCTCGGCTCGTGCATACACCTTGTCGAATCCAATGACCCGCTGGGCTGCCACCAGTGTCCTGTTCAAATGTCGCTCGTGGAGCTGATAATTTTCACCCAGCCGCGAAGCGACAATCTCCTTTAAATCGAAAGCCATTGGGGATAAAACTTCCTCGATTTCACAGCGAAACGCAACCAGGTGGCGATCACCGCGTTCGGATATGTCGTTAGCGCCAAAGGCGCACATTTAGCGTCAGCCTGGGGTAACGCCCCAGGATTGATGGCATCCCACAGGAGCCAACAGCACTGAAAGTGCGATTCACTCTCAGCCCCAGATTAATTGATCCGCAAGATTGAGACGCGCCTTCAGCGCTTGTTTACACGATGACTACAATCCCTGGGGCGATGCCCCAGGTTCGCCACGGCGAATCCGTCCTGTGGCGGACTTGCATGAGACCGCGCCTGTGGCGCTAAACAGAATCCGCGTTCAGAGAACACGTTCCATCTTGCTCGGACAGAACGTCGCCCAGGAAACAAAAAAAAGCTGCAGGATCAAAAGCGATCCTGCAGCTTTAAGTTTACGAACTGATTCTTTCTTAATCTTCGACGATCACGCGCTCGACCGTGCGGTGTTCAGTTGGGCCCGTATAATAAACGCGCACCTTCTGACCAGCTCGCAGCGGAGCTGTTACCACTTTGCCGGCGCCGTCAACAATTCGCGCGGCCGTGCCTAGCGCGAAGCTAACGGGTCCCTGATCGCTTTTGACCACAATGGTCTTGCCCGGCTCATACGTAGTTACCGCGCCTGTGGCGTAAGTTGTGCTTGTAGTGGTTTCACTTGTCGTCGCTGGTTTTGTGCTTGTTGTTGTTTCCTCGGTCGTGGTCGTGCTCGTTTGCGCAAAAGCTAACGGCGCAAACAATGCGCAGACCAAACTAATGATTGTTCTCTTCACTCTTTCCCTCCTGTTTATGGTTAGTCTTACCCCACAAGTTCGTGACTCATGGGTTGAACGGACGCTTAATGTCCGTCGAATGTTTTGACTGATCCACCGGCGCGGTATTCGAATTATTTGCTTTTTGTGCCATTGAGCGTGCCTGGCGAATTCATTAATGTAAGACGCCGATGAGCCGCAAAACGCCGACCGCCGATCCAGTTGTTACGCCTGAAGTTGTCAAGCAGCACGGTCTCACCCCCGAAGAGTTCGAGCGGATCAAAAAAATCCTCGGTCGCGAGCCGAATTTCACCGAGCTCGGAATTTTTTCGGTCATGTGGAGTGAACACTGCTCGTACAAAAATTCGAGAAGAGAACTGAAAAAATTTCCCACCACCGGTCCAAACATTTTGGTCAAAGCCGGCGAAGAAAATGCCGGCGTGGTGGATATTGGCGATGGCTGGGCAGTCGCGTTCAAGATCGAGAGCCACAATCATCCAAGCGCCATCGAGCCTTTCCAGGGCGCCGCGACTGGCGTTGGCGGTATCATTCGCGACATTTTTACGATGGGCGCACGCCCGGAGTTTTGCCTGAACTCGCTGCGCTTTGGTCCGATCACAGATGCAAACTCGAAATCCAAAACTCGAAAATCGAAAATCGCAGCAAACCGGAGATTATTCACAGGTGTCGTCTCTGGTATCGCACATTATGGAAACTGTGTCGGCATTCCGACCATCGGTGGCGAGATTTATTTCGATGAGAGCTTCGAAGGCAATCCTCTGGTAAACGTTTTTTGCCTCGGCGTGTTGCGGCACGAACAACTCGCGCGCGGCACGGCAGAAGGCGCTGGCAATCCTGTCTTCTACGTCGGCGCCGAAACGGGTCGTGACGGTCTCGCGGGCGCAGCTTTTGCGTCGCGCGAACTAACGGAACAATCGCGCGAAGATCGTCCCGCCGTGCAAGTAGGGGATCCGTTCAAGGAAAAGTTATTGCTGGAAGCATGTCTCGAGCTGCTTGCTCGCGGTGCTGTTGCCGGAATTCAAGACATGGGAGCGGCCGGTCTGACTTGCTCGACGTGCGAAACTGCCAGCCGTTCCGGCAGCGGCATCGAGATCGATCTGGCCAAAGTGCCCAAGCGTGAGCCCGGCATGACACCGTATGAGATCCTGCTAAGCGAATCACAAGAACGAATGCTAATCATCGCCAGGCGCGGAAAGGAAAATGTTGTCCGTGAAGTGTTCGAGAAATGGGACGTGCCATGCGCAGAAATTGGCCTCGTTACTAACGACGGCATGATGCGCGTGCGAAATAACGGTGAGATTGCGGCGGCGATTCCAGCGAAAGCATTAGCCGAAGAAGCGCCGCTTTATTCTCGAGAAGCTCAAAAACCAACCACAGAGATCACGGAGAATGCAGAGTTACTGAAGAAGATCTCCGTGAGCTCCTTCCCCTCTGTGGTGGAATCTTTGCGCCAACTGCTGCGGGATCCTACGATCGCGTCCAAAAACTGGGTTTACCGGCAATATGATCACACGGTTCGCGCGGGGACACTGGTGAAGCCGGGCTCAGACGCCGCTGTGTTCTTCGTGCGCTACACCAACAAAATTTTGGCAGCTACGACGGATTGCAATTCAACTTATTGCGCACTTGATCCGCGTGAGGGCGGCAAGATCGCTGTTGCTGAAGCCGCACGCAATCTCACCTGCTCCGGCGCAAGGCCACTCGCCCTGACCGACTGCCTGAATTTTGGCAATCCCTACAAGCCGCAAAACTTCTGGCAGCTACGTGAAGCAGTTGAAGGAGTCGCAGAAGCATGCCGCGAATTTGGGACGCCCATCACGGGCGGAAATGTTTCGCTGTACAACGAAAGCCCGGCCGGTGTTGTCGATCCGACGCCAACGATCGCGATGGTCGGATTGATTGATCACGAAAATCACATCACCACGCAATGGTTCAAAAATGAAGGCGATACGATTATTCTCGTTGGTTCTGTAGTCCCGCCGTTGCGGGATGACCCCGGCCAGCGAAAACCTAGCCAATCCAATGCGACCGGGATCAACGATCACGGCTACAGCCTCGGTGGTTCACAATATCTGAAGGTTTGTCACGGCTTGAAGATTGGTCCGCCGCCGCACGTTGATCTTCCTCACGAAACTAAAATTCAAAGCGCCGTTCGCGTTTTGATCCGCGAACGTTTGGTGAAGAGCGCGCACGATTGCTCTGAAGGCGGACTTGCCGTTGCGCTAGCTGAATGTTGTTTTAATCCTGAGAAACTTTTCGGGGCGGAGATCGCTCTAAATGCAGACGACATGTCTGCCACTACAGTTTTGTTCAATGAATCGCAGTCGCGGATTCTGATTTCAGTCGCGCCTGAAAATCTCGACAACACCATGTCGATATTGCGTGACCGCGATGTTCCGTCTCAACAACTTGGACAAGTCGGCGACAACGAATTACGCATTCAGGTCAATGACGAAAGCTTCGCGTGGCCAATTGCAGATCTTTACGACGATTGGTGGAATGCGATCCGTCGGTTCGTTGAAAGCGACTCATCTGCCGAGCGCATTCCAAGTTTGTGAAGCGCGATCGAAACGTTCTTTTCCAGGGAGCGATCCCGGAAAATTACGACCGCTATCTCGGCCCCGTAATATTCGAACCGTGGGCCAAAGATTTGGTCTTCCGGCTGGCAGGCAAGAAGTACGAGCGGATTCTTGAAATTGCATGTGGCACAGGAATAGTCACACGTCGATTGCGCGATGCGTTGCCTGCGACAACCGAAATCATCGCGACTGATTTGAACCCGGACATGTTCGAATTCGCGAAGCCGAAATTTAGAAATGACGAGAACATTCTCTGGCAACAGGCAGACGCATCCGCTCTTCCGTTTCCCAATTGTTCGTTCGACGCTGCCGTTTGCCAGTTCGGTGTGATGTTCGTCCCAGACAAAGCCGCGGCCATGCGCGAATCTTATCGCGTCCTTCGCAGCGGCGGCATTTTTCTGTTCAACGTCTGGGATGAGTTCGCGGCGAATCCATTTGGCCAAATTGCGCACGCAACGATCGCTTCCTTTTTCCATCACGACCCGCCTGGATTCTATGAGATCCCGTTTGGTTTTCACGATTGTACAGTGATCCGAAAATTGCTGCAGGACGCCGGCTTTGAAAAAATTGAATCGTTTTCTGAAACGAAGCCCTGCCGGAGCGGCTCAGCGAGAGAATTCGCGACTGGATTGGTACGCGGCAATCCGGTCGGCGCCGAGGCAACAGAGCGCGGCGTGGATCCTGAGGACCTAATCGATGCGATTGCAAAACGAATCGCGGAACGTTTCGGCAATGCACAGGTCGAGAGCACAATGCGCGCGGTTATTTGGCAGGCGATGAAGTTTTAATCCCGCGATTTGAATGTGAAACAATTTGGTGGATTATTTGGTGTGATCACCCCCTCGGGCAAAACTGATCCAGACCAGGCGCCTGACTCTGCGGTGCTGCCGCAACACGAGTGCGGGCTTTTCGGCGTGTTCGGCCACCCAAAGGCGGCGGTTCTGACGTATTACGGTTTGTTCGCCTTGCAACATCGCGGGCAGGAGAGCGCTGGGATCGTTACGAGCAACGGGCCAGGCACGAGTTTTCTAATGCACAAGGACATGGGTCTGGTCTCACAGGTGTTTGGTCAGGAAGAACTGGCGAAATTGAAGGGAACACGCGCGATTGGCCATACGCGTTACTCCACTACCGGCACCAGCACGGTCAAGAACGCGCAACCGTTCGTGGTCGATTGTGTGCGCGGCCAGATGGCAATAGCGCACAACGGCAATTTAATTAACGCCGACGTTTTGCGCGATGAGCTCGAACGGAGAGGTTCGATTTTCCAAACCACCGCTGACAGCGAAATCATTTTGCATCTTCTCGCGCAGCCATCTGACAATGGCGGCAACGTCCTGGCAGCATTGCGCCGGATTCAGGGCGCGTTCTCGCTGATCATCATGAGCGAACGTGAGCTGATCGCAGTGCGCGATCCCTTTGGCTGGCGCCCACTCGCGCTCGGCAAGCTCGACGGCGGGTATGTGGTGGCATCTGAAACGTGCGCGTTTGATCTGATCCATGCCGAGTTCATTCGAGAAATTGAACCTGGCGAAGTATTGATCATCAACGAAGAGGGATTGCGTTCGGAACGGCCATTCCCGGACGAGCGCCCTGCGTTTTGCATGTTTGAATACGTGTACTTCGCGCGTCCGGACAGCATGATCGGAGGCGTGAATGTCGGAAAAGTGCGGATGGAGATGGGACGCGAACTCGCGCGAAAGTTTCCCGTCGAGGCCGACATCGTCGTGCCTGTACCGGATTCAGGAAACTACGCGGCTCTCGGTTTTGCTCAGGAACTAGATATTCCTTACGCTCACGCTTTCGTCCGCAATCACTACATCGGGCGCACATTTTTGCAGCCGAGCCAGCTGATCCGCGATTTCGACGTGCGAGTGAAACTCAATCTGATCAAGGAAATCGTGGCCGGAAAACGCGTCGTGGTTGTAGACGACTCGATCGTGCGCGGCACCACTGCGCGCGCCCGCGTGGTGAACCTTCGCGAGGCGGGAGCCAGGGAAGTGCATATGCGCGTGAGCTGTC
>WNGC01009259.1_pt1 | contig 11156 bp, 13 predicted proteins | sample 5400051 | NCBI WGS metagenome assembly WNGC01 (sample SAMN13153368, study PRJNA577476) | soil metagenome | isolation source: 20 cm soil or saprolite under grassland replicate 2 | place: USA:California | collected 2016-06-15 | reverse complement strand
CGCGGGACGCCGTCTCGCTCGAGACGCCGATCAGCGACGAGAGCGACACCGAGCTCGGGCACCTGCTCGAGGATGAGAGCGCCGAGTCGCCGGCCGACGCAGCCACCGACGCCGACATGCGCCGGCAGCTGGACGACGTCCTGCAGACTCTCGACGCGCGCGAGCGGAGGGTCGTGCAGCTGCGCTTCGGCCTGCTCGACGGACATCAGCGCTCGCTGGACGAGATCGCGCGCCGGCTCGGCGTCAACCGCGAGCAGGTCCGCAAGATGGAGCGGATGGCGCTCGACAAGCTGCGCCACGCTGGTCAGGCCGAAGGCCTGCGCGCCTACGCTGGCTGACGACTAGAGCGCCGACACCGCCACGTCGACGTGGCGCGTGCGGGGGCCGTCCCACTCGCATAGGAAGACCGCCTGCCACTGACCGAGCGCCAGGCGGCCTCCTCTCACCGGCGCAGCGCACTCCGGTCCCACCAGCGCGGTCTTGATGTGGGAGTCGGAGTTGCCCTCCGCGTGCTCGAAGCCGGCGTCCTTCGGCACCATCCGCGCGAGCTGCGCCTCGATGTCGTGCGCGACGTCGGGGTCGGCGCCTTCGTTGATCGTCACTCCGGCCGTCGTATGCGGAACGAACACGTGACATGTGCCCTCCGCGACACCTGACTGGTTGACGGCGAGCGCAACCTTCTCCGTCACGTCGACCAGCTGCGCGCGGCGGCTCGTGCGAACCTCGAACGTGACCCACCCCACGGATTTGAGGGTACCGGCTCGCGGTTTACCTGGAGAAGCTGAGCTGAGCCTCAATCGTCACGGCCGGCTGCACCGTGGTGAAGCCGATCGACGGCGGCTGCACACCGAAGTCGGTCATGTTGGTCTGGATGGTCGCGACCAGCTGAGGCGCGCCGTTGACGACGCGCAGCTGAACGGTCGCAGTAACGGTCTTGGTCACGCCGTGGATGGTGAGGTCGCCGGTCACCGGAAATGTCACCGTCTGGCCGCTGTCGGCGCCGTTCGGGATCGCGACCGGCTGGAGCTTGAGCACGCCGCTCGGAAACTGGTTGACGCCGAGTGACTGCTGCACGATGCGGTCGCGATTGGTGACGTTGTAGCCCGCGACCGAATCAATGCTCGCCAGCCCGCTGAGCTGAACCGTGACTGTGCCGCCTGAGAGCTGGTACGAGCTTTCCGACTGGGTGATGGTCAGCTGTCCGGTCACGGAGCTCGTGCGCGCCACGGCGTCATGTGTCGACGCCTGGCCGACGAACTGTTCCCTGACCCGATATCCCGCCAGCGATCCGGAAGCGACCTGCCACACACCCGCGAAGCCCGACGTGGTCGTGCCGGCCGGCGAGGGAGAGGCGGCCGCCGGCGCAGAGGGTGATGGCGACGCGAACGACAGTGCCGGCGGGCTCGTGCGCAAGCCTGAGAAGAAATAGACGTAGCCCGCCGCGCCGCCGGCGAGTACGACGAGGGCCACCCCCGCCAGGATCGGGATCAACAGTCTGCGAGGCACGGCGGCAATCTTGAACCGGCCCGCTGGTAGTCCGCTGGGCGATTCCTGGGAGAAAGCTGGGAGCCCGCGCCAGGCCGCTCGTGCGAACTGCGCGCAAAAGTGCTAAACCAATTGATGGCTGTCGGTTTCGACAATTTCATATGCGGGGGTGGTTTGACATGTCGGATGTCGCGTCTTATTCGGCCATGGCGCCCGAGGAACGGCGAAAACAGATGTTGCGGGCGGTCGTCGCCAGCACGGTAGGCACCTCGATCGAGTGGTACGACTACTTTCTGTTCGCCACGATGGCGGCGCTCGTTTTCCCGGCGCTCTTCTTCCCGAAGTCGGACCCAGTTACAGGGACGCTGAACAGCTTCGGCATTCTCTTTGTTGGTTTCCTGGCACGGCCCGTCGGCGCCTGGTTGTTCGGAACGTATGGCGACCGCATCGGCCGCAAGGCCACGCTCATCGCGACGCTGATGTTCATGGGAATCGCAACGTTCCTGATCGGACTGATGCCGACCTACTCGTCTATCGGCCTGGGTGCCGCTGCAATCCTGATCATCCTGCGCGCGTGCCAGGGCATCGGCGTGGGCGGTGAGTGGGGCGGCTCGGTGCTCATGTCCATGGAGTGGGGAAGCCAGAAGCGCAAGGGCTGGCTCGGCAGCTGGCCCCAGTTTGGAGTACCGATCGGGCTCGTCCTCGCTAACGGCATCACCGCCCTGACGGTGACGATGGCCGGCCCCGCGACCTTTAACGCCTGGGCATGGAGGTTGCCCTTCCTTTTGAGCATCGTCCTCGTCGGCGTCGGTCTCTACATCCGGCTCGGGATCATGGAGACGCCCGTCTTCAAGGCACTGCTGCAGGAGCGCCGCATCGAGCACGCACCTGTCAGGGAGGTTATCCGGCGCAACTGGAGAGAGATCATCCTCAGCGCTCTGCTGCGCCTCCCCGAGCAGGCGCCGTTCTATCTGTTCACGACATTCGTGTTCACCTTCGGCGCGTTTGCGACCAAGCTCGACAAGCCGTTCCTGACCTGGGCGGTCAGCACGGCGGGGCTTGTGTCCTTCATCACGATTCCTCTGTTCGGCCACCTGTCGGACGTGATCGGACGCAAGACGATGTATTTGATCGGCATCGCCGTCATGGCGGTATGGGGCTTCGTTTACTTTGGCCTCTTTGCCGCCGGCGTCGCGACCGTCGTCTTTGTCGTGATCGCCCTTTCTCTCATCCCGCACGACATGCAGTACGGACCGCAGGCGGCCCTCATCGCCGAGAGCTTCACCGGTCGCTTGCGCTACAGCGGAGCGTCGCTCGGATATCAGCTCGCTTCAGTCATCGCCGGCGGTCCGGCGCCGATCATTGGGTTGTACCTCTGGTCGGGGAAGTACGAGTTGTTCGGCGCTTCATTTGTCTCGCCGTTCCCGACCAAGACGCCCTTTACGATCAGCGCGTACATCCTCATCTGCTGCGTCATCGGGTTCGCGGCCACTCTTGCACTGAAGAACCGCCAGGCCCTTGACCACACGAAGGAGTACGAGGAGCAGGGGGAGACGGAGGCCGCCGGCGCGCGTCGCCCAGTCATGGGCTGACAAACATTCGTCGCGGACACCTGGAGGCGCCGCCGGTGCGGCGCCTCTTTTCATGTGGCGGCTTGCCTTTCGAGGCTTTCCGGTACCCGCGCTCCTCGGGAGGTGCGCAGGATCACGAGCGACACGGCCAGCACGCAGGCCGAGAGCCCCGTGATGACGATGAAGTCGGCCCGGAGGCCCGCGGCCAGCTGGGCGTGAGCGGCCAGAGGATCGCGCGCGGAGCCGAGGTACAGCTGCAGCAGCACCCCCATCAGCGACACGCCGACCGCGCCGCCGATGGTGCGCGAGAACTGGTTCAGCGCTGTGGCTGCGCCACGCCGGTTCCACGCGACGCTCGACTGGATGACGATGAGCAGAGGTGCCGTGAAGAGACCCATCCCGCAACCGATGACCAGCGAGCCGGCGGTCATCCAGAACGCGCCGAGCGTCGCCGGCGCCAGCGCGAGCATGAGGCTGCCGGCGACAAGCGCGAGCGCCCCGGCCAGCACCAGGCGCTGATAGCCGACCCGGACAAGCATGAAGCCCGCCGTTGTGGAGGTCACCGGCCATCCGATCGACATCGCGCCGACCGCTACCCCTGCCGCGTATGGACTGCCACCCAGCACCTGCTGCACGTAAAGAGGCACGTATGCGGTGACCCCGAACATCACGGTGCCGGCGATGGCCCCGACCATGACGGCGGGTCCGATCACGGGACTCCGCAGCAGGTCGAGGGGCAGCAGCGGCCGGCGGCTGCGCATCTCGACGAGGCCGAATGCAGCCAGCATTGCGGCGCCGGCGCCGATCGCCCACCACACCGGCGCCGCGGTCTGGCTACCGGTGCCGAGGCCCCAGAGCAGCAAGCCGATGCCTGCGGTGAGAAGGATCGCGCTGCGCACGTCGATGCCGGCGTCGACGACGGCCTCGGGGCGCCGTTCGCGGTGGCTGAAGATGAGCGTGCCCGCCACCAGGCCGATCGGCAGGTTGATCAGAAAGATCCACCGCCAGCCGATCGTAGACACGAAAACCGCGCCCAGGGCCCCTGCAGAGTTCGAAAGACGATGAGCGCGGCCATGCCGGGGCTGGCGGCGCACAGCATGGAGGCGATCACGAAGATCGCGATGCCTGTCAGCAGCACCAGGCGGCGGCCGTAGCGATCAGCAAGTCGGCCCCAGATCGGGACGGTTGTCGTCGCGGTGATCAGGTAGCCGCTGAAAACCCACGGATACAGCTGGAACTCGCCGAGTTCGCGGGCGATCGTGGGCAGCGCCGTGCCGACGACCGTCGAATCCATGGCAGCAACGAAGAGCGACAGCATCAGCCCTGCCATGACGCGCACCAGATCCCCGGTCCAGTTGAGGCGCGTTATCGCCGGCGAGCTCACGCGATCAGGCTACCGGCAGCTACTCCTACAGCGACTTGAGGAGGAACGCGTTGTGCAGACTCACCAACGCGAGAGCGACGGTGCTGCCGCGGATGGCGGCCAGCGTGAAGACGTAAAGGGCGACAGCGCCGGGGCGCTCGGTGCGCACCCAGCGCAGCGTCAGGAGGACCGCTGCCGCCCCCGCCAGCACCAGGGCGAACTTCACAAAAACGAACATCATCAGTCCGCCTTCGTTGATGACTGCGGCGCTGATGGGCATCGCCTCAACGGCGCCGCGTGCTCGTCCCATCGCGGTGGTGAGGATGTCGGTGGACTGGATCGCTCCGAGCAATCCGATCCAGATGAGGCCCAAACGATGCCACGTGATCAATCAATTTGGACAACGCGGGCGCGCGGCGAAGCACTCTGCATCAAAAGGCGCACAGCAATCCTTAAGGCTCCGCACAGGACATGCTTGGTCGCGCGCGGGATCTTCGCCGCATGTCAATCAACACACGCCCGACCCAGACCGAAGACGTCCACTTCCGTGTCATCGCCCCGCGGCCGACACCCGTCCCCACCCTGCACAGGCCCGCGCTCGACATCGTCGTGCCGGTCCACAACCAGGAGCAGGAGCTCGCGCGCGCGGTTCGGAAGCTGAGCTCATTGCTCCGCCACGCGTTCCCGTTCTCGGCCCGAATCACGATCGTCGACTGCGCGAGCACCGATTCCACGCGCGAGGTCGCCACAGCGCTCTCGGCCGAGCTCGCCGGGGTTCGGCTCATCCATCTGAACCAGGAGGCGCACGGCCGTGCGCTGGCAGCGGCGTGGATGACGAGCGACGCGAGGGTTGTCGCCAGCGCCGGCCTCGATATCGACGTCTCAAACGTGCCCCAGCTGATCGCGCCGGTGATCTCGGGCCACAGCGAGATCTCGATCGGCGGCCGCTTCAAGGCGCTGCGCGCAGACGTTGCCCGCCGGCTCATCCCGACCGTGCTCAGTCGCAGCCGGCTCTTCGAGACCGAGCTCCTGCTGCGTGCGAGGCGTGCCGGAATGCGGATTCACGCTGCCTGAAGCCCGCTCGAGGCCTGTTTTACGCAAATTGATTTGACGCGGAGCCCGTTCGGGGCCTAGCGTCGAGGGCCGGCATGAGATTCCTGCGCACGACCACGCTGGCCGCCGTCGGGTCGGTGGCGATGCTCGTTGCCACGCACATCGGGGCGTTTGCGGCGCTCGATCCCTACGCCGGGAGCGGCTACGACTTCTCCTATGTGCAGTGCGGCGTGTCGGCTCCCTCGGCGCAGTTCGGGATCGCCGGCGTGAACGGCGGCTACCCGTTCACCTACTACAACGGATGCCTGTCGGCCGAGTACAGCGCGGCGCCTGCGGGCCACGCGTCCCTTTATGTCAACACCGGCTACGACCCCAGCTACACGGCGATCGACGGCCGGCACATGGAGGAGGACTGCGCGGGGGCATCAAGCCAGGTCAACGCGACGCCCGCCCAGCAAGCCGCGTGGGCGGTCGGGTGCAGCGAGGCGGAGCGCGACGTCGGGTACGCGACGAGCCAGGGCGCAGTCGGCCCGGCTGCGTGGTGGCTCGACGTCGAGACCTCCAACAGCTGGTCGACCTCAGACCTGAGCCTGAACCGCTACACGATCGAGGGCCTCGTCACCCGGCTGCGCGCGTCCACCTCGGCGCCAATCGGCATCTACTCGACCTCTTATCAGTGGGGTGTGATCACGGGCGGGTATCAGCCGGCTGTCGACGCGACGTGGATCGCGACCGGGCAGCGCACGCTGAAGCGCGCCCGCTCGTACTGCACCGCCGCGAGCTTCACCGGCGCGCCGGTCTGGCTCGTGCAGTACGTCGCGTCTTACGACCACGATTGGGCCTGCTAGGCCACATCCCAGTACCTCAGTTGAGGTAGGCCGAATTACCACTTCGGTGGTTGGCGGCGCTCCCGGCCCCGGTCGATCATGGGAAAGCCGGCTTGCATTTAAGCCGTGGGGGTGAGATTTCTTTGTCAGCGGGAACGTGGCTGCACCGCGCCAATGATTCTCACGAACACGCTCAGCGACGGCTGCCGGCAGGGGGTGTGCTGCTGGACGGAGCGGTCAAGCTGAGCTGACCGCCCGTGCCGGGAGGGCCGGGCGGGTCCCGGTCCTCCCCCAGCGTGCGAGGACGCGGCATCACGATTTGTATACAAACGCACGATATCGGCGGCGAATAAGGCGCGTTTGTATACAAACGCTGCAATCGCGGAACATCTGAGTGACGTGCGCATCCTGGCGGTCGCTGACGAGGTGGCCGAGTCGCTCTATGGCGACACCCTCAAGGAGCTGCGGCCGGACCTGATCCTGGCCGCCGGGGACTTGCCGTTCGACTACCTGGAAAACCTGGTCAGCCGCACCGATGTGCCGCTGCTCTACGTGCCGGGCAACCACGACCCCGCGCTGAAGCTCGGCGACTCGACGTTCGAGGGTCTGTCGCCGAAGTACGACGGCAGCGGACCGCCGGGGTGCATCAACGTCGACGGGCGCATCGAGCAGGCGGCCGGATTGTGGATCGCTGGCCTGGGCGGATCGATCCGCTACAACGAAGGGCCGAACCGCTACACCCAGCGTGAGATGCGCTGGCGTGCCCGGAAGCTTGCGTGGCGCGCGCGCCTCAGCCGCCGGCGCATCGACATCCTGCTGACCCACGCGCCCGCGGCTGGACTAGGAGACGCGGGCGACCCCGCGCATGTCGGCTTCGACGCGTTTCACCGGCTCGTCCTCAGGCTTCGACCGCGGATGCACATCCACGGGCACGTGCGGAAGTTCGGCCCGAAGAACGAGGACCTGCGCCTGGGCGAGACGGTGATCGTCAATGCGATCCCGTACCGCGTCCTCGAGCTCTAGCGCTCGTCCGAAGCGCGATCTGTATACAGCCGCGGGTTATTTCCGCGAAATTCGCTGCGTTTGTATACAAATCGCGGCTTCGCTGGTCGCCGAAGTCGATGACAGCGTTTCTCATTTGATGCGGATTGTCTGTGCTCTTGGGTTCGTGGCGCTGTGCGCGGCCGCGTGCACGCAGGGCGTGGTGAGCGCGCAGAGCAGCGACATGTCGCTGCCGCCGCTCGACCAGCAGATGACCATCGACCCCGGCACGCCGCCGTCCCCATCCATCGACCCCAACGCGCCGCCGCTCGACCTGCGTGTGGTCAAGTCGATGATCTATGCATCCGCGGTCAAGCACCGGGTGAATCCGTACCTGGTGATGGGACTCGGCTGGTGGGAGAGCGGCTGGAACCAGTCAGCGGTCTCATCCGCAGGCGCGATCGGCGTCATGCAGATCATGCCCGCAACCGGCGACTCCGAGGGGCCGATGCTGATGCGGCGGCAGGTGAACATCCACGACCTTGCCGACAACATCGAGCTTGGGGCGGCCATCATCAAATACAACCTCGACGGATACCATGGCGATCTGGTGAGGGCGCTCGCCGACTACTACGGCGGTCCGACCATGGCCACCGACTGGAACCATCTTCGTTCAGACGCGAAGCGCTACGTCTACGGCATCTACCAGCTGGCGGTTGCGTTCCGCGACGGTCGGGGACCGGTCTAGCCGGCTACCGCGTCAGCACCGCTTGCGTTTGCGTGACCTGCGCCACGCGCTTGCCGGCGGCGTCGTAGAGGTCGGTCTGGACCACGATGGTCGAGCGCCCCACGTGCAGGGGCCTGGCGACCGCCTCGACGGTGCCCTCGCGCACCCCGCGGAAGAAGTTCGTCTTCGACTCGATGGTGCTCGTCAGCGCTCCGTCGGGCAGGTTGAGGAACGCGCACAGCGCTCCCGCGGTGTCGGCCAGGGCCATGACAACGCCCCCATGCAGCACGCCGCCCGACGTGCACAGGTGCTCGGCCCATGCGAGCCGGGCGCGCACCTCGTTGCGGTCGGCCTCGGCGAGCTCGATGCCCAGGTGCCGCGCGAACGGCATCGTGTCGATCAGCGCGTCCAATTTCGTGATTCCTCCGGGTACGCGCGCGCAACACGCGCGGCAGTGCGGGCGTTGTTGGTCACGACCTGGACGTTCAGGTCGAGCGAGCGGCCATCCGACAGCTCGGCCATCATCGCCAGCAGGCGCGGGGTCACGCCAGCGCCCTCGATCTCGCCAGCACGGGCGATCGCCTGCGATACGAGGTCGTCGGCGCCCTCGAGCTCCGCCGGCGGAGGCACTGCGACCACGATCCCGCGCGTCCCGGTGGCCCATGAGGCAGCCAGCACGCGCGCGGCGTCAACGGCATCGGCAACTCGTGCCGAAACCGGGTGTCCGCTGCTCGAAAGATAAAAAGCGGGCACCTCGTCGCAATCGAACCCGAGCACAGGGACGCCCAGGCTTTCGAGCCGCTCGAGGGTCAGGCCGATGTCGAGGATGATCTTCGGCCCGGCGCAGAACACTGCGACTGGAGTGATCGCGAGCTCTTGCAGGTCCGCTGACTGGTCCTCGGGGTGGCCGCGGTGCACGCCGCCGATGCCGCCGGTGGCCATGAACCGGATGCCCGCCATCCAGGCGGCGCGCATGGTGGCCGCAACCGTTGTCGCGCCGGCTTTCTGATGCACGAGGGCCGGACCGAGATCGCGTGACGACACCTTCTCGGAGCCGGCCGCGATGCGCTCGATGCCGGCCCTGGTCAGGCCGACCCTCACGCACCCGTCGAGCACCCCGATGGTGGCAGGCACCGCACCTTCGTCGCGGATGACCGCCACGCAGCCCAACGCCGCCTGCAGATTGTGGGGCGCCGGCAGGCCCTGGCCGACGATCGATGTCTCCAGCGCGACCACCGGCCGCCCGCGCTCGAGGGCTTCGGCAACTTCCGTCGAAACCTGCAGGAAGTCGCTCATGCCGGACGCGCTCCGACCTTCGCCACCGCGGCCGCGGCCACCCGCACTGCATGCTCGCCAGCGCGCTGCGGACCTTCGCCGGACACGATCGCGATGCAGAACGCCGCCGCGAACGCGTCGCCCGCGCCGGTGGGATCGACCACATCGGCCGCAGGCGAGGCGATGCGCCGCCCGCACACGATGCATCCGGCCGCGCCAAGCTTGACCGCGGTAACCGGGGCGAGACCGTCCATCGCGACGGGCATCGCGTCGGCCTCGGCAGCGGTCGCAAACAAGATGTCGGGCTTGATTCGTGCCAGCTCCGACATCATTCGCGCCGGCCCGTAGTCGACCAGCCCTGCCACCGACGACAGATCGACCGACACGCGACCCTGGCCGAGACGGACCATCTCCACCGCTGTGCGCGCCGCGGTCGCAAGGGGTTCCCGGAACAAGGAGTACGCCGGCACGTGGATCAGGTCCACGCCAACGAACCACTCGGGCCGCAGGTCGTCTCGGCGCAGCCCGACGCTCGCCCCGCGCTGCGTCGCCATCGTCCGCTCACCGCCGGGCCCGATGACAACGGCGATCGCCCCGCGCGATCGCTCGCCAAGCGAGGCCACCCAGGCACAGAAGTTCGCCGCCTGACCGCCACCGCCGACGCGTATCGCCGCGGGCGTGTCGTCGTTGGTACGAAGTTCACCATGAGGCGCGATCGTGATGTCGAGCACGAGATCACCGATGGCGGCCAGCAGCACCTCAAGAGGATAGTCGCGGCTTTCTCTGATGGAAATCTCAGCCGGGCCTGCTCTAATCTCTGGTTGACAAGGGTGGGGACCCGAACGCCAGCCGGCGCCACGACGCGTGCCTCTCGGAAGGCGGCGACGAATCGTCGCCTACAAGGGGAATCGAAGCCTGCGCCGGCTCCGCTGATCAAGCTCAGCGCGGTCAGAAAGCTGTTCGGCAAGCGCGTCGTGATCGACAAGCTCCACCTCACTGTCGCGCCGGGCGAGCTGGTCGAGGTGACGGGTCCCAGCGGAGCGGGGAAGACCACGCTGCTGCGTCTGCTGCACGGCCAGCTGCGGCCGACCGCCGGCGAGGTATGGGTCGAGGGACGAGCGCTGCACAAGTGGTGGCGCCGCGACCTCGACCGCATCCGGCACGACGTTTCGTTCCTGTTCCAGGAGCAGCGCCTGCTCGGCCGCCTGACCGCGCTCGAGAACGTGGTGCTTGCGCTGATGGTGAACGAGCCCGACACCCCCTATCGCGAGATCCAGCAACGCGCGTCAGGCGCGCTCGACGCGCTGGGTGTGGGGCACCGCCGGGATGCTTACCCGCACCAGCTGTCCGCGGGGGAGCGGCAGCGCGTGGCCGTGGCTCGAGCGCTCGTGAGCCGGCCGCGCGTCCTGCTGGCGGACGAGCCGTTCACCGCGATCGACAGGGACAACGCGCAGGTCGTGGCCCGCATGCTGGAAGAGGCGGCGGCGCACGGGACCGCGGTGGTCGTCGCGACGCATCGGCCCAGCGGGCGCGCTTCGCGCGTGGTCCGCCTGCCCGACGGTGTCGTGGAGGAGGGCAACCACCGGCCGGCGCCGGCCAACGGCTCGCGCGCGGCCAAGCTCGGCTGGCGGCGGCTCGTCGAGTCGAACGGGCACGCCCCCAACGGCCATTCCCCCAACGGCCATTCGAACGGCAAGGCCGCTCTCAACGGGCGCAAGAACGGCTCGGCCTCGCCCGCGCGGCCGGCCGTGGTTCCGCGCTGGAAGCGATACAACGCGCTCTTCGCGAACAGCTTTCGCCTGGTCGTGCTCGGCGGGCTGCGCAGCTGGCGCCGCGATCTTCGCTTCAACGCACCGGCGATGCAGACGCTCGCG
>WNGC01008752.1_pt1 | contig 11161 bp, 13 predicted proteins | sample 5400051 | NCBI WGS metagenome assembly WNGC01 (sample SAMN13153368, study PRJNA577476) | soil metagenome | isolation source: 20 cm soil or saprolite under grassland replicate 2 | place: USA:California | collected 2016-06-15 | reverse complement strand
GACGGCGGCGAAGCCTGCCAAGCAAGCCTCCGCATAGGAGTGTCGCGCCGCGCGTTCCGGGAAAGGCAGCTTCGTCTGCCTTTTTTCATTCAGGGGGTTGATTGAACGAAAGGATTGCCCTTCCTCCTGCGCCGGTGCTCTTCGCGCTGCTTCTGCTCGCCTACCTGCTGCCCGGCTTGGTCGGCCACGACCCTTGGAAAACCGAAGACGCCATCGGCATCGGCATCGTGCACCAGATGCTCGAGCACGGGCGATGGATCGTGCCGCATCTGGCAGGCGAACCTTACCTGGAGGACGGACCGTTCCACTACTGGATCGCGGCGCTGACCGCGAAGCTGTTCGGACTGGTGCTCCATCCCCACGACGGGGCGCGCCTTGCAAGCGGTCTGATGATGGCAGCGCTGCTTGCCCTGGTTCATCTCGCAGGCCGCGAACTCTACGGCAGGACCGAGGGGATGAGCGCGGTGCTTACCCTGCTGGGCTGCCTCGGCCTGCTCGTCCACGCCCATGAAACGCTCAGTGAGATCAGCATGCTCGCGGGACAGGCGCTCGCCTGGTACGGAATTGCGCTCGCCCCGCGCAAACCGTACCGTGCGGCTTGGATCCTCGGCGCAGGGCTGGTCGTCGCCGCTCTGAGCAAGGGAATCCCCGCGGTGGTCGCGCCGATTGCCGTCGCGCTCGCCGCGCCCCTCGTCTCTGCGGCGTGGCGCCTGCGCGACTATCTGGCGAGTCTGGTTCTGGCTCTGCTCCTGCTTTTCGTGCTCTGCGGCGCTTGGCTCGCGCTTGCGGAAAGCCGCTCCGGCGGATTCGCGCTCGCTTGGTGGCACGCCAACGCGGCGCAATTTTCCGCCCCTCCTCCAGCGGCCGTTCTCGGCTATTGGGGACAGACTCTCGCCTGGGCCTTGTGGCCCGCGTGGCCGCTCGCGCTGTGGACCCTATGGGAAGGACGCCTCCGGACAGTCGAGCCGAGCACTCGCGTGCTGATCGCGGCCCTCGCCGCCACGCTTCTCGTGCTGCCGTTTCTAAGCGAACCGCGCGAGGTCTACGCTTTGCCGCTGCTTCTCCCGCTTGCGCTTCTCGGGGGCGCCGGCATGCCGAGCCTGCGCCGCGGCGCAGCCAATGCGCTCGCGTGGTTCGGCGCCATGAGCGCCGGGCTGCTCGGCGCGGTCATGTGGTTGGGTTGGTTTGCGATGATGACGGGCTTTCCGCCGACCATAGCGCGTAATTTCGCCAAGCTCGAGCCCGGTCATGTACCGCAGTTTTCCTGGACGGTGTTTGCTGTCGCGCTGGCGTTTACGCTCGCCTGGCTTTGGCTGATCTCGAGGGGCGAACGCTCGGTATTCCGCGGCGTGAGCTTCTGGGCAGCCGGCATGACGCTGCTCTGGGGTCTCGCGACGACCTTGATTCTCTCCTGGATCGACTACGGAAAGAGCTACCGTACGGTCGCGCTGGCGTTGAAAAAGAACATCCCCGTGGGCACCCGCTGCATCGAGAGCCGCGGTCTCGGCGAAGCCCAGCGCGCCGTGTTCGACTATCACGCGGAGATCCTCACGCAGCGCCTCGAGCGCGGCGAGAATCCCCGTTGCTCGCTGCTCCTGATACAGGCCCGCGAAGGAGAATCCGACAATATCGGCCCTGGGTGGAAGCTCTTGTGGGAAGGCAGGCGGCCGCGCGACCGCGAGCGTTTTCGCCTCTATCAAAGGCAGCCGTGAGCAGGCTCACCCTATCGCCCGCCTGGAAGGCGCTCGCCGCGCATCGGAAGAGGATGGCGGCCGCAAGCCTCACCGACCTCTTCGCCGCGGACGCTTCGCGCGCCGGGCGATTCTCGATCGAGGCGGGCGAGCTGATTCTCGATTATTCCAAGCACCGCGTCGATGCCGAGACGATGCGGCTGCTCGCGGCGCTTGCCGTCCAGGAGCAGCTGCCCAGGTGGATCGCGCGCATGTTCAGCGGCGACCCCATCAACAGCACCGAGGCGCGCGCCGTGCTCCATGTGGCGCTACGCTCGGGGGATGCAAGCTTCCCCGAGGGCCGCGACGTGATGCCCGCGGTGCGCGGGGCTCGCGAGCGCATGCGCCGTTTCGTCGATGAAGTGCAACGCGGGGACCTAAAAGGCGCCGACGGCCGAGCCATTACCGACATCGTCAACATCGGCATCGGCGGTTCGGACCTCGGGCCCCGGATGCTCGTGCGGGCAATGCGCAAGCTCCGCAAGCCGGGTCCGAGGTTGCATTTCGTTTCCAACATCGATCCGGCCGACCTCGAGGCGGCACTCGCGGGCCTGACCCCGGGAACGACTTTCTTCATCGTCGCATCGAAGACGTTCACGACCGCCGAGACCCTGGCCAACGCGGCCCGCGCTCGCGCCTGGCTAGCGTCGGCGCTCGGCACCGGGCTCTCGCGCCACTTCGCCGCGCTCACCGCAAACACCGCCGGCGCCGAAGCGCTCGGCGTTCCGCCCGAGCGCGTGTTTCCGATGTGGGACTGGGTCGGCGGACGCTACTCGGTCTGGTCCGCGGTGGGCTTGCCGGTCGCGTTGGCAGCCGGCATGGACGCTTTCGAAGAGTTGCTGCAGGGGGCGCGTGCGATGGACGCGCATTTCCGCAACGAGCCGCTCGAGCGCAACATGCCGACGGTGCTCGCGCTGCTCGAGATCTGGTATGTGAACTTCTTCGGCGCCCAGACCCGCGCCGTGATCCCCTACAGCGAGGATCTGCGCGATTTGCCCGCCTACCTTCAGCAGCTCGAGATGGAATCGAACGGGAAGCGCGTGGATCGCGACGGGAACGAAGTCGATTACGCCACGGCTCCCGTCGTCTGGGGCGCGCCGGGAACACCCAGCCAGCATTCCTTTCATCAGCTGCTGCACCAGGGGACCCATTTCATCCCGGTGGATTTCATCGTGATCCGGCGCAACGGGGAGTCGTCCACCGAGCAGGCGGCGCTCGCGGCCAACGCGCTCGCCCAGGGCGCGGCCCTCGCCTTCGGCAACCCCGCTTCAGAAAGGCACAAGGCCCTCCCCGGCAATCGCCCTTCGAGCACCTTGCTTCTCGATCGCCTCACCCCGCGCGCGCTCGGCGCGCTCATTGCGCTCTTTGAGCACAAGGTGTTCGTCGAGGGCGTCATCTGGAACGTGAACAGTTTCGACCAATGGGGGGTGGAACACGGCAAGAACCTCGCCCGCACGCTGCTGCCGAGGCTGCTCGATGGAGGAGAGACAGGCGGCCTCGATGCCTCCACGCGCGGCCTGCTCGCGCGGCTGCGAAAACCCGATTGACTCGGGCCGCGGCGGGACTTAGGCTGACGCAACAGGAGAACATCATGAACGAAGACGCCTTCAACCTCAGCATCCGGAAATTCCTGAAGATGGTCGGCGTGAGCTCCCAGAGAGAGATCGAGCAGGCGGTGGCCAGGGCGCGGACGGGAGGTGCAATCAAGGGCAACGAGAAGTTCCCCGCGTCGGTCACGCTCGAGGTCCCCGGCCTCAAGCTCTCGGTACGGTTCGACGGCAGGATCGAGCTCGAATAGGCGCGAGGAGACGCCTTGAACAAGCCCCGCGAATTCGACGCCGCGCTGCTCGAGGAGATGCGCGCGCTGCTCGGCGAGCGCGCCACGACCTCGCGGGGCGTGCGCGAGCATCACGGCAAGGATGAGTCGTACTTCCCGTACGCGCCGCCCGATGCGGTGGTGTTTCCCGAATCCACCGAGGAGGTGCGCGACATCGTCGGTCTGTGCCGGCGCCACAAGACGCCGATGATCCCCTACGGCGTCGGCACCTCGCTCGAGGGCCACGTGCTCGCCATCCACGGCGGCGTGTGCGTCGATCTTTCACGCATGAACAAGGTGCTCTCAGTGCACGAGGCCGACTTGGACGCCGTGGTCCAGGCGGGCGTGACGCGGAAGCAATTGAACGAGCACATCCGCCATACGGGACTTTTCTTTCCGGTCGACCCCGGAGCGGACGCGACACTGGGTGGCATGGCCGCGACGCGCGCATCGGGCACGAACGCCGTGCGCTACGGCACCATGCGCGAGAACGTGCTCGCGCTGACGGTGGTACTCGCCGACGGTCGTGTCATCACCACCTCGCGCCGCTCGCGAAAATCCGCCGCGGGCTACGAGCTGACACGCCTGTTCGTCGGATCGGAGGGGACGCTCGGAATCATCACCGAGCTCACGGTGCGCCTTTACGCCGTTCCGGAGGCGATGTCGGCGGCCGTTTGCTCGTTTCAGGAGATTGCCGGCGCGGTCAACACGGTAATCCAGACCCTGCAGGCCGGAATTCCGATCGCGCGCAGCGAGGCGCTGTGCGCGACGACCATGAAGGCCATCAACGCCTACTCGAAGACGAGCTACCGCGAGCAGCCGACGCTGTTTCTCGAATTCCACGGCACCCAGGCGGGTGTCGAAGAGCAGGCGAGGCTGGTGCAGGACATCGCGCGCGAAAACGGCGGCATGGACTTCGAGTGGACGACGAAAGCCGAAGAGCGCACGCGGCTCTGGACGGCGCGCCACCAGGCTTATTTCGCCTGCCTGCAGCTTCGGCCTGGCTCGCGGGCCGTTTCGACCGACGTGTGCGTCCCGATTTCGCGACTCACGGAGTGCATCGTCGAAACTTCGAAAGACATCTCCCGCGCTTCGATGCCGATCCCGCTTTTCGGCCACGTGGGCGACGGCAACTTCCACTGCGAAATTCTTATCCGGCCCGAGAGCAAAGCCGATCTCGAAGAGGCGAAAGAGTTCAATGAGCGCGTCGTCGAGCGCGCGCTCGCCATGGAAGGCACCTGCACGGGCGAGCACGGCATCGGCTTCGGCAAAATGCGGTCCCTGCGGAAGGAACTGGGCGAGGCAGTCGACCTGATGGCGAGCTTGAAGCGCGTACTCGACCCGGAAAACCTGATGAATCCCGGAAAGGTCGTGGCCCTTTCGGGCTAGACCTTGAGGAAGGTCTCGCGGTAGTACTTGAGTTCCTCGATCGACTCGTAGATGTCCGCGAGCGCCTCGTGCTTGCCCTGCTTGGCGAGGCCTTTCGCGAGTTCGGGCTTCCAGCGCCGCGCCAGCTCCTTCAAGGTGCTGACATCCAGATTGCGGTAGTGGAAATAGGCCTCGAGACGGGGCATGTAGCGCGCGAGGAAGCGCCGGTCCTGGCAGATCGAAGGAACGCGAGCAGTTGCTCCTCCACCGCGGCCTCGTCCAATTGCGAAGACTTGACCTTGTCGATCAGCCCGGTGCGTGCATGAGTGCCCTTGTTCCACTCATCCATCGCCGCAAGCACTTCATCGCGCTGGCGCACGACCAGGACCGGAGCCTCGGCGAGGCTGTTCAACTGTGAATCGGTGACGACGATCGCGACTTCGATGATTCGGTCCTTATCGGGATCGAGGCCGGTCATCTCCATGTCCAGCCAGATAAGGTTGTTCTGGTCCTGCGCCATGCCGCTTTTCCGTGGCCGCTGTGTAGAATGACATTGTCGCATAACCGCTTTTGTTCAATGCATTGGTTCACCGCCGTCTTTCTCGCCGCGCTCGCGCTCACCACGATCGTGCGGCTGTGGCTTTCTCGGCGCCATATCCGGCACATCTTGGCAAACCGCGACGCCGTTCCCGCAGTGTTCGAGGGACGTATCGCGCTCGCTGCGCACCAGAAGGCGGCGGACTACAGCATCGCCAAGGCGCGATTTGGGCTGTGGCAAACGCTCACCGCGGCGGCGCTGCTGCTCGCATTCACCCTGGGCGGCGGACTGCAGCTTCTCTACGAGGCGTGGGAACGGATATTCGAGGCCGGCGGATACGCGCACGGCATTGCGCTGATTGTTTCTGTCGCTCTCATCTCGAGCATCGTCGATCTGCCCTTCGGCCTGTACCGCACTTTCGCGATCGAGGCGCGCTTCGGCTTCAATCGCATGAGCTTAGCGCTGTTCTTTGTGGATCTCGCCAAGCAAATGGCCCTAGGCGCCGCGTTTGGAATCCCGCTCTTGCTCTGCGTGCTGTGGCTCATGGGGCGCATGGGCGACCGGTGGTGGATCTACGTCTGGCTGACGTGGGTGGCATTTAGCCTGGTAGTCCACCTACTCTACCCGACGCTCATCGCACGATGGTTCAACAAATTCACGCCGCTCGAGGACCCCGGCCTGAAAGAGTGCATCGAGGGACTGCTCGCCAAATGCGGATTTCGCGCGCGAGGGCTCTTCGTGATGGACAGCTCGAAGCGCTCGAGCCACGGCAACGCCTATTTCACCGGCTTCGGCGCGGCCAAGCGCATCGTGCTCTTCGACACGCTGGTATCGCGCCTTGCGCCGCGCGAGATCGAGGCGGTGCTGGCGCACGAACTCGGGCATTTCGCACGCCGTCACGTATGGAAGCGCATGGGCCTCGCCTCCGGCGCGAGTTTCGCGATCTTGTGCTTGCTGGGATGGCTGATCGGGCGGGAGTGGTTTTACGCGGCGCTCGGCGTGCGCTCCCAGAGCACGGCGATGGCGCTCGTGCTGTTTTTCATGGTCGTACCGGTATTCACCTTTCTGCTACAACCGCTGGCGAGTTCATATTCGCGCCTGCACGAATTCGAGGCCGACGCCTACGCGGCGCGCTACGCCGATGCTGGCGAGCTCGTGCGCGCCCTGGTCAAGCTCTACGAGGACAACGCGGCGACGCTCACCCCCGATCCCTTGCACTCGGCTTTCTACGACTCGCACCCGCCCGCGGTATTGCGCATCGCGCGGCTGCAGGCTCTTCAAAACTAGGAGGCGGATATGTCGACCCTCGCCGCAAAGAAATGCAGACCCCTGCCCGCCGGAACGCCGGCCCTCGCGCGCGTGCGGATCGATGCGCTGCTCAAGGAAGTGCCCGGCTGGGCGTACGACGGTAAGGTGATCGCGAAGAGCTGGTCTTTCAAGAATTACTACGAGACGATGGCGTTCGTGAACGCGGTCGCCTGGGTCGTTCACCGGGAGGACCATCACCCGGACATGAGCGTCGGCTACAATCGCTGCCGGATCGAATTCAGCACGCACTCGATAGGCGGAATCTCCGAGAATGACTTCATTTGCGCGGCAAAAATCGAAGCGCTAGGGTCGATCTGATCCCGCTGCCGCGGCGCTAGGTCGATGCGCCGGCAAGCGCGACGAGCAACAATAGGAGCAGCCACACCACCAGCGCGCGCCAGACCAAGCCGACCGTGCTGTCCAGGTGTCCGGTATCGGCCGGATCCCCCACGCCAAGCTCGGGCCGATCGACGACTTCCCCTGCCGCAAAGATCGGCATCCCGAGCCTCACCCCTATCGCGCCGGCTCCGCTCGCAAGGACGATTCCGAGCGCGGGATCCGGCCAATCCGCGGCCTGCGTGCGCCAGCAGTACGCCGCATCCTCGAAGTCGCCCACCACGGCGAAGGCGGCGGCCGTGAAACGCACGGGCAGCCAGTCGAGCGCGGCGAACGCGCGGCGCGCAAAATGGCTGAAGCGCTGCAGCTCCGGCGAGACCTTTTCGCCCCAGCGGTCGTTGAGGAACATCGAGAGCCGATACAAAATCGCCCCCGTCGGCCCGGGCAGGAGTACGAACCAGAAAACCACCCCGAAGACATAGCGGTGCGATGCGATCAGCGCCTCCTCGATTGCGAGGCGCGTGATCGCCTCGCGATCCAGATCGGCGCAGCTCGTCTGGCGCCAGGCCGAGAGGATTTCGCGCGCCTTTGCGAGATCGTCCTCCTTGAGGGCGAGATAAATGTCGGTGAAAAAATGGCTGCGCTGACGAAATCCCATCGTGAGATAGAGCGCGGCGACGTTGAGCAGGAGCGCAAGGAGAGGGCTTGCGCGGTACGCGGCCGTATAGACGAGCCAGGCCCCGAGCACCGCGGGCAGTACCGCAACCACCCACGCGATCACGCCTTGGCGGGTTTCTCCGGCATTGAAAAGCCCCTCGAGGAACGTCGCATAACGCGCGAGGAGCGCGTACAGGGAGCGGCGGTCCGCAAGCGGACGCCACTGCTCGAGGAGTAGCGCCGCGACGAGGGAAAGGAGGCTCATGGCCTACGCAATGCGCGGGACAGATCAGCCCAGCAGGAAGGAACGAAAATTCATGAGCATCCCCGCCGTGGCCCCCCAGATGTAGTACTGTCGGTACGGCATGGCGTAGTAACGGCGCTCGCGGCCGTCGTATACGACGCTGTTGCGCTGGTGGTTCTCGGGATCGAGCAGGAACTCCAGAGGCACTTCGAACACTTCGGCCACTTCGAATTCGTCCAGGCGCAGTTCGAGCGGCGGGGTCACGAGGCCGACCACGGGGGTCACGCGATAGCCGGTCACTGTGACGTACTCATTCAGTTCCCCGAGCACCTCCACTTGCGCGGCCGCCAGGCCGATCTCCTCCGCGGCCTCGCGTAGCGCGGTTTCTGCGGCACTGGCATCCCCGGGCTCGGAGCGGCCGCCGGGGAAACTGATTTGTCCGGCGTGGTCGTTGAGGTGTGCGGTACGGCGTGTAAACAGGACCGTCAGCCCGTTTTCACGCCTGACCACCGGCACGAGCACGGCGGCGGGCAGGATTTCCCGATCGCTGCGCCAAAGGTGACCGTCTCCCGAAGTCACCGGCTCGACCGTTCGGGGCTCGGCGAAACGCGAGCGCAGCCAGAGCTCGTCAGGCGCGGAGACGGGTGAATTCATTTGACGGAACGCAAAAATTCCGACCCCTATTCTACGCGGCGGCAGTGCCGCGATCACGACGGGCTCGGAATTGCATTCGACTGCGGCGGGCGTTATCCTATCGGCGGCCGGAATAGATTTGCCGGCGTTGGCGTTTACAAGGCGGGCAACCGGGAGGCGCGGGCGGCTCGCGGATTCGAGACCCTTTCAAGGAGAACCCATGAAGATTCGTTTTGCAGCATTGTTCGGCGTGCTCATGCTCGCGAGCGCCTCCGCGTTGGCCTTTCACTGCCCCGCGGACATGAAGAAGATCGACGCGGCGCTGGCGAAGAATCCGAAGCTGTCAGGGCAACAGGCGGCCGATGTCAAGAAATTCCGTGCCGACGGCGAAGCCTTGCACAAGGCCGGCAAGCACCAGGAATCGGTCGACACGCTCGCCAAAGCGATGAAGATACTGGGCATCTGAACCGCGTTCCTGAGAACGTGAAAACGCCGCGGCACGCCGCGGCGTTTTTTCTTTCCGAGTCAGCCGGTGAACGAGGGCGCGCGCGCGAAGCGCTGGGTGGCCTCAACCAGCGCGCCGAGAATCCCCGGCTCCCATGCGGAATGCCCGGCGTCGGGTACGACCCGGTACTCGGCTTGGGGCCAGGCCCGGTGCAGCTCGTGCGCGGACACGATCGGGCAAACCATATCATAGCGTCCCTGAACGATGACCCCCGGAATGTTGCGCATCCGGTGCGCGTTTTCTAGCAACGAGTTCTCGGGGAGAAAAATATCGTTCACGAAATAATGCGCCTCGATCCGCGCGAGGCCCAGCGCCACGACATCCCCGGCAAAATAGGCCACCGTCTCGGAGCTGGGAAGCAAAGTCGAGCAGGATCCTTCGTAGATGCTCCAGGCGCGCGCAGCGGGCATGTGGACCGCAGGATCGGGGTCGGTCAATCGACGCAGATAGCCGCACAGCAAATCGCCGCGCTCCTCGCTCGGGAGGAAGCCCGAGAATTTCTCCCAGGGCTCGGGAAAAATCCGGCGCAGGCCGTAGAGAAACCAGTCGATCTCGCTCCTGCGGCAAAGGAAGATTCCGCGCAGAATCAGCGCGAGGCAGCGTTGCGGGTGCGCCTCCGCGTAGGCGATCGCCAGCGTGCTGCCCCAGGAGCCCCCGAACACGACCCAGCGTTCCACGCGCAGGTGCACGCGCAAGGTCTCCAGATCGGCGACCAAATGCGACGTGGTGTTGTCGCGCAACTCCCCTAGCGGGGTGGAACGCCCCGCGCCGCGCTGGTCGTAGACGATGATGCGATAGACGTCGGGGTCGAAAAACCGCCGGTGTTTCGGCGAGCTGCCCGCGCCCGGGCCCCCGTGCAGGAAAACCGCGGGGATCCCGTCGGCACGACCGCTCTCCTCCCAGTACATCGAGTGCAGGGCATCCAGGCGCAGCATGCCGCTTGCGCACGGCTCGATTTCGGGGAAAAGACCGGGAACCGCCTCGCCCATCCGCTATCCGCTACGGGATCAGGATCGTCGATCCGGTCGTCTTGCGCGCCTCGAGGTCGCGCTGCGCCTGGGCCGCGTCCTTGAGCGCATAACGGTGGTTCACTTCGATCTTCACTTTCCCCGAGAGGACGACGTCGAACAGGTCCTTCGCGGTCGCGACTAGGTCGTCGCGCTTGGAGGTGTAAGTGACCAGGGTCGGGCGCGTAATGTAGAGCGAGCCTTTTTGCGAGAGCACCACCAGCTCGAACGGGGAAACCGCGCCCGAGGAGTTTCCGAAGCTCACCATCAAGCCACGCGGCTGCAGGCAGTCGAGCGATCCTGTGAAGGTGTCCTTTCCGACCGAGTCGTATACGACCGGCACGCCCTTGCCTCCGGTGAGCGCCTTGACGCGCTCGACAAAATTCTCCTTGCGGTAGTTGATGCAGTGATCGGCGCCGTGCGCCTTGGCGAGCGCGCATTTCTCCTCCGAGCCGGCGGTGCCGATCACCGTGGCGCCGAGCGCCTTCAGCCACTGGCACGCGATCAATCCGACCCCGCCTGCGGTCGCGTGGAAAAGGACGGTCTCGCCCGAGCGCACCTTGTAGGTCTGCCTCAAGAGATACTGCGCCGTCATGCCCTTCAACATCATGGCCGCCGCGGTTTCGAACGAGATGGGCTGCGGAAGCACCACTAGGCGCTCCGCGGGCATCACGCGCACTTCGGAGTAGGCGCCGGGCGCGCCGCCGGAATAGGCGACCCGGTCGCCCACCTTGACCTGGGCGACTCCCGCTCCGACCGCCTCCACGACGCCGGCCCCTTCGTTGCCCATCCCCGACGGCAGAGGGATCTTGTACAGCCCGGAGCGCTGGTAGACATCGAGAAAATTGAGTCCGCAGGCCTTGTGACGCACCCGCGCCTCGCCCGAGCCGGGCTCGCCGACCTGGACGTCCTCCCATTTCAGAACCTCCGGTCCGCCTTGCTGCTGGATTCGAATCGCTTTAGGCATTGCTTCTCCTCAGTCGACGATGTGTGCCATGGGACTATTTTTTCGAAGGACC
>WNGC01004110.1_pt1 | contig 11161 bp, 7 predicted proteins | sample 5400051 | NCBI WGS metagenome assembly WNGC01 (sample SAMN13153368, study PRJNA577476) | soil metagenome | isolation source: 20 cm soil or saprolite under grassland replicate 2 | place: USA:California | collected 2016-06-15 | reverse complement strand
GCGGTCGGCAACATCCGCTTCGCCAATCCAGCCGCCGAGCGTCTGTTCGGGCGCTCAGCGGTGGAGCTTATCGGCAGGCCATTCGGGTTTCCGGTAACTGCCGGTGAGACGACGGAAATCGACATCATCCAGCGCGGCGGCGCCGACGTCTGCTACGCGGAGCTGCGGGTGGTCGATACCGAATGGGAGGACGAGCAGGTAAAGCTCGTCTCCCTCCGCGATGTAACGGATCGGAAGAGCGCCGAAGAGCGGGCACACCAGCTCGCTCGTGAGCGCGAAGCCCGTCTGGAGGCAGAAGCGGCGAGCCAGGCGAAGTCCGAATTCCTCGCCATCATGTCGCACGAGCTCAGAACGCCTCTCAACGCCGTACTCGGCTACGCGGAGCTCCTCGAGCTGGGCATTTCGGGTCCGCTCACCGACGGGCAACGCGACCAGCTCGCGCGAATCGGGATGAGTGGGCGGCACCTTCTGGGACTGGTGAATGAAGTGCTCGATCTGGCGAAGGTCGAAGCAGGCAGGCTATCGGTACGGTCGGCGCCGGCATCAGCCACAGTAGCGATAGCGTCCGCGATCGCGCTCATCCAACCGCAGGCAGCGGCCCATGGACTCGAGCTCGTCGTCGAGACGCTCCCCGATCCACCGCCGGTATACATCGGCGACGACGAGCGCGTCCGCCAGATTCTCGTCAACCTCCTTTCGAACGCCGTCAAGTTCACTCCGGTCGGCGGAACGATCACGGTCGGCGCAGCGACGACGATCTCTCCCGACTCTGAGGCGCGTCTGCTCGCGAACAGGCCGTACGTCTCGCTGCGCGTGTCTGACTCTGGTGTGGGAATACCACCCGAGAAATTGATTTCGATCTTCGACCCCTTCGTGCAGGCGGAATCGGGTCACACGCGCTCGAAGGAGGGAAGCGGGTTGGGCCTGACGATCAGCCGCCGGCTGGCGCGATTGATGGGCGGCGATCTGACCGTGCGGAGTGCGACTGGCAAGGGCGCCACCTTCACACTCTGGCTTCCAGCGGAGGCGCGGAAAGACGCCACTGCTCCCCCGGCTCAAAACGTGACGACGAGTACGACAGCGGAGCGCGACGTCGAGGGCCTCGCCGATGTAGGCGAGGCGATGCTGCGTGATCTCAACCAAACCGTCGAGGCGATCGTTTCACGTATTCGTAGCGACGAGAGTCTGAGCATCGCGGCGGGTTTGAAGTACACCCAGCTCGCCGATCATATCGCGACCTTTCTCACTGATATCGCGGCCGCGCTCGTGGTCATCGAAGAATGCGGCGGGCAGCCGTCGCCGCTGCTCGCGGACGCGACCGAGATTCAGCGCCTCGTCTCCGAGCGGCACGGTACTCAGCGTGCTCGACTCGGCTGGACGGAATCGGCGATGCGGCGCGAGTTCATGATCATTCGCGAAGAGCTCGAGCGAGTGGTGCAGCGTGGATTCCGGCAGGGCCGGCGGTTGCAGGTCGAGGACGCCATCGCGGTGCTCGAGCGGTTCATAGATCAGGCGGAGTACGTTTCCGTGCGCGCGCTGGAGGCGGCGCGTACGGGCTGAAAATACGCCTAGCTGGCCACACGAGTGCATAAGCGGGGAGCTGTTAGCCGCTTAGCTTCTTAGCCAGGAGCGTTAAACCTCACGTAACCGATTGGTCGTGCGAACATTTACGGCCGAATAAAAACGATGCTCGCGCTGCGCGGACTCCGGCGAGCTTTATGGCGTGAGCGACTTCAAGAAGTTGATTGTCTGGCAAAAGGCGCATGTCCTTGCCATGAATGCCCGTCGCGTCGCGACCGAAATACGGCATTCACCCGACTTACCGTTACGCAGTCAGATAGTTCGCGCGGCGATGTCGATTCCAACGAATATCGTTGAGGGCCGGCGAAAGAAAAGCGAGAGGGACTTCGCGCGATTTCTCGAGATTGCTCTCAACTCGGGCTTTGAGCTGGAGTATCATTTGATAGTCGGCCAGGACATCGGCGTGATAAGCGAGGAGGATTACTCGCTGCTGCTTCGGGGAGTAATAGAAGTCCGAAAAATGATCTACGGTCTACTGAGAAAACTCGACGACCGCGCCGACGACCAGGATAATTCGTCTCCGCCGCGTGTTCCGTCTGAAGCTCCTGGCTAAAGAGCTAAGCAGCTAACGGCTCCCCGCTTATGTACTCGTGTGGCCGGCTAGGCGCCCGCAGTTCTGTACGTTCTGTACGTTCTGTACGTTCTGTACGGTCAGCGCTCAGCCTGAAACACATCATGCATGTCATTCGCCGCCGCATCGCGCGCACTTAAGGGCTCGAGCCCCCACCAATGCTCTATGAGCGCGAGAATCGACGTAGTGTCGTAGAAGTTGTGATCGACGTACCCGTGCCTGGCCAGCGGCGAGATGACGAGCGTCGGAACGCGGGACCCCGGACCCCAGCGATCGACCTTCGGCGGCGCGACGTGATCCCAGAAACCGCCGTTTTCGTCGTAGGTGATGATCACCGCCGTGTTTTGCCAGTGCGAATTGGAGCGGAGCGCGCGAAGCAACTCCTCGACGTGATCCTCACCGCTCCGGACGTTCGCGTACCCGGGATGTTCATTCAGCTCGCCGAGTGGCTTGACGAATGACACGGAGGGAAGGGTTCCTGCCCGCGCGGCAGCGATGAATTCGGTCTCGTCCTTCAGGTGCTCGGTCTTCGCGGCGGTTCCGTCGGCGTACTTCGCGAAGTAAGCAAAGGGTTGGTGGTGGAACTGGAAGAGCGGAGCTGGATGTCCGGCGACGGCGTCGTTCCAACCACCGGAGTACCAGGCCCACGAGACGCCCTTGTCCGACAAGCGGTCCCCGATCGTCGCGAACGTCTGGTTTGGGACGAGGGCTGCGACAGGTATTATCGACGGGTGCGGATTGTTCACCGTGAACATGGTATTGACGGCGTAGCCGTCCGGCGTCACGGCGCCGTCGCTTAGGAGATTCCCGCGCTCGTCGATTTGCGCGCGCATTGCAGCGGGAGCGTCGGGAAAAGTTGGCACTCGCGCCGAAATGAAGTAGATGTGGTTCAGGAACGATCCGCCGAACGCCGCGTGGAAGAAGTTGTCGCACAGCGTGTTGGTTGCCGCTTCAGCCGCCAACGGGAGGTTCGACGTGTGGTAGAAGCCCATCACCAGCCCCTTCGCGTCGCTGACCGCGGCGAACTTGTCCATTTTGCCGCCATCGATCTGCACCTGCTCCTGATAAAAGCGGTGGACGAGATCCGGGGTGTTCGCACTGATCGGGATGTACTGCTCGATACTGAACGGGGCGTTGGCAAGGTTGTTCGGAAACGCGCCACCAGGCGGCGTCGGCAGGAGCGCGAACGGCTTTCCGGTGAGATCGACCTGCGAGGCTTTCCCGCCAGCATTTGCGAGCCCGTTCGCGCCAGGAAATTCGCCGTAGAGATTGTCGAAGCTGTGGTTCTCGAGGTAGATGACGACGAGGTACTGCAACGCACTCGGCGCGGAATGATGCCCCGCGGCAGCGGCAGGCAAGCAGGCACTGAGCGCGACGAGAAGAGCTACGGCACTCCGTTTTGCGGTGAGGTAACCTGCGCTGGCAAATCGCATGATTCTCATTGATTGGAGGTTGCTCGGTCCTGGAAGCCCGCGCGATCCTGCTTCAGGAATACATAAGCAGGGAGCTGGGAGCTTACTAGCTCCCTAGCTGTCAGTTTTTCCTGGGGCGTCGGGAGCTTCGCGTGACAGAACCCAACGTTGCATCGAGTCGGTGTCGTGAGAGCAGGTGCCTACACTAAAGGGGCGAGGTTGCAGGTCATAGGTGCCTGAAATCGAGGTAGAAAGTTTTACCTCAAGCCTCGCAACTAATACCAGCTACCTCGCCCCTTTAGTAGGAGGCCCTGCACGCCACAATGGTTTGTAGGACGCGCGCCTTTATCCGTGTTGATGCCCATCATCGTTGTCATCACCGTCCTCGTTGTCATCCTCGAAAGCATGGAACGAGCGGCGAATGCTATCCTCGATACGCTGTAGCGCGCTGCTGCCTGGCGTCGCGGTGCTCGGGTCGATTGCCGCACCCGATGAATCGAGGAACCATTTCGACACGTCGATACTGACCGTGGCGTTTGTGGTCGTCGCATCGATCACCAGCGGCGGATTGAACTCCATCTCCAGCTCCGCGTTCACGGCCGACGTGAAGACGAACGGCGTGCCTTTGTACGTGCCCTCGACACGAACGCTCTTGCCGACGAGGTTCGGATTCGCGGTGTTGAACGCGGTGGCAGTGGGACGAGCAGGCTCGAGCTTCGCTTCGAGCTTCGTGTAGGTTCCCGGTGCAAGCGGAACCGTCACGACTGAGTGAACCGCTGCATCGACCGGAATGTCGACCAGCATTGGATCGCGCGACACATCCTCACACTCATCACCTGCTTCGCCGTGATCGTCCCCGGAGTTCTCGATCTCAGCGACGCAGCTCGTCGCGTCATTCTGATTGAGCTCGAGCTTGTCGACGACGAGCTGCACTTTCGTAAGCACTAGATCACCGGCCGACCCGACAACCAGATCGGTCGACATTCTTATTCCCGCCGCCGCTGCGGACGACGTTTTCGTCGTGAACGAAAACTTCACCGGCTGCCTGTTCGCGCCGGTCAAATCGCTGGAGCAGGCTCCAAGTATCGCAAGGGCCAGGGCACCAGCTATCGATTTCACAATATGGTGTACGTTCATTATTCCTCCGTGATCGTTGAGCGAGAGACACGATTCGCGGCTCTGTTGGCGGAGCGATCTGTCGCTCGCACAAAGAAGACTCCTTGTACAGAAGCCTCTTCACCCCCTTTCCGGGGAGCGGCTTCGTTCAAGCGGCGAATGACGTTTTGGGCCTGACGAGGGGAGCTGGCCGTAGCGAGGGTCGCGGGAAGGGCAGGATTTAGCTGTTACCGCATGACATGGTCACTTACTTGTGACGAACTCTTGACCCGTACGCTGCGCTTCCGTGGCGTTCCGATGCGACGTTGTGGCGTCTCCCAATCGAAGTACCGACTATGCAGAAAGCCTTGATCCACTGGCATTTCATCAAAAGAGAAACGCGACTGGCTCATCCCGGCGAGAGATTGAAATCAGCCGATCCGATCTCCGCTTACTGTGTCGAAGAAATGCGCTCGCTCGAGGTTGAACGCGAGCACGACGTTGGAACCGAGCGGCGGCAGAGATTGCGGCGGCGAGACGCGGGCAGTGATGTCGTTCCGACCGGCATGCGCGTAAATAAAGGTCTCGTTGCCGAGGGATTCGACGAGATCGAGTCGCGCTGTCGCGGTAGCAGGGGCAACCCGTGGGCCTGCGACTATTGAGACGTCCTCAGGCCGAATTCCCATCGTGATGGCTTTGCCGCGCGCCGACGCGAGGGGCGCGGCGACACGAGCCGGGAGATTGATTTCCCAGTCCCCGCCTTCGGCAACGAACCGCGATGGGCCACCACCTTCGATCGTGCCGTCCGCGAAGTTCATCGCCGGATTGCCTATGAAGCCCGCGACGAATCTGTTCTTCGGTCTCTCGTACAGATTGATCGGCGTGTCGATCTGCATCACATGCCCCTTGTTCATCACGACGATCCGGTCACCAAGCGTCATCGCCTCTACCTGATCGTGCGTGACGTAGATCATCGTCACCTTGAGCTCCTGATGCAGGCGCGCAATCTCGCGGCGCATCGAGACGCGCATCTGCGCATCGAGGTTCGAGAGAGGCTCATCGAACAGAAATACCTGCGGCTGACGCACGATCGCCCGTCCCAGCGCGACCCGCTGGCGCTGACCGCCGGAGAGCTGACGCGGCTTGCGGTCGAGGTAATCGTCGAGGCCGAGCGTCGCGGCGGCGACACCAACGCGCTTCCCGATCTCGTCGGCCGACATGTTCCTGAGGCGGAGCGCGAATCCGAGGTTCTCGCGCACCGACATGTGTGGATAGAGCGCGTAGTTCTGGAACACCATCGCGATGTCGCGTGCCTTGGGCGGAACGTCGTTGACGACGCGATCACCGATCTTCACCGTGCCGGCAGTGATGGATTCCAGGCCAGCAATCATCCGGAGCGTCGTGCTCTTTCCACATCCGGATGGGCCGACGAGCACGACGAACTCTCCATCCTTCACATCAAGATCGACGCGGTCAACCGCTACCTGCTGCGCACCCTCGCTGTAAATTTTACGGACGCCGCTGAGCGTTACCCGCGCCATACTATACGCCCTCTCCCGTGCAACGACAGGAATGAGTGAACCGTACCGTTTCCCCGACGATTTTCTCTGGGGAACCGCGACCTCCGCTTACCAAATCGAAGGCTCTCCCACCGCCGACGGCGCCGGCCGCAGCATCTGGCACCGCTTCTCCCACACGCCCGGCAATACGTGGCTCGACCAGACGGGCGACATCGCCTGCGACCACTACCGGCGCTACAAGGACGATGTCGGAGTGATGGCCGAGCTGGGGACGAACGCGTATCGGTTCAGCATCGCGTGGGGACGGATTTATCCGGAGGGTGCCGGGAACGTCAACAGGAAGGGAATCGATTTCTATTCGCGTCTCGTCGACGCATTGCTCGAGCGCGGGATCAAGCCGAACGCCACACTCTACCACTGGGACCTTCCGGAAGCGCTCGACGACCGCGGCGGCTGGCTGAATCGCGACGTCGCCGACTGGTTCTGCGATTACGCTGTCACAATGTGGGACGCGCTCGGCGACCGCGTCGAGATGTGGTCGACGTTGAACGAGCCGTGGGTCGTGACGGACGGCGGATACCTCTCGGGGGTGCTCGCACCGGGCCATTCGAATCTCTATGAGGCGCCGATCGCGACGCACAATCTGCTGCGCGCGCACGGGATGGCGGTGGAGCGATTCCGCTCGACGAGCGCCGCGAAGAAGGGAAAGATCGGCATCACCGTCAATCTCGAGCCCAAGTACCCGGCGTCGGATTCGGCGGAGGATGTGGATGCGACGCGGCGCGCCGACGCTTACATGAATCGCCAATACCTGGACCCAGTTCTGCGCGGCCACTATCCGGAAGAGATGCGTGAGATCTTCGGCGATGCGTGGCCGGAGTGGTCGGACGACGACATGCGTCTGATCAGGCAGCCGATCGATTTCCTGGGAATCAACTACTACACGCGCAAGGTCGAGCGGTACCATCCCGACATGCTGCCGCTCAGAACGAAGCACGTGCCGCAGACCGACAGTGTTCAGACCGAGACGCATTGGGAAGTTTATCCGGCTGCGCTGACGCGCGTACTGCTCTGGGTCACTGAGCGGTACGGCAAGCTGCCGCTGTACATCACCGAGAACGGCGCGGCATTTTACGATCCGCCGCATACGATCGACGGTCGCGTCGACGATCCTCTGCGTATCGAGTATTACCGGCAGCATCTGCGCGCGGCGCACGACGCGATGAGGAAGGGCGTCGATCTGCGCGGGTACTACGCGTGGTCGCTCCTCGACAATTACGAGTGGTCGCTCGGCTATTCCAAGCGCTTCGGCCTGGTGCACGTCGACTATGCGACCCAGCAGCGTACCATCAAATCGTCCGGCCGCTACTACGCATCCATTATCGCGTCCAAGGGAGCGGTACTCGAGAAGTGACGTGCCGTTAACGATCTCTGTCGAGAGGCGAGACGTCGGCGAAGCGGCCAAGGCTTTACAAGCGCACCTATTGGACGCTGTCATTTCGCGTAGCGGATCGTGACGATCGACGGGATTTTGCGGACCCTGATTTCCTGCCCGCGGATCGCGGCTGGCACGCCATCGACAGCTGCCGAAAGAATCGGCTGATCGAGCGGACTGTAAACCACGATTCCGCCGGGCGGCATCCTGATCCCAGTGCGCAGATTCAGCGTCACTACTTTGCCGATTGCGCGCATGTCGTAGTTCAACGGACCGTATTCCGTGCTCAAATTCGAGACGCGGACTCCCGGATCATCTCTCACCCACTCGTCGCGAACGCCGGCGCCGATGACGAGACTGCTGTCGCTCTCCCGCTCGTATGCAAGCATGTCGAGGAAGCTTCGGATGTAATCGCTTCCCACCCAGGTGTGCGGCATGTCCCCGATGAACTTTGGCGTCCTCGCGTCATGGTAAACGACTTCCGCCCACTGATGCCACGCTGCCGGGCGTTGGCCCTGAAAGAAAAAGTCGAGCAGCTCATGCGCCCTTGCTCTCTGACCCAGTTGGATGTTCACCCCGACCGTTCGTAGCTCGTAGGGCGTATACGCGTCCCACGGCTTCACGCCCACCGTTCGCAGGCGCGCTTCCTGGAAATACTTATCGAACGTGCGATTCAGCAGCGGGCCAGGAAGACGACCCGCTTCCCCGCCGGGACTCACCGCAATCGTGGTCGAGGTCGCGTCGAAATCGGCAAGCTCCACTGAGCCGGGGATGTAGTCGATTTTCCGCGTGATCACCACTTGGCGAATCGACTCGAACAAGTTAGCGCGGAAGCTGTTCCTGATCTGCGCGAACTGCGCGGCTTCGGACTTCCCCAGCTCTTTCGCGATGAACGCCGCGTCCTTGAAGCCCCTCAGCGCGAAGAAATCGTCCCAGTAGGAATGCATCGGTTTCGCGCTGTATCCTTCGTGGCTTATGGACTGCGGCAATAACCCATAGAACGGCTTCATAGCGGGAACGGTGTACGCCGCCGTCATCCTCTCATGCCGAAGCGAATCCATATATGCCACGGCCTTCGCGACGTGCGGCCACATCTTCTCCAGCTCCGCCTTGTCGCCGGTGTGCCGGTAATACTCGGCCACCAGATAAATGAACTCGCCGTGACTGTCGTTCTCGGGTACTGGCGTCGCGCCATGCTCGTCAACGCAACAAGGGACCTTTCCATTGTCGTACTGGTAGGTCGCGTACCAATCGAATCCTTGTCGTGGCCGAGCCGCAGCAACGCCGTCGATGTGAGAGATCCGTCCCGAATCCACGAGCGAGAATAGCTGCGCGAACCAGGCTGGATCGCGGGCCCATCGCGATTGATCAGGATGTCGGCGAGCTGAGCGCGCATCGTTTGCGTGTACCGCGCTGCCGGCGGCGGAAGCGTGATGCTGACGGGGCCCAGCTTGGTTCGCCATTCAGCGCTGGTCTGCTCGAGCTGTGACGAAACCGCGCGCTCCCCCTGACCGGGAAACAACGTGATGCCTGGCGCGCTAGCCGCGGATCTCTCCGGCACTGCTCCCGGTTGAGGCGCGACGACCTGCGTTGGCGCCGCGACGTAACCGCTCCGCGCCGCGGAAAGCAGCTGCGCGAGATTGAGATCGCCACCGTGAAGCGGAACCGCGATGTCGATCGGACTCGACGTCGCGTGCGGGCCGAGCTCGAGCTGATAGGCGAATGCAGCCGAGGCGTGTCCGGTTGGATCGGTTACGGAGGCGGAGACGGGAAGCTTGCCCGCGCGAAGCCAATCGACAATGTTGCCGTCGTCGAACGTCACGGCGCCAAATCCGCTAGGCGACGCAAGCGAGCGCACGAACTTGTTGCCGCTGATGCGAGCGGAGGAGCCTTGCAGTGAGATCGAATCGACGCGGGCCACGCCACCCGGAAGATTCAAAAACTGCCACGGCGGATTCACCTGGAATGGCCTGAGCGCGAGATAGAGCGTCAGCTTCTTGTAGCTCCTAGAATTGTTAGTGACACGGTAGCGCGCGTAGAGTACCGATGAATCGACCGGACCCGCCGCGAACGGACTGATCGTGAGGTCGATGTCGTTGGTGCTCCACACTACCTGCGGGAGCGGTAATGATTCGGAATTGGACGCGACGGATGTCTTCGCATCGTTCCACGTGACGTAATTCCCGCGCGGCGCTTCCCTGGCAATCGAGAGAAAAAAATCGTTTTCGCTGCCTGCCCACTCGAGCGGCTTGATCGCAATGTCGCGAATGCCATAACCGTTGCTGGTCTCCGGCGATATTAGAACCAGCCGCACGAACCGCGCATCGCTCTCCGGCAAGTACAGGTAATCGCGGAACAGTGGCGACGTCGCGATCGTCGTCCTGCTCGATGAAGACGGGACCTGCGCGTAAGGCGAGAGCGATGTTCGGTGGACGGTGTAGAGCGTGCGCCAGCTCTGTTTGTCCGGGGACGCTTGCACGCTGTAGAAGCTGGCGCGCCTACCCGGATCCCATGTGATCACCAGTCCGCCGAATTCCCGGCGCGCGAGGAAATCGATGTCGATCGTCTCCGCACCGGTTGGGACGGAACCCGCCGGGATTGGAGTAGCGCTCGCTGATGGCGGGGCCACCCGCAACGGCGCGCTTCGCCATGGGCTCGTTTGATCCGCGTCAAACGCCCGACCGATCTCATAGCCTGACGCCTGCGACGATGCGCTTACACTCGGCGCGGGATAATAACGCGTTTCGGTGCTGAGGGGTGTAAGGGCGAGATCGTCGAGCCAGATGCTTCCCTTCCCGCCCGAGCCGGCGGTGATCGCGATCTCGATCGCCGCGACACGCTTCAGCTCCTTGTCGCTGGTCGGCCCCCATGCAAAAGAGATCTGCCGTTTTTTGCGCGTGATCGTTGTCCAGTCTTTCGGGAATTGGAAGTTCGGATTGTTGGACCACCACACGTTGTCGCCAGTGGAATCGATAAGCTTGAACTCGAGCGTGTTGGTCGGCGCCTGTCCCTTGATGGCGAAAGAGAACTCGTAGTTCGCCGGCAGCGGCAAAATGAGCGGTCTATGGATCACCCCATAACCACCGTGTCCGTGGAAATCGAAATCGACGCGCATCGCGCCGCCGTGTAGTCCGTTCGGATCCGGATGAACCGAGATCTCGACTCCCTCAGCCGGAATCGTCGTCCACTGCGTCACTGAATCGAAGGAGTCCAGTACTATAGTAGGCACGGCTGTTTGCGACGCCGGCGCGGTAACGGGAACCGCTGGAACGATTGTGGGAATCGGCGTTGGCCTGGGCGGATTCGATGGTGGCGTGTTCGTAGTTGGCGTTTGCGCTCCTACCCGCAACGCAACGATGCCGCATCCCACCCAAGTCATCCAACCACGCTTCATCCCCGCTCCCCATAAATGATGTAACAGCCGACTCAACTCCACGATGAAGACCGAAGCTCCAAGCTAAAATGCTAAATAGCTAACAGCTCCCCGCTTATGTACCCCTGTGGCCAGCTAGGCGCGAATCTGTACGCCGAGACGCTTCTATCCTTT
>WNGC01002514.1_pt1 | contig 11163 bp, 7 predicted proteins | sample 5400051 | NCBI WGS metagenome assembly WNGC01 (sample SAMN13153368, study PRJNA577476) | soil metagenome | isolation source: 20 cm soil or saprolite under grassland replicate 2 | place: USA:California | collected 2016-06-15 | reverse complement strand
AGGCACGCTGCCCCTGGCTCTGCAGAAGTTCAGGCAACGGATGGCCATCGGACTGCGGCAGGTCGACGCCGAAGAGGCGGGCGAACGTCGGCGCGAAGTCGAGGATCGAGGTGATCCGGTCGAGGCGCCCCCCCTTCAGGCCCGGACCTGCCACCATGAACACCCCCTGCTGCCGGTGCTCTCCGGTACGGCCGTAATGATTGGCGCCCTCGAGGGTTCCGATCCTCGGTGAGCGGGCGCGCACGACGGCTCCTGCACCATCCGCGATCTGCGTGCTGCCGGTCGCCACCGCGTCGTTCCAATCGACCAGAATATCGGGAAGGTCATCGAGGTGTTCTCCGGAGTAGACATCCGCAGTCCGAATAACACGTCGCACGAGTGGCTGGTCGGTCCGTTCGTCCACGATCGCCAGCAGAGCCGCGGCCAGGCCCTCCGAGAAGGTGTCTGCCGCACCTGGGTCGAGAATCCCCCGCGGTTCGCGACCGATCAGGTTCAGGCGGATCCCTCCCGTTGCCTGCCCATTGTGAACCGGGAAGCACGCGCTCCGGCTGGGGTCAACCCCGACCGTGAGGACGTGCTCACTCTGTTCCCTCCTTGGAAGAAGGGCTCGCATCGAGGCGGGAAGACGTCTCCATGCCCATCGTGCTCCCGCGATGGCCGTTCGGAATGCGTCGCTGCGGGTCGGCGAGGCGACGGGCGGACACGCCACGCCGAGCCGGAACAGAATGTCCGCCAGCAGGAACTGGGCACCGTACCAGTACGACATGCCGTGCGCCACGAGCACGACGACGAGGGCGTCTCCCGCCTCCGCCAGCACCTCGCCGATCGCCGCGTCAATGGCCGCGTATACCCGACGGAGGGGGTCCCCCGTGGCCAGGGCGATCGAGGGGTCATGTCCCGGGTGGGTGACATCGTGCAAGTGCCAGCACTGGTGCCCCGCGCAGTGCGCCTCGGTGAAAACCTGGATGAAGAAGTCCCAACCGCCCTGTTGGAGGATGTGCCGGGTCATGCTCGCCTTGGTGCGGACGCCGCGAACCAGGGCATCCGCTAAGGTCATGTAGTCCTCCGGCGAGCGCCGAGCAGCATCGCAGGGGCGATGGAGCGGATGCGCGCCGAAGCGCGATGCGAGCGCGCCCGCCACGCCGGGTGGCCAGGTCTGGAACCCGTACACGGAGTCGTGGCCACCCCACTCCACCACCTGCAATCCGTTGATCGACGGATCGATCCGGGTGAGCGGAACGTCGAGAATGGCCACGCGCCGTCCTGCCCGACTCAGGTGGCTCCAGAACGGCGCGCACGTGACGAGCGCCCCTGCCGCGGCCCGACGGAACTCGTACGTGCCGCGCTCGAGCTGAACCGTGTAGTGGAATCCGTGGCGCGCCGGCGTGAGGCCGGTGCAGAAGGATGGCCAGGTCGAGCCCACGAAGAATCCGTCGAGACTGCGTGTCTCCCCCACGAGGCCGCGAGCGAGCAGGGAGCGGATATGCGGGAGGGTCCCGTCCTCGGCCCAGCGGATCAATAGGGCGGGGTTCGCCGCGTCAATCGCCAGGACGAGCACCTTAGCCCGGGGCACCGCAGTCGAAGTCAGACCTTCCACGCGGCCTGGAGCAGTCTCAGTGTAAAGCGGAGATGGTGCCAGCCTGTTGGCTCACGGAGCGATTGGAGGTGCCAGCGCCACGCCTGCTTCAATTCGCCCTCGCGCAGATACCTCGCGGCGATGTTGTGATGTACGCCGGCCACCTTGCAGCGAAATCCCGCTCGCACGTCGGGCGGCAGATCCAGCTCGAGGATCCGGCGCAGCGCCGCTACGTGACCGAGCAGGTAGTCGCGAGACTTGGATGCCGACTGCGGCGTGTCCGCGTGCCAGACGACGGTCGGACGGTCGACAAACCTGATCCGGTAGCCGGTCGCGAACCGCAGCGCGAGATAGGTGCATTCGAAGAACTTGGGCATGCCGTCGAAGATCCCCGGTCCGACCGCGTCGGTCCGGCACAGCCACGATCCGGGTAACAGCCAGTTGCGCTCGAGCAGCGCTCCGAGTGGATTCTGTTCGACCCTCGACACGTCGGCCATGATGGGAGTATCGCTCCCCGAGTGTCGCCTGAAACCATTGGTGACTACAACGTCACACTGAGGGGGGTCCTGGAGCGCCTGGACTCGCGCGGCCAGGGCGCCCGGAAGGAGCACGTCATCGTCGTCCAGCTCGGCGAAGAACGGCGTATCCACCAGCTCGCGTCCGGCACGGAGGGCGGCCGGTAAGTCGGGCTGCTCCAGCATCGCGACTCGCAGGCGGCGGTCCGCCCGGAGGTCGCGAGTGAGTGCCGGGTCGCGACTGGGCCCGTTAATGACCACCACCGGAACGGCGCGCACACCTTGCTGGCCCAGCACGCTGTCCAGGGCGCGACGAACCAAGGCGCCTCGCGCCACGAGCGCGAGGGTGGGCATAATTACCGAGACGACCTGCATGGTAGACGCCTCATGGAGCTGGATGCGCGCACTCTCCCTGACGGAATCCGGCTGGAGGCCCAAATCTGCATCATCGGAGCTGGGCCCGCCGGGATCAGCCTCGCCCGTGAGCTCAGTGGGCTCGACCTCGATGTCCTCGTACTCGAGAGCGGGGGAGTAGAGCGAGAGGAACGCATACAGGATCTAAACCAGGGAACGATGGTCGGCGAGCCATACGCCGGACTGCGGCAAACGCGCTATCGCGGTTTAGGGGGCGCGGTACACCTCTGGAACACGCCGGTCGCTGGGGCGCCGGGTGCGAAGTACGTCCCCCTCGATCGTTGCGACTTTGAAGAGCGGCCCGACGTGTCGCACAGCGGCTGGCCGTTCGACCGCCTCCACTTGGAGCCGTTCTATCGCCGGGCTCAGGTGGTCTGTGGCTTGGGAGCTTTCGCGTACGACGGCGAAGATTGGGGCGATGGAAAGCCTCCGCGGTTGGCGCTCGCCAGCGATCGCCTGACCACCCGGGTGTACCAGTTCGGCACGGCCCGGTGCTTCACACAACGGAACCTTGGGGACGTGCGGACGGCAGGAAACATCCGTCTCTGTCATCATGCCACAGTCTGCCAGCTGGAGACGAATGGCGCAGGCAGACGGGTTGTCGGTGCTACGATCGCTTGCTCGCCAGGGCGTCGGTTCGACGTGCGAGGCGCGATCTTTGTGCTCGCGGCGGGCGCTATAGAGAACGCGCGCCTGTTGCTGTCGAGCGGGAGCAGTTCGGACGCACTGGGGAACCGGCACGGCTGGGTAGGTCGGTGCTTCATGGAGCACCCACGAGATACCGGACTGATCCTCATTCCCCACTCGCCCAGTCTGTTCGAGGAGGCGGGGTTCTATGACGCCCACGCGGCGCGGGATGGCACCATCGTCGGGGGACGTCTTGGCCTACCGGAGCACGCGATCCGTGCGGCGCGGTTGCCAAACGCGTCGGTGACGCTTCTCCCGCGGGAAAAGGGACCGCCCGAGGGCGCCGGCGTGGCGGCTCGCTTCCTGGCTCGGCTACGCCGGCTCGGGGGCCGTCGCCCCACGGGAGGCTACGGGTGGTCCGCCGTGCCCAACCCGTCTGAGGTGTTCGACGCCTTTCAGTTGCTCGTCAACGTGGAGCAGCTCCCGAATCCGGAGAACCGCGTCGTGCTCGCGACGACGCGCGATCCATTGGGTGTCCCGATGGTCGAGGTGCATTGGCGCTGGCGCGAGGAGGAACAGGCGCACCTCGAACGCCTGCGCGCCACGCTCGCGCGCGGGATCGAGGAAGCGGGTCTCGGCAGGGTGCGGATTCGTTCGGGCCTCAGGCCTGACCCGAACGCTCACCACCACGCCGGTACGACGCGGATGCACTCCGACCCTCGGAAGGGCGCGGTTGACACCGACGGTCGGGTGCATGGGACGGATAATCTGTACGCCACCGGTGCGTCCGTTTTTCCCACGGCCGGCTTTGCCAATCCGACTCTCACCATCGTCGCCCTGGCGCTGCGGCTCGCTGACCACCTGAAACAGAGGGCCTGACCGCGGCCGGCGGTGGCGGGAGCGTGTAGGAATCGAACCTACCGAGGTCCATACGGACCCCAGCTGGTTTTGAAGACCAGTCGGACCACCAGGCCCGATCCGCCCCCATGCACCGCCGCCGTCGAGCCCGGCACTCTTCTGAGGCAGGATCACGCCGGCGTGACGTCGATCACTCGCCTCCCGGTCCACTACGGCCCCGGCGCGGTCGTCGCTACCGGGCCTGGGCGACCGCCACCGACACGGTCGCGCCGGCAATCGACAAGTCCGCCTGACCCGCGGCGACCGGCTTGAACGTCGCCGCCGCCGCGCCACCATCCGCATCCACGCTGATCATTTTCAAGAGCTGTGACTGCAGGTTGAACCGATTGCGCATCTTCTGAATCATGCGCGCGAGATCCGCCGTCGGCACGGGGTTGCCGTACGCGTCCAGCGCGGAGACCCGCAGCACGAAGGTAACGCCGACCGTTACGACGATCGAGCCGCCGTCGATCCGATTCCCGTCGCGCTCGATGATCACGCTGGCGGGCGCCGCCGGGTCCACCGACAGCGCCGCCTGCCGTTGAAGAGAGTCGACCGTGGCGCTGACGAGGGCCGGGCCCGCCTGCTTGCCGAGCGTCACCTCTACCCGGGCGAGGCCGGCCGAGTCGGTCACGACGCTGTCGGTCGCCACCTCGGCGTTGACCCCGCGGAATGTTACGACCTTCCCGACCAGCGGTCGGCCGATGGTCGAGCGCACCTGGAACACCAGCGGCTCGCTCAGCCGGGTCCGCGCGATGCCCCGTTGCCCCATACCCGAGACGAAGCCCGTGGACGCCGGCGCCGGCAGGTCGGTCCGCACCAGGTCCACTGAGGCGAGCGCCTGGCCCCGCACGCGGATCACGAGGTTCCCGCCATGGCGCACGGCGGCCCGCTCGATGACGAACGCCGCATGCCCGGTCGAATCCGTGGAGCGCGCATCGGCGGCCACGCCCATGTCCGGGCTGTCCGGTTGCAGCGCGACCAGCTCCCCGGGCACGGCGTTCCCCAACGAATCCCGCAGGGTCACCAGTAGCGAGACGGGTCCGCGCTCTCCCGCCCGCAACTCCACACGGCCGGGCTGGACCGCGGCGGCGGCGGGCCCCGAGGGCCCGACGACCAGCTCGAGCGGTGGGGTTCCGGCGATGGACGCGCCGGACCCGGTGACGACCTCGAACGCGTAGGTCGCGAGCAGCCGACCAACCGGGAAACGGAACACCGCCAGGCCACTCGCATCGGTCGTGGCTTGTACGTCCTGCAAGGGCCCGCCGGGAATGCCCGAGGTCCCGCGGAGCACCAGCGGCGCACCCGGCTGCGGAAGTTCGCCCCGTCTCACCTGCACTCGCACCACCGCTTCGCCACCCACCGTGACGCCGAGTCGGGCCGGCAGCAACACGGCGGTGAGGGGGAGCGGGGGTGCGGCACGGGACACCGCGGACGTCGTCGCGCATCCGCCGATACTGCGGACCACTGCCGAGTCCGCGCCGAAGTCGCGCAGATCCGCCCAATCCCGCGGTGTGGGTCGAAAGGCAACGCAGTTGCGCCGGATCAGATCCGCGACCTCGCTCCTGGAGATCAGCGGGTTCGAGAGCAGGCGAATCACGTCCGTCTTGCGCAGCGGCTGCGATCCCTGCGTCGCCCCCGGGCATGGCACGCCGCCGGCCAGAAGGGCGAGCAAGGCGACGAGGCGCGTCACGGTCGGGGGCAGGCCGAGCCCTCGAACCGCCGCTCGACCCCGTCGACATCGGCATACAGCGATCGGTCCCGGGCGGTGCGGGCGGCATCGAACGCCACCCCGCTGTCCTTCCGCACCCTGTTGTAGGTCGCCCAACGCTCCTCGACCACCACCAACCCGCGCGCCAGCTCGGGACAGTGCACCTGACGGGTAGCGAACAGCTGTGCACGCAGATCGAACGCGGCGATCGCGAGAGCGAGCGTGTCGGCGGCCCGGTCCAAGCGCTCGAACGGGGCGGCCGCGACGGCCGCGGGCGTGGCGGGGTCCGCCCCGGTCGACACGGGCGAGGCCAAGACCGCGTACAGGCGAAACAGGCCGGCGACGAACAGGACGCCTGCCGCGGCGTACGCCGCCCACCGCGCGATGCGTCCGACCCGGCCGCCCGACGCCGGGCGCTCCTGGTCGTCGGCGTCGCCGTCGAATTGGTCGGGCAGGAGCACTCGCGGCGGCGCGGCCGGCGTCGCGCGTCGGGGTGCAGTAGCGGAAGGGGGTTGCGGCTGGACGAGGGCGGACGCGGCAGATGTCATGGAAACAGGCAGGGCGCCGGGCGGCACGAGCGCCGTCTCTTCCGTGCGGTAGTTGTCCCAGCGCAAACGCGTGGGCTTGCTGCCGTCCGGTCCGAAGGATGCCGGCTCGACCAGCTCGTAGAAGGGCAGGCACTCCTGCGCCCAATCGGGACTCACGGAGCGGCGCAACACGCCGCCAACGGTGGTTTCGCCCACGCCCACCACCACCGCGAGCTGCCAGGGCTGGCCGAACAGGGCGGCGTGCACCTCCGCTTCCGCCGGACCGAGCCCGGTCTCGCCCGACCAACGACCACGGTACCACCCGACCAGCTGATCGCCGGTGCGGTGCACCACGTCCTCCGCCACGACCCACCCCTGGACGAGCGCGGCTTTGGCGTCGTCGCCGACGACCCCCGGCAGACGAATCGTGGACTCCACGACGACGTAGGACGGGCCCGTGTCCGCCGCGGGGTACACGTTCCCGGTGAGGAACCCGAAGCACGTTTCGCGCGTCGCCGCACAATGATCGTGGACGGCGGCCAGTGCCCGCTGGGTGATGAAAACGGGGATGAGCCCGGCGTCCAGCTCCGAAGGAGCGTCGATCGGCTTCCAAAGGATGGAAGCGGCGATCGGCATCGACCGGTCGTCAGTGCCACGGTCGTCCGGCTGGCGATCCCCGTCGGCAGCGGAGGGCTCCGCGCCGCCGGGGACGCGGAATCGCGCTACCCTGCCCTGCACGCCAGTCTTCACTCGCTTCCACATACGGCTAGCGACCGCGAGGTCCACGCGGGTTGAAATACTCCGCGTCGGTCACTGCGTCAACCGGTCAGACGCGTAGGCCTGCATCATCCGATACCAGAACTCGAGCGCCTCGTAAAAGCTCTGCACGCGGAGTCGTTCATCGCGCCCGTGGGCCCGCACGTCATTTTGCTCTTCGAACACGGCCGAGACGCCGTAGGTGGGGATCCCCGCGTTGCGGAGGAACAACCCGTCGGTCGCACCGGCTTCCATCACGGGCACGATCGGGACATTGGGGAACTGCTCCCCGACGAGCCGCTCGATGGGGTCCATGATCGCCGGCGTGAGGGGCGAAGGCGGGCTCGGGATGGGCGCGTAGACCGTCCGGAGAGCAATCCGGTCGTCACCGGCGAGGCGTGCCAGCGTGGCCGCGACCTCCGCGGCAGGCTCGCCCGGAAGGATCCGGCAGTTCACGGTCGCCCGGGCCGACTGGGGGAGCGCGTTTTCGGCGTGCCCCGCCTCCATCATCGTGGCGACGCAGGTCGTGCGAAGCTTGGAATTGTAGAAGGGCACCGCCGACAGATGCGCCACGGCCGCACTGTCCGGCGGGTTCTTGAGCACGCCGCGCATGTCCTCGGCGAGGGCCCCCGTCTCGAGCGCGGCGGAGCGCTCGAAGAATCCCCGGGACACCTCGTTCAGTGTGACCGGGAACTGATATGCGGCGAGCCGCTCGAGCAGCGGGGCGAGCCGGTAGACGGGATTGTCCGCGGGCCGCGGGAGGGAGCTGTGCCCTCCTTTGTCGGTGGCTTCCAACACGTACGTCGCGTAGACCTTCTCGCTCGCTTGCACCGCGAACATGACGCGGCGACCGTCGCGCAGCACGCCGCCGCCCGCGTCGGTGTTCAGCGCGAACTCGGCGTCGATCAAGTCGCGATGCTGGTTCACGAGCCAGGCGATGCAGCTCCCCGCCGTCTCCTCGTCGCCGGTCAGCACGATGATCAGGTCGCGCCGCGGCTTGAACGCCGCCCGCTTGAGCCGGATGAAATCGGCGACCAGGATCGCGTCCCCCACCTTATCGTCGGTCGTGCCGCGGCCGTAGAAGTAGCCGTCCTTCTCGAGAAAGGTGAACGGATCGACGGACCAGTCCGCGCGGCGGGCCGGTACGACGTCCAGGTGCGCGAATCCGATAATGGGGCGGCCACCCGTTCCGGTGCCACGATAGCGCACCACGAGGTTGCCGTGCCGTGCATCGGGACCGATCAACACGCGGACGTCCGCCGCGGGAAACCCCGCCGCGACGAGCCGCCGCGCCATGGCGCGTGCCGCGCGCGGCGTGTTGCCCAGCGAGTCCGTCGTGTTGATCTCGACCAGCTCGCGGAGAATATCGCGCGCCAGGGCGCGATCGGCGGGTGGCGCCTCGGTTTGGGCCACCGCACGGACGGCGATGGACGACAGCAGCGCTCCCGCCATCACCACGGCGAATCGTCTCATCCGACCCTCGCGATCGCGTCGATCTCCACCCGCACCGCTCTGGGGAGCGCCGCCGCCTGTACCGTGGAGCGTGCCGGCTTGTGAGTCGGGAAGTACCTCGCGTACACCTCGTTCATGGCCGGAAAATCGGCCAGGTCGACCAGATACACGGTGGTCTTCACGACCAGGTCGAGTCCGGAGCCTGCCGCCTCGAGGATCGCACCCAGGTTCTTGAGCACCTGCTCGACCTGCTCCGGCGTGGTTTGGCCCACGATTCCGCCGGTCTCGGGGTCGAGTGGAATCTGCCCCGCCGTATACACCATCCCGTCCACCACCACCGCCTGGCTGTAGGGGCCGATCGCCTTCGGAGCGCGGTCCGTCACCACGATGCCCAGGGCCTTGTGCGCCATCAGAACAGCCCCTCGATCGTGCCGTCCGGGTGCACGCGGATCCTTTCTGCCGCGGGCGTCTTGGACAGCCCCGGCATGGTCATGATGTCGCCGGCGAGGGCCACGACGAAGCCCGCGCCGGCCGAAGGCAGAATGTCGCGGACCTGGAGTGTGAACCCGCTTGGCGCGCCGAGCTTGGTCGGGTCGTCCGAGAAAGAGTATTGCGTCTTCGCCATGCACACGGGTGTCTCGCCCAGTCCCATCGCCGGGAGCTGCTCGAGCGCCCGCTCCGCCGCAGGAGCGAACGCCACCCCTCCGGCCCCGTAGATCTCCCGCGCAATCGTCTCGATCTTGTCCCGGATCGGCCGCTTCTCGTCGTACAAGGGCTTGAACGCGGCCGTGCGGTCGTCCAGCAGCTTGAGGACCGCTTCGGCCACCGCGACGCCTCCTTCCCCGCCCTTCTCCCACACCTCGCACAGCTCCACACCCACACCCTCCGCGGCGCACTCGGCCCGTACCTGGTCGAGCTCCGCGTCGGTATCCGTGACGAACCGATTGAGCGCAACGACGACGGGGACACCGAACTTCCGCACGTTCCTGATATGGCGGCGCACGTTCGCCGCGCCGCGCCGCACGGCGTCCACGTCGGCCTTGCCGAGCGCGTCCTTCGCGACGCCGCCGTGCATCTTGAGCGCCCGCACGGTGGCGACGACGATCGCCGCCTCCGGATTCAGGCCCGCCATGCGGCATTTGATGTCGAAGAACTTTTCGGCGCCGAGGTCGGCCCCGAACCCCGCCTCGGTGAGCACGACGTCGCACAGCGTGAGCGCGAGCTTGGTCGCCACGACCGAATTGCAGCCATGGGCGATGTTTCCGAACGGCCCGCAATGGATGAACGCGGGACCGCCTTCGAGCGTCTGCACGAGGTTGGGGTTGATCGCGTCCTTGAGCAGCAGGGTCATGGCACCCTGGGCCTTGAGGTCGCTGGCGCGCACGGGCTTCTTGTCGGGCGTGAGGCCCACGATGATGCGCGCGAGACGCTGCTCCAGGTCCTCGAGGCCGGTCGCCAGCGCCATGATCGCCATGATCTCCGAGCCAGGGATGATGACGAACCGCTCCTCGCGCGTGGGGCCGGCGTTGAGCCCTCCAAGTCCCACGATGATGCTGCGCAGGGCGCGGTCGTTCATGTCGATGGTGCGGGGCCAGGTAATGCGGCGCGTGTCGACCCGGAGCACATTACCGTGATGCAGATGCGCGTCCAGCATGGCCGACAGCAGGTTGTGCGCGCTCGCGATGGCGTGGAAGTCGCCCGTGAAATGCAGGTTGATGTCTTCCATCGGCACCACCTGGGCATACCCACCGCCCGCGGCCCCGCCCTTCACACCGAAGACGGGCCCGAGGGACGGCTCGCGGATGCAGAGCGCAGCATTCGTTCCAATCTTTCGCAACGCCTGCGTCACGCCGACCGTCACCGTGGATTTCCCCTCACCCGCCGGCGTCGGGTTGATCCCGGTGACCAGCACCAGCCGTCCCTTGGGCTTGCGGCGCGCCAGGGCCGAGAGCCGCACCTTCGCCTTGTACTTGCCGTACAGCTCGGTCTCTTCCTCGTCGAGCCCCAGCTCGGCGGCGATGTCGGCCACCCGGCGCAGCTCGGCCGCCTGGGCGATGGCGATGTCGGTGGGTACCTTGGCCGTCGTGGTCACGAATGCTCTCGGCTAGAGGGTCGTCGCGAGCCGCGCTCCGAAGAGCCGGCGCGCGTTGTCCGTGGTGCGTTGGCCGATGGCTTCGACCGACTCTCCCCGGGCGCGCGCGGCGGCCTCGGCCACGGCCCGCACTAAGGCCGGCTCGTTGCGCTTCCCACGATGGGGCACGGGAGCAAGATACGGGCCGTCCGTCTCGACCAGCAGACGGTCGGGCGGGCAGGCGGTGAGACGGTCGGTCATCGTCCAGTTCTTGAAAGTGATCATGCCGCTGAAGGAAAAGTACGCCGCGATCGCCATCCCCGCCGCGAACACCCCAGGCCCCGAGCTGAACGAGTGCAGCACGACCGGCGTATCCGCCCCCCGGAGCATCGCCGCTACGTCGTCGTCGGCCTCGCGGGCGTGCACGACGACCGGCTTCCGAACCTCGCGGGCGAGCGTGAGCTGAGCCTCGAAGGCGCGACGTTGCGCGTCCCGCGGCGAGTGGTCGTAATGGTAATCGAGCCCGGTTTCCCCGAGCGCCACCACTTCGGGTAGGGCGAGCAGGTCTCTCAGGCGGGCGGCGGCCGCGGCCGACCAGTGCCGCGCCTCATGGGGGT
>WNGC01003230.1_pt1 | contig 11167 bp, 10 predicted proteins | sample 5400051 | NCBI WGS metagenome assembly WNGC01 (sample SAMN13153368, study PRJNA577476) | soil metagenome | isolation source: 20 cm soil or saprolite under grassland replicate 2 | place: USA:California | collected 2016-06-15 | reverse complement strand
ACCTGCTGATGGAGGAAGTGTCGATGAAGACCGGCGTCCAGTTCCTTCACGTGCCCTTCAAGGGCAACGCGGATTCAACCCAGGCGCTCCTCGGCGACCACATCATGGCGCAGTCGGATTCCAGCGGCTGGGGGCGCTTTGTCGACGCGGGGCAGTTCAGGCTGCTCGTCACCTTCGGGAGCGGGCGCACCAAGCACTGGCCGAGCGTGCCCACGGCGAACGAACTGGGCCTGGACATGGTTTACAGTTCTCCCTACGGGATCGTCGGGCCGCGCGGCATGGAGCCGCGGGTCGTGAAGATCCTGCACGACGGCTTCAAGAAGGCGCTCGAAGATCCCGAGGACCTGAAGGTGCTCGACCAGCTCGACCAGGAGCTGTGGTACCAGTCGAGCGAGGACTACGCAAGATACGCCCGCGAGACGCTGCGGAAGGAGCGGGCGCTGATCGAACGGCTGGGGCTGCTGGCGAAATAGCGCAAGGAGGAGGCTGCCATGTTCAAGAAAATACTGCTCGCGTACAACGGTTCGCGCGAAGGCAAGTCGGCGCTACTCGCCTGCGCCGAGATCGCCGCGTTCGCCCATTCGGAGACTCACCTCCTCGCGGTGGCCGGGATGCCTTCGAGCATGTTCCTCACCGAGGGCTTCCTGCCCGAGGAGCTGCTCGAAGAGGAAAAGAAACGCGCCCAGGAAATCCTGAACGAAGGCATCGCGCAACTGAAGAAAAAAGGATTCACCGTCGCCGGGCACCTCGCGGTCGGCGAGCCGGTGGAGGAGATCTCGCGTCTCGCGGCGGAGCTGAAGTGCGACCTCATCGTGGTCGGACACCAGCAGAAGGCCTCGTTCGCCTCGCGCTGGTGGCGCGGGTCGGTCGGGAAGACGCTGCTGGATCATGCGCCGTGCAGTATCTTCGTGGCGCAGACGAGGGATTGATACTCAAGCCCGCGACGCGGGCGTAGCCAGTCCGGGAGCGTTGTTCGCACCCGCTCAACCTTTTTTGCGTTCGGTCGTTATTCCCCTATGTACTGAGTCGGGGCGGCGATCATCAACAAGAAGAAGAAAGCAACTCTGATCGCGATCGAGGCGATTGCCGGCCGCATCGTTGTTTTGCGTGGCCAGCGCGTCATGCTCGATTCCGACCTCGCCGTGCTTTACGGCGTCACGACTAGACGGCTCAATGAACAGGTGATGCGAAACCTCGCCTGGGGCGGTCGACGCTACGTCCCGTACGCCTTCACCGAGCACGGCGCCCTCATGGCCGCCATGGTGCTGAACTCTCCGAGTGCCACCGAGGTGTCGGTCTACGTAGTGCGCGCCTTTGTCGAGCTGCGCGACACACTCGTCGCGCACAAGGAACTCGCCAAGCGCCTCGACGAGCTGGAATCAAAACTCGAAAGGAAACTCGCCACCCACGACCAGGCGATCGCCGGTATCCTCGATGCCATCCGCCAGCTCATGGTGCCGCCTGAGTCGGCCAAGAAGCGACGCATCGGGTTCGTGCAGAACGACTGAGCCAGCGTAAACGACAACGCAGCGCGAAGGCCGCGCGTCGTTGTCGGGACTGCACAATTTACTTCGTCATGTTCCAACTTACCGAAACGGAGCAGGCCGTTTTGAGATCGCAATTTGCGATCTCAAACTCGGGGCCGCGGCTATGGCCGGAAAGCGCAGAAATGGGGCGCTCAGAACCCGGGCGTAGACCACGCCACGGACCAGGATTTTGCGCGTAGAATTTGCAACCTCGTGAATTGAAAAGTTTGGACTACTGTCATGACTGAACTCACTGTGAAGCTCCCCGATGAGCTCGCCCGGAAAATCCGGGCTGCGGGCCTCCTGGACGAGGCCGCGCTGGAGCAGCTTTTTAGAGAAGCGCTGCGCAAGCAGGCTGCCGGTGAGCTTTTTGCCGCGCTCGATGAAATTCAAGCGCTCAAGCTCCCACCGATGACCGAAGAGGAGGTCCAGGCCGAGATCGACGCGGCGCGCGCCGAGCGCCGGACGCGCTCAGGCAAGTAATCTGAGTGCGCATCGTCGCCGACACGAACGTCATCGTGTCGGCCTTTCTCTGGGGCGGTGTGCCGCGACAGCTGCTCAATGCCGCAGGAGGGCAGGGGGTCGAATTCTTCACAAGCCGTGCGCTCATCGCTGAGCTAGAGGACGTGCTCTCGCGCGGCAAGTTCGCCGCGCAGCTAAGCGAAAGCCGTTTTACATCTGCGTACCTCCTTGCCCGCTACACCCACCTCGCTACTCTCATTGCACCGGTTGAAGTCACCTCTCCGGAACTTCGCGACCCCGACGATGCAGCCGTCCTTGCTTGCGCGCTTGCTGCCCAAGCCGATCTCATCGTTTCCGGCGACAAGCACCTGCGAGACCTCAAGACGTACCAGAAGATCCCAATCGTCAACGCCGCGGAAGCGCTCGCCCGTCTGTCCCACCCTTGAGCCCGATGTACGCAACGCCGCAGATTAAGTGGAAAAGTCACCCCGCCTTGATCGTATTCACCAGCACTCCCACCTTGCTCACTTCGATCTCCACCGTGTCGCCGGGCTTCATCCACACCGGAGGATTGCGGCGCGCGCCGACGCCGCCCGGTGTTCCGGTGACGATGACGTCGCCCGGCTCCAGTGTCGTGAAGGTCGAGATGTAATTGATCAACCGCGGGATGCGGTGGATCATCTGCTCGGTGGTGGCGTGCTGCATGACCTGGCCGTTGAGCCGCGTCTCGAGCGTCAGCTCCTCGCCGTCCGCGATCTCGCTGCGCGTGACCATCCACGGGCCGAATCCGCCGGTGCGGCTGAAGTTCTTGCCCGCGGTCCACTGCAGGGTGTGGCGCTGCCAGTCGCGCACCGAGCCGTCGTTGTAGCAGGCGTAACCGGCGACGTGCTTCCACGAATTTTCCTGTGATATGCGCCGCCCGGACTTGCCGATGATCACGGCGATCTCGCCCTCGTAGTCGAGGTTGGTCGATTCGGGCGGCATCAGGATGGCCTGCTTGTGCCCGACCTGCGACTCGGGAACGCGGATGAAGAGCGCGGGGTTCTCGGTCTTGTCGCGGCCGGTCTCCATACGGTGTTCTTCGTAATTGAGGCCCACGCAGACGATCTTTCCCGGGTTCGGAATCACCGGAAGGAAAGGCACCTTGGAGAGCTTGAGATCGGCCTTCTTCGCGGCTTTCGCGATTTTTTCGGCCTGGGCGAGCGCGCCGCCCGCGAGCAGGGCGCGAAGGTCCGGGAATTTCCTGCCGATGCGCCGCGTGAGATCGACGATCCCGTCGTTCATCACGACTCCGTACCCGGCGCCCTTGGGAGTGCGGTAGCTCGCGAGCTTCATTTTTTTTCTCCGCTTGAGTGGAGCGCGCTAGTCTACCGCAATGCGTGTCATTCTGAGGGCGCAGCCCGAAGAATCGGCTTTCGAAGCAGATCCTTCGCGGAGTTCACCCTTGAGCGAAGCGAAGGGCTCAGGATGACGGGAATTCAGAAGCGCATGGTCGCACCGGCCACGAACGCCCAATCCACGCTCAGCTGGATGCCGTTGTAGAAGCGGTAGATCGGCAACTGCAGGAAGCCGTAGAGCTGCACGTCGTGCGTGACCGAGTAGGCGAGCCCCGGGCTCAAGAACACGGTCCGCGATCCGCTCAACTCCGGCTCGGAGTTCGCGCCGGAGTCCTTGCCCTTGACCATGCTGTTGATCTGCAGCAGCGCCTGCCAGTCATGGCCGAGGGGATGGCGATAGCCGAAGTTAATCTGGAACTGCCTGCCGGGCCTATATTCGTCCTTGATGCTCACCGGCTGCTGATAAAGCGCCTGGACGGACCAGCTCGAGTCCTGGTAAATGCCCGGCGCGGAGTAGAAGCCGCCGAGCACGACGTCGGTGCTTCCCGTCCCGGGCTGCAGCATGCGTTCGGCCACGGCGCCGTCCGAGTTGCTGACGCGCGCGTTTCCCGTCGGCAGTTTCAACCCGAAAGTGAGCCCGGAGTTGACGACCGGATTCTTCTCGTTGTCGAAGCGGTAGTAGCCGAGCACGCGCGCGTCGCCGGCCTTGGTGAAGTCCCATTTCTCGAAAGTGTTCGCTCCGGTCGGATCCGCGAAGTGCGAGTGCGAGCGGCTCGCGACCGGGAGCGAGGCCGATACCGCCCAGTTCTTGGCGAGCGCGTAGTCGAGCGTGCTCACCAGGTTCCGGTTGATGGTGCGCAGCTCCCTGATGTCCTCATTGTCATCTTCCGGCGGGATCTGCCGGGTGCCGGAGCGAAGGTGCTTCTGGTCGACGAACTCGTAGTGCAGGTCCAGCCTCGCGGTACCGGGCGCGGCTGCGGCGCCTTGCGTCGACCAGTTGGTGTCGAGCACGCAGAACGCCGAGCCGCAAGACCCTTGCGCGGCGCCGGCGGCAGCCAGGAGCGCGACGCTCCCCGAGCATGCGATTGCAAATCGCTTATTCATTCCCCTTCCTTCTGAAATCTTTCAGTCGCGTGCCGGTCCGTTCGGAACCTGAGCACGCGCGACAGGCGTACGGCCGCAGCCGTGCGCTACAGAGCCGCTGGAATCAGGAGAAAAAAGGCGGGGCGCGCGGAGGCGCGCAAGGGTCGAGCGCAGCCGGAAGCTGCGGCTCGGAGAAAAGCTCCCGGACCGGTCCGGAAGCAGGTATCGGGCAAAGGAGCGCTAGCGCAGAGCCCGAAATCGCGGCGCCGCGCTCGGGGTTGAAGGGGCACAGCGTGCAATGCGAAGGCCGGGCGCCTTTGCCGGGGGTTTCGCCGGGCAAGCCTTCTCCCCCGTGTTTCTGGCCGGTCGCGCTGCACACTTCGGAGGGAAGCGCCGGGACGTTCGGCCTGGCGTTCGCGAGCAGCGGCCAGGAGGCGTTGAGCGCGATGCCCGCGAGCGCTAGCCAGGCGCCAATGCGGTTGCGAAAGCGATGCGCGTTCATCGCCGCTTTTTTAGCACAGATGCGCGGGCTTTTCCAGCGTCGGTTCTGGTATTCTCCACTCCGACATGAAGGGAAGACTGGAAGACCGGCGCCTGCTCACAGGGCAGGGGCGATTCATCTCCGACTGGAATTTTCCGAATCAGGCCTATTGCTCGTTCCTGCGCTCGGACCGCGCGCACGCCGAGATCGTTTCCGTCGACGCGGGAAGCGCGCTCCAAGCCCCGGGGGTGCTAGCGGTGCTCACCGGCCGTGACGTGGCCGAAGCCGGTTACAAGTCGATTCCGACCAACTTGGGTGTCAAGGACCGCTTCGGCGAGCCGCTCAAAAAACCGCCGCGTCCGGTGCTCGCCCAAGGAAAAGTCCGCCATGTCGGCGAGTGCGTCGCCTGCGTGGTCGCCGAGTCGGCGCAGCTCGCGCAGGACGCGGCCGAATTGGTCGCGGTGGAATACCGCGAGCTGCCTGCGGTGACCTCCGCGGACAAGGCGCTCGAACCCGGGGCGGCGCAGCTCCACGCCGAGCTTCCCGGAAATCTTTCCTTCGACTGGATCGCGGGCGACGAGGCCGCGACCGAGGCCGCATTCCGCGCGGCCGACCGCGTGGTGAAGCTCGCCCTCGAGAACCCGCGCATGGTCGGCAACCCGATGGAGCCGCGCGCCTGCGCGGGGACCTACGACGCGGCGACGCAGAAATACGCGCTCTACGCCTGCACTCAAGGGACGGCCGGCATGCGCGGGCAGCTCGTCTACACCATGGGCGTCCCCGACGACAGGATCGACGTCATCGCGGAAGACGTCGGCGGCGGATTCGGCGTGCGCTTCAACATGTATCCGGAATACTGCGCGGTGCTGCTCGCGGCGAAGAAGACCGGACGCCCGGTGAAATGGACCGGCAGCCGCTCGGAAGTTTTCCTGTCGGACGAGCAGGGCAGGGACGTCGCGAGCATGAGCGAGCTCGCGCTAGCCGCCTCGGGGAAATTCCTCGCGCTGCGCTTCTCCTACATCGCCGACCTCGGCGCCTATCTCGCTCCCACCGGCCCTTTCATCAATACGCAGGGCGTGGTGGCGTGCCTCACCGGCGTGTACGCGGTGCCGGCCGCCTGCGCTCAGGTCAAGCTCGCGGTGACCAACAAGGCGCCCGGCGCCGCCTACCGCGGCGCGGGCCGCCCGGTGATGTCGTACATGCTCGAGCGCCTGGTCGACGCGGCCGCGGTGGAGCTGAAAATGGACCCCGCCGAGCTCAGGCGAAAGAATCTTGTCGCGAAGAACGCGTTTCCCTATAAAGCGGCAAGCAGCGTCACCTACGACTGCGGCGATTTCGAGGGCGTGCTCGCCGACGCGCTGAAAGCTTCCGACTGGGCGGGATTCCCGGCGCGGCGCGCGCAATCGGAATCGCGCGGAAGGCTGCGCGGGCGCGGCATGGCCGCTTACATCGAGGCGAGCGGCGGGGGCTTTGCGCCCTCCGACCAGGTCGAGCTGCGCTTCGGCGCGGAGGGCGGCGTGACGATGTACGCGGTCTCGCACTCGCACGGGCAGGGGCACGAGACGAGCTACGCGCAGATCGTCTCCGCCGTGCTCGGCGTGCCGATGGAAAACTTTCGCCTCCGGAACGGCGACCCCGCGGTGCGCCTCATCGGTAACGCGACCGGCGGCTCGCGCTCGCTCCTCGGCGTGGGGAGCGTCATGCAGCTCGCGGCGAAGCAGGTGGTGGAAAAAGGCCTCGCGCTCGCGGCCAAGGATCTGGAGGCGGCCGCAGCGGACATCGAATTCACGGACGGCTCCTATCGCATCAGGGGCACCGACCGCGCGATCACGCTGCTCGCGCTCGCGCAGAAGTACGCGGGCACGCCGCAGGCGCTCGACGTGAAGACCGAGGGCAAGTTCGGCGTGACCTTCCCGAACGGCTGCCACGTCGCCGAGGTCGAGATCGAGCCCGAGACGGGAATCGCGGAAATCGTGCGCTTCACCGCGGTGGACGACGCCGGCAACATCGTCAATCACCCAATCGTCGAAGGCCAGATGCAGGGCGGGATCACCCAAGGGGCGGGACAGGTGTTCGGCGAGCAGGCGGTCTACGATCCCGACACCGGCCAGCTGCTCACCGGGAGCTTCATGGACTACCCGATGCCGCGCGCGGGCCTCGTGAACGGCCTCGAGATCCGAGAGCACCCGGTGCCGACCGCCGCGAACCCGCTCGGCGCGAAAGGCGTGGGCGAAGCGGGCGTGAGCGGATCGCTCCCCGCGCTGATGAACGCCGTGATGGATGCGCTGCGCCGGGCGGGCGTCGCGCGCTTCGACATGCCGGCGACGCCCGACCGCCTGTGGCGCGCGATCCGGGATGCGGGAGGACGTTCATAGAGGGGATCATCATGAACCACGGAGACATTTCCCCGGACATCGCCAAGGGCCTCAAGGTCCTGCAATCGAGAATCGCGAAAGCCGGGATCCCGCCCTCGAAGCTCGACGAGACGCTCAACATCGCGACCTGGAACATCCGGGAATTCGGCAAGAAGGAGCGCAGCGCGGCGGCGATCCACTACATCGCCGAGATCCTGGGTCAATTCGACCTCATCAGCATCGCGGAACTGCGCGATAACCTGACGGACCTGGGCCGGGTCCTCGAGGTTCTCGGGCCGTTCTGGCGGGTCATCTACTCCGACGCGCTGAGAGATTCGGGCGGAAACAACGAGCGGGTCGGATTCATCTACGACAAGAGGGCGGTCGCATTCAGCGGGTTCGCCGCCACGGCCAACCCGCCGCGCGAGAAGGTCGGAAACCTGTATCTGCCCAAATTCCACTGGTGGCGCGAGCCCTTCATGGCGTCCTTCAGCGCCGGCAGCTTCGATTTCGTCCTTCTCGCGGCGCACGCGCAGTGGGGGACGCCCGCGGGGCGTCTGGTCGAGCTGCAGTCCCTCGCCCAATGGGTCGACCTGAAGCGGAAGGAGAAGACCTGCGAGGACAAGGATCTCATCATCGTCGGCGACTTCAACATCGAAACGCCCGAGCAGCTCGCGGCTCTGACCGGTAAAGGGCTTCAGATGCCCGCCGCCTTGAAGGGCAAGTCCTTCGGCACCAACCTCGCTCAGGACAAGCGCTACGATCAGATTCTGCATTACCCCGGCTATCCGGAGAACTTCTCGAACCAGGCGGGCGTGGTCGATTTCTACGCCGGGAGCTCGAAAGAGCTGTTCCCGGATCTGGACAAACTTGCGTTTTCCTTTCAGATGTCCGATCACCTTCCGCTGTGGATGCAGGTCAACACCGACATAGAGGGTCAGAAGCTCGACGAGATCATCCGGGCGGGGAAGTGATGCGGCCGCCAACCGATTCGCTTAACCCCGTTCGGGCGCGGCCCGCGTTAACGTCAGGATGTCGGACTTCGCCACGGTCCTGGCCTTTCCGCCTCGCGCGCTCCCCGTGCAGCACCGGAGGCCCGCGGAGGCGCTACACTTGCGCCGCATGAGGATCGAGGCGAACGACGAGGAGCTGATGCTGCGCTACGGCAGGGGGGATGCCCGCGCCTTCGAGCTGCTCTACCGACGCCATCGTCTCCCCCTGTACCGGTTCCTGCTGCGACAGCTCGGCAATGCGGCCACAGCCGAGGAATTGTTCCAGGACCTCTGGATGCGCGTCGTCAATTCCCGCGGGCGCTATGAGGCCCGGGCGAAATTCACCTCCTGGGTATACGCGATCGCGCATAATCGCCTGATGGATTTCTACCGGGGGAACGGCAACGCGTCGTTCCTGAGCCACGAGGAAAGCGAGTCGGTCCTCGAGGACCTTCCGGCCGCGGAAATCGCAGCGGACCTGCGCCTGGACCGCAAGCGCGCGGTGGAGCGCCTGCTCGTCGCGCTCGGCAAGCTTCCCGATGCGCAGCGCGAGGCCTTTTTACTCCAGCAAGAGAGCGAAATGTCGATCGAGGAAATCGCCGCGGCGACCGGCGTCGGCCCCGAGACCGCGAAGAGCCGCCTGCGCTATGCTGTGGCGAAGCTGCGTGCGAGCTTGGGGAAGCAATCATGATCGAGCGGCGCGACGAGGAGCTTTTGCACATCTATCGTGAGGCCGAGGGGCCGCGCCCTCCGCAGCGCGTCGACGACAATATCCTGGCGGCGTCGCAGCGAGTCGCGGGCACGGTGCGGCGGCCCGCAGCGCTTGTGTTCGCACGCCGCTGGGGCACGCCGGTCGCGCTCGCCGCGACCGTGCTGGTGACCTCGACCCTCGCGCTCATGGTGTTCGAGCGGCAATCCGGCCTCGACACGATAGCGCCCAAGGCACCGGGGTCCGTCCGGCCGGCGAAAGTCTCTCCGGCAGAGGCGACGCGCGCTTCTCCGGCGGAGCCGCACCGCGCCGAGGCGGCGGCGAAATCCCCGGTTGCGGAGCCGCGGCGAGCCGATTCGCCGGCGAAATCTCCGTCGGTCGCTTTGCCGCACCCCGCGCCGGCGGCGCCGAGTCCGCCGGCAGCATCGCGGAGCGACAGGGTGAAGCAGCCCACGCTCGAAACCGCCCTCTCGGGCGAACGCCGCGCAACAGGGCAACCCGCGCGCGTGCCGGCAATTCCGCCCGGGGTCGAAATTCTCCGCAAGAGCGAAGAGGCAAAGCCCGCGCCCGCCGCCGCGGGTTCGGCCGCGAACGTACGCGCCGGCACCATCCCGCCACAGCCGCCCGTGCCGGACGCCCAGCGCGTCTTCGACGCCCAACAGCAAATCCGACCGGCGCAGGCGCCGGCGGCCGCGCCAGCCCCGAGCTCGAACGTTGTCCGCGAATCGGCATCGACGCTCCAAGGCGCGAGCGCCGGTGCTGCAATCGGAAACCGTCTCGCGGTTCCGGAAGCCAAGGAGCGCACGCCGGAAAAATGGCTGGCGGATATTCGCAAGCTCAAGACCGAAGGCAAGGCGATCGAAGCCGAGCGCGGGCTGGGCGAGTTCAAGAAGCGCTATCCCGACTACATCTTGCCTGAGGACCTGCGCTAGCCGCCCGAGTCGGAATCGTCCGGCTCGTTCAAGCTTTCGTCAGGGTTTTCTCAGTACACTGCCGCGGCGCCGCGGAGCGCGGCGCCTCCCGACAGCAGCCATGATCGCAAAAGAGGAAAAACTTGCAGCCGTCTCGGTCGCGGTAAAGCCGGCGGTCCGATTGCCTCTGCTGAAGCAGCTGGGGCCGGGATTGATCGCCGGCGCCGCGGACGACGATCCGAGCGGCATTGCCACCTATTCCCAGGCGGGCGCGCAGTTCGGGTACGGCATGCTGTGGTCGGTGCTGTTCACGTTGCCGCTCATGATCGGCATCCAGATCGTGAGCGCGCGCATCGGCCGCGTGACCGGGCAGGGCCTCGCCGCCAACATCCGGCAGCATTATCCGAAGTCGCTCCTTTACGCAGTCATCGCGCTCCTGCTCGTCGCCAACACGATCAACATCGCGGCCGACCTCGGCGCGATGGCCGCGGCCCTGCAACTGCTCGTCGGAGGCTCGACGCGCCTCTATATCGTCGCGTTCGCGCTGGCGTCGCTGGGACTGCAGGTCTTCATTCCCTTTCCGCGATACGCGCCGTTCCTGAAATGGCTCACGCTCGCGCTTTTTGCCTACGTCGCGACGGTGTTCGTGGTGCGGGTGCCGTGGCTCGAGGCCGGTTTGCACACGCTCCTCCCGGACCTCGCGCTCCGCGCGGACTATCTCCTCACGCTCGTCGCAGTGTTCGGCACGACCATCAGCCCCTATCTTTTTTTCTGGCAGGCTTCGCAGGAGGTGGAAGAGCAGCGCGCGGCTGACGGCGAAGCGCCGCTGCGCGAGGCGCCCGAGCAGGCCACGGCGCACCTCCACCGCATCAAGATCGATACGTACATAGGAATGACGTTCTCGAACCTGGTGGCGTTCTTCATCATGCTGACGACCGCAGTGACCCTGCACGCGCACGGCATCACCGACATCCGGACCTCGGCGCAGGCGGCCGAGGCGTTGCGCCCGATCGGCGGGGAATTCGCGTTCCTGCTGTTCGCCGCGGGCATCGTCGGCACCGGAATGCTCGCCGTGCCGGTGCTCGCCGGGTCGGCGGCGTACGCGGTCGCCGAATCCTTCCGCTGGCCGATCGGCCTGGGCTTGAGGCTGATGGAAGCGCGCGGCTTCTACGGCATCCTCATCGCCGCGACGACGATCGGCGTCGCGCTCAACTTCACCGCGATCGATCCGGTCAAGGCGCTCATCTGGAGCGCGGTGATCAACGGAGTGATCTCGGTGCCCATCATGGCCGTGATGATGCTGATGGCGGCG
>WNGC01007899.1_pt1 | contig 11168 bp, 9 predicted proteins | sample 5400051 | NCBI WGS metagenome assembly WNGC01 (sample SAMN13153368, study PRJNA577476) | soil metagenome | isolation source: 20 cm soil or saprolite under grassland replicate 2 | place: USA:California | collected 2016-06-15 | reverse complement strand
AGAAGCCGGACCGGAAGCGCGCGGAAAAGATGCGCTCCGAAGGCTACCTCTGGAATTCAGGAATATTTATCTGGAGCGTGGGTGATTTTCTTGCTCAGGTCAGGGAGCATACTCCGGAGCTGACGAAAGCGCTGAGCCTCGACAAGAATGCCGACGCGGAGGAATTTTTTGAGAGCGTCGCGAAACCGATCTCAGTCGACGTCGGTGTGCTGGAGCGCAGCACTGAAGTCACCGTCCTGCCCGGCGACTTCGGCTGGGACGATGTCGGCACCTGGGACGCTCTCGGTCGCGTGCGGGACAAGGACGAGTTCGGAAACGTCACCAGCGGCAGCGTACACATGCTCGATTGCTGCGACAATGTCGTCCGGGCCGATTCGAGCCGCGTAGTCATGTACGGGGTCGATAACCTCGTCGTCGTTTCGCACAATGGAATGACGCTCGTCACTACGAGAGAAAAAGCGGCAGATTTGAAGCGGTTGGTGGAATCCCTTCCGGACAGCGAACGGGGTGACGAATGAGCGCCCTTTACTTCTACGACGACATCCGCGCGAGACAGTTCGAGCCGTTCGCGCTCACTCGTCCGGGCTCGGAGCTGCGGGCCGGAACATCGCTGATTCGCCGCCGTTGGGAGCGGGCGACGTCGCTCCAGAGCGCCGGCTTTATTAGTGCCCGCCATCTGGCACACTTCGAGGAAGGCAACGCACCACCCGCCGTTGCGCCAAAGACGGAAATTCCAGCAGGCTCGATTGTCGTGAATACCCGCTGCGTAATCCCCAACGATCTCCAACTCGACCACTTCGATTTGCTGATGTGCGAAGGCCAAGCCGGCGCGGTGAGGCTGGCTCGAGCTCTTCCCGTCGCGCAATTCGCGGACGGATCCCTCGATCTGGGGACGATCCAAACGAGCCTTGGCGGCCGCAAGATCAACGGACGATGGATCAACGACGTGTGGGATTTCATCAGCACCCTAGCCGATCAACTGAATGAAGACATCCCCCTTCGCGCGAAATCTCTTCCGTCAAAGGCGAAGACCGACGCGACGACCATGGGCGACCACGCCGTCTTCGTGGAAGAAGGCGCGGTTATCGGCCCGAATGTCGTGCTCGACGCATCGGTCGGACCGATTCTGGTTCGCCGCGGCGCGGTCGTCGCGCCGTTCACGCACCTTTGCGGACCGGTTTACGTCGGGCCGGGATCGCAGATCCTCGGAGACCGAATCGCGACTTCGTCAATCGGCGACAACTGCAAAATTCGCGGAGAGTTCAGCAACACGATCGTCCTCGGACACAGCAACAAAGGGCATTCCGGATTCGTCGGTCACTCCTACCTGGGACGGTGGGTCAACCTCGGAGCACTGACTACAACCAGCAATCTCAAGAATACTTACGGGCCTGTTCAGCTCTGGACACCGTCAGGAGTTCGCGGCACCGGGCAGCAGTTCCTTGGAACCTTTTTTGGCGATCACGCGAAAACAGGGATCGGAATGATGCTCAGCACTGGCACGATCATCGGTGCGGGCGCGAACATCTTCGGCTCGAGCGCGCCACCGAAAGTCGTATCCCCATTCGCCTGGGGGGAGGGAGAGCCCTATGACACCTACGACGTTGCTAAATTTCTTACCGTCGCCGAGCGTGTAATGGCGCGACGACACGTCGAGCTGGGCGAGAAGGCGCGAAGACATTTGGCGGAAGCACACAAAAGGCGTTGGAGCATTTGATGAAGCTGTGGGTCCTCGGAAGTGGAAGTAGTGGAAACGCCGTCCTCGTCGAGACGGCGCGATCGCGCATACTCGTTGATGCCGGGTTCTCGCCGCGTGTGCTGAAGCAGCGCCTTTGCGTCGCTGGCGTCGCACCCGAATCGATCCAGGCAGTCGTCGTAACGCACGAGCACACGGACCACATCAAGGGCGTCGCAGCCGCCGCGAGAAAATGGGGCTGGACAATCGTCTCGACCGCTGGAACGCGGATGATGTGCCCCGAATGGTCCGAGCTGAGAACGATTCTCACTCCGCGCAAAAGCACGGTCGTCGTGGGCGATTTCCACCTGGAAACAGTGCCCGTGTCGCACGACGCGAATGAGCCCATCGCGGTGATAGTGACGTCCATCGAGGAGGGCGCTCGCGCCGGAATCGTTTACGACCTTGGACACATTACCGAGAGTGTTTTGCGCGCGCTAGACAAGCTGGACATGCTCGTCATCGAAGCCAATCACGACGAGGGAATGCTCCGGGCCGGACCTTATCCGCCGTCACTGCAGGCTCGCATTCGCGGAAAATTCGGTCATTTGAGCAACGGCGACGCGGCGCGAGCGGCAAGTCAGAGCATACACTCGGGTCTCAACAACATTGTCCTGGCCCACCTCAGCGAGAAGAACAACACTCCACGGACCGCGCTCGCCACGGTGGGCGAATCGCTGCGCCGCGCGCGATTCAAGGGTCGGCTTACCGCGGCCTCACAGAGTAGCGTCGTCGGACCGATTTGTGTGGGCCCGGCATTGGCGACAGCGCCGGTTCAGCTCGCGCTCGGCCTATAGTAGCTAGCGGCCTTCGAGGTCGCGCTCGCCCGGGATCTTTCGTTCTGCTCTTCCTTCGCCGGGATGCGCCTGCGCTTCATGGAAGCGCTCGCCCTTTAATCGTATCGAGTCAATGAATCTCTCGTACTCCGTGTCGGACAGCTCGTCGGCGATTGCCGGCACCAGACCCTTCACCAGCGTTATCCGCTCGGCGAGCGTGAGCTCGTTGATCGCCATGACGAGCTTCCGTAGCCGCGGGTGATTCATCCACTCGGTTTCTTTGCTCGTCGTCATCTCTGACTCCAGTGATCAGCGCGCGCGCTTAGTTGCATAATCTAACTATTGGTTGGCCGAATTCTTCTACGCTGAACGTCGGACCATTGGACGAGCAGCGCTGACAGCGACTTTTCCAGCTCGCCTGCCGCCGCGATGACCTGTGTGGTCGGTTCGGCGTCGGCACCTTCGACGGCGTCGAGGACTCCCGCCAATTGCTCATTGAGCCGCGCGAGCCCAGCGGGTCCCTGGCCGCCGCCATTCTCGAGCCTTGCCAACGCCGAGTCGAGCGCGATCAATGAATCAGCGATTTCCTTGGCCTTCGCACCTTCGCGCTGAGTTCTCAGCGTCGTCCGCCGCGATCGCAACGCACTGAGCGCCGCGAAGTCGCGGCTGATCGCATCGTTCATTCGAACGCCGATATCGTGCTGGAGTCTCAATCCGGCGGCGGTGATCTGAACGCGTGGATCCATTTTGTTGGTCAGCGGCTGCGAAAGCGTCTGACCGTTGGCGCTCAAGTGGACCGTGTACGTTCCTGGCAGCACCGCTGGTCCCAGCGGATAGCGCGGAGTGTCGCCGAAGATCGCCGAGATGGGATACCCGTACCCGAGAACCTTTGGTGGCGGGTAATGAAGATCCCACACGAAACGGTGCATTCCGCGTCCGGTTGCGAGCCGCTGCGGCGGACGCACCCAGTACGTAGGAACGTTCAGATCCTGCTCGACCGCTTCGACCGAATCGGCGCTCGAAAATCGACGAACGACTTTACCCGCATCATTTACGATCTCGAGCACGACTGGCCCGCGAGCGTCGCTGGCGAGCCGGTAATTGATGATCGCGCCGTCGGGCGGATTTTTTCCGGCGGGCTCTTCGGGCGGCAGTGGCGTGTCGGTGTTCTTGTTACGCCGAAAGCGGTAGGTAACCTTCGGCTTGAACAGGAAGCTCTGCGCTGCGGTAGCCCTCGAATCAAGCTGACGCAGCGGCGTCATGTCGTCGAGAATCCAGAACGAGCGTCCGTGCGTGCCGACGACGATGTCGTCGTCATGGATGACGAGGTCCCGAATCGACGTCGCTGGCATATTCAGGCGAAGAGACTGCCACTGCTCGCCATCGTCCAGCGAGAAGTACACGGCGCGCTCGGTTCCGGCGAACAGCAGGCCACGGCGTACCGGATCCTCACGCACGGAGTTCACGACTTCATTGTCCGGTATTCCGTTGACGATTTCTTTCCAGCTCTTTCCACCGTCGTGTGTTCGGTAGATGTGCGGATGCAGGTCGTCGAGCTTGAACCGGTTGATCGCCGCGTACGCCGATTCGTCGTCGAAGTGCGACGCTTCCATGAGCGAGACCTTGCTCCAGGGAGTGAGCGCGGGCGGACTGACTTTCGTCCACGTCTTTCCGCCGTCGCGGGTCAGGTTGATGACACCGTCGTCAGAGCCGGTCCAGATCGTATTCACGCTTCGGAACGACGGGGCAACGGTATAAATCACGCCGCGATTCCTGGCACGAGAGAGATCGCCTTCGGTGAAAATGCCGTAGCTAGCCGGCACGTCGTAGTTTTGTCTCGTAAGATCCGGACTGATCACGTCCCAGCTGTGACCGCCGTTCGTCGTCTTGAACAGAACGTTGCCGGCATAATAGAGGGTGTGCGGATCCACACTCGAGAAGATCACCGGTGCGGTGCGTAGAAACCGGTACTTGCCGGAGCGAACTGCCTCCGGGCTGATGTTCTGAACTTCGCGCGAGCGCTGGTCGAAGCGCGTGATCTTGCCACCGTAAATGATATTCGGATCGAGCGGGTCCGGCGCCGCGTAGCCGTATTCCTCGAGCCCGACGGGATTCCATTCGCGGAATGTGATGGCTCCATAATCGCCCCTGCTCATCGTCCCAATTGAGCCGCTCTCCTGCTGTCCACCGTAGACCCAATACGGAATTCGATTGTCGGTGATGACGTGATAGAACTGAGCGGTGGGCTGGTTGTACCAGGAGCTCCACGTTTTTCCGCCGTTCGTCGTGAGGGTAGCTCCCGATGTCCGGGTTGTCGGGGTTGATCCAGATGCGATGGTAGTCGTCGCCCCCGGGTGCTCCTTTGATCGCTGTGAACGTCGTGCCGCCGTCGGTCGAGCGGTATGTGGAGGTATTGGCCGAGTATACGACGTCCGGATTTCGTGGATCTACTTTTACTTCGGCGAAATCCGAAGCCCGTCCCCAGACGCGCACCTCCGAGTTCGTGCGATGCCAAGTCTCACCGGCATCGTCCGACCTGTAGATACCCCCGAGCGTTGGTGCGTCAACTGTCGCATACATTCGGCGTGGATCGCTGGGTGCAACTGTGAACCCGATTCTACCCAAGCCTTGTGCGGCAGTTGGAAATCCAGACCCGACCTGCCGCCACGTGGTGCCGCCGTCGATTGACTTGAACAATCCACTCAGCGGTCCGTTCCAGGACGAATTCTCCCACGGTCCCTGGCGTCCGGCCCATAGCGCCGCGTACACGATCTGCGCATTCGCGGGATCGAACCCAACCTGGATCGCGCCGGTGTTCTCGTCTTTGTAGAGCACGCGCTCGAACGTCTCGCCCCCGTTCGTTGATCGATACACGCCGCGTTCCTGGTTCGGGCCGTACGGATGGCCGAGGACCGCGACGAAAATCCGGTTCTCGTCGCGCGGATCGACAATGACGCCGCCGATTTGTTGTCCGTCGCGGAGGCCGAGGTGACGCCATGTCTTGCCGGCATCGGTGGATTTGTAGATGCCGTCGCCGGTCGAAAGGTCAGGCCGCTGAACTCCTTCTCCGCTCCCGACATAAATCACGTTCGGATTCGAGGGCGCCACCGCGAGGTCGCCGATCGAGCCCGTCGGTTGCTCGTCGAAGATGGGTGTCCAGACGCGACCATAATCGGTCGTCTTCCAGACGCCGCCGTTGTTGACGCCGATGTAGAAGACATTCGGCTGACCTCGAACGCCCGTTGCCCCAATCGTCCGCCCGCCCCGGAACGGCCCGATCATTCGCCACTCAAGACTGGAGTAAAGCGATGGATCGACTCTTTGCGCGCCGATCGCGCCTGTTGGGAGGGGGAGAGTGCTCGCGATAAGCGCAAGGAGAAAGATTCTTGTGCGAGTCTGGGTCATTGCGCGTTGGATGGAGGTCGGGCTCACAAAGGATGCTTCCAGAAAATGCAGCCCACTGCTGGCACAAGCCAGCAAGAAAGTTCCCTTGCTGAGGCTTCGTGAATCGCGTCGTTCTGGAACGGCATTTGTAATCATTTGTAGCAGAAACGCATACCAGACAACTCAACGGTCAAATGAGCATGAAAAAGACCTTAGTCGCAACACTCTACTTCGCCGCCGCTTGTACTGCGGCACGAGCCCCCGCTCAAGTCGAGCTGCCACGAACAGCGGCCTCGGCCGGCAGAGATAGCTCGGTGGGGGAATCGGCGCCGGCGAGCGATGCGCCAGCAATCAGTCTTCAGGCAAACCTCGGCGCGCGGATCCTGACCGTCATGAGTGGCAACCAAAAAGTGAGGACCTACGCGGTAGCGGTCGGAAATCCCAAATACCCGACGCCGCAGGGCACTTATCAGATCAGAAAGATTGTCTGGAATCCGAGCTGGCGACCGCCGCCCGGCGCGGCGTGGGCGAAGGGTAAGTCAGCCCAGGGTCCTGGCGATCCGAAGAATCCGATGAAGGTCGTCAAGATCTTCTTTCGTGAGCCCGACTACTATATCCACGGCACCGGCGATCTCGAAAGTCTTGGATCTGCCGAGTCACACGGGTGCCTGAGAATGGATCCCAGCGAAGCGGCAGATCTCGCGAAAATGATCATGGACCACGGAGGCCAGCCCCGCGGTGAGAATTGGTTCTGGCGGATAATCCATTTCCGGCGCGACGAGCAGGTAGTCTATCTCGACAACCCGATATCTATGACCGTCACCGATTGAGGGGAGGCGCGTCAGCGAATCAGCGAAGGCGCGGAGCAAATCGATTGCTCCACGCCTGAACACGATCACGCCGGTCCTATTTGACCGTAAAGGGAACGGTGTACTGGCGGTCATCCCACGCAAGGCTGAGAACGCCGCCCGAAGACTGCGGCGCGACATCGATCACGAATTGCTCGACCGGCGGTGACACTTGCCTGGTGGTCAGATTGACTCGGGCGAAATCCTTGTCGGAGTGATAGTCAGTTCCCCACTGCCCCGTCTCGCTGTTGAAAATCAGAGTTCCGCCCGTAGGAGTTGGAACAGTCCAAAGAGTGTACTTGCCGGCCGGAATTACGGTCGTGCCAAAAACCAGATCCTTGTCGGTGGTGAATACGGTCGCCGCGTTCGCTCCCGTCCGCCACACCTGGTTCCACGGTACGATGCTGCTGCCAAAAATCACGCGACCGCGCTTGAGCGGACGGCTGTAAGCAACCACCACGTTCGCGCCGCCAATGGTCGCTCTCGTAGTATCGGGCGGCGACATTTGACCCATCGCTCCCCCTCTCGCTACCTCTGTTGCGCTCCACGTCTTAACGAGGTTGTCGAAGTCCACGTTCGACGCGCGCTGCGAAACTGTCTTGACGGTGGTCGCGCTCGCGTCGATTCCGAGGATTCGGCCGCGAGAGTCGACGGCCGCGACTTCGGTCCAGTTCGGGAAGAACGTGCTGGTGAAGGCCACCGTGTCTGCCGCGCGGCGTCGGAGGATAATGGACGGCACCGGTCCTGTACCGGGCGAGACCAGGGCGTATACGGCGGTGTCGCGGCCGAGACTAGCCGATGACAGCAATTGCTCATAGATGCCGTACGACGGAGGACCGATCCCAAGCTGCGGCGCGACACCGCCGTGATAGTACCGTCTGCCACTCTGCGTCGTATCCCGCTGTCCGTTGCGCTGCACCTCGATCACGGCAACGCTATCGTTGAAGCGCGTCACCGCCTGCATCACTGGTGGAGCGTTGGGATCGGTGCCTGGTCTCCGAGTGGACGTCGTGATGTCCCTTATTTCGCCGCGCGGCCCGAGGTCGGCTACGTAATGAACGGTGCGAACGCGAGGATATCGCAGAAGGATGTCTCCCTCGAGCTTGTTACTGGTGCGAGAGTATCGCTCCACCGCCACAGTATCGACGCCGAGCCGCGTGACGATGTACGCCGTCCCCGGCGCTTGCGCGCCGAGCGGAGCGGCGGCCACGGCGGCGGAGGTGAAAAGGGTGAGCGCTGCTGATGCGATTTTCGCTGACATATGGGCACCCTGGTGCAAGTCGTGACAAAGCCAATTTTCCAGCGCGATGAGCTCGCCGGCGCCCGAATAGTGTGCAGCGCTGCGTTCGCGAGTGCAACGGTCAGACGGTTGCGCCTACCTCCTTGTTCTCAAGCTCGCCATAACTGTCCGCCGCCGGGAGCGCGGCGTCGAGTGCGGCGGCAAGATCCTCCAGCAGGTCATCACCGTGCTCGATACCTACCGACAACCGCAAAAGCGAATCGTCGATGCCGGCTACTGACCGCGCAGTCTCGTCCATCGACGCATGCGTCATGGTCGCCGGATGCGCGACGAGGCTCTCCACACCGCCAAGCGATTCGGCGAGGGTGAAACATTGAAGCGCATTGACGACGCGTTCGACGCCTTCGATTCCGGAATGTAATTCGAAGCTCACCATCGCTCCGAATCCATCCTGTTGCGTCGCGGCGAGGCGATGCCCCGGATGTGAGCTGAGGCCCGGATAGTAGACGCGCTTTACCGCGCGGTGTCCGGACAGCAGCTCCGCAACCCGTTCGGCGTTCTCGCAATGGACGCGCATCCGCGCGTGGAGAGTGCGCACGCCGCGAAGGGTGAGATAGCTGTCGAAGGGAGCGCCGGTGATGCCGAGACAGTTTGCCCACCACGCCAGCTCGCCGGCGAGCGAGGCGTCAGCGGCGATCACGGCCCCGCCGACGACATCGCTGTGGCCGTTGAGGTATTTCGTCGTGGAATGCACGACGAGGTCGGCGCCGAATTCGATCGGCCTCTGCAGCGCCGGCGAGAGAAAAGTATTATCGACGGCGACGATGGCGCCCGCTTCATGTCCAGCCGCGATAACACAGGAAAGGTCGGTGAGTCGGAGCAACGGATTGCTCGGCGTTTCAATCCAGAGCAGTTTCGGACGGCGCGATGTGACCGTCTGCGTAGCGCTCTCGCAGGTGAGATCGACGAAAGCGACGTCGAAATGTCCACGCGCGGCAAGCGACCGCAGAATTCGGTGCGTTCCGCCGTAGCAATCGTGCGCGGCGAGAATCAGCTCGCCCGGATTAACAAGTTGGAGGACGAGAGCTACAGCCGACATGCCGGTGCTCGTTACGACCGCGCCTTCACCTTCTTCGAGCTCCGCCAGCGCGTTGGCCAGATGCTCCCTCGTCGGATTGCCAGTGCGGGTGTAATCGTACAGACGCTTCTTCCCGAACCCGTCGAACGCAAACGTCGAGGAAAGGTGTATGGGAGGCACCACCGCACCGTGATGAAGATCGGTGGCGATTCCCGCGCGTACGGCGCGGGTGGCGGGTTGGCGGCGCGGACGGGGCGAGCCGGTGAGCTTTCGTGTTTCGTCCGTCATGAGACGACCTCAGTGCCGAGATTGAGAAGCTCGTTGATGAATGGTGCGACACGCGCTGAATCGCCGAGAAACGCATCGTGCCCCAAGGAAGAGTCGAGCTCGATCAACTGACTGGGGCCGCCGAGCCTGCGCGCGAGCTCACGTGATTGCGCGACTGGGACGAGCCGGTCGCCGCTGATCGCAACGATACTCGTTGGGACTTTCACGTCCTCCGGCCGAACTGCGTGGAGGTCGAGCGACAACGACAGCGCGTTGTATCGCTCCGGCGTCCACTGCTCCGCGAACTGATCGCCACGGATCTTCAGGTAGCGGCCGATGCGATCCTCCAGTACGCGCGCATCGCGGCTCCCGAGATCGTCGAGTCGTTCCTCGAAGTGGCGGGCGGTGAGGTAGCTGGTCATCGCAATTCCGCGCGCGATCGCAAGTCCATCGCGCTCGCGGCCGACATCACTGGCGAGTGCGATCACGCGACGTTGCAGATGGCGGAGCGCAGTCGCCATCGGATCGCTCTCGTGAGCGGCGCTGATGACGACGAGTCTATTGACGCGCTCAGCGTAGGCGGCACCGAACGCGAGTGCAACCATGCCGCCGTACGACGCGCCGACCACAGCATGCAGGCGGCCAATGCCCGCGTGATCGAGCGCAACCGCAAGCGCGGCCGCCTGATCGTCGGTGGTGACGCCCCTCGTCTCTGTCCCGCTCGCAAGGTAATCAATGGAGAGCACACGAAATTTTCGCGTGTCGATCGCGCGTCCGTGGCCAACGACTTCTTCCCACCAACCCGGCGACGGATCAGATGGGGACGCCGTCACGTGCCGCGTGGAGGAGATGCCACCAAGTACCGCGACCACCGGCGCTCCGTGACATCCGACTAGCTCATAGGAGACTTCGCAGGATTCGACGTCGCGGTCGGTGGCAAAGTCGTCGGCGATCGGCGCCGCAACGGCGTTCCCGCGCCGAATGAGGTTCAGAGAGGTCATTGCAGAGCCTCCGGGGTCTCGGCCAGATCATATCGCGCGAGGCATGGAACAGCGCCGGACGAATTGAGAGCGTTGAGCAGGGCCTGCACCTGATCCGATGATGCCGCGCGGGTGATGACGCACGCGTGCTCTCGGTCGGTACCGACAGGATCCGTACCAAGCCCGAGTGTTTCAGCCGCGCTTCGGAGCGCCGACACCGACAACCTGCCTGCAACTAGCCAGCGATGCTTGCGCGTGTCTGGCGACGAAATGAATTGTGCTGCCACTCTGCCCCGGTCATTGGGCGGACGGGAATCTCGGAGAAGGTCGCTGAGTATCGCCGCGGCGGTTGGCGCGGCACCCGCCCCCGGTCCGGACACGCTGAGCGGAGATGTCCATCCAAGATCGACCTCTACCCTATTCTCCTCGAGGACTGTGCGCGCGAAGGCGCTGTCAGGAGCGAAGACGACCGGTTCGACGGCGGCGGCAACGCGGTGACCGCCAAGCTGCGTACACTCTCCGATGAATCGAACTCTGCCACCGGCGAGCGCGGCGAACCGAACGAGCTGCTCGAGACCCGGAAGAAGTGACGTGCGACGAACGATGAGAGCACCAGGCTGAATGCCGTACGCGATCCACGCGACAATTGCCAGTTTTGCAGCGAGGTCGCTCCCATCCAGATCGCGTGTGCAGTCCGACTCGGCGAGGCCGCGACGGCATGCAGACTCGAAGCTCGCGCCGCGCTCGAGCTGCGAGATCACATAATTCGAGGTGCCGTTGAGTATTCCGCGCACCGAAAGCGGAGTCGATGCGCCGACCAGATCACGCAGCGTCGAGATGACAGGCGCGCTTCCACCGAC
>WNGC01005126.1_pt1 | contig 11168 bp, 13 predicted proteins | sample 5400051 | NCBI WGS metagenome assembly WNGC01 (sample SAMN13153368, study PRJNA577476) | soil metagenome | isolation source: 20 cm soil or saprolite under grassland replicate 2 | place: USA:California | collected 2016-06-15 | reverse complement strand
GGATGTCGAGGCGGCACGACGCGTAGAACTTGAGCGCGTTGCCTCCGGTGGTCGTCTCCGGATTGCCGAACATGACGCCGATCTTCATGCGGATCTGGTTGATGAAGATGACGAGCGTGTTGGTGCGCTTGATGTTGGAAGTGAGCTTCCTCAGCGCCTGGCTCATCAGCCGCGCCTGCAGACCCATCTGCGGCTCGCCCATTTCACCCTCGATCTCGGCCTTCGGCGTGAGCGCTGCGACCGAATCGATGACGATCACGTCGACCGATCCCGAGCGCACCAGCATGTCTGCGATCTCCAGGGCCTGCTCGCCGGTGTCGGGCTGGGAAATCAGCAACTCCTCGATCTTGACGCCCAACTTCGCGGCGTACTGTGGATCGAGCGCATTTTCCGCGTCGATAAACGCCGCGGTGCCGCCCAACTTCTGCACCTGGGCGATCACCGAAAGCGTGAGGGTCGTCTTTCCCGAGGACTCGGGCCCGTAGATCTCGACCACGCGGCCGCGCGGCAATCCGCCTACTCCGAGCGCAATGTCCAGACCCAAGGATCCGGTCGACACCACCTGCACGTCCTGCGCGGCCTGGGAGTCCATCTTCATGATGGAACCCTTGCCGAACTGCTTTTCGATCTGGGCCAGAGCGGCCTGCAGCGCCTTGGCCTTGGCTTCTTCCATGACTTTCCCTTCGTTGACCATTTTGATTATCTCCTAAATTCGTGCGTTGAAGCGGGCGCCCGCCGCCGTCATCGTCGCCCAAATCGTCGCCGCCCGGACGCCGTTTCAGCGTTCCCAACGCGCAAAGCGAGAAGCCGGTTGACCTGGATTTTTATACAGGTTCGGGAGAAATGCAACCCCCCATGTCAAATCAATGACTTAGGGATAGAATCGCTTCCGTGTCCAGCCCGTGGCAGGTGTTGAACGCTCGTGCGCTCCGCGAAGCTCCTCTCGTCGCGGAGCCCTTCCCCTATCTCGTCGTCGACAACCTCATCCGTCCCGAGGTTCTTGCCGAGGTGGTCGAGAGCTTCCCGCGCATCGACAAGCGCGGCAGCTTTCCGCCGGAAGCGGTTTCGTGCTCGGGGCGTTTCGCGACGCTCATGGCCGAGTTGCACAGCGTCGAGCTGAGGGACCTGATCGGCGAGCGCTTGGGCATGGATCTGAAGGACAGACCTCCCATGCTCACGGTTCGCGGCCGCACGGGAAAGAAGGACGGCCGCATTCACACCGATTCGAAGTCGAAGCTCGTGACGGTCCTGCTCTACCTGAACCGCGGCTGGAGCGCGCCCGAGGGGCGGCTCCGGCTCCTCTACAACGACCACGACCTGACTCGCTATGCCGCCGAGATATCGCCCGACGCCGGACGCTGCCTGATTTTCAAGGTCACCCCGAACTGCTGGCACGGGCACGAGCCTTTCGACGGCGAGCGGCGCACCATCCAGCTCAACTACGTCACTTCCGAAGAAGTTCGCGAGCGTGACCTGAAGCGGCATCGCTTCAGCGCATTCCTGAAAGGGCTCCTTTCGAGGAAAGATGAGAAGAGTCCTGCTCATTAAGCTCACGTCCCTGGGCGACCTGATCCACGCGCTTCCGGCTCTGAGCGACGCCCAAAGCGCCCGTCCCGGGATCGAGTTCGACTGGGTCATCGACGAGAGCTTTCAGGAGATCGCCGCCTGGCACCCGGCGGTGGGCCGCGTCATCACCACCAATCACCGCGAATGGCGCGGCGCATTGGCCAGCGCGGAAACGCACGGTTCCATTTCCACGACGATCGGAGAGATCCGGGCGAGCGAGTACGACCTGGTCATCGACGGGCAAGGCAACTTCAAGACCGCCCTGCTTTCTCTGTTCTCCAAGGGTCCGCGCGCCGGCTTCGACAGCCGTTCGGTGCGTGAATGGATCGCCCACCTCGCCTACCAGCGGCGATTCGCCGCCTCGAAGAACGCGCACGCCATCGAGCGCTTGCGGCGACTGTTCGCCTCCGCGCTGGACTATCCGATCCCCGTCTCACCGCCCGATTTCCGGATTCGGAGGGACAGATTCATCAGGCCGAAGGTCGATCTTCCCGGCGAGTATCTCGTGTTCGTCCACAACGCCAGCTGGAAAACGAAGCTCTGGCCTGAAAGGCATTGGATCGCTCTCATCGGAAAATCGGTTCAGGCGGGATTTCGCGTCCTTCTCCCCTGGGGAAACACCAAGGAGGAAGCGAGAGCAAAGCGCCTCGCGATCGCCCCTGAGGTCCAGGTCCTGCCCAGGCTCAGCCTCTCGGAGATCGGCTACGTGATCGAAAGGGCCAGGGCCTGCGTCTGCATGGACACCGGCTTGAGCCACCTGGCGGCGGCGCTCGACGTGCCTTCGATCACCCTCTATGGGTCGACCGACTCCGGGCTCATCGGCGCATCGGGCGCCTCGCAGGTGCACCTGAAATCCGATCTCCACTGCTCTCCCTGCCGGGAAAAAACCTGCCGCTACAGCTCGGGAGACAACCCCTGCCTGGAGAAAATCGGCCCGGAAAGGGTCTTCGGCGAACTGCTGCGCCTGACCGGATCCGCAAGCGGCCTCAGGCAAGTCCCAGTCTCACCGGTATCCGCCTCGGCCCGAACGGTTTCTTGAACGGCTCGAAGCGCCCGGCGATCGCCCCTCCGCACTGCTTGCACCTGCCATCCCCGGTGACTCGATAGTCGAGGATGCTGTACCAGTCGCGAGCGATCACCGCGCTGCCGCAGCCCGGGCAGTAAGTCGATCCGCCCTCGGGGTCGTGCACGTTGCCTGTATACACGTAGCGAAGGCCGTGCCCAAGCGCGATCTTGCGCGCGCGCGTGAGCGTCGCGGCCGGAGTAGGAGGAATGTCGGTCATCTTGTAGTCGGGATGGAAGGCGGTGAAGTGCAGCGGAACGTTGGGTCCGAGCTCTTTGGCGATCCAGCGGCACTCGGCGTCGATCTCCTCGTCGCCGTCGTTCCTCCCGGGAATGAGTAGCGTGGTGATCTCGAACCAGACTTCGGTTTCGTGCTCGAGGTAGACGAGCGTGTCGAGCACGTCCTTCAAATGCGCGCTGCAGGTCCGGAAGTAGAACTCCTCGGTGAAAGCCTTCAAGTCGACGTTGGCCGCGTCCATCTTGGCGTAGAACTCGCGCCGCGGCTCGTCGTGCATGTAGCCGGCGGTCACGGCCACCGCCTTGACGCCGACCTCGCGGCAGGCATCGGCTACGTCCAAAATGTCCCAGTTCTGGCAGAACTTGCAGGCGAGATTGCAGCCCGCGGTGCCGAAGGACAGGATGCTCGAGCCGGGGTAGAAATGGTTGAGCGGCTTCTTTTCCACCGGGTCGATGCAAAAGCCCGAAGAGCGTCCGTAGGTGGTCAGCACCATTTTGTCGTGCTCGCGCATGCGCACGAAACACGCGCCGCGCTGGCCTTCGTGCAGCCGGCAGTCGCGCGGGCACAGATCGCACTGCAGCCTGCCGTCCTCCAGCGTGTGCCACCAGCGGCCGATGTAGGGTTCCTTTCGTACGGCGCTCACTGACGAAGCTCCGCCTCGCGCCACTTGAGCACGGTGTAACGCTTCACCCGGCAAAGCCGGATATCGGTGCTCTGCGCAATCCCGGCTTTTTGCCTGAGGTGTGCGATGAACTGCTCCGGATCGGGCAAGCCCTCCCAGACTTGCGGCAGGAAGGTCGCGCGCTTGCCTTCCTCGCCTTGTTCGAGAATGATGCCGTCCACTCCGGGACGGAGCCGCGCAATCAGCTCGGCGTGGTGCTCGAACGGGAGCCGTTTGGGCGTCGACAAGAGCGATACTTCGATGTCGGTATGCCCGAACTCCTCCGGCGTGAGCGGCTTGAAGCGCGCGTCCTCGAACGCCGCAGCGCGGGCGTTCTCGGCGACGTCTTGAGCAAGCGGCCGCTGCGCTTCGAGCGTGCCTACACAGCCGCGCAGCTCATCGCCCTGCGTCAGGGTAACGAAGCTCGCGCGCGATTCGCGGAGCCATGACTCCTCGGCGACCGGGGCGCTGGGCTCCTCACACGCGCGGAGCGCGGCGGAGATCGATTGACGCGCGATCTGCAGCAGCTTTCTTCCGTGCTCCGCCTCGTAGCGCGGGCTTTCGGAGGCAAGCGCAAAGGAGGCGTAGCCGACGACCCGGCTCTTGTCGCCAGCGGTGTCGCCGGAGTTGCGACAGTCGAGCAGCTTAGCCGCGAGTCCCTTGCGCTTGGCCGCGACCAGCAGGCCCGCCACCGGCGTCGCCCCGCACGCCTGCTCGTGAGAGATTCCGGTGTCGAGTCCGAGAATCGCACGAACGGTGGCGCCGTCGATGCTGCGCGCTCTCTCGTACGAATGGTAGTGCGAGAGATCCGAGCTGATCACGATCAGCGTTTCGGTTCCGCCCCAGATGCGCTCAAGCACATCGGCGACCTTCTCCGGGGCCGCGTCGCCGACCACCAGCGGCACGAGCGAGAATGCGCCCAGGACCCGCTGAAGGAACGGCAGCTGCACTTCAAGCGCGTGCTCTTCGGCGTGCGTCGCCGCCGATTCCACGACCTGGGGCAGGCCGCGGATCGAGGCGATCGCCTCCTCGTCCAAGGGAATCCGCCCGAGGGGCGTGTCGAATGCGCTCGCCCGCGGCAGCGCGAGGCCACGCACCGGAACCCGGTGGCAGGGACCGAGGATCACGACGCGCCTGACGATACCCCGCGCGGGACGTAGTCGATCATACGCGCTCGCCGCGACCGGTCCGGAATAGATGAAACCGGCGTGAGGGACGATCACCGCCTTGGGGAATCCCGGCGCGAGGGGCGCCCCTTCCGTCTGGTCGAGATAGGAAGAGACTTCTTCGGCGAGCGTGCGCGCGTCCCCCGGATAGAACAGGCTCGCGACCGCAGGCGGGCGCACCTCGAGGTTACCGGACATGCTCATGCCCTCAATATAGAGCACGGGCCTCCCGGACCCAAGCCCCGCGCGCGCGCCCTTTCAGCGTGGCAGCGGTGCGCGGTGCCGGGCGGTCCAGGGCCCGCGCTGGTCACGGGCCCGCACCTCGCCCGTCATGGCGTCCCGGGACACGGTTCCCTCGAACGCCATCAGCCGGCCCTTGTAGAGCAGCCCGAAGCGGACCTGTTCGCCCCGCACCGCAAGGTCCCTGAGGGTGAGCTCGGCGCCGCCATCGCGCACGAATCCGCCGACGGCGTGGGGTTCCTGGGTGATCTGCATCACGAGCGGAGCGCTCGCGAGCGCTTGGGGCAAAGTGAGCTCCCACGCGCCGTGCACGCGCGCCGGGACGACGTAGTAATAGAGTCTCGTCCAGGAAGTGCCGCTGATCATCTCCTTTTCGGGGACGTCCATCGAAAGCTCCTTGTCGGGCGGCCAGGGAGCGAGCGGATAATCGTGGGACACGATGCGCGTTCCGGGACTCAGTTCCGCGCGCAGCCTCGGCACCAGGCGCGTGACGTAGTGCGGCAGCAGGTACAGCATCACCACGCTCGCCGACCGGATATCGGCCTGGAACAGGTCGCCCTGCACGAACTTGACGCGATCCGCCACGCCTTCGTGCTTCGCGCCGATTCTCGCCATTTCGACGAGCTCCGTCTGCAGCTCGATGCCGACCCCGCGAGCGCCGAAGCGCTTGGCCGCCGTGATCACCAGCCTCCCGTCTCCCGAACCGAGGTCGTAGACCACGTCCTCGCCGCGGATATCGGCGAGCTTGAGCATCTCGTCCACGATCACCCACGGAGTCGGAACGTAGGGGCCGGCGACGTTGTCCTTCGAGTCGTCGAGGTCCTGCGCGAGAGCGGGCGCTGCGGCGCAGAGCGCGAGCACGGCTGCAGCACGGCGGAAAGACGAATTCATCCAGGTTCACCCAATCGTTCGAGCAGGCCTTTCAGCGCGAACACCACCGACTGCCGGCGCACCCTGTCCCGGCCACCCCGGAAACGCCGGGTGACGCTCTCCATCGCGCCGCGCTTCCGCGACCACGCGAAACACACCGTGCCGACGGGTTTCGCCTTCGTGCCGCCCGCGGGCCCCGCGACGCCGGTCACGGCGATCGAGACTTGCGCGCGGCTGCGCGCGAGCGCGCCGGCGGCCATTTCCTTGGCGGTTTCCCGGCTCACCGCGCCGTGGCGCGAGAGAGTCCGCTCGCGCACGCCGAGCTGCTCCTTCTTGGCTTCGTTGGAGTAAGTCACGAAGCCGCGGTCGAACCACTCGGAGCTTCCCGAAACGGAAGTCACGGCCTGGGCGATCCAGCCGCCGGTGCAGGACTCGGCCGTCGCGAGCTTCAGATTGCGTTTCTTCAGACGCGCGCCGATCCGTCCTGCGAGGAGCTTGAGCGTATCGCGGGCCATCAGCCGAGGATTCTTTTCACGAGAGCGATAAGGAGCAGGGTGTAGAACGCCGCGACAGTGTCGTCGAACATCACGCCCAGGCCCCCTTTCATCGCGCGGTCGATGTGGCGGATCGGCGGCGGCTTGACCACGTCGAAAAAGCGGAACGCCAGAAAGGCGACCCCCCACCATACCCAGCCCGAGGGCGCGAGCAGAAGCACGAGAAGCATCGCCACGACCTCATCCCAGTTCATTGCGCTGTGATCGGCGATGCCCAGATCGCGCCCGGTGCGCGCGCACGCCCAGATCCCGATCCCGAAGAAAACGACGATGAGACCGAAGAGGGCGAGCGGCGTGAGTAAGGAATTGAGCAGGATGAAAAGCGGAAACGCGAGCAGCGTGCCCGCGGTGCCCGGGGCGAGCGGCGCGAGCCCAGTTCCGAAACCGAGCGCGATGAAATGGGCCGGATGGGCGAGGACGAAACCGGGGGCGGGCCGCGCGATCATGCGAAGTGATCGAAGCCCCTGCGCGCACTGGAGACGAGCTTGCCCCGGGTGTCGCGCAATCTCACCACGGAATCTCCCGGCACCGCGGCGCCGATAAGGGCGAGCGGGATTTCGAGGTCCTTTCGCAGGGCTTCGATCTGCGCGCGCTTCACCTTCGACGCGGTGAACAGCAGCTCGTAGTCGTCGCCGCCGGCGAGCAGGCAATCGTCGGCGAGCGCCTTGTCCGGGCAGCCGGCGATCGCCTTCGCCCGCGGGAGGCTGTCCCAGAGGAGCTCCGCGCCGACTCGGGACGCTTCCAGGATATGGCCGAGATCGGCGAGCAGGCCGTCGGAGACGTCGATCGCGCTGCGCGCAAGGCCGCGCAGCCGCACGCCCAGATCGATGCGGGGCTCGGGCGTGTGCAGCCGGGTGAGGCAGGATTCGAGCGCCGCGGCTTCCAGCTTCACGCGGCCTTTGAGGTGGGCGAGCGCGAGCGCCGCTTCTCCGGTCGCGCCCGAGAGCCAGATATCGTCCCCGGCGAGCGCCGCGTCGCGCTTGAGCGCGAGCTCCGCCGGCACCTCGCCCATCACGGTGACCGAGATCGTGAGAGGTCCTCTGGTCGTGTCCCCGCCGACGAGCTCGGTTCCCCAGCGGCCGGCGAGCCGGAAGAACCCTTGCGCGAACGCGGCGATCCACTTCTCGTCGGCCTCCGGCAGCGCGATCGCGAGCGTCGCCCAGCGCGGGCCGGCGCCCATCGCGGCGAGATCCGAGAGGTTGACCGCGAGCGCCTTGTGCCCGAGCTTTCCCGGTTCAGCATCCGGGAAGAAATGGCTTCCCGCCGTCAGCATGTCGGTCGAAACGGCGAGCAGCATTCCGGGGTCGGGCCGCAGCAGCGCGCAATCGTCGCCCACCCCTAGCGCCGCTGTCGGCGCCTCCCGGGTGAAGTATTTTCGGATGATGTCGAACTCGGAGGCCACGTCTTCAGGCTTTTCTCTCCTGCGGCCGAAGTTCGGGGACGAGCTTGTCGAGCACGCCGTTCACGTACTTGTGGCCGTCGGTGCCGCCGAAGTCCTTGGCGAGCTCGATCGCCTCGTTGATCACCACCTTGTAGGGGATATCGGTCGCGTTTTTCAGCTCGAACGCCGCGAGCAGCAGGATGCCGCGCTCCACCGGCGAGAGCTCCTTCAACTTGCGATCGAGCAAGGGCGCGATCAGGCGCTCGAGCGAGGCGGCGTGGGCTATCGTGCCCTGTAGGAGCCGCGCGAAATACTCGGCGTCGGCCTTACCAAAGCTCTTTGATTCCGCCAACTGGGACTGAAGGTCGGCCGCGTTGTCGCCCCCGAGCTGCCACGCGTACAGACCTTGCAGCGCAAATTCGCGCGAACGGCGCCGCGCCGATTTCATTTGTGGCTCTTCGCGATGCTCTTGCCGAGGTTCGCCATTTCCACAGCGACTTCGGCGCAGTCCCGCCCTTTTTGCGCCGCGCGCGCCTTCGCCTGTTCCTCGGTGTCGGTGGTGAGAATTCCGTTTGCGACCGGGACGCCGCTGTCGAGCTGCACCTGCATGAGCCCCGACGCAGACTCGTTCGCGACGGTCTCGAAATGACGGGTTTCGCCGCGGATCACCGCGCCGAGCGCGATCAGCGCGTCGTACTTTTCCGTGTTTGCGAGTTTCTGCAGCGCGAGCGGCGCTTCGAGCGCCCCCGGCACGCTGACCACGGTGAGTGCGGTCACGCGCAATTCCCCAAGGCGCTTGCGGCATGCTTCCAGCATCGCGACGCCGATGCGCCCGTTGAAGCGCGAGCGCACGATCCCGACGCGCAGGCCCTCCCCGCTCGAGTCGGGCTCGATTTCCGTCATCAGCCGTCCCGCGCCCTGGCGGCCTTTTCGACGTAGCCCGCGATCTCCAGCTCCCACCCTGCCATGCTGGGCATTTTTCTCGGCGAGGCCATAAGGCGCATCTTGCCGACCCTTAGATCGCGCAGGATCTGCGCGCCGATTCCGTACGTGAGGAAATCCATCTTGGACGGCCCTTCGGGCCGCTCGGGCGATGCGACGCGCTCGATCAGCTGGGACGCGCTCTCCGCGCAGTTGAGGAGCACCATGACGCCCTTGCCCTCGGCGGCGATACGCTCGAGCGCGTCCGCCACCGACCAGGAGTGCGCTCGCGGGCCGGCCTCGACCAGGTCGAGCACGGAGAGCGGCGCGTGCACGCGCACCAGCGTCTCCTTGTCGGGCACGATCTCGCCGCGGACGAGCGCAAGCTGGGTCTCCCCGCTGATCTTCTCCAGGTAGGCGATGAGCCGGAACGGCCCGAAGCGCGTCTCGATCACGCGCTCGGTCACGCGCTTGATGAGCGATTCGTTCTGGCTCCGGAAGTGGATGAGATCGGCGATCGAGCCGATCTTGAGCGCGTGATGTTTCGAGAACTCGATCAGGTCGGGAAGCCGCGCCATGCTTCCGTCGTCCTTCATGATCTCGCACAGCACCCCCGCCGCATGCAATCCGGCGAGCTGCACCAGGTCGCAGCAGGCCTCGGTGTGCCCGGCGCGCACCAGCACCCCTCCCGTCTGCGCGATGAGCGGGAACACGTGGCCCGGCTGGACGATGTCCGCGGGCGTCGCCTTCGCGGAGGCCGCCACCTTGATGGTGTGTGCCCGGTCGGCCGCGGAAATGCCCGTGGTCACGCCGGAGGCCGCTTCGATGGACACCGTGAAATTGGTGCCGTGCACAGAGCGGTTGCGCGCCACCATCGGCAAGAGGTTCAGGCGCTCGGCGTGCGCCTCGGTGATCGGCATGCAGACGAGGCCGCGGCCGAATTTCGCCATGAAATTGATCTTTTCCGCGGTGACGAACTCCGCGGCGAAGATGAGATCGCCCTCGTTCTCGCGGTCCTCGTCGTCGACGAGAACGGCCATGCGGCCGGATTTCAGCTCGGCGATGATTTCCTGGATCGAGTTGAGGGTCATGATGTCGTGCGTCCGAGCGCGAATTTTACGCCTATCAAACAAAAAGGGGCGCTCTCGCGCCCCTTGCGTTCCGGCGGGCCGTCCGGCTCTACTGCCCGCCGCCCTCGTCGTGGCCTTCGATTTTCTCGCGGATGCGCGCGCCCTTGCCGGAGCGCTGGCGCATGTAGTAGAGCTTGGCGCGGCGCACGTCGCCTTTCCTCTTCAGCTCGATCGAATCGATCGTCGGGGAATAGGTCTGGAAGGTGCGCTCGACGCCCTCCCCCGAGGACACTTTGCGCACGGTGAACGAGGAATTGATCCCGCGATTCCTCTTGGCGATCACCACGCCCTCGTAGGCCTGCACGCGCTTGCGCTCACCTTCGACCACGCCGACATTGACGATCACCGTGTCGCCCGGCGAGAACTCGGGGAGCTTCTTCCCCATGCGCTTGATTTCTTCCTCTTCGAGCTTTTGAATGATGTTCATCGTTTCGCTCCTAGGTCCAATTCCTGCCTGAACTCTTCAAGCAGTTTGCGTTCGCCCTCGCTCATCCCGCGCCGCTCGAGCAGCTCGGGCCTCCTCAGCCACGTGCGGCCGAGCGACTGCTTCAGCCGCCAGCGCTCGATCTGCGCGTGGTGGCCCGAGAGCAGCACCGGCGGCACCGCTTCGCCCGCGTACGTTTCCGGCCGCGTGTACTGCGGGCAGTCGAGGAGTCCGTTCACGAACGAGTCCTGCTCGGCCGACAGCCCGTCCCCGAGCGCGCCGGGCAACTGCCGCACCACGGCGTCGATCAGCACCATCGCCGCGAGCTCGCCGCCGGAGAGGACGTAGTCGCCGATCGACAGCTCCTCGTCCGCACTGCGGTGAATGAGGCGCTCGTCCACGCCTTCGTAGCGCCCGCACAGCAACACCCACCGCGGCCCCTCCGCCAGCTCCATCACCCTGTGGTGGTCCATCACCGGTCCTTGAGGCGAGAGATAGATCACTTTCGCCCCGCCTCGCGCCGCGGCCTTGGCCGCGGCGATCGCCTTCTCGAGCGGTTCGGCGAGCATCACCATGCCGGGCCCGCCCCCATACGGCCGGTCGTCGACCGTGCGGTAATTGTCCGTCGTGAAATCCCGCGGATTCCACAGCGAGAGGCTCCACAGCCCCTCTTCCAGCGCCCGGCGCGTCACGCCCGAGTCCGTGACCGCCGCGAACGCCTCGGGAAACAGCGTCACGCAATCGAAGCGGATCACCAGTCCGCTCCCCAGTCGACTTCGACCGTGCCTGCGGCCAGGTCGACTCTGCGGATCACCTCCGCAGTCGCCGGCACGAGACGCTCCCCGGATTCGTGCGCCACTCGCATCACATCGTTCGCGCCGGTAGTGATGAATCCCGCCACGCGGCCCAAACGTTCGCCCCGTTCATTGACAACTTCGAGGCCGATCAAATCGAC